>Ga0335070_10010792_pt1 | contig 10675 bp, 8 predicted proteins | sample Lox_Sample_13_FD_206722 | JGI IMG/M metagenome (GOLD analysis project Ga0335070, IMG submission 206722) | Soil microbial communities from Loxahatchee National Wildlife Refuge, Florida, United States - Lox_Sample_1.3 | ecosystem: Environmental > Terrestrial > Soil > Wetlands | place: USA: Florida...
GGGCAGTCGGCGGAGTTCGATTACTCTGGCACGCAGGCCTGCAAGGCCCTGAAATCCGAGGGCTACGAGGTCGTGCTGGCGAACTCCAACCCGGCGACGATCATGACCGATCCGGAGTCCGCCGACCGCACCTACATCGAGCCGCTCACACTGGAGTATCTCGAAGAGATCATCCGCATCGAGCGCGAGATGTCTCCCAGCGCCGGATTCGCCGTACTGCCCACCGTCGGCGGCCAGACCGCTCTCAACCTCGCCATTGAGCTTTCCGACGGCGGGACGCTGGAAAAGTACGACGTACATTTGATCGGCGCCAATGTCGCGGCCATCAAGAAGGCCGAAGATCGTCTTTTCTTCAAAGACGCGATGCAGCGCATCGGGCTCGACGTGCCCAAATCCGCGCTGGTCAACAACACGAAAGACGGGATCGAATTCGCCGGCAAAATTGGATTCCCGGTCATCGTGCGCCCGTCGTTCACCCTCGGCGGCACCGGCGGTGGCATCGCCTACAACCGCGAGGAACTCGGCGAAGTGCTGACTCGTGGACTCGATCTGTCCCCAGTTCACGAAGCGCTGATCGAAGAATCCGTTCTGGGCTGGAAAGAATTCGAACTCGAAGTGATGCGCGACACCGCAGACAACGTCATCATCGTCTGCTCGATCGAGAACTTCGATCCCATGGGCGTGCACACCGGCGATTCGATCACGGTCGCCCCCGCCCAGACTCTCACCGACCGCGAATACCAGGCCATGCGCGACGCCTCCATCGCGGTCATCCGCGAGATCGGAGTCGATACCGGAGGATCGAACATCCAGTTCGGCGTAAACCCGTCCACTGGACGCATGGTCGTGATCGAGATGAACCCGCGCGTCTCGCGATCCTCAGCCCTCGCTTCGAAAGCTACAGGTTTCCCGATCGCTAAGATCGCAGCCAAACTCGCAGTCGGCTACACGCTCGACGAGATCCGCAACGACATCACGCGCAAAACTCCGGCCTGCTTCGAGCCCACGCTGGATTACGTCGTCGTCAAGATCCCAAAGTGGCAATTCGAGAAATTCCCCGGCGCCGATGACACGCTCGGTCCGCAAATGAAATCGGTCGGCGAAGTGATGGCGATCGGCCGCACCTTCAAAGAAGCGCTCATGAAGGGAATCCGCTCGCTCGACACGGGCAAGAAAGTCGGTTCCGACCGGATCGAGCCCAAGATTCTGACTCAGCGCCTGGTCACGCCGCATCCCGAAAGGCTCGCCTATGTGCGCTACGCGCTGCGCCAGGGACACAGCGTCAAGCAGATTGCCAGCATGACCTCGATGGATCCCTGGTTCCTCTACCAACTGAAAGAGATTAACGACCAGCAACTGGAACTGGAGAAGCACCCGATCGATTCGATCCCGACCGAGGTCCTGCGCGACTCCAAGCGCATGGGTTTTTCGGACGGCCGCCTGGCCCAGGTCTGGCGCCTGAATGGCCAGGAAAAAGTTCGCCACCTGCGTAAGAATCACGGCGTAATGCCCGTCTACAAGCGCGTCGACACCTGCGCCGCCGAATTCGAAAGCTACACGCCATATCTCTACTCAACCTACGAGGACGAAGACGAGGCCACTCCCTCCGACAAGAAAAAAGTGATTATCCTGGGCAGCGGTCCCAACCGCATCGGGCAGGGAATCGAGTTCGATTACTGCTGCTGCCACGCCTCGTTCGCGCTGCGCGACGACGGTTACGAGACGATCATGATCAATTGCAATCCCGAGACCGTCTCGACCGATTACGACACCAGCGACCGGCTGTACTTCGAGCCGCTCACCTTCGAGGATGTCTGGGCGATCTATCAGCACGAGACCTCGAAGGGCGCGGATGTCGGCGTGATCGTTCAGTTCGGCGGGCAGACCCCGCTCAACCTCGCGCTGCCGCTGAAAGAAGCGGGAGTGCAAGTCATCGGCACGTCGCCCGAATCCATCGATCTCGCGGAAGACCGCAAGCAGTTCAACAAGCTTCTGGAAGATCTCGAGATTCCCCAGGCGCCCGGCGTGATGGCAACCTCGATCGAAGAAGCGGTCGAAGGAGCAAAACGCATCGGCTATCCCGTGCTGGTGCGGCCCTCGTACGTTCTCGGCGGACGCGCCATGGTGATCGCCTACGACGAGGAATCCGTCGTGCGCTACATGCGGGAAGCGGTCGAATACTCGCACGATCGCCCCGTGCTGATCGATCATTTCCTGGAGAACGCCATTGAAGTAGATGTCGACGCCTTGTCCGACGGCGAAGATGTGGTCATTGGCGGAATCATGCAGCACATCGAAGAAGCCGGCATTCACTCCGGCGATTCTTCCTGCGTGCTGCCTGCCGTCGATATTCCACCGGCGCTGCTCGATCGCATGCGCGAATACACGTTCCGCCTGGCGCGCGCCTTAAAGGTCGTGGGACTGATGAACATTCAGTTCGCCATCCCGCGCGGCAACGGAGCCGGCGGCAATGGATCTGAGGGCGGCAAGGTCTACGTGCTGGAAGTGAACCCGCGCGCCTCGCGTACCGTCCCCTACGTCTCGAAGGCGACGGGCATTCCCATGGCGAAAATCGCGGCACGCCTGATGACGGGACGAAAGCTACGCGAATTTCTGCCGGACTACATTGAGCGGCGCGCTGATCTCGATACGGGCAGCTTCTACTACGTGAAATCTCCCGTGTTTCCGTGGAGCAAGTTCCCCGGCGTCGACACCGTGCTCGGCCCCGAGATGAAGTCCACGGGCGAAGTCATGGGCGTGGCCGATAATTTCGGTGAAGCCTTTGCCAAGGCGCAGCTCGCCGCCGGACAGAAGTTGCCGACCGCCGGAGCCGTCTTCCTCAGTGTGACCGATCACGACAAGCCTCACGTCGCCCCCGTCGCCCGCAAGTTCGTCGACATGGGATTCAAACTGGTCGCAACCGCGGGAACCGCCGACGTAATCGAATCTGCCGGGATGAACGTCGAACGCGTCTACAAAGTCAAAGAAGGCCGGCCGAACGTGGTCGACTTTATCAAGGGCCAGCGTATCCAGCTGGTCATCAATACGCCCACGGGACAAGAGCCGTGGTTCGACGAGAAAGCCATCCGCCGCGCCGCTGTTATCGCCCGGATTCCGACGATCACCACCCTGGCTGCTGCCCGCGCCGCTGCCGAAGGCATTGCCGCCCTGCAGCGCGGGGAAGTCAACGTGCACGCGTTGCAGCAGTTGCACGCGGACCGGGGAGTGGGCGCCCGGCCGTATCTTGGCCGGGAGTCCGCCTGACGCGTTCCAATCCCGCCAGTGCCGTGGTAGCATTTCTGCGCTAATCGGGCCTTGCTGTGATCTCGCTTGGGGGAGACCACAATGGCGCAAGCGACTATCCCGCTCGCAGCACCAACCGCACGCCACAAACTGAAGCGGTCGGCAGCGATTCTTGCCTGGACTGGTATCGTTGCCTTTGCGGTCTTGTTCGTCGCCAAATACGTTCTCTTCTATTTCCGCCATTATGACGCGGTTTCCTTCGATGTCTATTGGCCGCGCCGGGGATGGCTTTTTCTGCATATCAGCGCCGGGACCCTCGCGCTGCTAATCGGACCATGGCAGTTCTGGACCGGGCTTCGGCAGCGGAATCTTGCCGTCCATCGCCGGACCGGACGCCTCTACCTCGTAGGAGTCGCATCCGGCATCATCGGAGCGGTGGGCCTGTCATTCACCACCACGTTCGACTGGGGAGTCGTCAACGGAATCCGTGCTCTGGCTCTGGCCTGGCTGGTGACAACCGCCATGGCGTACTACACCATCCTCAAGGGACTGGTCCCGCTGCATAAGGAATGGATGATCCGCTCCTACGTCGTCACCTTCGCCTTCGTCACGTTTCGTTTTCTGCAGGATTACACCCCGTTATCTCGCGTTCGCCCGGAAGGCGATCGCGACACCACGATCGCGTGGGCCTGCTGGGTGGTTCCTTTGGCCATCACAGAAATGGTGTTCCAGGTGCGAAGGGTCAGGTCCGCCCTCGCATCGCGCCGCGTTCACAGCTGAAAAACGCGCTATTGAGGGTGTCATCGCCGAAGGCCCGCGCTTTTTACCAGCGGGCGGAGGGATCTCCCCTGGGCAATGTAATCGGACTAAGGCACTCATCGTAGAGAATTACCGGGCGTGTATTACAATATCGGCAAATGGGTAACACAATCACAATCCGACTTCCTGAGGATCTGCAGCGGCGGTTGCGGGACAAGGCGCGTCGTACCGGCCTGCCCATCGGGCGAATCGTGTGCGATTCTCTTACCAGAACTCTCGACAAAGACAGAGACGAGCCGGCTTGGATGAAGTACGCCGGCACCTTCAACGGCCCTCGCAACCTCTCGTCACGGAAAGGCTATTCGCGTTCATGAAGGGAATCGCCGATACCGGTTTTATCGTCGCATTCAGAAATCGGAATGATCAGCACCACGCGTGGGCGGTCGATTTGGCTCGAGGTTTGGACGAGCCTTTGCTCACCTGTGAGTCGGTGTTATCGGAAGCAGCCTTCCATCTGGGTTCGAGCGAGGCAGCCCTGGAACTTGTGACTTCGGGGATGCTCGTGGTGGCTTTCGACTGCGCCCAGAACATTGAACAGTTGCGGGAGTTGGCAATGCGTTATGCAGATAGAAGTCCGGATCTGGCGGATCTTTGCCTGGTTCGCATGAGCGAACTTCACCCTCGACACACGATCGTCACAATCGACGAAGATTTCAGAGCCTATCGCCGCAATAAACGAGAAGCGATTCCGCTCCTCTGCCCGCCGGCGAGGTGATAACGTTTCAGGATACAAAGGTGAACTTATGCTCCTGCACGGCATCTTTCCTCCCATTACGACCCCTTTCTATCCCGATGGCAACGTCTACTTCAAAAAGCTTGAGCACAACGTCGAGCGCTACTCGCGCACTCCGGTCGCAGGCATCGTCGTTCTCGGATCGACTGGCGAAGCTATCATGCTCTCCGACCAGGAGCGCCGCGATGTCCTGAAGTGCGCGCGTCAGGCCGCGGCTCCCCACAAGGTCCTGATTGCCGGGACAGGGATTGAGTCGGCCATCGAGACCTTAAAGCTGACGGAGTACGCCGCCGAACTCGGCTATGACGTGGCCATGGTCCGCACGCCGCACTACTACAAGAGACAGATGGCGTCCGCGAATCTGCTCGCGTTCTACCGCACGGTAGCCGACCGCTCGCCAATCCCGGTCATCATCTACAACTTCCCGCAAGCCACTGGCTATGACATGCCCGCCGAAGTTGTCGTCGAACTCGCGGAGCACCCCAACCTGATTGGCATTAAAGAATCCAGCGGGGATGTCGAGAAAGTCCGCAAAATGGTCGAGGGCGCGCGGCACGTCAAGCGCAATGCCACGGTGACCGAAACGTTCGAAGCCGTTACCCCGCGCATGTTGCAGGCTGCCACAGCCGCGCCGAGCGAGGGAGGGGAACTGGTCCCGGTCGGAGCACTCTCCGGCGACTCTTCCAGGCCTTCTTCTTCTGCCGTCAGCGTAGTCGGAAAATTGAAGACCCGCCAGAAGGAAGTCGGTTTCCAGGTGCTGGTCGGAGCCGCGCAGAAGCTGCAGCCCTCGCTCGACGCCGGAGCCGTGGGGGCCATCCTGGCATTCTCCTGCCCCGCTCCGACTGCGTCCTACGAAATCTATGCTGCGTGGAAAGAGGCCGATGCCGAACTGGCTCGTCTCAAGCAGGAGCGCATCGCCAAGGCAGCGGCGCGGGTCGTCGGCGAGTTGGGAGTTCCGGGGATCAAGCACGCCATGGATCTCAACGGCTACTACGGAGGCCCCTCGCGCTTGCCGTTCCTGCCGCTGACCGCGGAGTTGAAAAGCGAAATCGAGCGCCTTATGGCCGACATCCGGAACTGAACTCGATGCCGACAAAGAGAAAAATGGAAAGCAGCAAGAGGACAAAAAGCCCGCGTGCGAAACTACCGCCTGTAAGTGAGCAGATGAAGGCCTGGTCGGCGGCATTGGCTGCTGAAATTGCAGATTGGCCCATGGTATCGGCGCGGTCCTTTTTTGGCTTTACGGCGCTCTATCGGAGAGAGCGTATGTTCGCCGCCTTGCCCCGAACTCGCGCCATGCAGACTCCGAATTCGCTTGTCTTCAAATTGGTCGAGATGAGCGCTGACTCACGTGCGAAGCTGCAAAAAGATCCGCGCGTCGGCGACATGCAGATGCAGAAGGCCCGCTGGTATACCTTCGAAATTGCCGCGGACAGCGACCTGCACGACGCCCTGCACTGGATCGGGAGAGCCTACGACGCAGCCGGCAAATTAAAGACATCTAAGTAGTTACTTCCTGCTTGTGATTCAAATCACACGTCGATATACTATATTCGAACGAACGTTCGAACTGTCGACCGACTTGGCCTATGACGAGTTCCCCCAACTCCGCGCGAGCCGCAGGGCGCAAGCATCGCTCAGCCATTCCAGTGACGCGCTACGACAAGCGCCTGAAAGAAATTCTCGACCACGCCACGCAGGTCTTTTGCGAAAAGAGTTATGACGGCGCGTCCATGCGCGATCTCTCGCGCGCAACCGGGATGTCCCTCGCCGGACTCTACTACTATTTCGAATCCAAAGAGCGACTACTGTTCCTGATTCAGAAGCATACGTTCAGCACGATCGTCGCGAAACTCAAGGGCCGGCTGGAAGGCGTTGCCGATCCCGAAGAACGTGTCCGCATTTTTGTCCTCAATCACCTGGAGTATTTTCTCGCCAACCAGGCGGCGATGAAGGTCTTGTCGCACGAGGACGAAGTTCTGAAGAATGGTTTTGCCGCGGAGCTGGCCGCGATCAAGCGCGAGTACTACCGGATCTGCGTCGGGCTGCTCGATGATCTGGCGCGCGACCGCAACCTCCAGTTCTCGACACGCATTGCAGTGCTCAGCCTGTTTGGCATGATGAACTGGATCTATACCTGGCACAATCCCCGCGTCGACGCCGACGCAGCCTCCATTGCCGGCGAGATGGCGAGCATTTTTCTCAAGGGCGTGACGTCACGCACATCGAACATTGGCATCGGGCGAATGGATCACGTTCTGCGCGAGCGCACATCCAGCAATTCCAATTTCAAATCGCAAAAGGAGTTAGACCATGGCGACCACGATGCAGCCCGCAACCGGTGAAACGGCCAAGACCCTGATCAACTATCGAACCGACAACGGCGTCGCCGTGATCGAAATGAACGATCCCCCCGCCAATACCTACACCTACGAGATGAACCGCCAGCTCGACGACGCGATCCTCAAAGCGCGCATGGACAACGGTGTGTACGTCATCGTTCTCACCGGCGCAGGCGACAAGTTTTTCTCCGCCGGAGCGAATATCAAGATGCTCTCCAGCGTCGATCCTACGTTCAAGTATTACTTCTGCCTGCACGCCAACGAAACGCTGCTGCGGCTGGAGCATACGCCCAAACTCGTGATCGCCGCGATCAACGGCCACTGCGTGGGCGGAGGCCTGGAGATCGCGATGGCCGCCGACATTCGCATCGCGCGCAAAGATGCCGGCAAGATCGGCCTTCCGGAAGTAAACCTCGGAGTTTTGCCTGGAACCGGCGGAACGCAAAGACTTTCGCGCCTGGTGGGAAAGAGCAAGGCCATCGAGCTGATGGTCACGGGCAATACGTTCTCCTTCGAAGAAGCGCTTGAACTCGGCATCATCAATGACATCTACGAGCGCGAAGGCTTCATGGAAAACCTCATGGAGTACGCGCACCAGTTCTGTCCGCCCAACAAGGCGGCGAAGGCCGTGGGACGCATTAAGCGCGCCGTCCAGACCGGGTGGGAAATCCCCATGGAGTCCGCCCTCGCGGTGGAGCGCGAGAACCAGCAACTGCTCTTCCAGAGCGAAGACGCCAAAGAAGGGCTGGCCGCCTACGTAGAAAAGCGCCCAGCCGAATTCAAAGCGAAATAGGTTCGTGTAGGGGCGGACGCATTCGTCCGCCCCGCCGAGCAAAGCGAGGCGTGAACATGTCGGGACAGCCGCCGCGGCTGTCCAGCGAGCGAAGCGAGCCCGCATCGAAGCAAGCCCACGGAGTAAAGATGTCCCTAGCAACGACAGCAAAAATCGAACCCGGCCGCCTCCTGATTGACGGTCAGTGGATGGATGGTTCAAAGCACTTCGACACCATCAATCCCGCCACGGAAGAAGTGCTGACGCAAGTTGCAGAGGCGTCCCCCGAAGACATCGACAGAGCCGTAACAGCCGCCCGTCGCGCGTTTGAGGACCGCAAGGGCCCGTGGCGCAAGCTCTCCGCCAGCGAGCGAGGCCGCCTGATCTGGAAACTTGCGGACCTGGTCGAAAAAAACATCGACCAACTTGCCCAACTCGAAACACTCGACAACGGCAAGCCCATTTTCGAATCGCGCTACGTCGACATGCCAATGGTTGTCGACGTCCTTCGCTACTACGCCGGACTCGCGACCAAGATCCACGGAGAGACCGTCAATACCTTCGAAACCGCGTTCACCTACACGCTGCGCGAGCCGGTGGGAGTAGTTGGACTGATTGTGCCTTGGAATTTCCCGCTTCTGCTGGCGTCGTGGAAGCTAGGTCCAGCGCTGGCCTGCGGCAACACCGTGATTTTGAAACCAGCCGAGCAGACTCCCCTTACGACCTTGAAGCTGGGTGAACTCGTCATCGAGGCGGGATTCCCCGCCGGAGTAGTGAACATCCTGACCGGAGGTCCGGAAACCGGTAAAGCAATCGTGGCGCATCCGGGTATCGACAAGATCGCGTTTACCGGATCGACCGCCGTCGGGAAGGAGATCATGCGCGGCGCTGCCGACACCCTGAAACGCGTGACGCTCGAATTAGGCGGCAAGTCCCCGAATATCGTCTTCGCCGATGCCGACCTCGACGGCGCCGTCAAAGGCGCCATCAACGGCATCTTCTATGGAAAAGGCGAGGTCTGCAACGCGGGCTCGCGCCTGTTCCTCGAAAGCAAGCTGAGCGATGAATTCACGGAAAAGCTGGTCGCCCGCGCCTCAAAGATGCGCCCCGCCGATCCGCTCGATCCCAAATCACGACTCGGCGCCATCGTCAGCCAGGAGCAGATGCAGACCGTGCTGCGCTACATAGAATCCGGCAAAAAAGATGGAGCCCAGCTCGTGGCCGGCGGCAATCGCGTCTCGGTCAACGGAGGCAAGGGATTTTTTCTCGAACCGACGATTTTTGCCGGAGTGAAGAACGAGATGCAGATTGCACGCGAAGAAATCTTCGGGCCAGTCCTCTCCGTCCTGACGTTCGATGACGTCGACGAAGTGGTCGAGCAGGCCAACAACAATCCCTACGGATTAGCGGCGGCGGTCTGGACGCGCGACCTCAAGAAAGCCCACACCGTCTCGCGCCGCCTGAAAGCGGGCACGGTCTGGATCAACACCTATGGCCTGATGGACGCGGCCCTGCCCTTCGGCGGATACAAGAGCTCCGGCTTCGGCCGCGAACTGGGAGCGCACTCGATCGAGCACTACACCGAACTGAAAACCGTTTGGCTGAACATGAGCTAGGAAATGACAACCAGAGACGCCGAGGCCGCAGAGAAGTTTCTCTATCATTCCTCTGAGCTCTCCGCGCCCTCTGCGTTGAGAGGTTCTTGAATCTATGCCCGGCAAAGTAGCAAAAATCGGAACATTCAGCGATTGGATCGGCCTGTTCAACGACTGGCGCAAGGAGATCGGCGTCAACACCGAAGACATCGAAGCCTTCCAGTTCGACACGCTCTATGGCGCGATAGACACGGAAGACATCGAATTCGGCCACTATAAGGGCAAGCGCAAGTGGGAGAACCTGCGGCAGATGCCCACGCAGCAAATGCGCGACGCCCTGATGAACATGATCGTCTACCAGGGTGACACCGAGTTCGCCAGCGTGGAGCAGCAGCGCAATCTGCTCGAGAACGCTCCCACTGACTGGGACCGACGCGCCATCACCCGCGTCATGATCGAAGAAATGCGTCACGGCTGGCAGATGTGCGCCCTGCTGGTCGACCACTTCGGATACTCCGGGAAGGTGGAAGCGCAGAAGATGCTCGAGCGCCGCGCCTTCGAGAACAAGCGCCTGCTCGGCGCCTTCAACGTCGATGTCGACAACTGGATGGATTTCTTCACCTACACTGACTTCGTCGACCGCGACGGCAAATTCCAGTTGCAGATGCTGAAATACTCGGCCTTCGCTCCGCTCGGCCGCTCCATGTCGTACATGTTGCGCGAAGAAGCCTTCCACATGGGCACGGGCAATGACGGCCTTCGCCGCATCGTGGAAGCGCGCGTGATCCCGCCGTGGCTGATCCAGAAATATCTCAACAAATGGATATCCAGTTCCTATGATCTCTTTGGCACCGATCACTCCTCGTCGGCGCACTGGGCGTATGTCTGGGGAATCAAGGGACGCTATGACGAGCCCAAGAACGCCGATGCGCCCAATCTCGATGACCTGAACGATTACAACCGCAATCTGTATCGCGACGAAGTCGCCGGCTTGATCGAGCGCTTCAACTCGTACCTGAAACCGGGCGAGCCGAAGCTGTACGCGCCCGACATCAAGTTCAACCGCGCCATCGGACGCTGGGCCGGGCAGAAGTTCCACGCGCGAACCGGCGAACCATTGGACGATCGCGTCTACGAACAGCACTTGAAGGAATACATGCCGGGCCCAGAA
>Ga0335070_10010793_pt1 | contig 10674 bp, 8 predicted proteins | sample Lox_Sample_13_FD_206722 | JGI IMG/M metagenome (GOLD analysis project Ga0335070, IMG submission 206722) | Soil microbial communities from Loxahatchee National Wildlife Refuge, Florida, United States - Lox_Sample_1.3 | ecosystem: Environmental > Terrestrial > Soil > Wetlands | place: USA: Florida...
ACTTGCAGTTCGACGGTATGTCTCCGGAAGTCTATGGCCAGATAAGAGGGGCCGACCTCATGGCGGAAAAACTCCTGGCCGTCGAGTGCTGCCGGGAGGCAGGTATCCAGGTCGTCTTGGCAATGACCGTGATCAAGGCCATCAACGAGGGTGAGATCGGCAAGGTGATGGAATTCGCCCTGCAAAACGTCGACGTCGTTGCAGGACTTGCCCTCCAGCCTGCTTTCACATCGGGCCGCTTCGACCTGGAGATGACGGATCGTCTTTCCATGGGAGACGTCATTTTTCTCCTTGCTGAGCAAAGCCGGGGCTTGATAGAACCCTATGACCTGTGGCCCCTCGGCTGCTCCCATCCTTTATGCTCTGCAGGCGTCTATCTGGTCGAAAGCGAAGGTAAAGGTTTCGTCCCTTCCACCCGCCTCATTCCTCGTGAGGAGTACATGAGCGAGTTCGACCCCGACAGTCCGCAGGGCTCTGTCTTCGCCGACGTTTTGACTCGAAGGAATGCATATACGGGTAAAGGTCTTTCCGTGGTAATCATGAATTATATGGATGCGTGGAACGTGGATCTTGAGCGCCTTCGGGAATGCAGCATGACGGTCAAAACAGCCGACAAGCGAACAGTCCCGTTCTGTGCGTATCATCTAACGAACGCAAAGAACGAACCCATGCAGATGTACCTCACATCTTCCGCAAAAGAGAGGACCCGTGGCGAATAGCGGGACGAGGAAGACGAACTGCAGCTTTTGCGGGTATCTGTGTGGTTTGACGGCCCACATGGCGAAAGGGAGGATCACTCGGCTCGAGCCAGACCCCAGCCGGTATCCGTATGACGCGGCCATCGTCAAGGGGTGCGCCCGGTGCCGCCGCAACCTGGAATTCCTCGATCACCCCATGCGCCTCAACTATCCGATGAGACGCGTGGGGATAAGGGGCTCCGGCCGATGGGAGCGCATCTCGTGGGATGAAGCCCTCGACGAGATTGCAGCGCGGCTCGAACGCCTGAAAGAGGACCACGGGCCGGAGACGTTGGCAACAGCCATAGGCGGTCCGCACACCGTATACTGGCCGCTCCATCGCTTCATGAATCTCTTCGGCAGTCCCAACAACGTGGGCATAGGGCAGATCTGCTGGAACCCTCACATCTGGGCCGACGCAATAACGTTTGGCTGGCCCCTCGATAACGAGCTCGATCTTGAAAAGACTTCCTGCGCCATTCTCTGGGGCGTAAACCCGGCAGAATCGGACAACTCGCTCTTCTGGCACACCATCAAGGAATACAGCAGAAGCAATGCCCCGCTGATCGTGGTCGACCCCCGCCGGACAAAAACGGCCGCCCTTGCCTCCCGCTGGCTTGCGATAAGGCCCGGCGCAGACTGCGCGCTCGCGCTCGGCCTCCTCAATGTAATCATCACGGAAAAGCTCTACGACCGTGTGTTCGTGGACACATGGTGCCACGGCTTCGAGTCCCTTGAGCGCCACGTCGCGCCGTATACACCGGCAGTCGTCGAGGCACTGACTGGCGTTCCCGCGGCATCGATCGTGGAGACGGCCTCTTTCTATGCCGGACGCCAGCCTGCCACTTTGATCACGGGACGGGGCATCGATCAGATCGGGCCAAACAGCTTTCAGACGCACCGTGCCCTGGCCATCTTGCGGGCCGTTACGGGGAACGTCGACCTTGCCGGCGCCTCGCATCTCGCCCAGATGCCCGATTTCACGCCGGAGGTCGACCTGGAATTGAGCGATCGCCTTCCCGAAAGCCGGCGGAAAAAGCAGCTGGGCGGCGACCGCTGGTTGCTCCAGTCTTACCGGGGATACAGCCTCGTGGATGGCTGCATCCGGAAGCACGGCAAGCGCCTGCCTGTACGCTATTTGACGTCGGCCCACCCGAACCTTGTCTGGCGGGCCATGCTGGAAGGCAAGCCCTATCCTATTCGCGCCATGATCGTCCTGGCGAGCAACCCTCTGCTATCGCAGGCCGATAGCCGCCTGGTCTATCGGGCGCTGAAGAGCCTCGACCTTCTGGTCGTGATCGACCTCTTTCGGACACCGACAGCCATGCTTGCCGATTATGTGCTGCCCGCAGCCGGGAGCCTGGAAAGGGTCGTTGTGCAGACGAACGCCGGAACTGCGAATATCGCCTACGGCGGCGATAGGGCCGTCGATCCCGTGTACGAGCGTCGCGCAAACTTCGATTTCTGGCGGGGGCTGGCCCTCCGCATGGGTCAGGAAAAGGATTGGCCCTGGAAGACCTTTCAGAAGAGCCTCGAAAATATGCTGGCGCCCGCCGGCATATCGTGGCAGGACTTCTGTGAAACAGGGCTCTACTGCCCGCCCCGTTCATACCGAAAGTTCGAAAACATCGATGAACACTCCGGCCTTCCCGTGGGCTTTGCCACACCGAGCAATAAAATCGAGCTCTACTCAGAACTACTCGATAGCATCCACGCGCAGCCTTTGCCCGTGCACATCTCACCGACGGGTGAATCGAAAGAGTATCCCCTGACGCTCATTACGGGCGCGAGAACACAGCCGTATTATGCGTCTGCGTTCCGTCAGGTGGAGAGCCTGCGCAGGCTCCATCCTGAGCCGCTGGCCGAAATGAGCGCCGGGTGCGCCCGAAAGCTTGGTCTGATTGAAGGACAGGCGGTCTGGGTCGAGTCTCCCCATGGCAGGGCATGCTTCAGGCTGAAAACAGCCGTCATGGAGACCGATGTCGTCAGCGTCGAATACGGCTGGTGGCGACCTGAGCTTGGATGCGTCGAGCCCGACCTGGGAGGCGTGTGGCGCTCGAACGCAAACCTGCTGACCAACGCAGACGCTCAAGAATATGATAATCTTATGGGCCAGTGGCCCTATAACGGACTGCCCTGCAGGGTCTACCCGGCAGAAGATGGCGAGCTCGGCCCAGCGTATACTAAGGAGGTTGTCGCGCCATGAACGAACAATTGCGCGCACAAAAACATGCTTTCATGTTTTTCACCAAGGCCCCGACCCCCGGCTTGACAAAAACAAGACTGACTTCCGCAAGGGGCGGGTTTCTCACGCCCGAGGAGGCAACAGACCTCTATTGTGCCGTCATGCTCGACGTAGCAGAAATCGGACACAGAGCGCTGGAACAGCTCAACACAGCAGCTCACGACAAGGGAGACAAATACGACTTTTTTGTCTGCTCAACGCCGGCCTCTGATATGGGCCGTTTGAGGCGCATCTTCGAGGACACGTTTTCCTGGCCCATCCAGTACATCACGGACAATGGGAAAAATTTCAACGAGCACTTCGACGACGGTTTTAAACAGTTATGGAAACTGGGCTACCGTTCAGCCGTTTCCATAGGGGGCGACCTCCCGTCCATGCCCGTTTCGCACATCGTGCGGGCCTTTCAGTGGCTTGCTTATTTCGACTCCGCTTACGAGACGGGCGGTCTTGTCTTCTGCCCTTGCCAGGCGTGCGGCGTCTCGCTGGTGGGCCTTACGAAAAAGACGCCTATGGATTTTGACGGGGTATTCTACAATCCGGATGGCACCCCTGCCCTCGACGCCATCACGGCGCTTTCGGAGGCGCGGCGCATCCCGGCGGCTGCCCTCGATCCTGTCTCTGACATAGACAATGCCGAGGACCTGGCCCATGCCCTGTCGCTCGCCCGCTCGCATGTGTATGTGAGCCAATTTCAACCGGAGGTCATGTCCCCGAAGCGCCTTCTGGCCTGGGCGCATAAGACGGGCATTGTTGTCAACACTCCGCCGAATGTCGATCACGATCCACGGGAGGCGATAGATGCCTGAAATTCAGATAGATCTAAGCCGTTGCACCGGTTGCGGCCAGTGCGTCGATTTTTGCCCTTTCGAGGTCCTGGAACTCGTGAAAGCAAGCGGGGCCGAAAACCGGATGACCGCACGCGCGGTTCGGCAGGAGAAGTGCTCGATGTGCGACACCTGCGTGGGCCAGTGCCCTGTCGGGGCCATTCGTATCGTCGAGACCTATGCCGAGACCGAGGCGCTCGGCAAAAAAATGGCGGCCAAGGCCGCGCCCATCGAAGACGATGAGCATCTCCGCTACGAAGAGTGGCACGATACGCTCATCCGTACCCTCTCCCTTCGCTGGAACCCGGTGGCCGTATCGCTCATCAGGGCCGATGCCCCCATGCCGGACGCGCCTCTGCCCCCGGCGAAACTGCGCCACTGCCAATCGATCATGGCAGCGCGCCGGGGCTATTCGCTGTTGATGACCCCCCGTTGCCACGCCTGTCCTGATGGCACGCACATCCTGGGCATGACCGAAATACCCCCGAAGCTGGCAAGCGGAGAGCTCTATCTCCGTTTCGGAAAGCTTGATTCCATCAAGGCAGCCCGCCAGATGGTGAAGGAGCGTCCCTGCCTGCCCGGCCGCTCCATCGGGGCCACCCTGGTTGCGCCTCTGAAGAACGCCATCCATACGCCGGATGTGATCATCGTTGTCGCCAATCCCGAACAGCTGATGTGGCTCTGCATGGCCGCGTCGTACTACTCCGGTCGGCGCTTCGACTTCAAAGTCAGCGGCTACAATGCATTGTGCGTTGAAACAACCGTCATCCCGTTCACGACCGGCAAGATCAACATCTCCCTTGGCTGCTACGGTTGCAGGGGCGCATCCGACATAAGCGACGATCTGATGTTCATGGGTATCCCGTCGCCTGAGATGCCGAGGGTAATCCAGGGCCTCGGCGAACTGGGCAAGAAGGCTATTCCCGACTCCCGGGCCAAGATATACTTACCCTTGTAGCAAAGGAAACGAAAGAGGCATCATGGGCGGAAGGTTGGAAAAGGTCCGAATCCGGCAGGGCGGCCCGTCAGACGGGCGTGCCCTTGTGCGTCTCCTCGCGTCTCTTCGGATGGCAACGGACATCGACCCTCTAGACTTTATCGTGGCAGACGTAAACGGCAGGCTGCTCGGCGCTGCAAGGCTGGCATGGGTAGGGACCAATGATGCGTTTCTGCGCCCTATAGCCGTGGCAACGGAGGCGCGAGGGACGGGCCTCGGACGTGCCTTACTGGAAAGATGCTTTGAGATGTGCCGCAGCGTTAGCGTCATCGCCCGCAGCGATGCTGCGCCATTTTATCGCCATTTGGGGTTCACGGCCGTGGACTGGTCTTCGGTCCCCGGTGAATACAGAGACGAATGCGAGTGCTGCGATGACCTGGCGGAATGCCGGCCAATGTCGATGAGGTGGACCCTTAAGGGCGAAGAACCGCCCGCAGCAGGGGAAATAGGTTGATTGGTTCGAGATCGGGTTTCTTCTTGACAAACGTTCTATATATAATATAAGTAAGACGTAGGATTAGGTGAGGAAGAGAAAGATGCGTTCCGTCGGATCAACGATGGCCAAGCTAAGCAGAGCGATGAACCTCGTGGGCGGCACTGTGCTCGTGTTGATGATGCTCCTGACGGTGTCTGATGTGGTGGTAAGAATTTTCTGGAAGCCTATTCTGGGAACGTACGAGATGGTTGCCCTTGCCGGCGCCCTTGTGATCGGTTTTGCCCTGCCGAAGACCTCCCTGGATGACGCCCACGTCTATGTTGACTTTGTCGTTACGGGTAGTTCACCGAAGGTACGCAAGATTTTCCGGGTCATCACCAAGTTCCTGGGGTTCGTCCTTTTCGCGCTGCTCGCCATTAATCTTATCCTCAAAGCAGGCGAGCTTTATCGAGCTGATGAAGTCACCCTCACGATCCATGTGCCCCTGTTCCCCATTGCCTATGCCATGGGTCTCTGCAGTATTGTTGAGTGCGCCGTGCTCTTGCTCCAGATGGTTGAGGCTGCCAGGGAGAGAGGCGATAATGAGTGAGATAACCATAGGGGTTGTTGCTCTTATCTTTCTGCTGGGCTTCTTCATTACCGGGATCGAGCTTGCCTTTGCAATGGCTCTGGTAGGTATTGTGGGGTTCAGCATTGTCGTCTCCCCATCCTCTGCAATGAACCTCCTGGCCAACGACTTCTTCGATTCTCTTGCTTCTTACGGGTTCACAGTGGTCCCGCTTTTTATCCTCATGGGACAGATTGCCTTCAACGCCGGTGTAGCAAGACGGCTCTATGATGCCGGGCACAGATTCGTCGGCCATATACCGGGCGGACTGGCCATAGCCACCGTGGTCGGAACAACCGTCTTCAAGGCGATCTGCGGGTCAGTGGTGGCCACGGTGGCCACTTTTGCCAGCGTGGCCATCCCTGAGATGGATCGCTATAAGTACAGCAGGAAGCTCTCGGCAGGGATAGTGGCAACAGTTGGAACATTAGGGGTGCTCCTGCCACCGAGCGTCACCCTGATCGTCGTCGCGATCATCACCCAGTTATCCATCGGTAGGCTCTTCATGGCAGGCATCGTTCCCGGACTCATCATCGCCTTTTTCTTCGCCGTGGTCATCATTGGTTGGTGTAAGATCAACCCGGAGATCGGGCCAAGGAGTGAAAAATTTTCGTGGAAAGAACGGAGGGCCTCAATTACAGCGGTGATATGGCCGATCGTGATCTTCCTGATAATCATAGGCGGCTTTATCAAAGGTTTCTTCAGTCCCACTGAAGCAGGAAGCGTAGGCGCCTTCGCCGTGCTCGTTCTCTGCTTAGTGAAACGGGACATCGGATTCAAAGGATTCGTCAAGTCCGTAGAAGAGGCCCTGCGCAGCGCCTGCATGGTCCTCATACTCATCGCCGCCTCCACCGTTCTCGGACATTTCATCGCTGTGACGAGCATCCCCCAGGTTGCGGCTGACTGGATCGTCGGGCTTCCGTTGCCCCGCTTTCTCGTCATGATCTGCATACTCCTCGTGTACCTCATTGGCGGGTCCTTCATTGACGATCTGGCTTTCATGATCCTCGCCACGCCCATTTTCTTTCCCGCAACAACAAAGCTGGGCTATGATCCTTTGTGGTCGGCCATTATGATTGCCCTCACAGTCTGCATCGGCTCAGTCATTCCACCCGTTGCCATCTGCGTCTTCGTCGTTAAGAACATTACGAAGACACCGATGAGTGTGGTCTATGCGGGCGTCTATCCTTTTCTCACAGCCCTGATCTTATGCATGGTCCTGATTTTTCTGTTCCCGCAGCTCGTGCTCTACCTGCCTTTGGTGGCGATGAAGTGAAGGCAAGCACGACTATTATATGAGAAGGAGGTAACGGATGAAAACACGCACGGTTGTTTCACTGGTTCTGGTTTTGTTTCTCGCAACGTTTTTTGTACCGTTCCAGGCAGGCGCCCAGCAGAAGGTCATAGCGCTTAAATTTGCCACCTTTGTGACACCCCTGCACTGGGTCTCCATCAGCATGGAGAATTGGTCCAAGGAGGTTGAGAAGAGAACCAACGGGAGAGTGAAGGTGACTATGTTTCACGCCAACACCCTGGCTCCTGGTCCTCAGATCTACGATGCCGTTACCAAGGGCATTACAGACATCGGCTATGCATCAATTTCTTACACCCAGGGAAGGTTCCCGTTGACCGAGGTCGTGGGTCTTCCCCTCGGTTACAAGAGCGCCCTCATTGCCACGAGAATGATGAACGAGTACCAGAAAAAATTCAGACCCAAGGAATTTGAGGCTGTTCAGGTCATGTGGCTGACGGCTCACGGTCCCGGTATCGTCCATACGACGAAAAAACCCGTCTACAAACTGGAAGATCTTCAGGGCTTAAAGATCCGGAGCACAGGCACGAGCTCCCGCATTGCCGCGGCCCTGGGCGCATCACCGGTTGGCATGCCCATGTCGGAGGCCTATGATTCCCTTTCCAGAGGCATCGTAGAAGGGGTGCTCTGTCCTCCTGAAGCCTTGAAGAGCTGGAAGCTGGGAGAGGTCACCTCCTACACCACCGAGGATTATGGAGCAGGATATTCCGACTGCCTCTACATCATCATGAACAAGGACAAGTGGAACGCGCTTCCTGCTGATATCAAACCGATCATCGAGAAACTGAACGCCGAGTGGATTGAAAGAGACGGGAAGGGATGGGACGACGCGGATAAAGAAGGCCGTGACTTTATCCTGGCGAAAGGCAACAAGATCATACCCCTCTCAAAAGAGGAGAATGACCGGTGGGCTATGAAGGTGGCCCCGTTGCTCGCAGAATATGTGAGGAATACCAAGGCAAAGGGTTTGCCGGGTGATGAAATTCTGAAGTTCTGCCAGGACTATCTGAAAACCAACCAGAAGTAAGGCATATCCGACGACTCTGGCAAATTATCAGGCGGCGGCAGGGGATCCCGATCCTCTGCCGCCCCAAAGAGGGGGGTGAGCTACTCCTATCGGATTTCACCCTGCCGCCACCCCCGGACGGTCAACTTTCATGGAACCATCAGCGATACATCGTATTTTGAACAACTCATTCGGCATGCAATCCTTTCGTCACGGCCAATGGGAGATTATTTCGTCGGTTTTGAGCAAACGGGACACGCTGGCCGTAATGCCGACAGGCGGAGGAAAATCCCTGTGCTATCAACTCCCCTCCATCTGCCAGAAAGGCATTACCTTGGTGATAACACCTCTCATCTCACTCATGCGGGATCAAGTGTCGGCCTTGAAGGCAAAGGGAGTCCCTTGCGGCTGCATTAATTCCGCTCAAGACGCGGCCGAAAACCGACGGGTTTTTCGCGAGCTTAAGGCAAGTGATTCGTTCCTGCTCTATCTTTCTCCCGAACGAATTCAAAAACCTGGTTTTGAGCACTGGGTGAAGACTGCTCCTATCTCGCTGTTTGCCGTTGATGAAGCTCATTGTGTATCCCAGTGGGGGCACGATTTCAGACCTGATTATGGCAAGCTCAATTTGCTGCGTACGTTGCGCCCGGATGTTCCCATTCTGGCCACCACGGCCACAGCCACGCCCCAGGTTTTGAGAGACATCGCTAAACAACTGGCGCTGAAGGAACCGCGTCAGCATGTCTACGGCTTCTACCGCCCCAATTTGTATTACCAGGTTGAGTATTGCGACGACGAGGCGGAGAAGATGGCCCTTGTCCGGGAAGCGCTACGCCGGACACCTACGGGAAGAATTATCATTTACGCAGGAACACGAAAACAATGTGAGGATTTACATAGCGAACTGTGCACGGAGTACCCCGGCGTTGAGTACTACCATGCGGGGCTTTCAAGCGAAAAGCGAGACGCTATACAAGACCAATACGACAAAGGCACCGTCAGAATATTGGTGGCCACAAATGCGTTCGGCATGGGCGTGGATAGCCCGGATGTGAGGCTCATCGTTCACTATCAGATGCCGGCGAATCTGGACACGTATTATCAGGAAGTGGGCCGGGCAGGCAGGGACGGAGAACACTCCACGTGTCTTCTCCTGTACGCAAAGAAAGATCGCGGGCTTCAGTCATTTTTCATACGCGAAAGCAGTGCCCCGATTGAAATCAAAAAAGCACGTTGGAAAACGCTTGATGCCATCATTCAGTACGCCGAAGGTGGTGAATGTCGCCATTCCGGAATTCTCACGTACTTCAAAGATGCCGATCGAATTCAGTCCTGCGGTCACTGCGATGTATGCGATCCCGGCTCTCCGAGAAAAGTTCCACATGGCTTCGTGGCTCCCGCAAAGACAATCACCCGAAAGGGAAAATCAAAGGGGAAGAAATCTCGAATCGAGAGAGTTGTAACTCCGCTGAGTGCTCAAGAATCCGCGAGGATCAGGGTCATCAAAGACTGGCGACTCGACTATGCAAGGTCGCAAGACATGCCGGCCTTTTTAGTCTTTAGCAACCGAACATTGGAAGACCTGGCCAGAAAGGCGCCCGGAACGTTAACTGAGTTGGAAGAAGTGTATGGGCTGGGCCCACAGAAGATCGAAGCGTTTGGAAAAGAACTGCTTGAAGTCCTCCATGAGATAGTATAAAAATGACCCGCAGGATGTTGCCGGCCCTGCGCGTGCCTGTCCCCTCTCCCAACCCTGCCCGCGGCCGTTGAGGGCACTTTATCAAAAAGATGGTGGATGATTTTGATGCAGGGAAGTGTTAGATTACGCCATACGCGCCTGTAGCTCAATCAGGATAGAGCAACGGACTTCGAATCCGTTGGTTCCGCGTTCGAATCGCGGCAGGCGCGCTTGTACTATCAATTGTTAACGATCAAACGGCAACCCTTTCGCGAGCAACCATGCCCGCGACCGTCGCAACAGGCACTCAAAGCCCACGGGTGCACGGTATACCACCCATCACCTCCCCCGTGTATCCTCTGCCTTTCACGGCATACGGCATTAGCAGAACGTGCTGCCGTCGGCGAGGTGTCCCCACGAACTCCTGCCCACGAACTCCTGCCTTGACAAGGAGCAGGCTGCGGCTTAGTGTTTTGTCATCCCGATCGTTGGTCGGGGGTCAGTCATGGAACAAGCTCTAATGGTTGGACGGGAAGACGAACTGGCGCAGCTGAAAACCGCCTTGACGGAAGGTGCGCGCGGACACGGTGCCATCGTTTTTATTGAAGGCGAAGCAGGGCTCGGCAAATCTCTGCTGCTCGAGAGGCTGCAGACCATGGCGGGTGAAACCGAGGACTTCTCAGATGCACGCTTTGTATATGGCTATTGCCATGAAGAGACGGGGGCGACGAATGCTTATCAGCCAATGATAGAAATACTCGAGGCACTGACGAAGGCGGACCAAAAGGGCCGGGACGTCGCTAAGATGGTATTGGCCGTGCTGAAAGAGACT
>Ga0335070_10010794_pt1 | contig 10672 bp, 11 predicted proteins | sample Lox_Sample_13_FD_206722 | JGI IMG/M metagenome (GOLD analysis project Ga0335070, IMG submission 206722) | Soil microbial communities from Loxahatchee National Wildlife Refuge, Florida, United States - Lox_Sample_1.3 | ecosystem: Environmental > Terrestrial > Soil > Wetlands | place: USA...
GCACACGAGTCGCGTCATCCAATGTGCTTCGGGGAAAACAGTACAAACATGAGCGGAGAGTCGTCACAATCACAACAGATGGAAATTCTTTCGCGTCTGGCGATCGGGGGAGAAAAGGGAATTGAAGACTCTCAGCGACGGGATAATCTTCACAAGCTGCAAAGAGAGCTGCGGTATGCCGCCAGGCTGAACGAGCAGGAGTTCGCGAACTTTGTGGAGCTGGCGAATACGCACCATGTAATCGTGCGAGCGCTGAGCGTATTGCAGGACGTGGAGGCGTTGGGACCATGGGGATCGATGGCCGATCAGCAGAGGGCGGAAGAGCTGCAGAGAAGGTGTGATACCGCGTTAGACAACGAAAGGGTGCGTATTGACCGAGCCATCGGATATCTGCACTCGATATGCGACGTGCTCGAGGCGCGAGGATGCCGGGTGGCGGTGATCAAGTCTCTCGATCACTGGCCCGATCTCGGGTCGGATCTCGATCTGTACACGACGGCCAGCCAGCGGACGGTCGAGCAGATCATGCGTGAAGCGTTCGGTGCACATTGCGTGGAGCGCAGTTGGGGCGACCGTCTGGCGAACAAGTGGAATTTTAGCGTGCCGGGATTACCGGAACTGGTCGAGATACACGTCCGTTATCTGGGGCAAACCGGGGAGCACGCGGAGTTGGCGCGACGGGTGATTGAACGCGGCGTGGAGAAAAACGTGGGTGGGTATGGATTTCGCGTTGCCGCTCCGGAAGAGCGCATCGTGATTTCGACTTTGCAGAGAGTGTACAGGCATTACTATTTTCGGCTCTGCGACATGATTGACACAGCGGCATTGCTTCGGAACGGCGATGTCGATTTCGCCGACCTGAAAGGAGCGGCGGAAGCGGCAGGAATATGGGAAGGCGTCGCAACCTATTTGTGCCTCATACAGAACTATATTCAATCGTATGGTGGGATAGTTTCGCTCCCCGAAGCGGTACGGAACTCCGCACGATCCCCGAACTCGACAGTACAATTCAAGAACGGCTATTTGCGTGTGTCCAAAGTGACAGGCGCAAAGCTCTATTCATCGCAGTTGCTTAGCGCAGGGAAGAAGGGAGACGTGCGCGCCCTGTTGCGTCTCCCTCTACTTCCTCCTCTGGCGATATCCGCGTTAGTTGCACATAGCCTAACTGGAAACGATAAAGGCATTTGGTAACTCTGAGGGCGCGAAACGCGGCGCTTCGCCCTGTTATCACACCCCAGTGAGAAAACAAAAAAAGGCACCCTTTTTCAAGGGTGCCATCAGTTTGTGGTCTAAGGAGAGAGTTAAACGCTAGTGCCACGCCGGCCGATCCCCATAATCAATGCCACGAGGAAGAAGACCAGGAATACATAGAACAAAATCTTGGCGATACCCGCGGCGGCGGTCGCTACGCCCGCAAATCCCAGGATCGCAGCGATGATGGCGACGATGAAAAATACTGCTGCCCAATAGAGCATCGATTCACCCCTTTCCGATCTGCATCACAGCCTAAACCAGCTTTCTCGACCAGTCCATCCAGTGAAAGCCGTACCCCGGAGCACCCTTTGTGGTATGCGATTTGATTTATTCCCGGGGCTTGAGCCCGATGAAACTATTGAATTGCTGGATCACGGGATAGCACTCACAGGCGGAAGCCTCAAGCATCTGCCGGTTTACGATCCGCACGGCGCCGCGGGTGTACTCAATTGCGCCTTTGCGCTGCAGGAGAGCGGCGGCCAGGCTAACACTCGGACGGTCCGTGCCAAGCATGGTTGCGAGGAAGTCGTGAGTGATGGCCAAGTAGCCGCTATCGACACGGTCATGCATCATCAACAACCAACGCGCCAAACGCTGTTCGATTCCGTGGAGGCGATTACATGCAGCCGATTGCGCGGCTTGCATTCCCTGAAGGACGGCATGGCGGCTGCCGATGTTCTGAAAGTATGGGATTGAAGGAAGCAGATTGCGCATGGCGTCGGCTCGAGCGCGAAAACCATCGCCGGCAATTTGCACCACCGCACGATGCGGATAATTGGTTAATCCAACCAGACCAGCCGTTCCGCTGAGTCCCTCATTCCCTACAACTCCGACCTCTACCGTCTTTCCCTCCCTGGTTACCACCACGGTAGAAACAAGACCGCGGTTGGGGAAATGAACGAATTCGAGCTTTTCTCCAGGCTCGTGAAGGCTCGTATGGCTGGGAAGATATTCGAATATCAGCAATGGTCGAACCAGTTGAAATTCGTTATCGGGGAGGGAGAGAAGGATGCCGTTGCCAACTGGACGGCCCTCAAGATTAGTACGCTCGCCTGCCATGACCGAACCTGTTAGTGAAGTCGTCACAAATTGACTGGCTCCGAGCGTCTGCTTGTTATGCACGGCTCTATGATGCAAGGAAACGAATAACGGAATGTATGTCTGGGAAAGATCGCGGTGAGTGGGTGGCCGCAGGAACGGCCGCAAGTGGTTCCGCTACAGCCATTTTGAACAATGGGTAAGGACTTGACCCTATGGTGCGTTCACTCACAGGCACTTATGCTCAGAGCCGTAACGACCTGGTTTCGACAAGAATAGTCGTCATAAATCGTCCCAGGCATAGGAGCAATCATGGCAAGCAAGACAGCGGTCTTCGGAATCTACCCAGCATACGCAAGTGTCGAGAACGGCGTTGAGGGACTCCGAATCGGGGGATTCAACAGTAGTGACATTTCTGTGCTTTTCCCCGAGGGAACTGGAACGCGAGATTTTGCGGTAGAGAAAGGGACGAAAGCTCCCGAAGGGGCCAGCGCCGGGGCCGGAACTGGCGCCGTTGTGGGCGGGGCAATGGGTTGGCTGGTTGGGATAGGGAGTCTTGCGATTCCTGGGCTCGGACCCTTCATTGCGGCAGGACCGATTGTGGCAGCGTTGGCGGGAGTTGGCGTGGGCGGGGCGGTTGGCGGCATCGCGGGCGCGCTGATCGGAATGGGAATACCCGAATATGAGGCAAAGCGCTATGAAGGCCGTGTGAAAGATGGCGGTATTTTGCTGTCAGTGCACTGCGAAAACTCAGAGACGAAGAAACTTGCCAAGGAGATCCTGGAAAGGACGGGCGCCCGAGATATCTCGGCCACCTCCGAAGCGGTGTCAGACGAACCACGGTATCAGAATCTGCCGAAGGCGGGTTAGTGGTGAAAGTCTATCGCATCCATTTCATTCGGGAGACACGTCATAGATGAAAGCGCTACTCGCAATAGGGTTAGTCGTTCTGGTCCTTGGGATCCTGTCATTTATCGTCCCATTCCCACATTCTTCACATCACGAACTGCGGGCAGGAGACGCCCACGTCGGAGTAACGACGAGACATGATGAGAAGGTACCTCCCGCCGTCAGCGTATTACTTGTCGTTGTTGGAGCCGGCATAATGATCGCCGGCCGGAGTAAGGGATAATTCCGAGCGCAAGGGAGCGGATGGCCAGCAAATTAGCCGGTGCGTCTCGGGCCGGAATTGATCGTTAGTTTCACCATTAAAGGAGCGATTCACAATATGACAAACGAACCGAACAAGCAGCAAGGTCAGCAGAGCTCACAAGGGGGGCAGTCACAGCCCCAGCAGCATAGCGCTCAGCAGCAGGGGCAGCAATCGCAACGCGAACAGAATCCGGGTGGCTCAGGACAGGGATCTGAAAAGTGGAACCCCGGCCAGTCCCAGCATGGAACAGGCGAACAGAAAGGTTCGCAGGATATGTCAAAGAAAGATCCGGCTCGCCAGGGCAATCAAGAGGAGCAACAGGAAGGCGAGAAGAGACGGGCTTCCTGAGACGTACTCGGAATTCCAGCAGGTCTGAAGAAGCATAGAGCCACGGCGAGGGTCGTGGCTCTATGCCTTTGTAGGCATGTTTACCCGTCCTTCTCCAAGTCTTGGCCGATCGAACTAAGTGTCTATCCTCGCACAGTCATTTGCCTAGTGAGAGCGTACAAATATCGCGGTTGGTACCTTACATACTCAACCGGATAGACCGATAAGATCCATACCTCTATCCTCCGTAGCATAGTGAACCGAGGTCCTCGGTAAACAAAGACAGGTTTATTGCGAAAAGGAGATATAAGTGCAGATCGGTCCTCCCCTTTCCCATGTCTCAGAGACCGAATTAATCAAGCGCGCGCAACTGGGCGACGCAGAGGCGTTCGGTCTGCTATTCGAGAACCACAAGGCGCGCGTGTATGCGCTGTGCTTGCGAATGACAAGAAATACCGCCGAGGCTGAAGATCTAACCCAAGAGGCGTTCTTACATGTGTTCCGGAAACTAGGAGCGTTTCGCGCGGATTCAGCGCTCTCTACCTGGCTCTACCGGGTAACTGTTAATACTGTTCTGATGCACTTTCGCAAGAAGTCCCTCAGTACCGTTTCGGTCGAAAAGCCGAGCAATGAAGGCACACCTGTGCCGCGAGAGTTTCCGATGACGGATTTTCGGCTGACTGGGTGCGTCGATCGAATGGCATTGAATCGTGCTCTCGCTGAACTGCCTAACGGATATCGCCGGATTTTTCTGCTGCACGAGGTAGCCGGTTATGAACATCGTGAGATCGCCAGGTTTCTTGGATGTTCTGTTGGCAACTCAAAATCGCAGTTACACAAGGCGCGTCAGAGAATCCGGGAATTGCTGGTGCCCTCGGGTTCACGCGAAGGTGGCCGGGACACAGGAAGGAAAGAGGACTTGCGGGCCAGAAACATCCAAGCCTGGGGCGCTTCCCCGGTGGTGCAAATTCGCGCCCAGCCACGACCCCTATCACAGCCGGCAAAGGGCGAGAGGCAAGGCTGGGCCAATGCAGCCTAACGTATATTCCCGAGTTTCCTACAGGACGAGGCCTATGGTGGCAATGGGCGAATCGTCATTTAATTCAATCATGGTTAACAACACTTGGGCCACATTTGGGTCCAGAAAAAAGAGGTCGATCCGGTGAACTCGAAAAGAAGACGCATGGTCATCATGTCTGTCGGTGCAATCATCCTGCTACTTGCCAGCGTGAGCTGGGCAGCGGATGACAAAGACAAGGACGAGTCCGACATTGCGAAGCGCATTGACGCCTCTGCGAATGTGCTGAACGAGATCATGGGAACGCCGGATAAGGCGATTCCCGACAAGATTATGGGCGATGCCAAGTGCCTCGCCATTATTCCGTCGATGGTGAAGATAGCGGTAGGGTTCGGTGGTAACCACGGGCGGGGAGTGGCGACCTGCAGAACGGCGAATGGATGGAGCGCACCGGCACCGATTACCATCACAGGGGGGAGCTGGGGCCTGCAGCTTGGAGGTGAAGCGGTTGACATTGTGATGGTGGTAATGAATCAGAAAGGTATGGATCACCTACTTGCCAGCAAGTTTAAGGTGGGGGGCAACGCCTCCGCGGCGGCTGGCCCAGTGGGGCGTGAAGCGGGAGCGAGCACTGACTGGAAGATGAAGTCAGAGGTTCTAACTTATTCGCGTGCGCGCGGGGTCTTCGCCGGGGTAGATATTAATGGTGCCGCGCTCACGCAAGACAGGGACTCAACGAGGATTTTGTACGGAAAGATGGTACCCTTTGCCAAGATTCTTAAGGGCGGGGTTGCGCCGCCGAGTGGAAGCCATGACTTGCTGACCGCGCTGCGCAAGTACTCTGAACAAGCACATAATCATCAGGGCGAGTAAAGATCTTGTAGCTTCCACAATCGATTTATCTATGTCCGTAAATGGCTACGCCTTTGGCGTAGCCATTCTCGTCCTCGGCGACTTCTTGGATACGCAATGAAACCTTCTAACGTACCGTTTCCACTGGATGTGAACGCAAGTTCTTCGCAGGTAGCCTGTGAACGTCGATGGAGGAGTTTGTCGCATCGACGCGGAGCATCCACCCCCAAGGGGCGACGCGATTGACTTTCGTGACCTTTGGGTTTTCGCCAGCACCGGCAAATGCGTCGCCCGGTGACTTTTGATCATTGGAGCGAGTTATGTCGACTATTTTGCTCATCATTCTGGTTTTGCTGCTAGTTGGCGCGTTGCCAACGTGGCCCTACAGCACTGGCTGGGGATATTATCCCAGCGGGGGGCTTGGGCTAATTCTAGTAATCGTGCTGGTGCTGGTGCTGATGGGACGAGTCTAACGCGGGTTGGTTAACTACGCGCGTTATCCATCACGAAAGCTGACATGTAGTTCCAGTAAAGTGGAAGGAGTACGGCCCAGGTTTTTGTCGTTTCCCTGGCTTAGACTCGACCGAAGCCGAACGACGTCAGGCGAGTTCCCGGCTCCTTCCTCATTACTGGTTATTACTTGCTGAAGTTACGATCGAAACTCGGCGCTCTCGCGGTGTCTGAATTGTTTGGGGTTAGGTTTCCGTTCGTTCTGAAGGGACCATGGACCAATGAACTCTGACCACAAAGGCGCTGCGCACCATGGACCGCACGGTGTTCGCTGGCGGCTAATTGGCGCGAGTGGGTTTGGGCTGCTCATCATTCTCGGCATCGGACTATATTTCCTCAAAGATCACGCTGAGCCGATTCTCCGTGCCCGCGTTATCGAGACGTTGACGGCGCATTTCCAAAGTAAAGTTGACTTAACGGGGTTTCACGTCGGGGTAGAGCGCGGCCTGGCAGTCTCCGGAACGGGGCTGAGAATCTATGGAAACAGTGACCCCAACATTCATCAAGCGGGTGTTCAGCCTCTGATTAGTATTGAAGAATTCAGTTTTCAGACCGGTTTACTAACTCTCTTGCGGTCGCCAACGCATATACATAGTGTGCAGCTTAGAGGGTTGGTGTTGAATATACCTCCAGCCGGTCAACGACAAGGGATGCGCAGTATGGGGTCCGGAGGCAGTAAAGTCAAGATCGTCGTTGATTGGTTCAATTGTAAAGACGCACAGCTTGTGATTAACACGAACCGCGACGATAAGCTGCCTCTCGAATTCAGCATTGAGAAACTAAAAATGAGTGACGTGGGGCCAGGGCAACCCATGTATTTTGACGCCACACTCTTGAACCCGAAGCCGGTTGGAAAGATTTCGTCGAAAGGTATGGTCGGTCCACTAAGAGTGGATGAACCCCGCGATACACCGGTGAACGGAACATACTCGTTTGACAATGCCGATCTGGCGACGATCAGGGGGATCGGTGGAATTCTCTCGTCGAAAGGCCGATACGACGGTCAACTGGGACACATAGTGATTGATGGCCAAACCAGCACGCCCGATTTCCGGCTGAACGTGAGCGGACACCGGGTACCGCTCAACACAGAATTTCATGCGGTCGTGGATGGAACGAGCGGTAACACGTTTTTGGAGCCGGTAAAGGCGCAGGTATTGAGTTCTTCGTTTGTCGCACGGGGTTCGGTGGTTCGCCTTAAGGCTAAGGGACATGAAGTATCGTTGAATGTGGTGATCGACAATGCTCGGATCGAAGACCTGCTCACGCTCGGCGTTCGGACCGAACCGCCCATAATGACAGGCACAGTAGGATCGACGGCGAAGTTGGATTTGCCTCCGGGCGGCGAGGACGTGGACAAACGTCTGCGACTCTCTGGCGACTTTCATATTGCGGACGCCCACTTAAATAATGCAAAGACTCAGGAACGAATCGACGATCTAAGTATGCGGAGCCAAGGCAAGCCGAAACTGGCCGCCGCTCCCGGCACGCCGGATGTGCGGTCCGATGTAAGTGGAGTGTTTAATCTTAGCCAAGGGTTGATGACGTTTTCGAAACTTCGCTTTGAAGTTCCGGGGACGAAGGTGGAGATGAGCGGTCAATACAGCCTGGACGGAAAGACCTTTGATTTCCATGGAAAGGTTCGACTTGATGCTCGGCTATCGCACATGGTGACCGGCTGGAAATCGGTACTGCTGAAGCCGGTCGATCCGTTTTTTGCGAAGAATGGTGCTGGGACAGAAGTTCCAATAAGGATCACAGGCACGAAGAGCGAGCCGCATATCGGGTTGGATTTCGGACACAAGAACGAATAAGTGTCTCAGCGGCTCGCTTCGAAGCGATAACCAATTCCGCGCAGGGTCTTAAGATAACGCGGATGACGCGGATCGCGCTCGATTTTTTCACGTAGTCTCCGCACGAAAACATCGATTGAGCGCGGCGTGACGAATGAACCTTCTTTCCATACGGCATCGAGGAGTTGGTCGCGGGTGAAGACCCGACCCCGATGGCGCACAAGATACTCCAGAAGCCGGAATTCGCGGACCGTGGTCGTGACGGCCCTCCCTTGTACACTCACCGTCATGGAGGCGATATCGATCTCAAGGTCCCCCATCTGGATCAGTTCGCGGACTGGAGCTTCCTTCTCGGTACGGAGAATATTGCGAATGCGCGCAATCAGTTCGCGGGGGCTGAAGGGCTTGGTAATGTAGCCATCGCCGCCAGCGTCGAAGGCTTGCAGACGGTCCATCTCCTGCGTTCTCGCCGATATAAAGATGATGGGAGTTTTGCCGAGCACTTCGTGCTGGCGAATTTGACGGCACAGGTCAAAACCGTTGATTTCGGGCAGCATGATGTCGAGCAAGAATAGGGACGGCTGGGCAAGCGCTGCCGAAGGAACTACCGGGGCTCCGGAAAAGAATGTGGAAACCTCGAAGCCGGCGGCGCGCAGGTTGTGCTCAATAAGACGAGAAACGTCAATGTCATCTTCGACCACATAGATGTGATCCGGATGATGCGGACTGTCTGCCGCTTCGAGGGGATACATGGCCGAAGAATGCAAAGCGCACACGCTCAGAAAGATGAGATGAAAACCGACAGTGCGACACTAAAGGCCACGTATTGCGGGAATGTTGCGCCAGTGTTAAAGGAGGGTTAATTTGGGCCGATTTTCCTCGAGTCTTTTTGTCACTTCCGGCGGGCACGTCGGAGCTTGCGGCGCCCGGTGGGCGATCTGCCAGCCGCCGGTTGACAGCTGTTGCTAACCGTGACATCACAGCGCTGCACGAACGAGCCCAGCGCGACCTGGAAAGTGTTGGGCGTATCGCTCCTTTACGGCAGTAAGCAGTTGGAATGGATTCAGCATGAGTTGGCCGCGCCCTTCTACGCAAAGCGTTGATGCCAGGCATTGGAGCACCAGCCGATGGGCGAAAGCGCTGGGATCGGTTGACTCCGGCACGCATCCTGTGAGAGGAAAGCCGGATAACCCGCCTATTTTCAGCATATTGACAATAATGTAAGGACGGGCTAAGCTTTTTTACCCGCCGCGCCGTTTCCTCCTGAGCGCGCTTAGGGTGGCCTTTGTTGCCACACGACTCATCAAGCCCTGTTACGGAGCTTCTCGCGCGCTGGCGTTCGGGAGACCAGGATGCTCTCGATGCGCTCATGCCACTGGTTTATTCCGAGCTTCGACAACTGGCACAACATTATCTACGTCGCGAGCGCAGCGACCACACGCTGCAGAGTACCGCGTTGGTGCATGAAGCTTATCTCCGGCTGGCAGGTCAGAGTCCGCCGCCGTGGCAGAACCGGGCACACTTCTTCGGGATTGCGGCGCACCTGATGCGTCAGATTCTCGTGGAACATGCGCGCAGTCATGGCGCGGCCAAGCGGGGAGGCGGTGCCACGCGCATGACGCTGGACGAGTCGCTGGCGATTGCGCAACAGAAGGATGTGGACGTCATCGTTCTCGACAAGGCGCTCCGGGATCTGACGGAGCTTGACGCGCAGCAGGGACGAATTGTCGAGCTGCGGTTCTTTGGGGGGCTGACGATTGAGGATACGTCGGAAGTTCTGGGCATTTCTCCCGCGACGGTGAAGAGAGAATGGGTGACAGCGCGAGCGTGGCTCTTCCGGGCAATAACCGGCGAGACGCAACGGTGAATCAGGAGCGCTGACAATGTGTCAAGCAGATGCTCGATGAGGCCATTGCGTTCGCGGCGACGGAGCGATCGTCATTTCTGGTCAGGCTCGCGATGGAGACGGCGGCCTGCGGCGCGAGGTGGAATCTCTGCTGCCGGCACACGATCGGACCGACTCATTTTTCTGAAGACCGCGGCGGTCGGTACGCTCACGCAAGCAGGGTGTAGCGCGCGGGGCATCTCATCGGCGTTTACCATTTCGGATGCTTGCGGGGCGCCTACGACTACCCGATGCGGCAGTTCACGCTAGACTTCCCTGGCTCACGTTTGGACTGCGGTTGCGTCTATCGAATTGGGGCGCAATGACACGCCGAATCTCACTCCTTCCGCTCTTCCTGTTTCTCATCCTAGGAACCGCCAATTTCTCGCTAGCCGAGAAAAATTTCGCTGTAGCCCAGGTCAGGGCGAAGATCGCGCGGCTGCAACAATCCAGAAAAGAAAAACCAATTACCGACAAGAACTGGGCCGAAGTGTTTTCGTCTGTGGGCGACGAGCTGCGTGGAGCGGGTGAAGCGCTTGATTCGAACCATTTGTATTTGAGTCTGGAGAAACTGGGACACGCGGAAGACCTGCTGCAAGGAGCGCGGCGAGCGGTGGATCAAGCGGTCATCGAGAAGGGCGGGTTCGAGGCGTTCCAGTCGGAGTGGGGAAAGGTCAGCACGAGGTTAACCACGCTCGACACGGACGAGCACAGGCGCGAGTGGGGAGCTGCCCCGATGGCGATCCGGGCCCTTGCGGAGAGTTCGACGACCAAGGCGACTCCCTTGCTGGAGGGTGGACTTGGGTTCGCCACCGCGAACGGTCCGAAGGACGGCTTATTTT
>Ga0335070_10010796_pt1 | contig 10671 bp, 7 predicted proteins | sample Lox_Sample_13_FD_206722 | JGI IMG/M metagenome (GOLD analysis project Ga0335070, IMG submission 206722) | Soil microbial communities from Loxahatchee National Wildlife Refuge, Florida, United States - Lox_Sample_1.3 | ecosystem: Environmental > Terrestrial > Soil > Wetlands | place: USA: Florida...
CGACGCAGACGCTGGTCCTGTTCGTGATCCGCACGGCGGGGCGGCCGTGGACCAACCGGCCGAGCACGCCGCTCACGATCACGACGCTGCTCGTGGTGGTGGTGGGGGCGCTCTTGCCGTGGACGCCCGCGGCGGCGCCGCTCGGACTCGCGCCGCTGCCGGGCGGGTACTTCGCATTCCTGGCGCTCGTGATCGGGACGTATCTCGCGATCGTCGAGGTCGTGAAGCAGCGGATGATGCGGAGGCTGCTCCCCGCGCCAGCCCTCTGAGCCCGGAACTCTGAGCCCGGACATAGAACCGCGCGCCGTGCGGGTGTCGCACGGCGCGCGGTGTGGATCGATCGATCGATCGACGAAGACTACTTCTTCTTCGCCTTCTCCTTGAGAACCTTGCCGCCCGCCTTCGTGCAGTCCTCGGCGGTCGCCATGTGCTCGACGGTCTTCTTGCCCGCCTTCACCACCTGGCACTTCACAGGCCCTTCGGCGTGAGCCACCACTGCGACACCCGAGAAGGACACGAACGCGGCAAGCGCCGCAAGAGCAATCAAGAGACGCTTCATGGGACTCTTTCTCCTTTCCCCAGACTGGGGAACGCGGACGGAGGGTGTCATTTGGCTGCGAACGCGCCACTGGGGTCGCTGGGGCTTTCTGCCCCCGAGGATGATGTCGCCGGACCGGTAGCGGGTCAGCGGAAGCTCGAAGACCAGCGCGTCGGGTGCGCGCCCGTGCACGTTCAGGAGGCCCGCGTGCAGGCAGCGCAGGTGGTGGAAGGCGCACAACGTCACGCGATTCTCGGATGCATTGGACCCGCCGGCCGACCGGAAGTCGATGTGGTGGTCGTGCAGGTTGCGCCGCGACGTGCAGCCCGGCACGGCGCAGCGGTAGCCATCGCGCTCGATGACTGGATTCGGCCGGCGCTGCGCGGGATCTCGCAGCAGCCAGGTCTCGAGCGCGTGGTCGAGCAGCGCTTCGAACGGCTGTCGAAGCGCGAAGAACAGCGCGGCGACCTCGCGCGGCAGGCGGAAGACGAGCTCTTCGGTCGCATCGACGTCGATGTCGTGCGCACACATTTGTCGCTCTTCGGGGGGAATCGGATCCTGCGCCCGGGCGGGATCGAACTTGCAGCGCTGCCAGGCTCGGTCGTGGCCGGCGCGGAGCAGCAGCGCGCGCTCGACGTCCCGCTCGAGCCGCCGCGCGGTGACGCGCTCGGCCCATGCGACCCAGCGGGGACGCCACTCGCCCTCGAGATCGAGCAGGAAGAGCGGGGCGAGTATGCGCGCCTTGACCCATGACAGCCGGCCGCTCCTCCAGGCGCGGCGGAGCTGCGGGCAGACGTCGCCGGCGCGCTCGAGGCGCAGCAGGCTGCGCGCCTTGCTGGCTGACATGCCGAGCTGCTCTCGCGCGTAGGCAGCGAGCTTCCAGTAGTCGCTGCGCCACTCGAACTCCACCGCGCTGACCCGCCGCAGGAGCGGCGCGATCGCGGCGTCGAGCGTCTGCTCGAAGCGGACCGCGAGGCGAAGGCGCCGATCGAGCTCGAAGGCGTCGGCGGACTCGAGGCCCACGGCAAGTGCGGCGAGCCAGGGCGGGAGCGCGCGCGGGCCGGCGCGGTCCGCAGGGCGCAGCGCCCGTTCGCGCACCTCCGCGCCGACGTCCGGCAGCCGCCGCGCCGGCACGTCCCACACCTCGACGCGCGACGCATCGACCGCGCGCGACGACGCCGCCTCGGCCACCACCCACTCGAACGCCTCCTCCGCGCGCAGGCGCTCGCTGGCGACGCGCTCGGCGACCTCGCGCACGAGACTCCACTTCTCGCGCACCGCGGGAGTGCAGCGCAGTGCGACCCGCGTAGTGTCCGTCGCGTCGCCGTCGTCGTCCGGAGCCTCGGCCTCCGGCTCTGGTCCGCGCGCCAGTGCGCGGACCTCCTGCTCGAGCCGGCGCGTCGGCTGCCCGCGCGCCCGCGCGATCCACGCCTGCTCGTCGTCCGGCGTGGCGACGCGCGCGACGAGCCGGACCTTGCTCCACGGCAGCGCGTTCGCGAGCAGCGCGCGCTCGAGCGCGGGCAGGCCCGCGAGCACGCGGTGCACGCGCGCAAGCTCCTGGAGCTGGCGCGCGGAGATCCCGGGCCGCTCGCGCGCGTAGTCGGAGAGGCGCGCGTAGCACAGGCGCTGCCAGGCCTTCGTCGCCACGAGCCGCGCGGCGATCGCCGCGAGGACGCGGCGCAGCGGACCCACGCTGGCCGCGAGCTGGGCGAGCTCGCGCTCGGCGCTCTCGGTCGCCGGAGGCGGGTGGGAGGCGGGCACCTCCACCGCGGCAATCGACATCGGGTGACCAGTGGGACCGGGGCAACCGACGGCACTCAGTGTACGCGAACGAAAAGCGAAACGTCAAGGGGCCCGATGAAGAATTTCTGGAGCCCGTGCCGCTAGCATGCCGCCGCCCAGCAGGAGGAAGGCATGAAGAGCTTCGCAGGGAAGATTGCGGTGGTGACGGGCGGCGGGACGGGCATGGGGCGCGAGCTCGTGCGGCAGCTCGCGGCGGAGGGATGTCACGTCTCCATGTGCGACGTGTCCGGCGAGAACATGGCGCGCACGAAGGCGCTGGCCGAGGAGGGCGCGCCGCGCGGGACGCGCGTACACCATTTCGTGGCGGACGTGTCGAGCGAGGCGGAACTGCTCGCCTTCCGCACCGCCGTGGCCGACGCGCACGAGACGGACCACGTGAACCTCGTCTTCAACAATGCCGGGATCGGGGGCGGCGGCAGCCTGATCGAGGCGCCGCGCGAAGAGTGGGAGAAGACGTTCGCGGTGTGCTGGAGCGGCGTCTACCTCGGCACGCGCACCTTCCTGCCGATGCTGCTCGCGAGCGAGGAGGGCCACCTCGTGAACACGAGCAGCGTGAACGGCTTCTGGGCGTCGGTGGGCCCGACGACCGCGCACACCGCCTACAGCGCGGCGAAGTTCGCGGTGAAGGGCTTCACCGAGGCGCTGATCAACGACTTCCGCCTGCACGCGCCGCACGTGAAGGTCTCGCTCGTGATGCCGGGACACATCGGCACGTCGATCGTGATCAACTCCGGGCGCATCCTGGGGAACGATCCGAAGGAGATGAGCGACGCGAAGCTCGCGGAGGCGCGGGAGCGGCTCTCGCGCGCGGGGTGGCCGCTCCAGGGGCTCTCGAACGAGCAGATCCGCCAGGCGCTCGTGATGCTAGGCGAGCGCTTCCGCGACGACGCGCCCATGACCGCGGCCGACGCCGCGCGCGAGATCCTGGGCGGGGTTCGCGAGGAGCGCTGGCGCATCCTCGTCGGCGAGGATGCGAAGGTGCTCGACCGCCTGGTGCGCGAGTCGCCGGAGGAGGCCTACGAGCCCTCGTTCATGGAGAGGCTGCGCGCGGAGGTGCCCTGGGGCCTGGGGTTGTAGGGGTCGGAGTCTTCCCAGGTGGTGGCGCGAGCCGCGACGCGCCCGTCCGTCTGCTTGCGGAACAGCACATCGTTGTAGTGACAGCGCGCGGGGATCCACTCGAAGGTGTAGGGCTTCGCGAACTTGTAGTAGAGCGCGCGGCGGCCGGCGTCGTCCGCGGTGGGCGCCGGCGTCGAGTGCATGGTGTCGCCGTAGTGCAGCGTGAGATCGCCGGGCTCCGTCTCGAGCGCGACCACCGGCAGGTCGCCCTCCTCGCCCTGGGCAACCCAGTGCTTCGCATAACGATGCGAGCCGGCCAGCAGCAGGAGCTGACCGTTGGCGGCGTTCGCGCGGTCGAGCTGGATGCCCGCCTGGATGAGCGGGCACATCACCGGGTGGCCGCCGAGGCCGTCGTCGACGTGCCAGAGCAGGTCGCCGTTGCCCTTCACGACGTGGGCGTTCTTGATGAACACCATCGGCCCGTCGAGGCGGTCGTCGCAGACGCGCAGGTCGGGGCCGGCGAGGCGCGCGTAGCGGGCGAGCCGCGGATCCTGCGCCAGCTCGAGCAGCGCGCGTGAGAAGCGGTCCAGATAGTTGATGCGCGTGATCACCTCCTGGCCGGCAGCGTTGACCGACCACCAGGAGTCGCCATCGCTCGGTGTCGTCCGCGCGCGGCAGCGTTCGACCTCGGCGCCGTAGAACGCGACCTCCTCGGGCGTGAACACCGAGCGGATGTGCAGGTATCCCGCGGTGTCGAAGAACGCGCGCATCTCGTCCTCGGAGTCGCCGGCCGCGAACGAGCGGTGCAGGTCGAGCGGGCGCCCGGCGCGGTCCGTCAGGCGCTCGCGCACCTCGGGCCCGTAGATGGGGCGGCCATGACACAGAGACTGGATCGCCGGCTCCCAGCGCTGCCAGCCGGGGAGCGCACCGCGCACCAGGCGCGCTCGGCCGCTCATCTGCGCACCGGCGGCGGTGAGCAGCTCGTGGAGGAAGTCGGAGAAGACCTGCTCCGGCACCTCGACCAGCGTGGCCGCGTCGGCGTCGCCCTCGGCGATGCGCACGCCGCCCTCGCTGGCGATCCACGAGAAGGTCACCCCCTCTTCGTTGCGGAACGCGAGCGTCGGCGCGCCGCGCAGATCGCGCACGACGAGATGTCCGTGGCGCTCGATCAGCCGGGGCAGCTCCTGCCGGTGGAAGTTGCTGAAGGAACGCCGCTCGAAGGAGAGCGCGATCTGGTCGATCCAGGGGAGGGAGGTGCGGGCGGGGGAGGCGGACATGCGGGGCTCCTCACGCGATCGGGATGGGTCTCATTGTGACACGAAGGCCGCGGTGCTGGGAGTCTCGGGCCGAGAGGCGCCGAACATGAGCGCGCGTAGTGATCTCCTTGCCCGGTTCTAGTGCCCTACGGGATAAAATCTCACGCAATGAAGGCTGATGGCAGCAAGCTCCTGCTCTCCGCCACTGACATCTCGAACTTCATCGCCTGCCGGCACCGGATCGGGCTCGAGATGGCGGCGGCTGCGGGGAAGATCCGGAAACCGCGATTCGATGATCCGCAGCTCGAGGCGCTGTTCAGGCGCGGGCTCGAGCACGAACGGGCGCACGTCGAGGCGCTGGGCTCGGACGGGCGGAGCGTCATCGACCTGAGCGAGGCGCCAAACCACGAGCTCGCCGTCGAGCGAACCCTCGCCGCGATGCACGACGGCGCCGACGTGATCGTCCAGGCTGCGCTCGCGCACGGGGCGTGGCAGGGGCGGCCGGACGTACTCGTGAAGGTCGCCACGCCGAGCCCCGTTCTCGGCGCCTGGTCGTACGAGGTCGAAGACACCAAGCTCGCGCGCGAGACCCGCGCCGGCGCGATCCTGCAGCTCGGTCTGTACTGCGAGCTCCTGGCGCTCGCGCAGGGCGTGCGGCCGGAGCGCTTTCGGATCGTCACGCCGATCGGAACGCAGGAGTTCCGCTTCGACGAGTTCGCCGCGTACTTCCGCTGGGTGCGCGCGGGGCTCGAAACGACGAGTCAGGGCGACTTCGAGGTGCTGATCGCAGAGACCTATCCGGAGCCGTGCGATCACTGCGACGTCTGCCCGTGGGCGAGCCGATGCGCAGAGCGGCGGCGCGAGGACGACCACCTCTCGCTCGTCGCGGGAATCTCACGGCTGCAGCGGCGCGAACTCGCCGACCGCGAGGTCCACACGCTGCAGGCGCTCGCGCAGCTGCCGCTGCCGCTCGGCTTCAAGCCGAAGCACGGCGCGGCGAAGAGCTACGAGAAGGTGCGTGAGCAGGCGCGCCTGCAGCTCGAGTCGCGTGGCAAGGAGATCCCGTCGTTCGAGCTCGCCGAGGTCGTGGCCAACGAGGGCCTGTGCCTGCTGCCCGAGCCGACGCCGGGCGACGTCTTCCTCGATCTCGAGGGTGCGCCGTTCGCAGGCGAGATCGGCGCGGGTGGGCGCGAGTACCTGTTCGGCGTCGTCACGCTCGACGCGGGCGGCAAGCCCTTCTACCGCGCAATCTGGGCCGACTCGCTCGCATCCGAGAAGCGGGCGTTCGAGGAACTCGTCGACTGGATCGGGCGCCAGCGCACCGCGCACCTTGGCGCGCACGTCTACCACTACGCCGCGTACGAGCCCTCGGCGCTGAAACGGCTCATGTGTCGACACGCGACACGCGAAAACGAAATCGACACCCTGCTCCGGGCTGGCGCGTTCGTCGACTTGTACACCGTGGTCCGCCAGAGCCTGCGCGCGGGCGTCGAGCGCTACTCGATCAAGAACCTCGAGCCGCTCTACGGCTACGTGCGCGAGGTCGACCTGAAGGATGCGCGCCGGCACCTGCAGGCGATGGAGCTCGCGCTCGAGACGGACCGCTTCGCGGACCTTGAGCCCGCGGTGCCGAGAGCCGTCGAAGGCTACAACCGCGACGACTGCCTCTCGACGGTGCGCCTCCGCAACTGGCTCGAGGAGCTGCGCGCGCGCATCGTGTCGCAAGGTGGGCGTATCCCTCGGCCCGAGCCGGGCGACGGCGCGCCCTCCGAGGCGCTCGACGAGCGCCAGAAGCGGGTCGAGGCGCTGCGCGCGCGTCTGCTCGAGGTCGACGACCCTGAGCGGCGTGTACTCGCGTACCTGCTCGACTTCCACCGCCGCGAAGATAAGTCAGGCTGGTGGGAGTACTTCCGCCTGCGCGATCTGCCGGAAGAGGAGCTGCTCGACGAGCCGGCGGCGGTGGCGGGGCTGCGCTTCGTCGAGAGGGTCGCGAAGGTTCGGCGGAGCGAGGTGCACCGTTATTCCTACCCGCCTCAAGAGCTCGAGCTACGGCGCGAGGACGGGCTGAAGCTCCAGCACGACGAGTCGCAGTGGGCCGAGGTCGTTGCGGTCGATCGAACGCGTTGCACGATCGACGTGCTCATCGGCCCAAGCAAGTTCAATGAGCGCCCGACCGCCGCGTTCCGACACAAGCACGTCAACGCGCGCGTGATCGAAGACGCCCTCTTCTCCATCGGCGAAGGCGTCGCGAACAGCAACGCCGACCCGCTCGCCGTGAAGCTCCTCTACGCGCGCACGACCACCTCGCGCGACGTTGCGACGCTACCCGGATCGGTGCTCGCGATCCAGGGCCCGCCCGGCTCCGGCAAGACGTGGACCGGCGGCACGATGATCTGCGACCTCGTCGCGGCCGGAAAGAAGGTCGGAATCACCGCGACGAGTCACAAGGTGATCCAGAACCTGCTGCGCTCGGTCGAGCACGAAGCGGAAGGCCGCAACCTCCGCGTCCGACTCGCACACAAGGACGAGCCCGACGAAGACGAGCCGCCGTCCAGCGTGCGATTCACGGACGACAACGGCGAGGCGCTCGCGCTGATCGAGTCCGGCGAGAGCGACGTTCTGGGCGGCACCACCTGGCTGTGGACGCGCCCGGAGTTCGCGAAGTCCGTCGACGTGCTCTTCATCGACGAAGCCGGCCAAATGTCGCTTGCGAACGCGCTCGCGGTCACGCAGGCCGCGCACGGGCTGGTGCTGCTCGGCGACCCGCAGCAGCTCAACCAGCCGCGGAAGGGCGTGCACCCCGAGGGCATCGCCGTCTCGGCGCTCGAGCACATCCTCGGCCCGGGCGTGAAGACGATGCCGCCGGAGCGCGGGATCTTCCTGCCCGAGACTCGCCGCTTCGGCTCGAAGATCTGCGCGTTCACGTCCGAGGTGTTCTACGAGGGGAAGCTCGCGCCCTCGCGCGCGCTCGACCTCGAGCGCCAAGCGCTCGTCGGCGGGCCGATCGACGGCGCGGGCCTGTTCCTGGTCGAAGTCGCGCACGAGGGGAACCGCAGCGCGTCGGACGAGGAGGTCGAGGTCGTCACCCGCCTCGTCGAGCGCCTGCTGGCTCGCGGCTCGAAGTGGATCGACGCCGCTGGCGGCGCGGCGCAGCTCGAGCCCGCGCACATCCTCGTCATCACGCCCTACAACGCACAGCTCGCCCGCCTGGCTGAGCGTCTGCCCGAGCGCGTCGAGGTCGGCACCGTCGACAAGTTCCAGGGCCGCGAGGCGCCAGTCGTGATCTACTCGATAGCCACGTCGAGCCCCGAGCTCGCACCCCGCGGCATGGAGTTCCTCTACAGCCTGAACCGCCTCAACGTTGCGACCTCCCGCGCGCAGTGCGCCGCGATCGTCATCGCGAGCCCGCGTCTCTTCGAGCCGGAGTGCAAGAGCCCAGAGCAGATGAAGTTGGCGAGTGCGTTGTGTCGGTTCAGAGAGATGGCGACGTTCGTCGCGCTCCCTCGCTGAGCACCTCAGGCGTTCAGGATGTCAGCCACCGAACGCGCGACGATGTACCGCGGAGGCGACTCGCGCACCTCGAGTGCCTTGAAGTGCGCCTTGCCGCATTCGATCTTTGCGCTCTCCTTGTCGCGCAGGTCGTCCATGAAGAGGCTGCTCTTCGTCTCCACGACAAGATACAGGCGTTCGGCGCCGTCCTTCTCTACTAGGACTGCCCAGTCAGGGTTGTAGGGGCCCAAAGGCGTGGGCACGGTGAACCACCCTGGGAGTTTGGCGTAGACCTTGATCGCCTCGTTCTTCTCGAGGCCGTCGGCGAAGTCGGCTTCTGTGCCTGAGTCGTAGACGACCTGCTCGTATACTGATTTCTTAGCATCCAAGAGCATGTTCTTGAGGTACCCGGTCAGCTCCTCCTTCTCGAACAGCTCCTGGGCGTAGTAGTGCTCGTCGCCGAGCCGCTGGTACTTGATGCCGTCGACGACGGCGAGCCGCTTGCGGCGATTGATCGCCTCGGCGGCCAGTTCGATGAAGGCCTGGGGGTTGCGCTTGAAGTCGTCGAGGCGCCCGCCGCCTGTCAGGATGCGACAGATGGTGCGTGGGGTTAACTGCGTGCGATCCTGAAGCTGCGTCAGCAGATCGCGCAACTCGATATCCGCCTCGTCCAGGACGACCGTCTGTTCGCCTCCACGCTCGGTGGCTTCTACTCCGGCCTTTCCGATCGCCAAATCCGCCTTGCGCCACCGCAATCGTGTCTTCGGTATTCGGGGGCGCGTCGCGCAGGGCCTTGATGCAGCTCTCGACGAAGCATCTCCAGCGAGAGCTCGATTACGCAGGGCGGCGTGTAGAACTCGCCGCCCTTCCGTTTGTCGGTCTCGAGGCGGGCGCGCTGCCCCTCGAACGCGTCGGAGATGTGCTTGAGGAAGGTGAGTCCGAGCACGGCGTGCTTATACTCCGCCGCGTCCATGCTGCCGAGCAGCGCGTCGGTCATCTGCCAGCGCTGGGCTTCGTCGCCGAAGTTGGCGGTCTCTGTCTCGGTATTCTTGGGCTTCCTGGGCTTCCTGGGCTTCGGGGTGCGGGGCTTGCGGGGCTTGGGCACGAGCTCCTCTGCGACGGCTCGCTTCGTGGAACGCCGGACCGGGCAGTGCGAGGCGGGGCGGGGAGGCCGCGTGTTCGCCACACCACCCGATGGCGCGGGACAAGGGCATTCTATCAGCTCGAGACGCCCAACGGGGCGGTCGAAGACTGCGTTCTCCACGCTCCGACCGGGTCTGTCACGAGGACGACAGGAGGGCCGAGATGACGTCTGGGCAGCGCGCTCCAGCGCGACCCAGCCGAGCTGCTAGATGGGCTTTCGCAGCTTCGAGCCTTGCCCAGAGTACGTCGTCTCGCTCTCGGGGCGCGTGGCCGCGATCGTCTGGTCGACCATGCCGAGAGCTCGTGCCAGCGAAGCAGCGGCTACTTCTTCAGCGCCTTAGTAGTGATCCTCTCCTCCCACCTCGCGCGCGCCTCCTCGATCCTCTCCTCCCTCGTCCTGAACATGTCGGGCTCGGCGAGTCCGACCATTCCCAGCAGCCGCGTCATCGCGTCCTCGTGCGGCTCGAGCCGGCCGTCCGCGTGGATGTGGTTGACCTGGACGCCTCGGGCTTCGAGCGCGCGGCTCACGAGCAGGGTGCGGTGGCAGGCGAGGGGCTCGCGCTCGGCGCAGAGGAGCGCGACGCGGTGGGACGCCGCCTCGCGCATCACCTGTTCGATGCCCGTCTCGAACAGCTCCGTCCCGGCGACGCGGCGGTAGCGGACCTGGCCGTTCTCGTAGCAGGCCGGATCGCTCGGCCTTCCGCCGAGCTCGCGGCCGAGGAAGTGGTACGCGATGCCGTGTCGGTCGAGCGCCTCTCGCAGGCGCTCGCGGTTGAATTGCGGGTGGCGGCGGCTGTAGGGGGAGGAGCGGACGTCGCAGACGGCGGTGACGCCGTGTCGGGCGAGCAGGGCGAGCAGCACTTCCTGCGAGTGGTTCGAGTGCCCGATCGTGAGCACCGCCGCGCGGGTCACGCGCCGCTCCCCCTACCGCCCGATGATCTGCCACCCCTTCCCGTACGGATTGTTCGGGCTGTCGGGCGCGTACGGGCTCCCGGCGCCGTAGGGGTTGTGGATGCTGTCCGGCGAGTACGGGCTTCCGTAGCGGCCGTAGGGATTCGAGATCGAGTTCGGGTCGTAGGGGTTGGTGCTCAGCGTTCCGTGGAAGTTCCCCTTCGAGTCGAAGAGCAGGGGCGCCTCGGTGGCAAACGGGTTGGTCGCGCTCTTCGGGCTGTACGGGCTGCCGTACGTGCTGTACGGGTTGTTGACACCGTCCGGTGCATAGGGGCTGCCGGGGCCGTAGGGATTCGAGAGCGAGTCCGGGGCGTAGGGGTTGGCGCTGAGTCTCCCGAGGTCGGTCTGGGCCGCCGCGGGGGTCGCGAGGGCGAGGCAGGCGAGTGCGGCGAGGAGCCTGGCGTTCATGGCGTGCCTCTCGGGGCCGGCGTCGCC
>Ga0335070_10010797_pt1 | contig 10671 bp, 9 predicted proteins | sample Lox_Sample_13_FD_206722 | JGI IMG/M metagenome (GOLD analysis project Ga0335070, IMG submission 206722) | Soil microbial communities from Loxahatchee National Wildlife Refuge, Florida, United States - Lox_Sample_1.3 | ecosystem: Environmental > Terrestrial > Soil > Wetlands | place: USA: Florida...
TTTCAGCCTGCCGTGCGCGTGTGGTCGCGTCTAAAACTGTTCTAGGAGGAATATCCACAGAGCGCTATCGCGCCTGGGCCGGTGTGGATACCCAACACAGGCGAGGTCAGCGCGACGAATAACTCCACCGGCGCATACTCCTGCCGGATTCGCTCAGCGAGTGCCTGTGCCTCCTCAGGAATATGGCCGTGCATAACCGCCACATGCAGAGGCTGGCTGACGTCTACCTGCTGGAAGAAGCTTTGGAAAAGGGTTTCAAGCGCTTTCGAGCGGGTACGGGTACGGGTGGCCAGCTTGATTTCGTCTGTTTTGTGGTCAACAAACAACTGGGGCTTGAGTTGTAAAGCAGTGCCTGCCCACCTGGCCACCCCACTGATACGCCCGCCTCGATGGAGATACTCGAGCGTGTCGACGTAGAGCAGGGTGACCAGGTTTTCCCGAACCCTATCAGCCGCGGCGATCATGGCGGCTGCATCTCCCCCAGCTTCGCGCGCGCGGGCAGCCGCCAAGACTTGCCATCCCAGACTCATCGAGTTGGCCTTCGAATCGACAATGCGCACCGGGATATCAACCAGGCTTTCGGCCTGTCTGGCGGTTTGGTAAGTGCTGCTCATCCCGCTGCTGATCGTGAAAATAACGGCTTCCTCGGCCCCGCTTTGTTGCGCATGATGGACGGCTTGAGCGAAGGCGGCGGGAGAGGGTTGAGAGGTTGTGGGAAGGATAGGGTCGGAGGCCAGGCGTTCATAGAATTCCGTGGGTTGGATGTCGACCCGATCACGCAGTTCTTCGGCTCCCCAGAGGACCATCAAGGGGACCACGCCAATGTCATACTCTCTGAGCAAGCGGTCGGGAATATCGCACGTGCTGTCGGTGATGAGGGCGACTTTGTGACCCGTCATGAGGGATCCCCCCTTATTCTCCTGACCGTTGGTTTTCAGGCCCGTTTCTTGGGAAACCAGGGCACGAACGCCGATGTGGTGGCGATGTATTCCTGGTACTGGGGCTTGGTCTTGGTGAGCGTTTTCTCCAGGAGTGTCACCCCAGAGACTCTCAACAGCAGCACTGTCATGAGGAGCGGCGCATAGATAGTCCAGAACCCCCCTGCGGCCAGCGCCATCAGGTAATAGCCCCACCATTGTGTGGCCTCGCCAAAGTAGTTGGGGTGGCGTGTATAGCGCCAGACGCCAGTGCGCAGAACCTGACCCTTGTTAGCGGGATCGGCTTTGAAACGCGCCAGTTGGAAGTCACCGACTGCTTCAAAGAAGAAGCCGATCAGCCAGACCACCCCGGCGAGTCCATCCAGCACGGTCAAATGGGCCGGCGATCTACCCGCCATGGCCGCCAGCAGCGGAATCGAGATGATCCAGGCCAGCAGGCCTTGCAGCAGAAAGACCTGGAAGAAGCTGCGCCACCACCAGCGGTCGCCATAGTCCTCACGCCATTTCCGATAGCGGAAGTCCTCGCCTTTGCCCCGATTCCGCCAGGCCAGATAGATGGACAGCCGCAGACTCCAGATCGTCACCAGAGCCAGGAGCAACAGCTGGCGGTCCTGGGAACCCTTCGCAGCCAACGCAAAGTAAACGATGGCTGCGATCAAAAAGAGAATGCTCCAAAACGGATCGATGATGCTGGAGTTCTTGACCCGGAGGCTGGCGAGCCACAGAGCCGTGTTGATGGCTAGAATGGATACCCCGGCCAGCAGATAAATCTCAAGGAATGACATGGCTTAAGCTCCCCATTGCATGTTTACACGCGCGACTGAATAACTCAGTTCGGTTGAAGGGTGCCGAAGAAGACCTGCCAGGCCAGCAGCGATTTCGCCACCAGGGAGAGCACGATGTAGGCCTTTTCGCCGTAGACGTAGTCCTGCCAGCGCCCGATCTTCTTGTACTGCAGCACCATATTGACCGCGAACACGTTGAAGAACAGAAACAGCGAGACATAGATCGCATACACAAAGCTGGGAACCTGTTCGCCACTGGTGACCGAGCCGACCAAATAGATGCCGATCGCAATCCACGGCACAATCCCCGCGAATGATCCAAAAATGAAGGCAGTCCAGTCCGTCTTTTCGGTTGTCTGATTGTGCAGTTCCATCATCCAGCCAAACAGGATCATCATGGCGTTCAGCGCGAAGATGAGCAACAGCGTGGCGATGTCGTACATGCCAAAGAGCATGGCAATCGCCACAATCATGACGGAAGAGCTGAAGGCATATTCAATCCAGCGCGCGTAGTTGACGCCTTTTTTCAGGTTACGGATATACCAGTCGTAGATTCCCGGCATGGAGATCAGAAAATGCGCTAGAGCGGACATGAACAGGAAAGCCGCGACCATCGGGGCCAGGGGAAGGTCGAAAGCGGTCTTCACATTGGAGACCAGTTTGGCGGTGGTTTCGTCATATCTCAGAAACGCGGTGGTGACGGGCAGCTTGAAGCTAAGGTCGCTCAGAGCCACCATCAGCACTCCCTGAGCCAAATGAAACACGCCCATGAACAGGTTGAAACGGCGCAGATTGTGAAACGGTCTCTCAGTGGTAGGGGTCATCTTTACACCTGATTTTCATCGTGAGACCAGGGGGAACCTGCCCCCCGGTCTCAAAAGGTTTCACATGGATGGGTTGAGTCTTACTTAGCCGGGGGCAGCAGCACGCCGTCAATCACATGGATGACACCATTGCTGGCCTCGATGTCGGTCGCGACGACGGTCGAACTGTCATTGATGACGACCTTACCGTCCTTGATAGTGAATGTCAGGAGGCCGCCATTCAGGGTCACGACCTTGACGCCTGTCGTGCCGATGGCCGCGGCCAGGGTCTGGGATGAAATGTGGCCGGGAACGACATGGTACAGCAGGATACCCGTCAAGTCTTTGCTCGCCAGCAGCTGATCAGCGGTCAGGTTGAGCGTCTGCAAGGCCGCAGCGAAGGCCGCATCCGTCGGGGCAAAAACGGTGTACGGACCATCGGTGCTCAGCGTCTTGAGAACCGCAGGATCAGCAGCCTTTACAGCGGCCAGCAGGGTGGTGAATTCGGGCTTGTCTTGAGCGCTGGCCGCATTGACGACGGTTTCGGCAATCGAAACAGGCTGGGGAGACATCGCGTTCGAGGTCGCGGCGCTGGCCAGTTCCATCGCATCGGCGGGGACCAGCACCTTATCAATCACATGGACTACCCCGTTGGCGGCCATCACATCGGGGGCTACGACCGTCGCGTCATTGATCTTGACGTTGCCGTCGACGACATCAATCGCCAGGACATGGTCAGGCAGGGCCGTTCCCACGACCGCCCCCTTGGCCGCGATCACGCTCTGGGCGTCCAACGCCACACTGGGGACGACATGGTAAGCCAGCACGACATCAAGCAGAGCTTTATTCTTCAGCAGATCGTCCGCCGTCATATTCAGCGCCTTGAGCAGATCACCAAAGGCCGCATCCGTCGGGGCAAAGACAGTCATGGTGCTTTCCGGGTCGGAGAGCTTCTGGAGGAACATGGGGTCGGCATTCTGGACCGCCGCCAGCAGGATGGTGAATTCCGGCTTGTCCTGAGCGCTGGCTGATTCCGCGACGATGTCCGCAATCGTCTTGGTCGGTTTTTCCTGCGCGAACGAAGGGATGGCAGTGCTCAAAAGAGCGGCCAGGACGAGTACGATTGACAACTTACGCATGGGGAGTTCTCCTCGTTTCATTGATGGATTTTCGATGTGCTGCACATATTATGTCCATATTTTGTGCAACTTATGTATAATATATACGTGAATTTCGTAAAGGTCAAGAGGTGCAGCATTAGAATTTCGTAAACGATCGTTGAGTACCCGATAAGAGCCCAGGGGCAGGGGGCACGGTTCACCCTGTTCGGTTAGTCGACATTTTGTCCATGTATTGAATAATTTACTACCACAAAATAGAATAGTGGTTACACCAGAGGCTGTCATCAACGACGGTCAGGAACGAGGATATCTATGGCTGAGCCTGACAGGGATATAGCCACCGACGACGAAGAACCCTTGTTTAACATCGGTGCCGTTTCGCGCATGACCGACATTTCGGAAACAACCCTGCGCATCTGGGAGCGCCGTTACGATTTCCCACAGCCTGTCCGAACAGCGGGCGGACATCGCCTCTACTCGGAGCAGGAAGTCATGCGTCTGAAATGGGTGAAGCGGCGGGTCGATGAAGGGATGCGAGTCAGCCAAGCTATCCAGGCGCTGCATCTGGCCGACAAAGAAGAAGAGCCTGCCTATGCCATGCCCGCGGTACATTCCCCTGCCGCGCAACCTACGGACAACGGGGCAATGTCCGCATTCCGCGAACGCCTGATGCAGGCATTAATCGCCCACGACGCCGAGAGCGCGAACCGGATGCTTAGCGAAGAGATCACGCTGTACCCGCTAGAGCAAGTGATTTTCGAGGTCATCAATCCAATCTTGTTTGAAATCGGCGAGCGCTGGTGGGATGGCAGCATTGACGTCGCCACCGAGCATTTTGCGACCAATGTGTTGCGCCATAATCTGCTGATCTGGATGCGCACCAGTCCGCCTGCTTTTCAAGTCGGGCCGGTCATCCTGGCCTGCGCGCCAGGCGAATTGCATGAGGGAAGCCTTCTGATGCTGGGGTTGCTGTTACAGCGGAGGCGCTGGCCGATGGTCTATCTGGGACAATCGGTGCCTTTAGAAGACCTGGCGGCTTTCGTGGACCAGTTGGAGCCCTCCATCCTGGTCTTTGTAGCGATGACGGAGGAGACCGCCCGATCGCTGATCGCGTGGCCGCATCACCTGCCTCGCGCGGTGCGCACCGGACAGCCCCTCGTCGGCTATGGCGGTCGAGCCTTTATCGATCACCCTGAGTTAACCGACCAGATTCCCGGCGTGTGGTTGGGAAAGACTCTGCAGGCAGGGCTTGAGACCCTTGATCGCATGCTCCACGATCTCAACCCCCTTCTGCGCTAATCACCGGTCTGGCTTTGGGGAGTCAGGCTGCTTTGATCACCCGCACGCGCCAGTAGAGGCGGCTGCCGCCCCTAGCCGGGGCCGGGCAGGCCGTAACGGTCGGTCTAGAACTGTTCTAGAGCGTGGTGTGGCGGCGTCGGTTACCCATCTAGATAAGCTAGCGGGCCGAACTGCCCAACCGGCGCCGCCTACATCTCTAGCGTATCACGACCAGGCCTGAGCCGGGTCGAATTTCCTGTGAATTTCCGCGGCTGTGGGCTTGAGGAAGCAGCGGCGACCTGGCGACACTCTGCCGGATGGCAATCATCGCAGCCCGATCAGACTACGAGCGCCGCCGCGGGTGAAGCTATCCAACTAATACTTTCCGTGCTTTGATCAGAGCAGTTCTCCGTGTTCTGCGACCGCCCATTGTCGCTCCTTCCCCCACAACGGCCACAGGTGCTCCCTGGTTCGGCATCCACTAGTGTCACGCGCCGATGGATTTAGCGTCTCACCATTTTGGTGTGAGGGAGAGAAAAACCATGTTTGCGAAGCGTCTGCTCTTTGTAGTGATCGTCGCCGCGCTGATCATCCCCGCGCTGGCAATCAGCCCCTTGGTCGGCGCGCAGGAGAGCGGCACGCCCCTCGAAGGCCATTCCATGGAGGGCGACAACGTGACGTTTGTATTCGACCAGGCGCTCTATGGGCTCGACCAGGTCGAGGCAGTCGCGGTCAAGGGCAATTTCAACGACTACAACGCGGAAACACCCGGCTGGCAGCTGTCGGACGAGGAAGGTGACGGCGTGTGGACCCTGGAGGTGCCCTTGGGCGAGCGCATCAAGGCCGGGACTCCCTTCCGGTTCGTGGTCGATGGGGTCGTCCTCGAACCGCCCGCCGGCGTTGCCCCGGACTTCCTCGTTTCTGACAGCGAGGGAGGCCACCTGCTGGTGATCGGAGGACTCGAAAGCTTCCTGGCGAACGATGCGATCGCCAGCCAACTCGAAAGGCGGACGTTTGTCGATGCAGACGGCGGCGAACTGGACTACTACTTGCTCGCGCCGGAGGACTACGACGCCGCGCAGCCCTACCCGCTGGTGGTGTCCCTGCACGGGGCAGGAGAGAGAGGTGACAACCCGAGCCCGATCCTCCCCTACAACGGCGCTTATGAGTTCATGGAGACCGCCGCTGACTACGCCTACTTCATGCTGACGCCCCAGCTGTCCGCCAACCGTTACTGGTGGGAGCCCGCCATCCGGCAGACGCTCCTGGCGCTGATTGCCGCCACGCAGGAGGAGTACTCGATTGACCCGGCGCGGATCTACATCACGGGCTTGTCGCTGGGCGCATTCGGCCTGTGGGACCTCGTCTACGAGGCGCCGGACACGTTCGCGGCGGGGATCTCCATCTGCGGTGGGTCTCCCCAGCCGATCGACGCCTCACGGATTGCTCACATCCCGTTTTGGCTATTCCACGGCACCGACGATCCATTTGTGCCAGTGAGTGAATCGCAGAAGCTGACGGCGGCGCTGGAGGCAGCCGGCGGGAGTGTGAAGTACACCGAATACCCAGGCGCGGAGCACTGGGTATGGGTGAGGACCTACACTAATCCCGAGGTCATAGACTGGTTGTTCCGCCAGAGAAAATCGTGAGTCCGTGGGGGCAGGCCAAGTGGTCTGCCCCGACAAAACAGTATTAAGTTTGAGAGGGAGAGAAAACGATGGTTACGAAGCGTGTGTTCTGTGTCCTGCTGATCGCCGCGCTGGCCGCGGCGGTGTTGTTGGTTGCTCGCGTCCCGCTGGTTAGCGGACAGGGCGAGTCGGGCATCACGGTCAACCTGACGCCGTATGAAGGCAACCCGATCCTGGCCATTGGTGAAGCGGGTGCATGGGACGTCAGGGGAGTCGGGATGCCGCGCGTCATCTATAACGACGGCAAATTCCACATGTTCTACAGCGGCTGGACAGAGGAATCTGGGCCTGCCGTGACGGCGATTGGCTACGCCACGTCGGAAGATGGGTTGAACTGGACCAGGTACGAGGGGAATCCAGTGTTTGTCCTCGATAGCACTGTGCCCACCAGTGGTGTGCTTAAGGAGTTGACCATACTGGACGGCGAGATGTGGGTAATGTATTTCACCCCGTCCACGGGAATCTATCGTCCGTCCGAGACCGTTCTGCGAGCGACTGCGCCCTCTCCCACTGGTCCCTGGACGGTGGACCCGGAACCGGTGCTGGCGGCGGGCACCGCACAGGACTGGGATAGGTGGACTGCGCTTGCCGTCGACTCAGTCCTGCGCACAGATGAAGGCTACGTGCTGTATTACACCCTTATGGCTGGGGCCACAGGCGATGGTCCATATTATACCGGTAGCGGTATTGGTCGGGCCGTCTCGCCCGATGGCATCCATTGGACCAAATACGACGACCCGGCCACGACCGAGGCGGATTTCGCTGTGAGCGATCCCGTGTTTGTGAAGAATCCCCAGGCATGGGATAGCGGTGGTGTGGGCGAGCCGGTCGTGCGATTCAGTGAGGACGGCTGGGAGATGTTCTATTACGGGTCGAGCGGCGGGTACTGGAGCATGGGTTATGCCACCAGTGAGGATGGCATATCCTGGACGCGCCATGGAACTGCGCCGATCCTGACTGGTTCAGGCCTGGGTTTCGACCCGGGGTCCGTGTTGGTGTTCGACGACACCTACTATTTGTACTACGGCTACTACGAGGCGCGCACGGACACCGCAGAGATTTGGGTCGCCACCGGCACGGTCACGCGCCAGTAGGGGCGACAGCCTGCCAGTCAGCGAGTGACTCAACCGGCCCGCGCGCCGGGCAGTTGGCACCTGGCGCGCGGGTGTTTTTGGGAGCCTGGCGGGGTTGGTTTTTAGCCCCATTGGGGGTAAAATAGAGTATGACAAAGCCCTTTGTCGCAAGCTATTTACCTCACCAAACTGAGCGCTCGTGTCATCGTCGAATCGCCCAGAATGGACCAATCCAGGAGATGATCATGCCCCAAATCGAACCAACCCCGCTGTCCGATCTGATCCTGCCTGGCGACCTTGACGACCAGGAACGCGCGCTGAGCGTGGCCACCCTGGCCGAGCAGCTCATCGCGCTCGCTGTGGACAGCGTGGACTCCCCCCGCAGCAAGCGCACCTACCGCCAGGCGCTGGAGGAATTCCTGGCCTGGCACGCGGCCGAGGGGCGGCCCGCGCTGACCCGGGCCCTGATCCAGCGCTACAAGACCCACCTCCAGGCGCGCGGCCTGGCCCCCCGGACGATTAACCTCAAGCTGTCCGCCGTGCGCAAGCTGGTCTCCGAGGCCGCCGACAACGGCCTGGTCGACCCCGTCCAGGCCCACGGCATTCGAGCCGTCAAGGGCGTCAAGACGGAGGGGGTGCGGATGGGCAACTGGCTGACCGCCCGGCAGGCCCAGGCGCTGCTGGACGCGCCCGATCCCAGCACCCAGCGCGGCCTGCGCGACCGGGCGCTGCTGGCCGTGCTGCTGGGGGCTGCCCTGCGCCGCGAGGAGTGCGCCAGCCTGACGGTGGACCACCTTCAGCAGCGGGAAGGACGCTGGGTGATGGTCGATCTGCTGGGCAAGCGGGGCAAACTGCGCTCGGTGCCGCTGCCCGCCTGGGTCAAGGCGGCCCTGGACGACTGGACCGCGGCGGCGGGCATCACGGGCGGCCCCCTGTGGCGCGCCTTCCGCAAAGGCGACCACATCGACCTGCAGAGCACCCGCCTGACCAGCCAGGCCATCTGGACGGTGGTCACGAGCTATGCCGGCGCGCTGGGGCTGACCGTGGCCCCGCACGACCTGCGCCGGACCTCGGCCAAGCTGATGCGCGCCGGGGGGGCGTCCATCGAGCAGATCTCGCTCATCCTGGGCCACAGTTCGATTGATGTGACCAAGCGCTATCTGGGTGTAGAACTGGACCTGGAGGACGCCGCGACCGACCGCATTGGGCTGACGCTGGGCCAACGTCCCCAGCGCCTGGCCGGGCTGGCGTAGCCGCGGGGTAGGTGGCGGGGGGAGCGATTGCCAACGAGGGCATGGCATGAGAGTGCGGTACAATCTGGTGAAGACGTAATGTAAAGGCAGGTGCCATATGGCTGTCCAAACGCAGCGCACGACGGTGGAGGAGTTTGAGCGATTCGCCGCACTGCCGGAGAATGCCGACCGGCGGCTGGAATACATCGGGGGGGAGGTCATCGAGGTGGTCTCGAATAACTACTCGTCGCTCGTTGCAGCTCAGGTTTTGATCGAATTGGGGGCCTACGTCAAGCGTCACCACCTGGGCTATGTCACCGGCGCGGATGGTGGGTACAAGGTCGCCGGGGAAGATTACATCCCCGACGTCGGCTTTATCTCCCTCACGAAGCAGCCGGAACCATCACATGACGTCTACAATCCGAACTCCCCCGATCTGGCGGTTGAAGTGCTGTCGCCCTCTGACGAGCCGGATGACACGCGCATCAAGATGGGCAACTACCTGGCTGCCGGGTCTGTGGTGTGGGTGGTTGACCCGGACCAGAAACAGGTTGAAGTCTACATGCCCGGCCAGGCGGGCAAGCGGCTGGGTGAGAAGGACACCCTGGACGGCGGCGATGTGCTGCCCGGCTTCACGCTGGCCGTCAAGGATATTTTCCCCGAGTGAGTTTCACCTCTGGTGGAAGCTGATGTGGACCGGGTCGTGCGCCCGGTTTTTGTTTCCCCCCGCTTGGATTTTCCGCTGGCGTGCGGTACACCCTAAGTGCCACGAGGTGAAGCTACCCAACTAACACTGTTCTGTGCTTTGATGAAGGTGTACGTGTCCGCCTTCTGCGGCTGCGCACCGCCGACCGCTTCCCTCTCTCCCCGTGGCTACAGTGCTTCCTCGGTCCGGCATCCACTAGTGTCACGCCCCGCTGGCTTTAGAGTCTCAGAATCTTGGTATGAAGGGGGAGAAACCATGTTTAGGAAACGTGTATTCTTTGTGCTGCTGGTCGCCGCGCTGATCGTCCCCGCACTGGCGATCGTTCCGTTCGCCGGCGCACAGGAAGGCAAGCCAGAAGCGAAGGGCCTACGACCCGACGCACCCCCGTATGCCCTACATGGTCGGTACTGGGTGGGGACGCGTGATTATTCCATTCCGGAAGGTGACAGTCAGTTTGGGGTCACCGTCTGGTATCCTGCTCTCAACCCGGAAGGCAAGCCTGAGGAAATCACCTACTACGTGTCGAAGGAGTATCTGGGGTGGCTAGGTATACCTGAAGACACGGTGTTCCCTATCGCCGGTCACGCGCTGGCGGCTGCTGTGCCCGATGTACAAAACGGTCCGTACCCGCTGGTGGTCTTCTCGGCGGGTCTTGCCATGTGGCGTCAGGACGGCGTCTACATGTTCGAGCATCTCGCCTCGCAGGGTTTCGTCGTCATATCTATGGAACACCGTGGCGAGACAGTTGATGAGTTCTGGCAGGGCGCGTACTATCGCCCCGCCGAAACGATGTTAACCATCCAGTACGCCGACCAACTGACGGCGCACGGTGGCGATCTGGCGGGGGTCATCAACGTCGATAAGCTAGCCGTGGTCGGGCATTCGTCCGGCGGGTGGACAGCGCTGATGGGTGGCGGGGCGCAGATGAATCTGGGCGGATGCCCGGTCAACCCCGGCGAACCTCAGGGGTTGGTGTGGTTCTCAGACTGTCTGCAATTTCTGCCAAAGCAGGATGAGATCGCTGCCATGTTTGGGCTGGATGCGGCG
>Ga0335070_10010798_pt1 | contig 10671 bp, 11 predicted proteins | sample Lox_Sample_13_FD_206722 | JGI IMG/M metagenome (GOLD analysis project Ga0335070, IMG submission 206722) | Soil microbial communities from Loxahatchee National Wildlife Refuge, Florida, United States - Lox_Sample_1.3 | ecosystem: Environmental > Terrestrial > Soil > Wetlands | place: USA...
TCGCCGCGCGTTCCTGCAACTCTCTGCGGCGGCTGGCGGAGCCTTGGTCTTCGGGGATTTGGCCAGTCAGGTTCTCGGCGTCACGCCACGCTCGCGACTGGCGTACGCAACCGAACCGATCAAGATCGGAATTGTCGATCCCCTGTCGAGCCCCTACAAGACCTCCTCGATCCACGATGTACATGGCGCCAACGTAGCGGTGGATCTCTTTAATAAACGAGGGGGGGGTATTAGGGAGGCCAGTCGTTATCCTCGAAGCAGACGACGCGTCCAATCCGGAGACGGCAGTAAAAGCCGCAATGAAATTCATCAAGGAGGATCGGGTGGACTTCCTGATGGGGACGTTCAACGGCGATTGCGCTCTGACCGTGAGCGCGCTGGCTCGGAAAGAAGGCAAACTGTTCATGGTCACCGGTGCCCATCTTCCTGAGCTGACCGGCGTGGCCTGTAACTCCCATACATTTGTGTTCATGCCGAATGCCACGATGATGTCGCAGGCCGTCGTGCCTCACCTGGTCAAAGCCTATGGTACTCGCTGGTACATGATCACCACCAGCTCGCTCGATGGCAAAGCGATGGCTCAGGCCATGGTGACGGCCGGGCAGGCACATGCCGTCGAGTTCGTTGGCGAGGCGCTTATGCCGTTCGGGTCAACAGACTTTACGTCGGCTTTCACCGCTGCGAAGGATAAACATCCGTCGCTGATCCTGCTCAATCTGTACGGGTGAGATTTGATCCATGCTCTCAAAGGATATGCGAAGCTGGAGTTGGCGAAAGAGAAAATCGGTGTCGGTGGCATGATCGGCGGGGAACAGATCGGGCGTCCGCTAGGCTATGCCAACAACGCCGGCATTTGGGGTTTGATCTGGGATCCCAAGGTCAATACCGACAGCTCCCGCCGATTTATTCAAGGAGTGATCGAGAAATACAACCACACGCCGACTTCCCGCTGCTACTTGGGATATGCGGCTATGGGTCAAATTCTCGAGGCAGTTCAGCGAACGGGCACGACCGAGACCCAGGCGGTAATCAAGGCGTTGGAAGGGCACGAATTCGACGGCCTCAAAGAAGGCAAGTCCGTTTTCCGCGCATGGGATCACCAGCACGTGCAGGATGTGCTGATCGGTGAAGCGTTCGGCAAGGAATTAGGATTGGGCCACTACAAGATTCTCGCGACTGTGCCGGGCGAGACGGTCGCGGGAACGATCGCGCAGAATATGTGTAAGCTGTAATAAATAGATGGTCGGAATGCCACGGGGGACTTCTCCTCACTGGAGAAGTCCCCCGTGGCATTTCTGCGGAAGGAACCTGCTACCTCGTCACACGCACTTCGACCCGGCGATTCTTTGCCCGACCGGCATCCATAGTGTTCGGTGCCACCGGTTTGGCGTCGGCGTAGCCTGCTGTGGAGGCTCCGGAAAGACCGCCCTTAGCGGGAGCTTTGGCCGCATTTGCCGTGCGGGCTTCGGAGAGCTCCTTATTCGTGGGAAATTTCTTCTTCAGCGAGGACCGGATCGGCCGGTTATCCGTATGGCCTTCCACCGCGACTTTGTATTCTGGAAAGTCCTTCAGGATCGTGCCGACTTGCTTGAGCGCATCGGCGCCAGCCGGTTGGCGCTGGTCCTCCACGGACCCGAACAGGTAGCCAGAGGCGAGGTTGATCAACAGGCGCTCGTTGTTCAAATCAACGGTGGTGTTCTGCTTTTCGAACTGGGGCCTGAGGGCCCGAATCAATCCGCGCTGTGCTTCTTTCAATTTGGCCATTTCGGCGGAGAGATCACCGCGGAGACCAGCCAGTTCCCTATCGCGATCGGCCAACGGCTTCTCTAAATCGGCCACTCGCTGTTTCGCGGCTGGCCAAGTCTGCTGCGAGCTTGTCCTTGTCTCCTGCACCAGCTCGGAGCGCAGCCTGTGAGGCCTGAAGTGCTGCCAGCTGCCGTTCGAGATCAGTTGTGCGCGCTTGAGACTGAGCAAGATCCCCTTGGGGAGAGGATAACTGGCTCGCCAGTCTGGAGGATTCACTGGCGCCGGATCGGAGCGAGGCGATCTCCCGATCGCGATCGGCCAGCAGCTTTTGTGCGGCGGCCAGTTCATCTTTCAACCGCTGCTGCTCTTTTTCCCAGATCGTCCGGTGGCGGTATTCATAGCCGCCATCGCAACAGATCCCAGTCAAATCGATGGTTCCAGCGTTGCCGGCGATGGCCAGCATACTGCAGGACAAACATCTTTATGGCTTTCATCGTGTCTCCTTGGGCTTCTTGGGGTGATGTGTGTATTGGATTGCTCAGAGTGCACCTTAGATGTTGGACGTACAGTGCGCGCACTTGGTCGCCTTGATGGGAATCGTCGACAAACACTGCGGGCACTCCTTCGTGGTCGGAGGCCCGGCCGGTGGTTCTTTCTTGAAGCGGTTCATTTGTTTGACGATCATGAAGATTACAAACGCGATAATGATGAAGTCGAGCACGGTCTGGAGGAAGACCCCATAGTTGATCGTCGGGGCTCCGGCTGCTTTTGCCGCGATCAGGGACGGTTGCGGGGTCCCGGAGAGATTCAAGAACAGGCTGGAAAAGTCAACCTTGCCCATCAACAGGCCAATCGGCGGCATCAATACGTCGCTGACGAGCGAAGAAACGATTTTGCCAAATGCCCCACCGATAATGATACCGATGGCCATATCGAGCGCGTTACCTCTCATGGCGAATTCTTTGAATTCTTTCAGCATGATCTCTCCTCCTTGGGAGAAAGGTGGACGGTTAAGGCCCTACCCTATGACCGTTTCCGTGAGGTATCGAGGGCATATCCCAATGTCCACAGATAGAGATTGTCGGTATCCTTCGTGCCGGCTGCCGGCGCGCTGTTATAGCGTAGGGTCCACTGGAAGCTGCTGACGAAGCCCGCGATGAGCTTGAATCGGACTCCGGTGTCGGCCGTGAGGTAGTAGTCGCTGGTATCTTGCAGCGACGGGAAGAATTCATGGAAGTGATAGAGCGTGATCTTTTCGTCCAAGAACGGCCAGTTGAATTTGAGCGACCAGCGTCCACGCAAGGACGATTCGTCAGGAGCGTTAGTGAAATCCACGTTATAGTAGGCAAGGCCGGCTTCCGCATAGAGCGTCATGTCCTTGAGCCAGGGGCCGTCATAATCACCCTTGTCGATGAATTGATAGCCGGGGCCGGACGCGAGTGCCGTACGGAGCTTTAGGTCTTGAAAGGTATCCTTTTCGAAGTAGGCCGAAGTAAACCAGTAGAATTTTTTCGTCACGAAGAAGTCGAGCTTGATCGTGCCACGGGCGTTGCGGACTTGGAGCGATCCTCCATTGTCCCCATAGACGTACCGTCCCAGGAGCGTCAGCCGCAGTGATTCACTCCGTCCGACGAACTCGCCGATGAGGCTCGCATTTCGCTGTTGACTATTGCCGGTGGCTTGAGAATAGCCACCTTGCAGATTGCCGCTGTAGACGACCGGTGGTTGAATCAAAGGATTCACGGACTTGACCGAGTCCAAGGGCACAGTGAGGGTGCCTTGCATCGGTTCCGCTTTCATCAACATCGTACCGGGTTCGCCCTCCTCGGCGGTGCCTACCAAGATGGTGCCTTCTTTCAGGTGAAAGGGGATCGGATGGGTGACTTTGAGCTTGGCGACTTCGGCCCACTTCAGTTTGATGGTCTCTCCAGCTGCCGGGCTCTTGAGGTGCAACATGCCGTCTTCCATGTCGATGATCTCGCCGTAGATGATACTCCCGTCCTTGAGCGTGACGACGTCCACAGGGGCGGGTGGGGGTGCGTCAGCAGCACATACAGGGCTCAGCAGGACGAAAAATGACAGCAGGGTGAAAGCAAGAACAGAAGATTTCATCAATTAATCCTCAAATGAAACAAGAATCGCACGCGTCACTTTACATAACCAAACGTTTCTCCATGAGACTCGAAGACTAAACAAGCCTCAAATTGTTGGGGGTGCCTGTATAGCTGAGTTCGCGATGAATCACAACAAAAAGTTGGAAGACTCGGTGAGGGGGGGCGAGCAATCTTGATGCCCGTTTCGAGTTGCACCAGGAGTCAAGGCAATTCACATCCTTTCTCGCGTCTGGAATGCCGATAGACCTAAGGAACCCAGTAGTGTTGTGGCGTCATGCCTCGGCAAGGTAACCAGAATGTGTGGCGTCATGCCCCAACAAAACGGCCAGAATGCGCAAAGACAGGAGACTTACGAGAATCTTTTCGGATCAACACATCTCGAACCAGAGCGGACTGGGATTCTCTCGTGCTTGCGCTGATGGAAGAAGAGAAGAAGGAAACGGAATGAAAGCATCTCAAAATCGTCCGAAGACGCTTTGTTGAGTTAGCCTTGAGCGGAAGCACGACGGACGACCGTGGTCCACGGTTCTGTGGTGATCATGACAGCAAGATAACCGAGGTTAACGACACCAACTGAAGGAGCTGGATCTTTCAGGACGTGGGGCGTTCTCGCTCCTGCTGAGCGATATTGCCCGCGCATCGTGCCGCCATCACCCGGTGATGAAAATGCCGATTGTCACCACGGTTTGCATGCCGTAATGCATGGAATATTGCAGGTAGAGTATCGATGGGTATGATACGGGGGTTCTGCTAGCGGCCGAGGAAGTCCTTGAACAGACCTTGGCCTTGTCGCTTCAGATCTTCCGGTTTCGTCGTGCCTTTCAGAAGCCCGCCGACGGCTTCCTCAACTTTCTTCTGCGCCTGTTCCTGTAATTTACCGGTCATTCCTTTCATGTCGAGTCCATATGACGGCGCTTGCGCGGTGCCGGTAATGAGGAGTGGCAGAACGAGTCGGCCATCCTTGATCGCCAGTTTGGCGACGGGCGAGGAGCCGGCGATCTTCTGACTGAGGTCTTGCGAGAGGTTGAGGTTCACCATGAGATTCAGGGCTTGATCAAACCCAATGGTACCGCCGCCAGTGGCCTGGAAATCATGGCTATCCATCAAGAGTCGCTGGACGTTGATGAGTCCTTGCTTGATAGCGAGGTCGGTCTCGATCGTCGAGAAAGCTGTAACCTTCGGATTGTCCAGTGAGATGCCGGCGACCTTGAGGATCGAGATGGCCTCCTGCAGTAGATTTGCGCCTTCGATTTTGCCTTCTTTCACTGAGACATGACCGGTTCCTTCTAGGGCTTTGGTCAGGTCCGCCATCGAGAAGCCACGGCCCTGTAAGCTCAGGTCGGCTCTCGCAGTTCCGCTAACCGACAGCTGGGGGGCTGCGACCGCATCGAGGGCCGGACCGAGCTGCAAGCCTTCCATCGTCAGTTTGCCACTAAATGGCGGTGCATCGGAGCCAGATAAAAGCTTCCCTTGTGCTTTCACCTGCCCATCGAAGAGCTGCAACGACAGGTTGTGCAGATGTGCCTCTTGGCCTTTGACCTCTGCTCCGATCTGAAGGTTGTGTATTTCAACCGGCTTCTTCAGCGGCAGGGCGATCGGGAGGTTGGCCGTGTTAATGACCGGTGAATCGACGTTAACTTTGGCGTCATGTCCACTCGTGCTACCAGTAATCGTAAAGGAGGTCTTTCCCAGCGCGAGCTGCATATTGATCGAGTCGATGTCCGTCGTTTCTCTGAGGGGACCGAACGTGCCATCGAGTGTCACCGGCATGTTAAGCGGCTGAACAAGTGTCGCAAGGTGAAGACTCGGGGTTTGACCCAGCCGGACGGATTTGAGGAGCAGTTCCAAATCCTGCAATGTGTATTCGGCTGGGCTGGTCGCGGACAGATCACGATAGGTCATCTTCCCACCTTCGACGGAGACACGATCAACAGCCAGCAGCGCCAGAATCTTGAGCGGACCTTCGGCAGATGGTACCGGTGCACGCGACGGAGTGGCGGGCGCCGCCACGCCAGTGCGACCGAGCGTCGACACATTCAAGACGCCGTTCTTATTCTTGATGACGGTGATCTCCGGGTTGCGCAGCGCAATCTCTTCGACTTCAACCTTACCGCTCAACAGGGGCATCAGCTTGATCCCGACATCAAGCGATGTGAGCGAGGTGAAGGGACCGGAGCCAAACGCGGGATCGTCCAACACGGCAAATCCGGCCACGCGAGCACCGATGCGCGGCCAGATGGTCAGGCGGATGTCTTGGAGCTGAACCTTGCGATTGAGCGCGTCTTCGATGAGCGGCTTGTACTGGTCTTGGTACTTGTTCAGGTCGATGAGGAACGGCAGAGAGAGGACTAAAGCAACAACGAACAGAACGACCACTGCGAGTCCGATCGCGATTTTCATCGCATACCTCCGTTCGCCTGGCCGCAGTATATGAGAGCACCTCCTGAGGGTCAATCTCAGGCCAGAACGCGTAGCATACAGAGATGCGGCTGGTTGCCTTGCCGGTGCTCAGAGCGCGTGCTAAGATGCCGTCGCCTGGTATATCGGTGCGGAGAGGTGCGAGAGTGGACGAATCGACATGCTTGGAAAGCATGCGTCTCGGCAACGGGACCGTGGGTTCGAATCCCACCCTCTCCGCCAAAAGACGAAGTACTGAATTATGAATGTTGAGTTGGGAGAACTGAGCAGCAAGAGACGCAAGGAGCGAGTGGGATTCGAACAGGGGACCTCGGGGGGGGCGCACCGGGGGGCTGGCCCGTTCAGTAGGAGCGCGAGCACTACAAGCTCGACTTCGAATGCCCACCGTCTCCGCCAAAAGACCAAGTGCTGAGTTATGAGTGCTGAGGAATGAGCTGTCCGAATAAAGCAGATTCCGTTTCCACTCGGCACTCAGTCCTCAGCACTCAATGCTTCGGATAGGGGCTGGGCCCTGTGCAACAGAACCCTGTAAACCCCGCCAGGTCCGGAAGGAAGCAACGGTAAACAGAAAGTCCTGGGTGCCGCAGGATCACCTAGCCCCGCTAATCGGGAGGCTGAAAAAGACCGCCAGCTTCGTTCTCGCATCGCTCAAAGCCTCAACGTACCAACCGCGTACGCCTCGGCTTTTCGCTCGCTGCGGCCTCGCTGGACAGTCTTTTTGAGCCTCCCGTCGAACATTACAGATGGACTACCAAGTCTCTGCCCGCAAATACCGCCCCGGGACCTTCGATGACGTGATCGGCCAGCCACATGTCGTGCAGACATTGGTCAACTCCATCACCACCAAGCGGATCGCGCATGCCTATCTGTTCTCCGGCACTCGAGGGGTGGGAAAAACGACCGTGGCAAGGATTCTCGCAAAGGCACTCAACTGCGAGCGGGGGCCGACCGGCACACCCTGCACGACTTGTGTGAACTGCCAAGAAATCGCTCAAGGGACATCGGTCGATGTAATCGAAATCGATGGCGCCTCCAATACGAGCGTGGATGACGTGCGAGAGATTCGCGAGAACGTCAAGTTCGCGCCTTTCCGTGGCCAATATCGTGTCTACATCATCGACGAAGTCCACATGTTGTCCAATTCGGCCTTTAACGCCCTCCTGAAGACGTTGGAGGAACCGCCGGCGCACGTGGTCTTCATATTCGCCACGACCGAAATCCACAAGATTCCAGCCACGATCCTTTCACGTTGTCAGCACTATAATTTCCGTCGCATTGCGCGCACCGAGATTGTCGAGCGGTTGCGCCATGTTGCCCGGCAAGACGGCATTGCACTGGAGGATCGCAGCCTGATGGCGGTCGCTCGAGCCAGCGAGGGGAGCATGCGCGATGCCCTGAGCCTGCTGGATCAAGCCGTCGCATTCGGCGGAACGACGATCGTCCACGCCGACCTTGAAGCGCTTCTGGGGGCTGTCCCGCAGGAGCTCGTTCGGGGGATCATTCAGGCGATTACCGGTCAGGACACTCCGGCAGCACTCCGCATCTTAGCGAATTTGCTCGATCAGGGGCACGATCTACGAGCCTATTGCGCGGATGTGGTCGAGTATCTGCGTAACATGCTGGTGGCGTCGGTCGTCACGGCGTCCCAGGATCTACGCGGGCTCATTGAAGCGTCAGCAGAAGATCTGTCGCAAATCGTGGCCGACGCGCGATTGCTCTCACCCGATCAACTCCAGGAACTCTTCGCCATTTTTGCCCAGGCAGAGGATGCGCTCCGGTTCAGTGCCCACCCTCGATTCATTCTTGAAACAGCGGCGGTTCGCGCCACTCGCTTAGTCCGTCGTGCCGACGCGAAGGCCGACCAGGGAGCGCAGGTCACTCAGAAGAAGGAGTCATCCCTCGAGGGATCGACCCGGACGAAGAAACCAGAACTGCAGGGTCCTTCTACGCCGCCGGCATCTGTGGGAACTTCGCAATCGGCCAGTACTGCGTCGAGCAGTTCGCCGACCGGCGAATACGTGGGCACCGCAGCCGTCAGGAGTGCCCACCCCACACCTGATTTGCCGGTTGATCAAGCGGGAATTCGGCATTCAACCGCGAGGCCGGTTGCTCCGGAACCCTCGCGTCCACTCGCAACTCTCAATTGGGACGAATTCCAAGAGGCTGTCGCCGCGACGCATCCAAATATTGCGCCTTTTCTTGAGATGGGACGTTTGGTAGGGATTGAAGGAAATCAGGTTACGCTTGGATTTGCCAGGCAAGCGACCGTTGCTCGAGGGATGCTCGAGAAGCCCGACAATCTTACTGCCTTGACTGCGCTGTGTGAACGGTTGAGTGGCCAGAAAGTCCGGTTGCGGATCGTTGAATTGGCGGAAACCGATCCACCAGGGAAAACGATGGCGCAGCTCAGGGCCGCAAAAGAGCAGGGACAACGCCTTGTCATGTTTGAGCAGGCCCGGACTCATCCGGTGGTGAAAGAGGCCCTGGAGATCTTCGGAGTTGAACTGGCTGATGTCCGACAGGTGTCGAATCAGAAGGAGGCGGAGCAATGAAAAATCCATTGGGCAACATGGCGGGTTTACTCAAACAGGCGCAGGCCATGCAGGCTCAGATGGCGAAAGTACAAGAACAAGCCGCATCCAAGACCGTGACCGGGACGGCCGGAGGAGGCAGTGTGACCGTCACGGCAAATGGCGCGATGGAACTCGTCAAGATCGTCATCGATCCGGAAGTCATCAAAACCGGAGAAGCCGACATGGTTCAGGATCTCGTGTTGGCTGCGACGAATGATGCGCTACGGAAGGCCCGCGAGATGATGGCTAACGAAATGAAGTCCCTGACCGGCGGGCTCAACATCCCAGGGCTCTTGTAACGAACTGGCGCACTCATGGCGGTTGATCAACAGGGATTGCTGGCTCGCTTGGTTCGAGAGTTGGTCCGTTTGCCGGGCATCGGACAGAAGACGGCGCAACGGTTGGCGTTTCATGTCTTAAAAGTCGATCGCGAGGATGCGCTTCGTTTGGCCGACTCGATTCGTGCCGTGAAAGACGGACTCACGTTCTGTCGGCAATGCCGAAATATTGCGGAGGGGGAATTGTGCGAGCTTTGTCTGGATCCGAAGCGGGACCGCACCAGGATCATGGTGGTGGAGGAACCCAGCACCATCTATGCTATCGAGCGCGCCGCCGGCTATCGTGGGCTTTACCATGTCTTGCTGGGTGCCCTCTCACCGTTGGACGGGGTTGGGCCGTCCGATATTCGTGCGGAAGAGCTCATCGAGCGCGTGAAGCTCGGGGGTATCGAAGAAGTCATTATCGCGACCAATCCTACGATCGAGGGTGAAGCCACGGCCATCTATTTGACGAACCAATTGAAACCCTTTGGGACGAGAGTCTCTCGAATCGCCTACGGAATTCCGGTCGGGATGGATATCGAATATGCCGACGAGGTGACGTTGCTCAAGTCGATCGAAGGCCGCCGGGATCTCTAACGGACACGGCCGATCGCTTGTCCTGACAGTCCCATTGACCCTCTCTTTAAGCCCCTGTTATATTCGGGAGCCATTGAGTTTGGTTCTCGCTTTAGCAGGTTGTGACGATGAAAACACGGCCCGTTTCCAAACGCACCGTTTCTTCTAAATCCCTCGCTAGCACTGTCACCACCAAACGCAGACGGTCCTCTTCAGGAAATAACGGGAAGTACGCCGGCATCCGTAGAGATCTTGAGCGCCAACGAGCTGCGATTCTTGCGGAAGCTGGTGAGGGGCTTACCAATCGGAAGAGCCAGGAAACGTTCGCGGATGTCAGCGATCAAGCCACAGCGGAAGCGGATCAGAATTTCTCCATGCGGATCAAAGAACGCGAGCAAAAGCTCCTCAAGAAGATTGATGAAGCGCTTGATCGCATGGATAAGCAGACGTACGGGATCTGTGAACGATGTGAAGAGGAAATTCCCTACGAACGGCTCAAGGCCCGACCGGTCACCACCCTCTGTATCGCCTGTAAGACGCTCCAAGAGCAGGAAGAGAAGGTCCGCCGGTAGTTCTCTCGGAATCGCGGGACTTTCCTGTCACAATCCGCATACGCCATTTCGGGCGACCATTTGATCACGGGCCCTGTCGCATCGAATTACGGCTTTTTCAGGGCCTCGACCCGCCGTCGCACGAGCGCGATCCGGTCTGCCTCCTCGGGGATCCCGTCAACGAGAGCGAGATAGGTTTCATACTCCGAAATCGCGCGCTTGCGGTCGGTCGGTTCGTAGGCTTCCGCAAGGTTGTAGCGGGCTATGGCGTAGTTCGGACGGAGGGTGACAGCTTTCTCGAAGGACGTCAACGCGTTCGCTTTGTCACCCAACTTGGCATACACGGCCCCAAGATTGTTCAGAACCTCCGGGG
>Ga0335070_10010799_pt1 | contig 10670 bp, 6 predicted proteins | sample Lox_Sample_13_FD_206722 | JGI IMG/M metagenome (GOLD analysis project Ga0335070, IMG submission 206722) | Soil microbial communities from Loxahatchee National Wildlife Refuge, Florida, United States - Lox_Sample_1.3 | ecosystem: Environmental > Terrestrial > Soil > Wetlands | place: USA: Florida...
CGATCGCCGCAGGTTTCCGAACGTGCCGATGTTTGCCAGGGTCAGAGTGAAGCGGTAGACGTTTTCGTTTCGCACGCCGGGGAATGCGAAGCGCCTGTATTCAACGCTGACGCCGCAGCATTCCCAGTTGTAGGTGGTCTGGATAGCGCCATATTGCAGGTAGTCGAAGTGCTGGTCGTAACCGAGGCTTGCACCACCGCTCCAACCGCGCTTATTCGGATGTCCGAAACCGAGCAACCCGCGGAACTGGTTGAAGACTGTTGGCTCGGAGCTGACGTTTGCGTTCAGTTCCTCGGGAACGTGCAAGTAAGCCTGGCTGGCGCCGATAAAGATCGGGCCTATGCGATAGTCCGCCAGCACTGTTGATGCGTTGATGCGGCTTTTCTTCGTGTCGTAATCGAGTTCCCACTGCACGTCGGTGTTGGCTGTGGTCATCACGCGCACGCGCGAAACAATGGGTGAAAACCTGCGCTCATCGGTCAGGAATGCGATGCCCGTCAACTCATCGGTCGATGTGAACACGTTGCGACGTCCTGGAACCAGCGCACCGCCGAAAGTTGAATCGCCGTAATAGCGCTGCTTCACTTCCCAGCGCAGAATCTCGCGCGTGTTGGCCCCCGGAGCTTCGCAACGCAGCGGTTGTGCGCTGGTGCCGGGCAGGTACTGGCCGGGACGCACGGCGTTCTTGATTTGCGCCTGCTCGTCGCAGCGAGGATCGCGGCGGCTCTGGTGCCGGCGCGCGTACAGTCGCTGAGTAATGCCGTACTCGACTTCATTCGTGTCGGAGAGGATGTCACGCTCGTCGAAGCGAAGCGTCTCCTGGAAGTGGTTTACTCCGGTCACGTAGTGGTATGTCACTTCGGGTTCGATGACGTGCTTAAGCTTGAGTCCGAAGACCTCGCGGTCGAAAACCCTGGCCAGAGCGGGCGGACGTAACTCCACGGTACCTTCAAACGTGCCACGGTTGAGCGACGCGTCGCGCGGTAGGCCGCTAAACGACGTCGGCGCCAAGGTCTGGCTTTGTGAGTAGAAGGTGTCGCGAACTCCGATTTCCGAGCGCAAATCCCAGCCTTTCCAACTCAAGGGAAGCGCGAGCCGCGGAGACACATCGAGACGGCCGACGAAGTGGTCAGTGACGAAATCGGATTCGCGGCGTGATAGCGAATCTATAGAGCTATCGAAGCTCCAGGTGAATGGCGTATTGGCGACATTACGATTGACGCTGGACGCCTGTAGCGAGGGCTCGTGCATGATCTTCACCTCGCTGGATGCGCCGGCAATCTGAAAATTCTGGTAGCGCTCGCCCATCACGTTCAGCGAGTAACCATCGCGATTGCGCGACGCGAAGGCTGTGGAGACCACCTCCGAGTTCACCGCCTGCGAATAGGTTTCGGAGAACGCCAGACGGAAGATGTAGGAGTTCAGGTAATCGATATTGGCGACTGCACGCCAGCTTCCACGATTCAGTTCGCCATTCAGCCACACTTCCTGGCCACCCTGGTCTTGGCCATTGCTGGGATTACCGCGATCGAGCACGCTGAACAGGCGAACGTTGAGCGACGAGTTATCGCTGGGACGCGCGCGAAACTCCGCCCGCTGCGACCAGCCGCGGCTTGCCCAGTACTCGGCCCCAACCGTCGCATCCATGCTGCGGTTGATGGCCCAGTAGAACGAATCTCCGAGGATGAATCCCTTGCTTGAACTCTGACCGACGACCGGGATCAGGAATCCGCTCTGCCGGCCAAGGTTCTCCGCCGGATGCTGCGCGTATGGAAAGTAAAAGACAGGAATGTGCTTCAGGCGGAACGTGGTGTGGTACATCTTCGCTTCTTCGCCGGCCACCAGGTCAATCTTTTCCGCGTTAAACTCCCATTTCGGCGACGGCAACGTGCACGAGGTGATCGTACCGTGCGAGACGATATAGCGATTGGGCCCGACTTTGCGTACCTCGCGCCCGGTAACCATGAACGGATTATTCGTCGTGAGCACGATGGTGTGGCCGCGAACCACAGCACCGAACGAGCCCACGACGTCATAAAAGGTGCCGGATTCGGTCTTGATGTTGTAGCTGGCGCGCGTCGCCTGCAGATGTGCGTCATGCGGTCCGCCATCGAGCACTACTGAGCCGGTTGCAATTGCCGCACCATTGTCTGCGTCATAGCTGATCTCATCCGCCCGCAATATGTAAGTGTGGTAGTCGATCTCCACGTCACCGCTTAGGTGGTACAGGTTCCCCTGTTTCACCTGCTCACGAGCCTTGATCGTCACTTCGTCCGTCGCCGCTGCCGAACTGGCGGTCTTGGTGCTGAGTTGGGCTGTATTTGCGTCTCCGGTCTGTGCAGGCAACTGGCTGGTCAACAGCAGCAGCAGCAGCAACAGATGACTTGGGGACGCAGCTGTGATAATTCTTCGAATGCGGGAATTCATGGGCGCGTATGTGAACCGGGTCCCTGGGAAGCGGAGCAGGGCTCGAGTGCGAAGTTAGCACGCGGGCAGGCACCTTCACAATCAACTGGCATCACAACGTGCGCTGAGTCTCGCGGCTCTCGGCGTTCTCACAACACGGAATGGCATGCCCGCTCTGCGGTACGCATTGCAATTGTTCCGTGCCGGCCTCCTCTCCCAATATGCCCGCCTCGGCGGATGCCACCGGAGAAGGCTCGCACGAAGAGAGTGGATTTGTCTTCCACCAAAGTGAACCCAGGGTCTCTATGTCAACAGAGAAAATCTTGTATCCCGCAGCCGACCACAGCGCGGAAGAGAATGGCAGCACTGAGATGTGGCGCGATGCCGTTGCATCGCGTCTGAACAGCTATCGCGCGCGCAAACGGCGGCGCGTGGAAGGCTCCATGCGCCTGGACTTTGATGGTGCCGCCGCACCCGAACTCCCGGCTCCGCAATCTCCTCCGCTGCGCCAGTCGCGCCCCAGTGAGGTCTGCAATACAGACTTCTACCGCCGTGCCAATCAGGAAATCTTTGCCCAGCCCGAGCCCGAACCGGAAGACGCTCCGGAAGAGTTGCTTGCGCCCTCACCTGAATTGGTGGCCGAGCTTTCGAACGAAGTGCTGGAGGCAGCGCAGTACTCACCCGCACCGGAGGCCGCGGTTGGGATCGATCCGTTCGCCTTCGAGCATCCGATCTCGATTGAGACAGAAGCCGAGACTGAACTCGCAACGGCGACGCAAGCGGAAGAAATTCCCGCTCCTGAGCCACCGCCGCAGGAGAGGCGCAAGGTCATCGTCTTTCCGCGCCAGGCTTACCAGCCGCCAATCCTCGAGCCGCCACGCCGCGATGAGCTGGCCGATTCGATCATGCACTCGCCGCGCATACTCGACGTCCCGGAAGACGTCGTTCCAACCATCGAAGGGCCGCTATTCGCTGAAGTGCAGATCGAATCCGAAGAAGAGCCGCTGCCAAGCGGCCCACAGATTGAGGTTCCGCTGCCGGTTGCTTTTATCGGACCACGTTTCGTTGCTTCTTTGGTGGACATCGTGGTCGTTTTGCTTGCCGCTTCGGTATTTGTTGGTATGAACTGGAGCACGCTCTGGAACTTGCCGCACGGCAAGCCGCTTTATGCCGGCCTCGCCACCGTGCCGGTAGCCCTTTGGTTACTGTACGAGTACGTTTTCATGGTGTACTGTGGGCAAACTCCGGGGATGCGGTGGCTGCATCTGCGTTTGAGCAGGTTCGACGGACGACGGCCGCATTCACGCAACCGGCGCCGCCGTGCGTTGTTCACGATGCTCTCGGCAGCGTCGCTGGGATTGGGATTTTTGTGGGCTGTGGTCGATGAAGACATGCTTTGCTGGCACGACCGCATCACCCAGACTTTTGTCACGCCTGAACAGTAAACTCAACTGGACCGAACAAACCAACCAGCAGTGTGCGCTCGCTCAGTAGGCAGAAGTTCAACAAACTAAACAAAAGCGCGGCCAGTAAGCCGCGCTTTTCTGTTCACAGATTCTCGCCATTCCTGCTCACTTCACGACCTGGAACTCTCGTCTGTCGTCACTACGGGCGGGTGGCCCATTCAAGCTGTCGTTGGCTTGAGTGGGGCAGTTCAATCCCGCTTCGGGGATACTGCGACACATGCCGATTTATCATCACCAAATCGCTGGAGATCAAAGCCGCAGATCACCAAGATGCTGTTCAATGCGGTGAATGCTGATTGTCCACGGGACCTGAAGCAATCGCAGCCGGTAAACACCTGTCCATCCTCGCGAATGCACGAACTTCTCTGAGCAGATGTCAGTTGAGAACACGTTCGATTCTGTGTTGATTGCGATAAACGTGCAGTACCTTCCAGTCCCTCTTCGAAGTCCTATTATGCTGTCGAAAATAAGAATCGATACGCCGCTTCGCTGCCCCTCAATTACATTCCAGACCTGTTTGAACGGTAATACCGGATGACATGTCTTGGGAAAAGATGCCGGAAGCGTAGTGGAACTGAGATCGCGGGACGATGGGGATCGCCAACGCGAAGCAGAAGGACCAAGGTACTGGAAACCCCATCTGGCAGCGACAGCGCGCATGTCCTTAGCTCGGCGAGCCATGAGGATGTAAGCCAGCCCGTATGCTCCCGCCACTACGAATAGACCGAATAGGATACCTATTATCGTTGCAACCATCTGCATCGTCTCTAAGCTGATGACAGTGTAGCTGCTTCTGGGATAGTTAACTATATCGGCGCTCATCGCGAACTATCCCGGTTCGGGAAAGGCGAAACCGGGGCTCGTAAGCCGCGCTTTACTTTTGCGTTGAGATTTCCTAATCCGAGCCCGGAGGCAGAGTGTCCGGCTTCTTCATCTCCTCTTTCAGGAGATTGATGATGCGCTTACGGCCCTCTCCGTCGGAGTGCATGATGTCCTGCAGGCGCTGCAAGGCTGCGCCGACGATGTGGTAATGGTGCAGTGAAGCCAGCTCGGGATCCGCCGTAGCTTCGAGCCACAACTCGTGCAGCAAAGCCAAATCCTGCGGACGCAGCCGCGGCGTGTGCGGCCCAAGGCGGTACTCCTGCACGGTACCGTCCGGAGCGTGGATCTCCATGCGCAGGCGAGGCTTCGGTTCGGGCAGGCGCTCCCACGCGTCGCCGGTCATCTTGGCCTGCTCGTCGAGCGTAAGCCGGTTGCTAAGACCGCAAACAATCACCGCCGATTCCAGCCGCTGCGCCGTTTGCACGATCGCGTCGAAGACGTTGCCAGTCGGCACCACCATCAGCTTGACGGTCTTGCCTTCCTTCTCCGCCATTTCGACAACTTTCGTGAAGAGCTGCTGCTCGTATTCTTCGAACAGCTCGTCTGTGTCGTATTGCGTGCTGCCGCTGAACGCGTGTTCGCGGTGATAGATGCGCGCCGTCATCACGACCACATCGGTTTTCGTCGTGTCGGTGGAACGCAGCACGTCACGCAGGTAGTAGAGGTTGCGCGGATCGCGGATGGCCACCACGATGTTGCCGGGGCGGATCGACATCTCCTCCCGGCTCACCAGGGGCTGCTCGGCAACGCGGAACTCCTCTCGCATCTCGTGCTTACCCTTCTCGGACTTGTGCGTAACGTGCTCGGAAATGTTGAAGATGATCAAAAAGACAATCGAGAACGTAATGCCTGAAATGGTCGCCAGCGGCTTGGTGAACAGATTCAGTATGGCGATGGTGAACAGGAAAATCGTGATCAGGCCGAGTCCGAGCGGGAGTTCTACGCCCGCGATGGTCAGGTTGCCCGGAACCTTGAATTCGCGTTTCTGCGGTTCAGTGAAACGCAGAACCGTCACGGAGAGTCCGTTGAACGCGAAGCTCCAGATCACGCCGAACGCATACAGCGAAGCCAGGAGGTAGACGTTGCCTCGCGTCGCCACGATGGTGAAAATCTGCAACGAGACAATCAGGTTGATGAGGCGGTAGCTGGTGCCATAACGCGGGTGTGGCTTACGAAACGCAGGTGTGAGCACGCCATCTTCGCTGATTCGGTTGAGCACGCCGTTGGCGCCCACGATAGCCGTATTCACCGCGCCTGACAGAATCAGCACACCAACGATCACTACAAACGCCTGAAAGAAGAGCTTCAGCGTGTAGGGACCGACCATGTGCATCGCCAGACCGCTAATCAGATTGGCGAAGTACTGCGGACGCACGCTGTCCGGAATGATCATGACGGCGAAGAACGAAACCAGCGCCGTGAAGGTCAGGCTGTAAATAAAGATCACCAGTCCGGCCTTTTCCAGGTTCTTCAGCTTCGGATGCTCGATTTCGCGGTTGACCTGCGCGAGCGACTCTTCGCCCGACATTGCCAGCACGGAGTGTCCGAAACCCACGATCATCAGGATGACCGGGATCTGTGCAATCCACGAGAAATGCGAAAGCCAGCCCAGGGTCTCGCCGTGGCTTGACGCGTTGGCCGCAAGGATCGCCTCCTTTGTCGGTGTGGGCGGCAGGTGCGCACCCTTGGAGGCGATTGTGACGAGGCACCAGACAATCAGCAGGATCACCATCACGGTGGTGATCTTCATGATCTTCATGGCCTTGTCGCTCGACTCGTGAATGCCCTGCGTGTTCAGCCACCAGAAGTATAGGGTGACGAGGATGGCGAAACCTGCCGCGAAGTAATTCTGCTGCGTTTCGGTGGAATGAATCGGATGTCCGAAGTGAGTGGAAGCGTCGACGATGAGGCCTGCGAGGTACTGTCCTGCCGAAACCGAGCTGATCGGGCCGGTCAGAATGTAGTCAAACAGCAGCGCGGAAACCGACAACTTGGCCAGCGTGCCACCCATCGCCTCCTTTACAACGCGGTACACGCCGCCGCGCACAAACATGGCGCTGGATTCAATGTAGATGGCACGCACGGCGTAGCTGAACAGCATCACCGCCAGCACAAACCAGGGCGCGCTCTTGCCGATGACTTTTTCGGCGTCGCCGCCGACGTAGTACGCCGATGACGCCAGGTCAGAAAGCACAATGGCCGCCGCTCGCCAGAAACTGATGAAGCTCAGCATCACTGTGGTGGCGACAAACACCTTAATCGCGGGACGCCGAACTTCGTTTACGTTTACGTTGTTGGGAGTGGTCGACATGTATATTCCGGAAGGCCGCGCTGCATTGGCTAACTACTCGGCTTGCCTTTTTGTCTCAGTCTTGGCCCGATACCGTGTCTTTAGGAAATCTTTAGACGCTCAGGTAAGGTACAGCCTCAGGCCCATTCTTGTCAGCCCGACAGTACTGCCCGGCCAAAAATGTAGAGCTCTAAATTCGATGCGGCGGCGGTTCAGTGCGCTTCCGGTCACTCTTGCGTGATCACACCTTCGGAACTAACGCGCATGAACTTCGGCATTCCGGGCGGAGGGGTGCCCTCGTATTCCGCACGCGCTTCAAAGCTGTTGCCATTCACATCCACCGAATAGCGGTATCCGGCTCGTGAATCCTGGGGTAGTCCGGTGTCGTTTGCAGCTCGCATCTCCTGCAAGCTGAAGTACCGGCCTTCGCTCGCCAGATGCTGCTGCTCGGCACGTTGGAATTGCAATAGGTCGGCACGCACACCGGTGAGGTCAGCCGCGGCCTTTGGTGTACTGCCGCCGCTACCGTGTGAAAGGCTGCGAATGTCGGCACTATAGAAATACAGGCCGACACCCACCGCTAACAACAGGGCCAGAAATGAGAACACGCGTGACATGGAGGTCTTCCGTGGAAGGCATAATACCCTCTCGCGCCTGCGCACAAGATGAATTTTGGCCGTGAGACAGTTACTTCCGTGTGTCCCTCAGTTTCAAGTTTCCAGTTTCAAGTTTCAAGAAAGACCTGGTCACCAACGTCGTTGTGAAGTCGACTTGAAACTCGAAACTTGAAACTCGAAACTGCTTTATTCCATCGGCACTCCCTGCAACGTGCTCAGCCTGCCCACCGGATAAAGCCCGATCCTCTGGTCCCACCACGGAGAGCGCTGATACCACCAGTTCAGCCGCGCGTAAGAATCGGCGGCGAACTTCGGGTCGCTCGCGACCTTTTGGTCGAACTCAGCTTTCAACTTCGGATCATGCTCGGCCATGCGCTCCGCCAAGCGCTCCAGAACGTAGCCTTCGCCGTATTCCTTCTGCTCGAAGATCGAATCGAAGTATCCCCACTGGAGCGCCGAGTCCGGGCCTTCAGGCTCCAGCCAGTGCATGGCGACCTTGAACGCCCTCTGGTCCGCCGGAACCACCACCGAGCCAGCAGGGAACTGCATCAGCATGTGCTCGGGTTGGCACGCGGGAGGCTGTTCCGCAGCGTTGCCGGATTCTCGTGCCGACCACGTGCTTGCACCGCGCGCCCCGGCCCACGAAGCCGGATGATGTCCCTCGAAAGGTTGCTGCGCCCACTGTGGCGTGCGGCAACGATACATTTCCACCGGACCGAGCCAGGGCTTCGTCGTGCGCTGCAGCTTCAGACCGTGAGCTTCGAGCACATCGATCACCAGTGTCCACTCGGCGGGAACGATATACGCTGTCGGGACGACCACACTGAGTACTGGCTTTAATCCCACGGCACGCTGGATGGTCATCGTGATCGGCTGATCTTCGTGATACTTTATGTACTCGCCGCCACTGATCGCGCTCTTCTCCACCGTCCACTTATAGCCTTTGAACTCCATCGGCTCGGTCTTGCCCGACCACTGCTCGCGAAGAGAGAGGTGACCGCGCCCACCGGGGTTCGAGTCAAGGGCATTCCACAGGGTCGATAGGTCCGCCCCGTGGTTCATCTGCACCAGTTTGTCCGCGTCGCGGTTGACGATGGTAATCATTGCCTTCAGCGCCTCGTGGTTGCCGGTCACGCGCGTCTGGTAGTCCTTGAGCATATGCATTTCAATCAACACCGCCGGACGGTTCTGCAGGTTCACGTACCCCGTCGAGAAGCGCGGTGTGCTCTGCCCCTTGCTGATGCCGGTGTCCGGCGTGCGCCCGTTGAAGTCGATGTACTGCGAGGCGATGTGTCCCGGCACGGCATTGACCCGTGCGAGCAACTCGGGCGTGAGAGTCTTTTCCATCCACTCTGCAAGGGGTCGAGACGTGATCAAATCGCTGTCGGCCAGAAACGTGACATCGGCCTGGTAATCGGCGCCGTCGGTGACGTGATCATCGACGAAGAAATCCGGTAGCCAGCGGTTCCAGTACTTCAGGAAGGCGCGCGTCTCCGGCGCTTCGGCCTTCATGTAGTCGCGGTTCAGATTCTGCTGGCGGGCGTTGGTGCGCCAGCCCATCTGCTCGGGACCATTCTGGTTGATGCGGTTATAGGCCCCAAAATGCTCGTGTCCGTCGGCGTTGTAGATCGGCACAATGATCAGCACGGCGCGATCGATCAGCGCCGCCTGCGACTTGTTGACGACAATGTCGCGCACCAGCGCCAGCGAGGCGTCTTTGCCATCCATCTCGCCCGCATGGATTGAGTTTTGGATGTAGACCACCGGACGCTTTGCCGCGTGCAGCTTCGCGGGATCGAACTCGCCATCGCGCGACACCAGAATCGCGTACAGATCGCGGCCCTCACCCGTTAGGCCAAAGCTCTCGATCCGGACCTGCGTGGGCGCAGCCTGCGCCAGCCGCTCGGCATACGCCCGAGTTTCGTCGTAGCGCGGAGTGGTGCGATAGCAGCTCTTTTCCGCCGGGGTCGACCAGTCGTCGACCTTCGGACAGTTCGCCGCTACGGCAACCCTTGGCGGCTGGTCGAGCAGTTCCGCATTTGGCAGCGCCTGCCCCTGCGCGGTTGCCGTCATCAATGCCATTCCGAAAATCGTAATCGCCCACTGCGAGGTCATCTCTACGCGCATGATGTTCTGTTCACCTGTTCCGGCCAATAAAGATGCGGGCGACCTTCGCCCGCGAGGATAATTAGGAAACTTGAAACTCGAAACTTCTGTTCGCTTCTTCTTTCGTCCTTACACCAGCAGTTCCTGCATCGCTTCCCACTCGCGCTCAATTGCCTCGGGGTCAGGACGCGTCTCCAGCAACACGACCACATGTGCGAGCGCGGCGTTTTCGAGATTCATGCCTTCGGGAGTCTTCGCCTTGATGCTGACAGCGCCGATGTCCACTTTCAGCAGACCTGCAACTCGTGCGCGGATATTGAACGCGTGCGGCCCGATTTTCGGAGCATTCAGGATCAGCGTCGCGTCGGCATTCACCACTCGGAACCCGGCTTTTTCAACCTGGCGCATCGCTTCCTCGATGAATGTCACCGAATCCGCGCCCTTCCACTTCGGGTCACTCGGCGGGAAGTAGCCACCGATGTCGCCGGCGGCAATCGCGCCCAGCAACGCGTCGGTGAGCGCGTGCAGCAGCACGTCGCCATCGCTGTGTCCGGCGAGCCCGCTATGGTGGGGAAGCTCCACGCCGCCGATTTTCAGCGGAATATTGGGAGCAAATGAGTGTGAGTCGAAGCCGTATCCAATACGAATCATAAGAAAACAGGGTCAAAAAGCAGACTACAGGGATTAAGAACCAGGGAACAGTAGAAAAACAAAATCATTACTGGCGCGCATAGGCCCTACTTGCAACGGGGACGCCGAACTTCGGCCCGCTAATTTGTTCGCTGTCCCTGGCCCTTGTGACTGTTTTCTCTACTTGCCCGCTCCCTGTTTAAAGAAAAATTCCGCCAGTTCAAGGTCTCCCGGCGTGGTGATCTTGATGTTGCGCGCAGAGCCCATGACGAC
>Ga0335070_10010804_pt1 | contig 10667 bp, 8 predicted proteins | sample Lox_Sample_13_FD_206722 | JGI IMG/M metagenome (GOLD analysis project Ga0335070, IMG submission 206722) | Soil microbial communities from Loxahatchee National Wildlife Refuge, Florida, United States - Lox_Sample_1.3 | ecosystem: Environmental > Terrestrial > Soil > Wetlands | place: USA: Florida...
CGAACCCCATCGAGAACCTCATCCATCGCATCGTGGCTGTATTTGCCGGGCCGGGGATGCATGTCGAGATAGAAGCGTCCGATTGCCTTGCCTTCGTCGAACACGTCCCAGGTCTCGACAGCCGGGTCCCATGCGGGCGCATTCGGCTCCTGCTGGAAGCTCACGTGAAAAAACTTTGCGGCTGTGGCGAGAATGCCTTGCTCGACCTGCTTGTAAGGGAAATAGGGCCGGACAGACTGGGAATCGAAATCGTATTTGGCGCGGCGAAGCAGCTCGGAGTAGTACCGGAATTCATCTACCCAGATTTCGGTGGCGCCTGGATGTGTTTTCCGTTTCTCCTCCAACAGCATGGCCAGTTCGCGTTGGTACACAGGCCGCGCCGTTGCGTCCAGTTGGTCGATAAAAACAGCGATGTTGCTGCCCTTGCCGATCATTTTGTCCGCAGCGTTGTAGTCCGCCCAGTTTGGATAGCCCAGCAGCGTCGCGATCTCATAGCGGGTCTGCATCATTTTCCGGAGAACTTCGGTGTTCTGCGGGTAAGCGCGGTTCAGAAAGGCGATCCACAAACGGTGCCGGAGGTCATCGCTCTTCGCGAAGTTCATCACCGGAAAGAGGTCTGGATAGCTGGTCGTAATGCGGATCTTGCCGTCCGGTCCGGGCTTGTGACTGTCAAGGTAGTCCTGCGGCAGGCCATCCAGATCTGAGGCCGAACCGACTTCCACTGTTCTCTGGCCGTCTGCGATGTTCCGTACAAACACCGATTGCTCTTCCGTCAGTTCGTCATTGAGTTGCTTCAGCCGGGCGCGGGTGGCGTCGTCTTTGTCCACTCCGGCCAGCCGGAACTCCAGCAAGGTACGCTGCACGTAGTAGCGCGTGGCTCGGTCTGCCTTCGATACGTCGAGGCTTGCCAGCGCCTGATAGACGTCGCGGTTCAGCGACAACGCAGTTGCCAGCGCACTGGCTTTCGTTAGCATTGCCGTGGCGTGATCGCGGAAGGTCGCGTCGGGATGCACCTTCTGCATGACGTCGGCGAAATACTGCGCGCTGTCGATCTGCCGAATGGCTTCGTCGTAGGGCGCCAGAGTATTTTCGATCGTACGGGGGCCTCTTCCGGCGCTGATGCCGTCAATAGAACGCTGGGCAGCGTCGAGGTGCTCGTTCTCGATCTTCTCGAAGGCCGCAACATTTGGCTTCGTGGCCCACAGGGTCGGTTGTTTTACGCCCACGACCCCCCGGGGCGGCTCTCCGCTCCCATCAGCCAGGAGGCTGCTGGACTTGACCAGCGAGGGCACGACCCCGTCGCTGGTCTGCGCCAATGACAACGAAGCAACACTCCATACCAGAGCCAAAAGCGCGACCCATCGAATCCGGGTGCTAAGCATTTCTCCTCCCTTTTTGAAAACCCCCGGCGACCCCAACCTGCAAACTCCTGCGTGCGTCTGCGCGAATGTTGAGCAAACCGGAGGGCAAGTCAAACAAACAGTCTTTTAAGTCTGCTTTAACAGGAAAGTGATTGCTGATGAAGGAGTTAGATTGAGGCATTAACTGCATCGGCAGGCGGCGGCCGTGGTAAGATTTGGGCCGCGATACAGGTCACAGGGCAACTACCGTGAGCAGTCCTACCCAGAAGGTCGTTCGCTACCGTTTCGGTCCGTTCGAGTTGGCTCCCGCAGAAGCGAGACTCTCGCGCGGGGGGACGCCGGTGAAGCTGCAAGATCTCCCCTACCGCCTGCTGCTGATGCTGGTCGAGCGAGCAGGGGAAATCGTGACTCGGGAGGAACTGCGCCAACGGCTCTGGCCGGAGAACACCTTTGTTGAGTTCGACAACAGTTTGGGTGTAGCCATCCGCAAGGTCCGCGAATCCCTCAACGACGATGCCGAGGCGCCACGCTATGTGGAGACCGTTCCCCGCCGCGGATACCGCTTCCTTGGCCCGGTGGCAGCTGACGGAGTCCTGGATCTGGAAGATCCCCTCAAGGCTAAGCAGGCGGGCACGGAATCTTCGCCGATGCAACCTGCGTCAGCGGCCACAACCCTGCCACGCCGTCGCCGCTACTGGGTGGTCGCAGCCCTGGTGCTGATGATGGTGGGGGCAACCATCTATACCTTCCGTTCCGTGCCCCAGCGCGCCCCGGCCACGGCCGAGGCTCGTGGGTTAATGCCACCGATTCGCGTACGCCGTTCGGTCGCCGTGCTCGGCTTCCGTAATCTGTCGGGACGCCCGGACGACAACTGGCTCTCCTCTGCTTTTTCTGAAATGCTCAATACCGAGCTGGCGGCAGGCGGTGAGCTGCGTCTGGTTTCAGGCGAAGATGTGGCCCGCGTCAAGCGTGAACTTCCCCTGGTCGATGAAGACTCTCTGAGCAAGGCGACATTGAACCGGCTGCGAACCAGTCCGGGCGCGGATGTCGTGGTGCTTGGCTCCTACATGTCGCTCCCGGACAAGGGTGAGGATCAGATCCGATTGGACGTCCGCCTGCAAGACACTGCGGCCGGAGAGACGATCGCCGAGGAGGCTTTCACCGGCGATGAGCACGATCTATTTGATCTTGCCGCTCAGGCGGGATTGAGTCTTCGCCAGAGCCTGGGAGTGAGGGCGGAGTCTCCGCAAGCCGCGGGTGCAACGCGGGCTGCGCTTCCCTCGAATGAACGGGCCGCGCGGCTCTATGCCGAAGGTCGCGCGAAGGAGTGGGCCTACGACTTCGCAGGAGCTCGCGATCTCCTGCTGGAAGCGGTCGCGGCCGACCCGAACTTTCCCTTGGCACACGCAGCTCTGTCGGAAACATGGTGGCAATCCGGCTACGAAAGCAAGGCTCGTGCAGAAGGCCTGCGGGCGCAGCAACTCTCCGCTCACCTTTCGCAGGAACAGCGCTTGCTGGTGGACGGGCAGTATGAACGAGTGACCGAAGACTGGCCCAAGGCGGTCGAGACTTACCAGTCTCTTTTTCACCTCTTTCCAGACAGTCTTGACTATGGCTTGCTTCTGGCGTCAACCCAGTACCACATAAGACCCGCCGACGCGATGCAGACGTTAGCAGAGCTCCGCCGCCTCCCTCCTCCCACCGGGGATGACGCCCGCATCGACATGCTGCAAGCATCGGTGCAGATCGATACCGATTTCAACCAGGCGCGGGCCGCCGCTTTGCGTGCCATTCAAAAGGCCAGCGCGCAGGGATCGCACGTTCTGGTCGCACGAACCTACGGCATCCTGTGCCAGCAGGGGCCTGCCATCGGAGCCACGGACCAGAGCATCAATGATTGCGAGAAGGCCCTTCAGAGTGAAATTGCCGCCGGCGACCGTGACGGCGAAGCCATGATGCGTAACAATCTTGCCGCCCTGTACTTTTTTCGCGGTGATGTCGCGCGTTCGGAAGCGATGTTCCGTGAGGCCGTCCGTGCCTTTCGCCAGGTCGGCAATCCGGATGGGATCGCCACCTCCTTGAGCAACTGGGGCACAACCCGGATGACGCAGGGAAGTCTGGAAGAGGCCAGGAAACTGCTGAAGGAATCAATTCCAGATTACCAGCAGGTTGAGGATAAGGATGGAGTGGCCCTGGCTCTCACCAATCTCGGAGATGTGTCACGGCAGACAGGCGATCTGGACGTTGCCGCAACCACCTATCAGCAGGCTAAGGCAACTGCGCAGGAGATCAACGATAACGACGCGATGGGCTACGTGCTGAACAGTCTGGGCGACCTTTTCATGGATCGGGGAGATCTGACCGCGGCTCGCCAGTCCTACCAGGAGGCCCTGGCCTTGCGTCGGCAGGCAGGAGAAGGACAACTGGCCGCGGAAACTGAGCTGGCCTTGGCCCGGCTTGCTCTGGAAGACGGCCATCCCGCCGATGCCGCAGCATCAGCTTCCAAGTGCAAGGAACAGTTCCGTCACGATAAGCAGGCGGATGATGAGCTGACGGCAAGCACCGTGCTGATAGAGGCGCTGCTTTCGCAGAACAAGCCTGGCGACGCCCAAGAGGAAATGGAAGCAGCTCAGCCTCTCGCCACGAAAAGTCAGAATGAACTGCTTCGCCTCCGCTTCGCCCTGGTGTCAGCGCGCATGCTGCTTGTGTTGGAACACCCTGAATCTTCGCGGAAACTGTTAGACCAAGTGGCCCAGGGTGCACGTGAGCACGGATTCGTTGGACTCGAACTTGAGGACCGGCTTGCGATCGCAGAACTCACAAGCAAGACGGGGAATGTTGCCTTGGCACGGGAAAAACTGGCTGCTCTGGAAAGAGCCGCTCGCGCGAAGGGATTCGGCTTGATTGCGGCCAAGGCCAGCAAGCTTGGCGGCGCCAGGGCAGCGGCGATCTCGATCATCCAAGGAATATGGGCCAGAGGTAAGAAAACAACTTCAGGATAGGGTTGCAGGAAGTACCTCTCAATCACCGGAACAATAGACTACTTGCTTGGCTTCTGCAAAGAAACTCCGGGGAAGCAATGTTTGGCCATCCTTCATCTGAACAATTGGGAGGTTGCTCCGTTTGTCAGGCGATCGGACCCACCTGTCCCCCGTCCATTGTTTGTTGAAGACCAATTCGCTTTGAGGAAGTGGAGTCTGGCCTACGCATGGGAGGAAAACATCCTCAAACACCCCGTTTCCGTCTTCATCCATAAGTTTGCATCGATCAACATTCGCGTGCTCGTCGAACCAACAGTCCAACCAATAACCTGTCTTGTGCAAAGTGAACGGAACGTTGTTTGGTAAGACGTAAAGCGCGTTGGCCGAGACCGTACGCGGCCGGCGAGGGGTGTGTCCCTCCCACAAGAGCAAGACGGCAGCGAGGATCAATACCGTTCCGACTGCCACGCGAGTGAATCTCTTGGGAGTGAAGCGAAGCAGCAGCGCGACAACCACGCCGAGCGCAATGGCCCCGAGCACGAACCCGGTCGCGATGGGCATACTCACGAAACCCATCACCAGAAAGCCGAGAGCCACAAGTAGACCAGCAATCTCCGAATCCACTTGCATAATGCGGAATGGGCCGGGATGCCTGCTGGCGTCGTGGTCCTTCATGGCCTTGATTGTCTCACTGCGCCCACCGAGAAGCAGTGATTTTCGCGTTATTGTTGTAACACCCCACTTTCACTCAGACCCCCTCCCCCGCGGCCAAAAGGCTCCGTTCCAGTCAGCGGGGCGTTCTGAGTGTAATCGCCTGCTCTCGTGAAGCTACTGCGCACTCATCCCTGAGTTGACGCAGGCCTGATGTTCGGCGTTCCCGGTCAAGCGACGAGTTGTTGTACTGCGCCCAAAGCGAACGCCAAAGCTCTGGCCTTGTTCTCCTCACCCGTTGTTACACCCTCGGCCACGACGAACTCAGGATCGGTCACTCCGAGGAAGGACAACACGGTGCGCATGTAGGTTTCAGCATGCTCAGCCGAAATCGCGGCCGTACGGGATGCGTAAAACACACCGCGCGTGATTGCGACGATGAAGCGCTTGTTGCCGACCAACCCTTCCTCCGGCCCCTGTGGCCCGTACCGGAAGGTCTTGCCGGGCACAACAATAATGTCAATCCAGGCTTTTAGCTGCGTGGGAATGCTCCAGTTGTACATGGGGGCGCCAAGTACCACGATGTCGGCCGCCATGAACTCATCCAGTATCCGCTGACTCTCGTCACGTACGTGTTGTGCGGCATCGTCGAGTGGTCCTGCGAATGCCGAAGATGGATGGTCACCTGGCAGCGAAGCCAGCGTCATGTGAGGTGGAGGTGTGGCCGCCAAGTCACGATAAACAATCTCGATCTGTGGGTGCGCTTGCTTGAGCTTGGCCACGATCGCAGCCGTGAGCTGGCGGCTCTTCGAATGGGTGCCCAGGATACTTGAATCAATATGAAGAAGTTTCACAATGATAACTCCATGCGGCAGCGCGACCACCATAGCGGGCGCCAAACCGCCACACTCCCCGGGGTTCACTCTTAGCGACCACGAAGGGCACGCCTCACGATGGAGGGGATCGGGCAAACCAAGCGATCTGTGAGAACACGTACGGTGAGCCCAGTTCCCCTGCGCCCTCTACCTTCATCGAAGGTGCATCGCGCATGCGCCGACGTGATGGCGACAGGACTGCAGTCGCTGCTGCTCAGTCTGCAGCGACCTGTTTTCTCCTCCACTCTTTTGCTTCGTCCGATTTGGCCCACTCACCGGCCACTTGCTTGGTCGCTACGTTGAGGCGGTTCCAGACGTTCGTGGTGGCAATCCAGAGAACGAGCGCCGCGAGCGCCCTCTCGTCGTAGTGTCGTGCCGCTTCCTCCCAGATTTCGTCCGGAACCGGATCGGACCGATCACTCAGTCGGGTGACGGCTTCGGTAAGCGCGAGTGCCGCTCGTTCGGCATCCGTGAAATAGGGCGCGTCCTTCCATGCAGCCACCGCGAACAGGCGCTCGATGGTTTCGTCCGCCTGTTTAAAGCGGAAGCCCATGTCAACGCATACGCTGCAACCATTGATCTGACTCGCCCGCAGGTGAACAAGATCGAGTGTCTTCTTTGGCACGCCCCCCCTGCTCCGAAGCCTTTGCCAGGCTTTGTAGTAATTCCACCGCGCCGGGAATGACCATCGCCGGATTTTTGATTCGTGCTTGCATGACTGAATCTCCTTCTTGGGAACTTGTGTTTTCGACTTCACTACCATGACGAATCACAACGGGAGAATGTGACTGCGAACCCGCGAGGTGTAACGCAATTTGTTTTGAGGCACTTGTCTTATCCTTTAGACTTTCCCGGCCAGCGCGGGCGATTCGGTCCAGCCAGGTGCTGCTCTCCGCGGCACAAATAATTAAGGCCTTCCTGTCACAACATTTCGATTCGATCCGTTATCCCTATGAAGAGTCATAGTGAGAAAACCTGACATCGAATCAACAAGGAGCAGATCATGGCAAGAGTCGAAGGCATCGATCCCCAGAAGACGTCATTCCCGATGCGGCAGGTCTTCAAGAAGGTCCGCAAGATGTTGGGCCGCGATCTGACTCCACAAAAGATCGCAGCCCGCGTGCCGCGTGTGTTCTGGTTGAGTGCGCTCGCAGAATGGCTGCTGGGTCAGAAAGCGGCGGTCCCACAGCGGCAGCGGATGCTGCTGACGCTGCGCACCGCAGTGCGGGTCGGGTGTCCGTTTTGAATCGATGCCAATTCTGCCGGAGGCAGAATGTACGGTTTGAGCGATGAGGAAATTACGGCGATTCGCGAGGGACAGCTCGAAGCTTTTGCGCCGGCGGAGCTTGCCCTACTGCGCATGGCCGACGCCATGGCGGATACCCCGTCGAACGTCAGCGATCAGCTCTATCGAGAATTGTGCCGGCACTTTTCGGAAGAGCAACTCATCGAGCTCGCGGCGACTGCCGCACTCGAGAACTTCCGTGCGCGACACAACCGTGTGTTCGACGTGGGAAGCGACGGACTGTATCGCAAGGGTCTGAGGTTCAAACAGCATCAAACCCCGGCCACACAGCGCGCGCCGCGTCGTCAGCATGGATGATGAAGCCCCACAGAAGAATGTGACGTTATGCCCGAACAGGAATGGTTGGCAGATAAATTCGAGGAAAACCGGGGCCATCTGCGGGCCGTAGCTTACCGCATGCTCGGTTCGCTCAACGAAGCCGATGATGCCGTGCAGGAAGCTTGGCTGCGTCTGAGCCGTTCCGATGCAAGCACGATCGAGAATTTCGGAGGTTGGCTGACCACCGTCGTTTCGCGCGTTTGTCTCGACATGTTGCGCTCGCGCAGCTCGCGGAAAGAGGAGGCACTCGACGCTCAACCAGCCGAGCCCGTTGCCATCCGCGAGGGACACAAGGATCCGGAACAAGAGACCCTGCTGGCCGACTCAATCGGCGCGGCACTGCTGATCGTGCTTGACCGCCTGGATCCCGCCGAGCGGCTGGCGTTTGTTCTACACGACATGTTTGCGGTTTCTTTTGACGAAATCGCCTCAATCCTTGGGCGCTCGTCCGAAGCCGCTAGGCAGCTGGCGAGCCGGGCGCGGAGGCGCGTGCAGGGTGCGCCGGCGGTTCCCAAGTCCAGCCTCATGGAACAAAGGCGGATCGTTGACGCATTCCTCGACGCGTTGCGCCGCGGTGATTTTCAAGGGCTGGTCGCCGTACTTGATCCCGAGATCGTGGTCAGAATCGACGAAGCTGCCACGCGTCCGGGCGCGCCCAGAGAGATCCATGGTGCACAGAACTGGGCGAGGGGGGCGATCGCATTCTCGCGACAACTTGCGGGCGCCGTACAGCCCATGTTGGTCAATGGAGAAGTGGGACTGGTGTGGAGCCCGGGCGGACACGTATTTCGTGTGCTTCGCTTCTCCTTCGCCGATGGAAAAATCGCGACGGCCGAGGTAATCGCCGATCCAGTGCGTCTACGCGAATTTGATCTTGCGGTAATGAATGAATGAAGGTTGCCGGCGTTTTTAACCCATGACCGCATGCGGAGGCACGGCGATGAGCAGCGTTAAAATCCTGATCAAGCACAGCCTTACCCCGTCCGCCTTCCGCACAGCTCCCACCAAACAGGGACTCTCAAGGGACCAGGCAGTGTTCTTCCACGCGGGGTAGCCGCCGGTACCGGCGACGACGACGCCGGGGATGGTTCAGTGCCAGTGACGGCCAGGGCCCGAGCCGTTCTTGATTTATGGCCTGCCCGGACTGGTTTGGCCGCTGCCGGCAGCGCCAGCAGGTATTCCCGGATCTTCAGCCGTGCCTTGTGCAACTGGGATTTGCTGTTGCCGGTGGAGCAGTTCAGTAGTTCGGCAATCTCGCTGTGGTCGTACCCTTCCACATCGTGCAGAACAAAGATCATGCGGTAACCTTCCGGGAGCTCTCGAATTGCGCGGGCCAGCACGATGCGGTCGACCGCTCCCAGTAACTGCGGATCCCCTGCTCCGTATTCCCGTTGGATCAAAGAGGCATTGACGCTGATCGGTTCGTCGTAGGAGACCTGCTGTGGTTTGCGCCGGCGGAGCTTCATCAACACCGTGTTGACTGCGATGCGGTAGAGCCAGGTTGAAAAGGCTGAGTCTCCGCGGAACGTCGCCAACTTGCGGAAGGCCTGGATGAATGCATCTTGCGTCAGGTCCTCCGCTTCGCCGACGTCGCCTACCATCTGCAGACATAACGTGTAAACCCGCTTCTTGTGCGCATCGAACAGGTCGGCGAAGGCTGCCTCCTCGCCGCTCTTGGCGCGGGAAACAAGTTGTGAGTCCGGATCCGAAGCATATTTCCTCGTGGCAGGACGATAGTACGTGTGCAAGGGATACCCCCTTTCAATTGTTCCCAACTTCGCTTCCCCCCCGTGTTTGGCAGGTTAGAAAAGCAGGTGCGAGGTTGCTATCCGGTTGTGTCTGTAATTGAGGGGAGGTATTGCTGTAGGACTTGGGGCCTGTGAAACGGAAGCAAGAATCACTCGTCTGCCCGCGATCGCGGGGCAACGACTGGAAGTCCCGGGCAACACAAGACCGGGCAGCGGCCATCTCACAAATGATCCTTTTAATAGAAGCAACAGTCCGCGAGCCTTGCACGCGTCTGGGGATTCCCTTTGCGCTCGGAAGGACAGTTCGGATTTGCCAGGTGGGTGCAACCTGCACGATACCAGGAAAAAATTACCTGTCACAATCCTCCGTGATTACGTAACCAGCGCACCACAAAGTACTTGTATTTTGGTACTGGCGATGCACCGCGATTACAGTCAACTCAACATGGGCCCCGTTCAAATCGAAAGGCATGCTCAACTCGTCCAAAAAGTCGGTTCGTGCCGGGCTTGGTGTTGCCTTGGGAGTGGTGATTGGTATTTCCGCCTCCTCTTACTGGGTCACGCACAAGTTGATAGTGGCGCAGCAATGGCGGGAAGAACCTCTGCGCGTTCGCACCAGGTTGGAAGAGTCTCTCTTCGACTTGAGCGTAGCTGAGAGCGCGCGCCAGGCATACTTCATACGCAACGACAAACGCTTCCTTCGGCTTTACAACTCGGCAGTGCGCGACGTGTCGAGGACGCTCGCCGCACTGCAAGTTCTGGTCCAGAACCAGCCGGCTAACGAGCAGCGCGATTTTGCGAGTTTCAAGCACCTCATTCAGCAGCGGGTAATGCTCATGGAGCAGTCGGCCGCCACGCCCGATTCGACCCAGCCGTCCGCCACCCTGCAGCCCGTCGCCTTGTCCGACCAAGGGCAACTGTTGGGCCAAGCAATTGTCGGCCTGGCCGACAAGATGAAACTTGACCAGCGCCAGAAGGCGCTGGCTTGGGAAGCCGAATCCGGCCGCCACTATCGCTACGCCGTTGGCAGCTTGACGCTGGGGACCTTGTTCAGCGTGCTGCTTGTCCTCGGAACGCTCTATCTGTTCGACCGCGAGGAGAAGCGCGGATCGGAGGCGGAGGAGGCGCTGACCCTAACGCAGGAGCGCCTCCGCTTACTGGTGGAGAGCGTCAAGGACTATGCCATCTTTGCCCTGGACTCCACTGGCCGCGTGGTGAGCTGGAATGCCGGGGCGGGACGAATCAATGGCTATCAGCTGAGTGAAATCTTCGGCCGGCACTTTTCTTGCTTCTACACCCCGGAGGACATCGCACAGGGCAAACCGGACGCGGCCCTGCGCGTGGCCACCGAGGCAGGCCGGTTTGAGGAAGAAGCCTGGAGGGTTCGCAAGGACGGCTCTCGCTTTTGGGCGAACGTGGTAATCACT
>Ga0335070_10010805_pt1 | contig 10666 bp, 9 predicted proteins | sample Lox_Sample_13_FD_206722 | JGI IMG/M metagenome (GOLD analysis project Ga0335070, IMG submission 206722) | Soil microbial communities from Loxahatchee National Wildlife Refuge, Florida, United States - Lox_Sample_1.3 | ecosystem: Environmental > Terrestrial > Soil > Wetlands | place: USA: Florida...
GCATCTTCTCCCCTACCCGCTTCGATTCACCGGCCGCGATTCAAGCGCGCGACTTCTTTACCCTCGGCGTCGAGGCCGAATTCGGCTTCACGATGCGCGCGGCGGTTCCGCCGCGCCACACGCCGTACGAACGCGCAGAGGTCGCCCATGCAGTGGGCTCGGTCGCGCCGGTGATCGAGCTTTGCGACACGCGGCTTGAGAACTGGAAGTCCGCGCGCATCGAGGAAATCATCGCCGACAATGGATTTCACGGCGGATTGGTCGTCGGCCGGCCGATCGAACAATGGCAGCGCCTGGATCTCGCCGGGCAGGAAGCCGCGCTTTCGATCGGCGGAGCAGTGCGCGCGCGGGGAACGGCCGCCGGATCGCTTGGCCATCCGTTCGACGGCATGGTGTGGATCGCCAACGAGCTTTCGCGCCGCGGCTACGGTCTCGCCGCGGGCGATATCGTCGCGACCGGCACCTTTACAGGCCTGCACTCCGTGCATGAACCGGCATCGATCGTTGCCGATTTCGGATCGATGGGCCGGGTCGACGTCGAAGTCCGTCCGTAGCGCCGAAAATCAGTTCGGCGCGCGTGCGATGCGCGCGGCCAAATGCCAATGCGGGAAGGATCGGGAAAATCGCGATGGAAGCGCCAAGCGATCCGGGGAAAATCGAAAGCTACCACGCTCACGTCTATTACACCGGCGCGCCTTCGCGCGCGGCCGCCGCGGCGCTTCGCGAAGCGCTTCAGGAGCGGTTCGAGGTCGCGATGGGCAATTGGCACGACGAGCCGATCGGGCCGCATCCGCTTCCGATGTACCAGGTTAGCTTCGCCGTGCGCGAGTTCGCCCGCGTGGTGCCATGGCTGATGCTCAATCACGACGGGCTCTCGATCCTGATTCATCCGAACACCGACGACGGATACCGCGACCACGCCGAGCATGCGCTATGGCTCGGCGCACAACAGGAATTGCGCTTCGACGTACTGCGCAGACTGCTCGGCGAGTAAGTCCACGCAGTAGTCAGAACGCGAAACCGTAACGGACGAAACCCGGCCGGCGAAACTCGATAGTCGAGGTTGACTATCGGTTCTCGCTGAAGAGCACCCCGCTCTCCTTGAGCTTCGCAATCCGCTCGTCCGAGTAGCCGAGCACCTCCTTGAGCACCTGCGGGCCGTGTTGGCCCAGCAGCGGAGCCTGGATATCCGGCAGGTCCGGATAGGCGGAGAACTTCAGCGGAAATCCGGGAATAGTCACTTCGCCGAGGATCGGGTCGGACACCTTGCGCACCATGTTGCGCGCCTTGAAGTACGGATGCTTCATCGTGTCGGTGACCGAAAGCACCGGCGCGCAGGCGACGCGGTTCTCCTCGAGCACGGCGACCGCGGCGTCGTCGCTGGGCATCGAGGCCAGCCACTCCTCCACGATCGGATTCAACAGGTCGCGGTTTTTGACCCGGTCCGCACCGGTGGCAAAGCGCGGATCGTCGCGGAGTTCCGGCCGGCCCATCGCTTTCGTCATGTTGCCCCACTGCCGATCAAGCACCAGGATAAAAATCCACCCCTGCGGCCCTTTGAACACTCCGCACGGGCAGATCTGGTTGTGATAGCGGCCCATCCGCTTCGGGATGAACTGCCCGTCGGTGATGGAATGGCTCTGCAGGCCGAAGTCGTGCATGTGGTAGAGCGCATCGATCATCGCGATATCTATATACTGGCCGACGCCGGTTTTTTCGCGATTATACAGTGCGTATCCGAGTGCGGCGAAAGTATGTACTCCAGTGCCGACGTCGGCGACGCCGATTCCGACGAAGGTGGGAGCTCCGTCCGGATCGCCGGTCATGGACATCATGCCGGAGAAGGCCTGCGCGATCATGTCGTAGCCGGTCTTGTGCGAAAGCGGGCTCTTGCGCCCGAAGGCCGAAAGCGAAGCCATGATCAGGCGCGGATTGAGGAGTTTAAGAGAATCGTAATCGAGCCCGCGCTTCTGCATCACGCCGGGACCAAAGTTCTCGACCACGATATCCACCTTGGGCACGATCGCGCGCAGGATCTCGAGCGATTCCGGTTTGGCGAGGTCCACGCAGAGACTCTTCTTGCCCCGGTTCTGCTGCACGAAGTAGCCGCTGCGGCCGCCCTTGACCGTCGGCAGCAGCCGCGACGGATCGCCCATCGGCGCCAATTCGATCTTGATGATATCGGCGCCCATCTCGGCCATCAGCCGCGTAACCGTGGGCCCCGCCAGATACTGCGTGAAGTCGAGCACCCGGCATCCCGCGAGCATCGTGGAATTCGCCTTTGCCTCAGCCATGCCAGTCGCCTCCGGAGTCAGTTTCGCGTCTGCCGCCTGGCTGCCATGTAGCACAGCTTCGCCCCGGTTGTGGAGTTCCGCAAACGTCCGCGAGGCTGGACAACGCGCCGGTCTGCGGTTAGATGACGATCTTAGCGGGAGGACGCGCCATGTCCACTAAGCCAGCTTCCGAATCCGCCCTGCGGGCCCGTCTGAAGCATCCGGTGATCGACTCCGACGGCCACTGGGTCGAGTTCGGGCCGGACCTGATGGACTATCTCAAGGAGGTTGGAGGAGCGCGCGCCGCCGACGGCTTCAAGAACCGCCCCTACGAGGGATGGCATCTGACGGTCCCGCTCAAGGAGCGGCGCGAGCGCCGGCTCGATCAGCCGGTCTGGTGGGGCCTGCCGACCAAAAACACGCTCGACCGCGCGACCGCGATGCTCCCGAAGCTGCTCTACGAACGAATGGGCGAGCTGGGGATGGACTTCGCGGTGCTCTATCCGACCGCCGCGCTGCGCATCCCGTTCATCGCCGACGAGGAGACGCGCAAGGCGACCTGTCGCGCGTTCAACCGCTACTCGGCCGAGCACTTCCGCGAGTATAGCGACCGCCTGACGCCGGTCGCGATGATTCCGATGCACACGCCGGCGGAGGCGATCGTCGAATTGGAGTACGCGGTCAAGACGCTGGGGCTCAAGGTCGCGATGATGCCGAGCCTGCTCCGCCGTCCGATTCGCGCCGCGGCCAGACCCGGCGGCGAGCCCAATCCCTACGCGCAGTGGCTCGACGTGCTCGCGCTCGACAGCGACTACGACTATGACCCGGTTTGGGCGAAATGCCTCGAGCTTGGCATCGCGCCGACCTTTCATACGGTATCCAAGGGCGTCGGCACGCGCATCTCGCCCTCGAATGCGGTTTTCAACCATATCGGACACTTCGGCGCGGCCGGCGAGGCGGTCTGCAAGGCGCTTTTCCTGGGCGGCGTGACGCGGCGCTTTCCGAAGCTTAAGGTCGCCTTTCTCGAGGGCGGCGCCGCATGGGCCTGCGGGCTCTACAGCGACCTCATCGGCCATTGGAAAAAACGCAATCCCAAGGCGCTCGGGGACATCGACCCCGCCAATCTCAATCGCGAGTTGCTGGCGCAATTGTTTCAGCGCTACGGGGGCGCGGCGCTGGCCGCGCAGCTTACGCGCTGGAGACCCGAGGGCGAGGCGTACTCGCCGCGGACCGCCGACCCCGGCGCATCGCTCGACGACTTCGAGCCATGCGCGATCGAGCGCGCGGAGCAGATCCGCGATCTCTTCGTCCCCAATTTCTACTTCGGTTGCGAAGCCGACGATCCGGGCAACGCTTACGCCTTCAACACGCGGGCGAATCCGTACCGCGCGCGGCTCAACGCGATCTTCGGCTCCGACATCGGCCATTTCGACGTTCCCGACATGACCGACGTGCTGACCGAGGCGTGGGAGCTGGTGGACGAGGAGCTTATCAGCGAGGCCGACTTCCGCGACTTCGTGTTCGCCAATCCGGTCCGGTTGTGGGCGGGCACTAACCCGGATTTCTTCAAGGGCACGGCGGTAGAGCGGGAAGCGCGCGCGCTGCTGGCCGAGGGCTGAACGAAGCCGGGCGCCGTCAGGCGAGTTCCGCGCGGACAATGCGCGCGCCTTCCACCATCGCCTTGAGTTTCCCAAGCGCCACGTCGCGCGCGATATATTTCATCCCGCAATCGGGCGCGATCACCAGGCGTTCGGGCGCGACGAATTTCAGCGCCGCGCGGATACGGCCGGCGACCGTCGCCGCGCTCTCGACCGCGGGATCGTCGAGATCGATTACGCCGAGGATGATCGTCTTCGAGGGCAGCTCTTTCAGAATCGCGAGGTCGAGCCGCGGCTGCGCGGCCTCGATCGACACCTGATGCGCAAGGCAGTTCTCGAGTTCGGGCAAGAATGAGTACCCCGACGGCTTGTCCTTCATGATGTAAGCGTAGCCGAAGCAGAGATGCACGGCGGTCGTGCCCGTGACTCCCGCAAGCGCACGATTTAGCGCAGCAAGCCCGTAGCGCCGCGCCTGCTCGGGGCGCGCCTGCATGTAAGGCTCGTCGATCTGCACCACGTCGGCGCCGGCGGCGAAGAGGTCTCTGATTTCGGCGTTGACCGCCTCCGCGTACGCCATCGCGAGCGAATCCTCGTCGGGATAGTACGCGTTTTGCGCCTGCTGCGTCATCGTGAACGGCCCGGGCAGCGTGATCTTGACCTTGCGCGTCGTGTGCGCGCGCAAAAACGCGAGGTCGCGCACCTCGACCGGAGCAAGCCGGCAAATCGGACCCGAGACCAGCGGCACGACGTCGGGTTTTCCGCTCCGGCTGATCGCGCTACCGGGACGCTCGCGGTCAACGCCGCCGAGCGCATTGGCGAGCCGGTTGGAGTAGCTCTCGCGGCGCATCTCGCCGTCGCTGATGATATCGAGGCCGGCGCTTTCCATCTCATGGATGGCGACGATGGTGGCGTCATCCTGTGCCTGTTCGAGGAAGCGGTCCGCGATTCGCCACACCTCGCGCGCACGCACGCGCGGCGGCGGCCGCTTGGCCAGGTTTTCGCGGTCAATCAGCCAGTCGGGCTGCGGATAGCTGCCGACCACGGTGGTCGGCAGAAGCATCCGTTCACTCATGGTGTACCCTCTCGCCAGCGCGATGGCGGACTAATCGACGGCGGCGATTACGTGCCTCAAACCGCGCAAATCATGACGCCTTCGGCGCGTTGCGGCAACCGGTTGCGCTTGACGATTGACAAAGAAGTAGCTCATCATCCTCACGCGCGGCGGGGGCGAGTTTCTTTACTGCTCCCGGCTGTGGGCGCGCCACGGAGCCGGGTTTCAAACCCACCAGCCGTCCGAATCACGAGGCTATATGAAATTCTACTTCTTCCATCTGATGCCGTGGCCGGACCTTCCTGCCGACTTCAGCGACAAGAGCAAACACCCTTCCGCCTGGGTCACTTTGTCCAATCGGTACTACGACGCGGAAAAGGGACATCTTCTCTATAACCGCTATCTCGACGAACTCGAGTACGCCGAAAAGCTCGGTTTCGACGGGGTGTGCGTCAACGAGCACCATCAGAACGCGTACGGCACGATGCCGTCGCCGAACATCATGGCGGCTATGCTGGTGCGGCGAACCAGCCGCATGAAGATCGCGATGGTCGGTAACGGGCTGCCGCTTCGCGATCATCCCCTGCGGGTCGCGGAGGAAGTCGCGATGCTCGACGTCATCAGCGGCGGCCGGATCATCTCGGGCTTCGTCCGCGGCATCGGCGACGAATACTACTCGATGGGCATCAATCCCACGTTTTCCCAGGAGCGCTTCAAAGAAGCTCACGACCTGATTGTTCAGTCGTGGACCAGGCCCGGACCGTTCGCATTCGAAGGCAAGCACTACCGGCTGCGCTACGTAAACATATGGCCGCGCCCGCTGCAGAAGCCTCATCCGCCGATCTGGATACCCGGCTTCGGCAGCAAGGAGACCGTGGAATGGTGCGCCGACCCGGCGCGCAAGTATGCCTACCTCGCGGTATTCATGCCGGACCATTTGGTGAAATGGTTTTTCGACGCCTACCGCGAAGCCGCAAGCGGATTCGGGTACGAACCGTCTCCTTATCAGATGGGGCACCTGTTCCCGATCTACGTGGCCAAGACGGACAAGCAGGCCTTAGAGGAAGCCGGCGAGCATGCGCTCTGGCTATATCACAAGGGACTGCGGCACAAATGGGAAATGCTGTTTCCGCCCGGATATACGTCGGTTTCCTCGATGCGCCGCATCACCGGCTTCGCGCACGAGCTCAACTGGGAAGCGATGGACATAAAGGAACTGAACGACAAGGGCTATTGCCTGCTGGGCAGCGTCGAAACCGTCCGCGAACGGCTGGTCAAGTATATCAGGGAGCTTAATTTCGGCCTCCTGCTGCCATTGCTTCATTTCGGCGATATGCCGCACGACCGCACGATCAGGAACATGGAGCTGTTTGCGTCCGACGTGATGCCCTTCCTCAAGCGCGAATTCAAAGCGATGGAAGACAAGTGGTCGCAGGCGGCATAGGAGCGGAGATGACGCCTCAAGAGAAGTTCGTCAACGTGCGTGGCGCCCGGATTCGTCTTCTCCGCGCGGGATCGGGAGAGCCGCTTCTATACCTTCACGGACTGCTTGGTGAAGTGCGATGGCTTCCTTTCTTCGATCTGTTGAGCCGCCACTTTACTATCTACGTTCCCGAACATCCGGGCTTTGGAACTTCGGAAGGTCTGGAGCGCGTGGAGACCGTCGATGACCTGGCTTTTCACTATGCCGATTTGCTGGACGAACTGGATTTGCAGCGCCCGCACGTCGCGGGCCTTTCGCTGGGCGGATGGATCGCCGCGGAACTCGCTGTTCATTACGCGGATCGCGTGCGCAAGCTCGTCCTGATCGACGCGATGGGGCTTAATGTCGCGGGCAATTTCATCCCGGACATTTTCGCCGCAAGCCCGGCCGAGACGAGAGCGCTGCTTTTCGTTGATTCGAATTCTGCGCTGGCCCAGAGCCTGGTCTCCGACTCGCCTTCGCCGGAAATGCTCGACCTGATGCTGACCTCTCGCCAGGCCACCGCCAGGGTCGCCTGGAATCCGTATCTGCACGATCCGAAGCTCGCGGATCGGCTCTATCGAGTGAGGGCTCCCACGCTGATTTTGTGGGGTGAGGCCGACCGTCTGCTAACCTTGGAACACGGGCGTCTCTACGAAGAGAAGATCCGGGGAGCGAAGCTTTCGATCGTGAAAGGATGCGGGCATCTGCCGCCGCTCGAGAAGGCTGACGACACGGCACGTTATACGCTGGAGTTCCTCAATTCATAGATGGCGCCGGGCCGCGCGGCCTGGCGGTCAGCGGGCGGCTTCGAGCGCCGCGCGCACTCTCTGGCACTCGGCCTGCAACTGAACCAGGAGGGCCCAGGCGCCCTCGAGCGCGCCGGCGCGCCCTTTCATCTCGAGCGCGCTCGCGAGCGCCTGCATCCGCGAGGCGCCGAAGTTGGCGGCGGTGCCCTTCATGTGTGCGCGGCGAGCCTGGCGGCGCCCGCGTCTCCCTTGGCAAGCGCCGCTTCCGGGGTCACCAACTGGCCGGGCACCTCGTCGATGAACATCTGCACCAGGTCGCTCAACAGGTCTCCACCCTCTTCGCGGAGTTCCTGGATGGTCTTGTCGTCGATGGGTGGCCGAGGACTCGGCGCAAAAGAGTTCGGTCAAGATGCTGCTGCCGATGGTGCTGCTGATTCTGCCCGCGATGCTCATCATCATTCTCGGTCCCGCCGTCATCCAGATTTTCGAGCTGATCATGGGCGCGGGCGTCTAATCTCGCGTGCAACTAAATAGGGGGGGTGTCGGGGGTCGCCGATTGAGCAGCGATCAGCCGGCGGAGGTGCCGGCCGCACGCCATATCACGGGAACGATCGACAGTGCTGCGGCGATCGCCCAGTCGCCCGCCGCAATCGGCGCGACCTGCAGAAGCGAGGCCGCCGGAGCAAATGTCATAAAGACCGGCAGGCTCGCAGCGACCGTCGAGGTCACGATCCAGAAACTCGCACGCGCCGGCAGCGGAGTCTTCCACCACGCTCGGTCACCTGCCACCTCGGCCCACATCAGGAACAGGCTCCCGACAATTAGCACCACCATCGCTGCCGCCCGCGCGTAGGGGACGCCGCGGCCGAGGCGCGCCGCGTACAGGGCGAGGGTCACCAGCGTCAGCACCGCACCCGAGCACGCCGAGCGCACAACACGCGTGCGGCCGATCAACGCAGCGCGAGGATCGCGCGGCGACCGCCGCATCAGGTCCGATGGACCCGGCTCGCCCTCGAAGGCCAGCGCGGAGACCGGATGCACTATCAGTTCGAGCCACACCAGCACGACCGGCAGCAATAGAATTGGCAGCCCCAGGATCGGTGCGAGCAATGCCAGGCCCACCAGGGCGAATTTGAACCCGGTCAGGTATCGGAGCGAGTGCTGGATATTGCCGAACACACGGCGTCCCTCGCGCACGGTATGCACCAGGGCGGCGAAGTCGTCGTCCAGCAGGACGAGGTCGGCGGCCGCGCGCGCGACCTCGGTGCCGCGCCTTCCCATGCTCACGCCTATGTGGGCTCGGCGCAGCGCGGGCGCGTCGTTGATGCCGTCGCCGATCATCGCGACGATCTCGCCTGCGCGCACCAGGGCGTCGATAATTTGATATTTCTGCTCAGGCTGCACGCGGGCAAAGATGCTGGCGCGGCGCGCGAGATCGCCCGCCGCATCCGCACCGAGCCGCGCGAGATCGGAGCCGTTCACGATCAAGCTATCGTCATGGATTATTCCCGCAGCCTCGGCCACCGCGTGAGCCGTCAACGCATGGTCGCCGGTGATTAGCTTGAGCTCGACTCCGGCCGATTGGCATTCGCCGACCGCGGCCGGAACTTCCGCGCGCAGCGGATCGCGAAAGCCCAGCAATCCGTACAGCGCAAGGTCGCGCTCGTCCTGCTCGCGCAGGCCGCTGAAGCCGGCGGGCGCTTGCGCCGAAGAGCCTTCAGCGCCCGCGGCGACGGAACCGGCGGAGGCGCCGGCGGCGGCTAAACGGCCGGCGACCGCGATCACGCGCATCCCCTGCCTGGCCATCTCCGAGTTCATCGCCAGCGCGCGTTCGCGATCGGCGAGATCGACTCTGCAGTGTTCGAGGATCCCCTCGAGCGACCCCTTGGCCACAATGCATGCGCTTCCGGCAGCGCCGTCGCCGCCGGAAACGCGCGTCCACACATGCGACATGTGCTTGCCCGCGATATCGAACGGATAGTCGTAGGCGAGTCTCCACTGTCGATGTAGCGTTTCCACGTCGACGCCGTGGCGGCGGCAGTACGCGAGGATTTCCCGCTCGAGCGAGTCCATCGCGCCGGGCTCGCAGGCGAGCGCAGCGGCCTCCAGCAGCGCGGGCTCGCCGAGCCGTCCCCCCTCAAGCGCGCGAACGACCTCAAGCGCGAATTTCCCGGCCGTGAGCGTGCCGGTCTTGTCCATGCAGATGACGGTGGTCGAGCCCAGCGTCTCGACGCTCGCCAGGCGCTTCACCAGCACGCCCTGCCGGCTGAGCCTGAGCGCCGCCAAGGTCAGGAAAAGAGTCATCACGACGACTATTTCCTCGCACACCGCGGACATCGCGAGGCTGACCGAGTAGAGCAGAGCCTCGCGCGGCGGCACGCCACCAAGCCATCGCACGGCGAAAATCGCGACCGAAAGGGTGAGTGCGATCCCGACCAGCCATCGCGCGGCGCGCGCCGTCTTGATTTGCATCGGCGTCGCCTCAAGTTCGCTCTCGCCGACCAGGCGGGCGAGGTTGCCGAAGCGCGTGCGCCGGCCGGTGGCGGTGATTTCGCCCACGCCCTGCCCTGCCAGCACCATCGAGCCGGCGAAGAAGAGGCAACTATCGCCAGCTTCGACGGGAGAAGCGCCGGGATGCGCGGTTTTTTCCCGCGGCTCGGATTCGCCCGTCAGTTGCGATTCATCGAGCGCGAGGTTCGCGGCGTTGCGCACGATGCCGTCGGCGTGCAGGATGTCGCCCTCGCGGAAAAGCAGCAGATCGCCGGGCACCAGCTCAGCGGTTGGAACTTCCTCCGGATGTCCGTCGCGCAGAACTCGCGCCCGCGGCGCCACGGCGCTCGCGAGCTGCTTGAGTGCGCTCTGCGAACGCGCCTCCATCAGCACGTCCACGCTCAGAACCGGAACGACGACGGCCGACAACACGGCCGCTTCATGCAGCTTGCCAAGCAGCAGGTAAAGTAATGCCGCCCCGGCCAGCATCAGCGCCATCGGATCGGCCAGCATCGCGAGCCACCGCAAAAGACGCGCGCCGCACGCGCGTTCGACCATCGTGTTGGGGCCAAACTCGGCGAGCCGGGCTCTGGCTTCTTTGCTGCCAAGTCCCGTCAGACTGGCGGCGACTGCGGCACCTGACGACTCACCGGCGGCGTCGGCGCCGCCGGCGGCGAGGTTGCCGCTCGCGGCAGCGTCGTCGTCATCCACCGGCGCGCCCGAGGCTCTTTAGCCGTCCGACGATCGACGCGCAGGCCGCTTCGAGGCCGCGCTCCGTATCGATCACCAGATGGCTGGAATCGGGGACCTCGTTGAGCGCGGCGAATTCCGGACGCTGGCGCAGATAGGTCGCCACGCCCGCGTCGGAAACTTCATCGGCGCGGGCGGCACGCGCCGTGAGACGGCGCACGATCTCATCGCGGCTCGCCATGCATTCGACGAACAGCACGGGCACGCGAGCGCGCGCCGCAAGCGCCAGTGCCCGGGCGCGATAAACGGATGCGGCAAAGGTCGCGTCGACGATCACGCCGGCGCCGCTGCCG
>Ga0335070_10010806_pt1 | contig 10666 bp, 9 predicted proteins | sample Lox_Sample_13_FD_206722 | JGI IMG/M metagenome (GOLD analysis project Ga0335070, IMG submission 206722) | Soil microbial communities from Loxahatchee National Wildlife Refuge, Florida, United States - Lox_Sample_1.3 | ecosystem: Environmental > Terrestrial > Soil > Wetlands | place: USA: Florida...
TTGAACAATGTGCAAGACTGGGGAATTTTGTGGCCTCCCGATGTACAACCAAAGTAGGAGCCAGGGAGGGTCTTCCTTCACTTAGAGATTTGAGAAAGAATCAACTAGCATAACAAATATCAAAACTTGCTTGTCTTCGCATCCATGAACAATCGAAGAATCCAACTCGCAAATTCACGCGTCATCCTTAGAAGCTTGTAAACTGCGAAGGTGAGACAGAGATTTATTTGTTAATTCGATGCATGCCAACCCTTTCCTTTCAGCCTGGTAAACGTAAGTTGTTTCAATTCTAGATTTCTTGATGAACAACTTTATACGTTGGGTCGATCGCTATGTGGGACGACGTTCCTATGGGAAGATGCCCGAGCTGCGGCAAGATTTACCTGTTCAACACTCCGTCGGAAAAGTGTTGTTGGTGTGGAAAGATATTTTGCAAGAGCTGTCTACCAAGATGGATCGGTGGGTTCTCGGTAAAGACAGGGTCAGAAACGCTATCATCTGATGGCTCAGTTCGAAAAGGGCCTGATTACGAGTTTATCGGTCTTTGCTCAGGACAGTGCCGGCGCGAGTTCTGGAAAGCAGTGCTTGAACAGCCGCTTGCAGATATTGGAACAGAGATTGCACAGTTTGGACAGAATGTTAGAAAGTTGTGGCACGCAGCCATTCTGCATGCTCTAAGCTGTACTCCACATTCCTGGGAAGCCACGGTCAAGGTTCAACACGCAATTCAAATAGAGACACCTGATTTCAAAGCCGTACCGTTAAGCATAAACGATGACGGTGCACTGGAGAAGGACATTTCACGGATCAGGCTAGACTTTATTAATAGAGCGTACTTGGCTCTAGCAGAAAACTTGGAAAAGTGCGGACGATTCCTTGACGCTGCGAATATTTATTCAAAAAAACTGAAACTCTATGACAGGGCTAAGCAACTTAAAAGGAGACACAATTCTCATCCTCCAGCAGATACTGATTCTCAACCAAGGAATCCGCCTATGCAGGACAGTTGAACAGAATAGTAGCCAGTTCACTAGGCTTTCTCAACTGTAAATATTTTCAGCTCGAGCTAATTGTGTCGTTTCAATGTTGGGCTAAGTCTGACCTTTCTTCTCCAGGTACGCCACGAGACTTTCGAAAATCAGCTTTCCATCAGCAAACTCAGATGTTTCATCTTGTTTCGTCCAGTCCGATTGCTGCCAGCGATAGAAGGCTCTTTCTGGATGCGGCATCAACCCGAATATTGTTCCTTCCGGGTCACATAATCCTGCAATGTCATGATAGGACCCGTTTGGATTCGCAGGAAATTCTCCATTCGCATATTTTCCCTGTTCATCGCAGTAACGGAAAACGAGTTGATCGTTCTCGCATAGCTTCTTCAAATACGGTTTTTCTTTTTCTTTTGGGAAGAGAAATCTGCCTTCAGCATGCGCAATTGGCACATGTAAGACTTTGCCCTTCGGGATTTTCCGTGTGAAAACGCATTTTCCAAGGTTTTCATGCTTCAGGCTTATCCATCGACAGTTATACCCTGGGGGAAGGTTTGTCGCCAAGGTGGCTTCAGGGTAGAGACTCATTCCATCAAAGCCTGGAAGTAAACCAGCTTCCACGAGCGCCTGAAAACCGTTGCAAATCCCCAGAATGGGTCGGCCTTCGTCTGCGAAAGTCTTCAATTCCTTTCCCAGTTTCGCCAAGACCCATTTCGCCCAGATTACCCCTGCTCGAACATAATCTCCGTAGGAAAAACCTCCGGGAAATACTAAGGCGCTGTAATCTAACAGATTGCCCTTCTTCACAACCTCGTTAACATGCTTAACTTCAGCCTGTACTCCTAATGCCGAGAAAGAACGCCTGGTCTCAGTGTCGCAATTAGTTCCGCCTACACGCAAGACACAAACCTTGATGTCCTCACGTTTCATAAGTTCACAACCCCGTGCTCAGCGTTCGCTTCCAACCCCTCAACAAATCGGCCAAAGGGACGTCAACAACCACTTTGCCTCTCAAACCTCTTATGCACAACTGAGAAGACTTTGTGACGGTCCCAACCTCCGCACATGCTTGATTCTTGGTTAAACTTTCAAAATCTTTTCGCGCCTTGCTTGATACTTCTATTAGAAATCTGCTGTTGGATTCGGAAAAAAGAGTTGAATCGTCTCGTTTAAGATCTGCGGCTATTACTTTACGCAAGTCGAGCTCCAGCCCAAGTCCCCCTGCAAACGCCATCTCTGCAGCCGCTGCACCTAGACCGCCTTGGGACAAGTCATGACAGGATTTGACCAGTCCGCAATCAATTGCTTTCGTCACGGTTCGGAAAGCTGTCTTTGCTTTTGCCCCTTGAACTTTGGGAACGCTCGTTCCTAAATATCCTTTTTGCCTGTAGTATTCTGAGCCGCCTAGCTCAGGAAGGGTTTCGCCTAGAAGGTAGATTGAATCGCCTGGGGTCTTAGCATCCATGGAGACCGCTGAGTGAATGTCTGGTATAATTCCTATTGCCGTTATGAGGAGCGTGGGAGTTACTGATCCTAGCGGAGATTCGTTGTATAGGCTATCTTTTCCAGATATGAAGGGTGTGTCGAAAGCAATGGCGTAATCGTAGCAGGCTTCACAGGCACGTACAAGGCTGCCTAGGCGTTCGGGTCTCTCTGGGTTTCCCCACGTGAAATTGTCCAGTAACGCGATTCTTCTTCCACCCACAGCCACACTGTTTCTAATGGCTTCGTCGATAGCCGATGCAGCCATCCAGTAAGCGTCGATTTTTCCATAGTTTGGAGTAATGCCACATGAAACTGTTACGCCTCTCCATGAATCGTCAATAGGTTTCAGCACGGCAGCATCGTTCGGACCAGCGTATTTGCCCTGGAACGGTTTAATCACCGTGTTACCTTTGACTTCATGATCATAAGTCCTGACAACTTTCTCTTTGCTAGCAACGTTGGGCGAACCCAAAATCGTCAGCAGCTCTTCGTTCAAATCCTTTGGTTCAGGAAAGATCGGTTCAGAGCTAGGTGTTTGTATAAGTTTAGCAGTTCTAGTTGTCTTGGGTGCTTCGAAGAGAAAAGAGATTCCCATTTCCGCGACTTTTTCGCCTTGGAAACAGAGTGTCAACATCTTCGCTGAGGTCAGTTTGCCTATGACAGTTGCTTCAACTTCTTCTTGGCCAAAGATTTCGAGGACCCGTCTAACATTGGTCAGGGGCACGGTTAGCAGCATTCTTTCTTGTGATTCAGAAATGTAGATTTCCCATGGGGCGATACCAGCGTATTTTAGAGGAACTTTTTCAAGTTCAACCATCGCTCCGCATCCGTACTTGTTCGCAGTTTCGCCTACAGCTGATGATAGACCTCCACCGCCTAGATCGGTTATGCCGGATGCTAAGCTTGAGTCTCGAATTGTGATGATTGCACGTTTTAGTTTCTCTTCTTCAACAGGGTTGGATATCTGTACCGCTGGTCGAGAGACTTCTTCCGATTTTTCGGTCAACTCTGCCGAAGCGAAAGTCACTCCATGAACACCGTCGCGGCCAGTCTTGCCGCCGGCGAGCAGAAGCGCATCGTCGGCTTTCGCATCTTTCTTGAACTTGTCAAACGGGACCAGCCCTAAGCATCCACAGTAGACGACGACGTTACCTGTGTAACTTTCATCGAATAGGATCGCGCCGTTTACCGTCGGGATTCCCATGTTGTTTCCGTAGCTTCCAATTCCTGCGACTACGCCTGTGTAAACGTATCTTGGATGCTTGACGCCAGTTGGCAGTTTTTCGTAGGGAAAATCTAGAGGGCCGAAACCTAGAACGTCAGTGCAGGCTATTGGGTCACCCCATACGCCTAGGATGTCTCTGATAACGCCTCCTGTGCCTGTCGCGGCTCCGCCGAAGGGCTCCACAGCGGAGGGATGATTGTGCGTCTCGACTTTGACGGCTATGCCATGTCCTTTGTCGAAATTGACTATTCCGGCGTTATCCTCGAAAACGGAGAAACACCATTCAGGTTTAATCTTCTTCGTCGCAGCGGCAATGTATGTTTTGAACAGACCGTTTATTTGTTTGCCGTTAAACTTGATTTTGTCCTTGAACGTCTTGTGAAAACAGTGTTCGGACCATGTTTGTGCGATAGTCTGGAGCTCAACATCTGTCGGGTTGCGTCCTCTTCTGCTGAAATGCTCCTTGATTATTTTCATCTCGTGCAGGCTGAGTGCTAACCCAAGTTCAAAGCTAATTTCGATAAGTTGTTCATCGGTCGCACCTAGAACCTTCACGTCTAACAAGGAGAAATTTGTTTTTCTCTGGATGAACAGGCTTGAGTTCATCTTGTCTCCTCAACTGTCACGGTGTAATCGTCTTTGGTCGGGTTTGCCAAGAGCCTCTTGCACATTTCTTCAGCTTTGGACCCTGCTTCTTTATTCGAAGAGGATTCGAGGCTTACCTTGTATACTTTGCCCACGTTAACTGATTTTATCTTGTAGCCCAGCTCTCTTAAAAGATCAGCAGTGGTTTCGCCTTCAGGGTCGCTGTGGCCCGGCTTGAGACTGATTTCTATTTTGAGACAATACTTCATAGGTTAACTCTTGTCTGTGCAGATTTAAGCGCTTTCATCATCGTCAAAGCAATCAGTCAAGTCAGACGAAACTTTTTCTCACCGTAAGCGATTCTTACTCCCTCGTTCTTGGTGACTTTGCCGATTTCTTCAGCGTGAACTCCAGTTTTTTCCAGAATGTCTATTGCTTCTTCGCTGTTTTCTGGGTTTGTTATTAGAGCGAAGCCCCACCCCATGTTGAAGGTTTTGAACATTTCGTCGTCGTCTATCGATCCGCCAAGCTCGGAAGCTGTATCCTGAATCAGGCTGAATATGGGCTGCGGGTTGAAATTGTCAAACTCGAAACCTATCTTTCTTGAGAATTCTTTGATCTTGTCAAACTTGATGTAGGCGTCGCCTGTAACGTGTACCGCGGCTTTCAGCTCAAGTCTTTCGGCGACTGCAAGAACAGGCTTGACGTATATCGTTGTCGGCTCTAGAACCTCGCAGATTACTTCTCTTTCCAGTCCGTCTGGAATGTCTTCCACGTCGTATTTCCCTCCCCACTTTTTGAACAGTACCCTTCTTGCAAGTGATATGCCGTTGCTGTGAACGCCTGAACTTCGCAGACCCACTATGGCGTCGCCTGGCTTCACTTTTTTTCCAGAAATCACTTTCTCCTTCTGAACGAGTCCTATCGACGAGACTACTAAATCGAACCCTTTGCCCTCGTTTATTCCTTTGATTATTTCGGCAACATCGCCTATCTCGCCGTTTGGCACGATGGTTTGGGCTTCTTGGGCGCCTTTCACTAGTCCTTTCAACAGTTCGGAAATCATGTCAGGATTGGAAATTTGAGCGTGAATGTTATCCGCGATCGCGAGCGGTCGAGCTCCGGATCGAATGACGTCGTTAACGACCATTGCTACGCCGTCTATTCCGATAGTGTCGAATCTCCCGGCTAACTGAGCAACCAGTACTTTCGTGCCTACGCCTTCGATAGCTAAGTCAAAATAAGAATCTGCCCAAGGGAAAACCTTGCCGAATGGAAGGTTTAGCACTTCGCCAAAACGGCTGAACCCATAAGTCTTCTCCAGACTGCTCAGGGATTTTTTCGATTTTTCTCGAAGCTTTCTGTCAACTCCAGCTTCTGAATAACTGAATTTGGGAGACACTGTATTCCCTCAGCTAAATGGATGCTATAATCTGAGAAAAGTGCGTTTAATAACCTTCGGTCTGTGAGAAACCCGTGTCATTTGCTGCCCCTGCCCACAGTTTGCTTTGAGTTCTGAAAACCGAAGGAGAAGGGGAGATCCTGAAGCTAGTGCCAGCGACACTGCGCAGAGCATCCCTGCGTGGCAGAGGCAGCTCAATGTTTCCCTCTTAGACTTTCGCGGTTAGGAGCATCTCTATCAACGTGTAATATTGTTTGAGGAATTCGAGTCCTTCTTTGCTGGCTCTATAGGCCATAGTGCCTTTCTTGATCTCAACTTCAAGGAAGCCTATTTCAGTCAAGGATTTCAAGTATTTCTTCAACTGCACGAAGTTAAGGCGAGCATGCTTCATTATACAGAAGGGAGTGGCGCTGGAGGCTCGAGCGGCTTCCAGCACCAGGCCGATGATTTCGAAGTGGCTTCTATACTTCTTGTGCAGAGGCACTAGACTGCTTAAACTGTATTTCTTCCCGACTTGCAGATATAGGACATCGACACTTCTGATCGGAGTCTCCATTCTCTGCACCGACAATATACAGTGATCGTTGAAAATATTAGAGATTGTTTCTGTTGAACAAGTTGAAAAGCGTATCTTCTAGCCAGATTACTATTGAAAATAAGGATGTTAGGCACGAAGGATTTATTATATTGTTTCAACAGACAATATTGAATAGGGAACTGACGTTGCCCGAGCCCAAGTTAACGTCTGATGAAACAGATCTTATGCAAGAGACTCTTCATGCTGACGTTAAGACAAGTACCATACGTCTCCGAGAAGGCGAACATCAGTTCGCACTTGCCAAAGCGATTGCGTCTTTTGAGCTAGAGCTGTATTTTCCAGATGTTAAGGACATCATTAGAAGGCTTTACGGTGAGAAGAGAGTCGAAGATGTTCAATTAGTGCGCAAAATTCAAACCATACTTAAAAAGATGGAAAAAAGTGGCATAGTTAAGATTTTACCCAAAAAGAAACCGTGGGAACTGCAAAAATACGCTGTTTCAAGCTTCAAATTTGAGGATATTGATAAGAACATCACCCTTCTAGCTACGATCGAACAGATAAATCAAGCGCAAACTCAGCTTAACACACAGAAAAGCCAGCTTCGAACTGAAACGGGCAAAGCTAGTGTTCTTAAAGCTGTGGGTTTGGTTGTTGGTTTAGGCTTATTGATAGTCGTTTGCTTTTCGCTCATAATCTGGGACGTTCTTCAGCCTGCTATCAGCTCCATCATCTTTGTTTCCGCATTCTGCGTTGCAATCGCTGGGTCCATAATGCTTGGAAGGACTCTTGGAAAACATGATGTGGGTAACGCCCGAGAATCCAGGTGATCAATTTGCGTGTTGTGAAAGAACTGTTTGGCGCCGGGAAGAGCATTCTCGCAGTTTCCGCGACCGCGTGTTTGCTCGCGCTTTTCTTTTCTCAGTGTTTTGTCTATGCTTCTCCATCAACCATAACTGTGGGTTCTGGAGAGTCGATTCAATCCGCAATTGACGTTGCTTCGCCCGGAGACACGATACTTGTAAGCGCAGGCTTTTATAATGAAAGTTTGGTGGTGAATAAACCAGTTTTGTTGATTGGAGCCGGTATGGACACGACTATCATTGATGGGCAGAACGGTCAATATGTCATCAACGTCGTCGCTAACACTAACAACGTCGTAATCGAAGGGTTCACGATTCAAAGTGCATTGAATCCGACCTATGGAATAGAAATCACTTCTGACGGAAGCACAATAAGCGACGACCGAGTCCAAGAATGTCAAACGGGAATTTACCTCTCGTTTTCAACAAGCAACACAGTCACAGACAACATTATTGCTGGAAATACTATAGGCGGGCTCATCGTTTACACGTCCAGCAACAATACCTTCCTCAGAAACCTGGTTGAGAAAAATTATCAGGGTCTCAACGTCATAGGATCTAGCAATAATGATTTTGCAGGGAACACTTTTCAAGGCAACGCGAACGCGAACCCCAATGTGGCAGAATCAATAGCAATTAGCTACGGCAATAGTTTCACTGACAACAATTTTCTCGACAGCCTCGTTGATATTTCAGGAGGAAACTTGTGGAACAACACGGTAGAGGGAAACTTTTGGTTCAACTACAACGGGTCCAACAGCGGAGACGGCACTGGCAAACTACCCTACTACAACAACCAAACTGCAGGAGTAACCAACTATGTGATCGACTACCGTCCGTTGCTGGGACAATTCATAAATTACGAAGCCACTTTCGGAACGAATACATACGAGGCATACGTCATAAGCAACAGTACGATTTCAAACCTTCGATTTCAAGTCGGAACAGAGACTGGAAACAGAATAATAAGTTTCAACGCCGCGGGTTCTGAAGGAACTTACGGGTTCGCACGTTTGGCGATACCTGTGGCTTTGATGGGTACCCCCTTCACTGTGCTAATCGGAGGACAGCAAATCAATCCTACGTTCCTGAGCACTAAGAACACATCATCGAACTACCTGTATCTTACGTACGTCCACAGCAACCAGACCATCCTAGTGATATCTTCATTAGCATTGAACATGTACAACCAACTGCTGCAACAGTTTATCGAACTCAACTCAACCTATTATCAACTTGCAGCTAACTATACCACTCAATTTGGAATCATCAGCAATGATACGGCCCAATTCAACACATTAGGCAGCTATGCTTTACAACTGAACAGCACTTATAATCAATTGCTTGGCAGCTACGCAAACCTATTAGGAAACTACAGTCAACTGCAACAAAAATACGAGGACCTGAACAGTTCATACCAACAGCACTTGACAGACTATAATCAGAACCTACAGAACGTGCGAAGCCTAATGTACATTTTCGCAGCCGCCACAGCTGTCCTCATAATCGGCACGATTTACTTCTCAAGACGAACTTACCCGCGATCAGCGGAAAGTCGTTCAACGCAGGAACCAATGCTTACCTAGCTTACGCAAAGTTGGATTACCAATAACCTCATAGCTGAATTCTAGCGCGCTCCAGCTGAAAACGTAAATTTAGTTCGTTGATAAATTGGCCAATCAATCCCTATACCCAAACCCTAATTACCAATGACCTAGAAATCAAAGATTTAGGTCTAGGAGTCACGTGAAAATAGGTGCGGTCGTAGTCTAGCCTGGCTAGGACATCGGCCTCCCACGCCGACGACCCGGGTCCAAATCCCGGCGACCGCATCCTGATTCTGGAACCTTTGGAGCGCAGTAGGTATGAATTGACTTTTTTCAGGTGTTCTGTCCCGTTTCGGATGTTCGAACTCTTGGAAGCTGCGGTCACAGAGACATGAAGAGAGCTTTTACCTGTTGGATGCCTCGCATTCCTCTGACTCTTCCAATAAGGTCGACTATTCGTTGGTTCTTTCCTTCTGCAATGAAGATTTCTAGGCAGTATTTGTTGTCGATGTGTCTATGCACGTTTTCTACGACTACGTCGTCAAACTCGTGTCTGACTTCGGTCACCCTCAGATCGACGTCTCTTCTGGCATAGTCTGACGTGATCATTATTGTGGCTGCCACATCGGAGGTTTCGGCTTTTGCAACTTCTGATTCAGCAAGGAGATTCCTTATTGCATCACGGAATGCTTCTGAACGGCTGCAGTAGCCACGTGTTTTCATGAATTCATCGAACTTTGTAAGAAGATCTGCGGGAACGGTTATGCTAATCACGGTCATCTACTCTCACTCTCTGAAAGTTATTAATTTAGTATCATTGGAATATTAGCTTATTAATACTTCGTTTGGAGTTGTTAGCACTAGTTTAATACGTGTTGGTTGTCTTTCAGTATAGGACGAAGATGAGCGGAGTAGCGAAACCCGATACTGAAGGGCACGTGCTTCTCGAGAACAACTCGGTGTGGATAGGATTAGCCTTAGTTTTTGGGTTCACGATGGTTTTCGCGGGTTTGCTTGATTTTCTTTTTAAAGGGATTCCGATGGGCTTTGTTCTTCCCTTGTTAAATCAGCCTGCAGCTCTGTCCAGAATCGTGTATTATGTTTTCATTATACCTGGAGGCGTGTACGTTGGGTTTCTGGGTCTAAAAGAACTAGTAATTGAGAAAAGGTTTTCGGTGGAGTTTCTCATGTCTGTCGCCGCGCTTGGAGCTGCTTACCTTGGTCTTCTTTTTGATGCTGCCACGGTCCTGTTTCTGTATTCGTTAGCAGAGTATTTCGAGGGATACATTGAAGATCGCGCCGTGAAAACTGTGGAGGGGTTGTCGAAGCTTATGCCTGATAAGGCCTCGATCCTTGTGGATGGATCTGAAAAAATCGTAGATGTCAGAGAAGTGAGGCCTGGTATGATTTTGATGGTTAGACCCGGTCAGAGAGTTGCGATGGATGGCACCGTGGTTGAAGGTCGTTCATCAGTAGATCAATCGGTGGTCACGGGAGAATCTGTTCCCGTTCTGAAAGAAGCGGGAGACTGCGTCTACGCTGGCTCTCTGAACTCCAACGGCATATTGAAAGTCTCTATTGACAAGGGTGCTGAAGACACGTTAGTCTCGAGGATCGTGAAGTTGGTTATCGAGTCGAGAAAGAGAAAGGCTCACATCGAAAAGCTCGTTAACAGGTTCGCTCGTTTCTACGTTCCAGTCGTCATAGGTCTTGCAGCTTTCACGGTCTTAGGAATCCCAAGGTTAATAGGAGGCTCATTCGATACTTGGCTGTACAGATCGCTGATTCTTCTCGTGGTGTCTTGTCCAAGCGCCTTCATCATATCGGTTCCGGCGACAATCTTTGCGGCTGTAACGGTGGCGGCGAGAAAAGGAGTGTTGGTCAAAGGCGGAATCTGCATTGAGAAACTCGCTAAGGTGAAAACAGTCGTTTTCGACAAGACTGGAACCTTAACGATAGGGTCACCTTCAGTGAACGATGTTGATAGCGTCGAAGCATCGGGTCGGGAAGCGTTAAAATACGCTGCAGCTTTGGA
>Ga0335070_10010807_pt1 | contig 10665 bp, 10 predicted proteins | sample Lox_Sample_13_FD_206722 | JGI IMG/M metagenome (GOLD analysis project Ga0335070, IMG submission 206722) | Soil microbial communities from Loxahatchee National Wildlife Refuge, Florida, United States - Lox_Sample_1.3 | ecosystem: Environmental > Terrestrial > Soil > Wetlands | place: USA...
TTTTTGTGAAGCTCCGCGCTACCCTGGGGTCCGGCGGAGTCGGGTTGAAAGGTGCCCATGATGTTGAGCATCTCGAGCGCGGCCATGCCCTGGCCGTTTGGCGGCAATTCGTAGATCTTCCATCCGCGGTAATCGATCGATATGGGGTCCACCCATTCAGCCGAGAATTCTGCAAGGTCATCGGCCTGCATGGTTCCGCCGAGCTCCGCCGATGTTTTCAGAATCGCCTGGGCAATTTCTCCACGATAGAACGCGTCGCGGCCATTCTGGGCGATCATGCGAAGGGCTTTCGCCAGATCGGGGTTGGTGAACTTCTGTCCGAACTCGGGAACTTTGCCGTTCGGAAGATAGATATGTTTCGCTTCCGGGTTGGGATTCCAGTACTGATCGGTTGCGTTCCAATATTCGTGGACGAGTTCGGAAACCGCGAATCCGTGCTCGGCATAGTAGATCGCCGGCGCGAATAGATCCTTCCACGGAAGGTGTCCAAAGCGTTGGTGACCCTGGCTCCATCCCTCGACCGCGCCCGGCACCGTCACGCTATCGATCCCGTCGTGCGGCATCGAGGTGATGCCTTTGCTCTTGAGGTGATCGAGAGTGAGCAGGCGTGGAGCCCATCCACTCGAATTCAGTCCGTAAAGCTTGCCGGTTTTTGCATCCCAGTAGATGAGGAACAGATCGCCGCCGATGCCGTTCATCATCGGTTCGGTTACGCCGAGGACGGCGTTGGCGGCGATGGCCGCATCCATTGCAGAGCCTCCACGCATGAGGATATCGGCCCCGGCTTGCGACGCGAGATAGTGGCTGGTGGCGACGATTCCGCGATCCGTGACCACCATGGATCGTCCGTAGGAACGGTCTTGAGCGGGGCTGTGTGAAGCCAGAACAACTAGTAGACAGAATAAGAGAACGAGTCGAAGGACCATGGTATTCGCTCCGTGTGGCTCAAGGAGTTTCGTAACGGGTGAGTGGGAATTGTACTGCTTCCGCGAAATCTGGCATGATCAGGCACAGGGTGCTCGCTAATGTGCAACAAATTGCACAGCTGCGTGGTGTGTCTTCAGACAAGATTCCGGGAACGAATGACTGGCTGAGGAAGGTTCCTTGGCCGCTCATTTTGTGGGATTTCTGGCGAGTGGGACCGGCCAATCGCGGGTTTGGACGTTCGAACATGTCCGCGATGGCAGGGCGCGTGCACCTGCGATATCGGAATTCGAACGTTCGACAGGGGATTCGAATGAGATTTTCAATTTTTCTGGCAATTTTGGTGGCCGGTCTGAGCGTGGCGAGCCCCGCGCAAACCAGTCACCGGACTCCGAAGACCAAGCCGTCGCACGACCAGGCTCGGAAGAGCAAGGCCGCAGTCGCCCCAATGCCGAAGGAGACCAAGCCGGGGCAGAATTCCGCCGCGCAGCAGTTGCGCCGTACCGAAGCCGAGGGTGCCAAGGTGAATTCCAGGCGCGCACTAGGGGCGAAATCGCCGAAGGGCAGCGTGGCGAAACTGCCGCGCGAAAAACCGGCACCACCAATCCGAGTGGCGTCCGCTAAAGGCGGAGATGCCCTGTCAAACCGCGGCACGAATCCCTACAAAGGACGCCTGCGGCAGAAGGGCGCGAATCACCACCGATAGAAGTTCACGATTAGCGCAGAACTACTCCTGGGCCGAAACCGTCACGGTTTTGGTCCTTGGCTCTTTGAGGGAATATTTCAGCAGGCAATACAGCGCGCGAAATCCGTCCTTCCACCCTATCTTCTTGCCCTCTTCGTAGGTCCGGCCCCAGTAGCTGATGCCAACTTCGTAGATTCGCAGGTTGCGGCGCGCCACTTTAACGGTGATCTCGGGCTCGAAGCCGAAGCGGTTCTCCTCGATCGGGATCGACTGAATAATCTCGCGCCGGAAGACTTTGTAACAGGTCTCCATGTCGGAAAGATTGATATTGGTAAGGCAATTGGAAAGTAGCGTCAGCAGCCAGTTGCCGACCGAGTGCCAGAAATAGAGAACACGATGCGGGGCGCCTCCGAGGAAGCGCGAGCCGAAGACGACGTCGGCTTTTCCCTGGACGAGCGGCTCAAGAAGCAGGGTGTATTCGGAGGGGTCATATTCAAGATCGGCATCCTGAATCACGACAAAGTCGCCGGTTGCTTCCTGTATCCCGCGGCGCAAAGCCGCGCCCTTGCCCATGTTGTGCGGCTGGAGGAGCGCGCGAATTTGCGGATGCTCGCTTTGTAACTCAGCGAGAATTTCCCGCGACCCATCGCGTGAGCCATCATCCACGCAGATAAGCTCGACCTCAATAGGAACAGCCAGAACCTTTCCGACAACAGTCCTGAGCGTGGCGCGCTCGTTATAAACGGGCATCACGACCGAGAGTTTCATAGTTTGTTGGCTAGATAGCCAAATTCTAACCCGCGGAATCGCGGACAGTGTTATTGATCGCGATGCACTGTTGCCGGAGAGAATGCGGGCTGGCAAACGGCAATATACTCCGCGCCGCCCGGAAGTGGAGTCGAATATCGCACCCACTCGCCGCGGCGAGTGATTACGGCTTGGCCCGCCGATACTTCCAGAACTCCCGCGCCGTGTTGAACCCGGAGCGTACCGTGCAGAACCAAGGTGTACTCGTCGAAATCCGGCGTCTGGCCGGGTTCTTCCCATCCCTCGGGGCTGCGCATGTGTGCGACGCTGATGCTATCGGTCTGCGAATTCACTCGGCCGATGAATTCCTCGATGATCTTGGGCTTGGTTCCGGCGGCTTCGATGCGAGTCGGTTGCGAGATCAGGGTCGGCATGATGTGAAATCGTATCAAAGTTGCAGGCGGCGATTACTGCGTCCGGCGCGAACAAGGCGCTATACTCGCGTGTCCAAGTGCGCTGTTGATTTACGGGCACGCAATGAAGACGCTGCGTAATCTCGGTTTTCTGGTGACGGCTCTAGGGCTGGTAATTGGCGCCGGAACAGCCGGGTTCCACTACATCGAAGGCTGGCCCTGGTTCGACGGCTTCTACATGGTGATCACGACCCTGACCACCATCGGGTACCAGGAGACGCATACCCTCTCCCATGCTGGCCGGATGTTCAACCTGGCAATCATCCTGTGCGGAGTCGCGCTGGTGTTCCTGGTTATCGGAACACTAACGCAGACTTTGCTAGAATTCGAGCTGCAAAACTTCTTCGGAAGGCGGCGCATGGAGCGCGGTATCAGCCGGCTGACGGAGCATTACATCATCTGCGGCGCGGGCCGCGTCGGGCGCAGTGCCGCGCGCGAGCTGGCGCGCCGGCCAGTGCCGTTCGTCATCATCGAAAGCAACGAGGCCAAGGCGCAGCGATTCGCCGCGGAGAATTGGCTGATGATGGCAGGCGATGCAACCCAGGAGCTGACCCTGCGCGAGGCGCGCATCGAACATGCCCGCGGGCTTGTGGCTGCGACTACGACGGACGCCACCAATCTTTACATCGTGCTGACAGCGCGCGGATTGAATCCGCACTTGCGAATTATCGCGCGGGCCAGCGAAGAAAAAGCTGAAAAGCACCTGTTGAGCGCGGGCGCCGATTCGGTGGTTTCTCCTTACATTTTTGCCGGACAACGCATCGCGCAATCCTTCCTGCGGCCCCACGTGGTGAGTTTTCTCGACACGGCGACCACGCATCTCGGGATGGACCTGGAAATCGGCGAACTGGCTATCGGGAATCGAAGCCCGTTTGCCGGTAAGACGATTGAAGGGTCGCGCATCCGCCAGGATCGGGGAGTGATCGTGCTGGCGATTAAGCGCGCATCCGGAATGCGCTTCAACCCGGCGCCCGACGACCGCATCGAAGTTGGCGATTTTCTGATCGCGATGGGCGAGCCGAACCAATTGCGCGAGCTGGAACAAATGGCTTCCTCCACTTTATGAAGATCGTCAGCGCAGCAGAGATGCGCGAAATCGATCGCGCTACCTCGGAGCGCTTCGGCGTCCCTTCTCTCACGTTGATGGAGAATGCGGGCTCCGCGGTGGCGAATTTTGTGCTTTCGGACTATCCCGGTGCACATCGCGTTACGATTGTTTGCGGGAAGGGAAACAACGGGGGAGACGGCTTCGTGGCGGCCCGCAAGCTTTCTGAAGCAGGGCGTGCCGTTCGAATTCTGTTGTTGTGCGATCCGCAGGAACTGCGCGGAGATGCGGCTGCGATGTTCCAGCGACTCAGTATTGCTCCGCGGATCGTGCGCGAGGCGGGGGATCTTGAGCGCGGCGAAGACGAAGAGACGTTTGCCGCCGACCTGATTGTCGATGCCATTCTGGGCACGGGCTTCCGTCCGCCGGTGAGCGGGCTCTACGCCGCAGCCATTCAGAAGATCAACGCCGGCCACGCTCCGGTTGTCTCGGTCGATATTCCTTCCGGCGCCGATGCCGATGCCCTGCATCCGGCAAGCGATCCGATGGCGCGCGCGGATGCGGTCGTTACATTCACAGCTCCGCGTCCCGCGCACGTCTTTGCGGGGATAACAGACGGGCCTACGGTTATTTCTCCGATCGGCTCTCCACCGGAGGCGATCGATTCACATCTCGGTTTGAATCTCAGTTCGCAGGCAGATTTCGCACCGTTGCTCGCGCGCCGACCGCGCGAGTCCAACAAAGGAAGTTACGGACATGTGCTGGTGATTGGAGGATCGCTGGGGAAGGCCGGGGCGGCGGCGATGGCGGGTTTCGCGGCACTACGAGCCGGGGCGGGCTTGTCGACGGTCGCAACGGCACGTTCGGTGTTGAACACCGTGGCCGGCTTTCATCCCGAGTTAATGACCGAGCCGCTCGAAGAGACTGGCGCGGGCACGATTTCACCGCAGGCTTTCAAAACGGGTCATCTGGATGCGCTGGCTGAGAAGAAGACGGTTTTGGCGATCGGGCCCGGAATTTCACGCAACCAGGAGACGGTGGAATTCGTCAGGAGCGCTGTTCAGCGCTACAACACGACGATGGTGCTTGACGCCGACGGATTGAATGCCTTCGAAGGCGCGGTGGAAATGCTGAGCGGACGCGCCCACCAGTTAGTGATCACTCCGCATCCGGGAGAAATGTCGCGGCTCACAGGATTGCGCATTGCCGAGATTCAGGCGAACCGGATCGACGTAGCTCGCAAATTTGCGCGCGAGCATCGCCTGACGCTAGTGCTGAAGGGGCACCGCACCTTGATTGCGTCAGGCGACGGCACGATCTGGGTTAATCCCACTGGAAATCCGGGGATGGCGACCGGTGGCACGGGCGACGTTCTGACGGGAATGATCGCCGGGATGATTGCACAGCATCCCGATCGCGTGCTCGAAGCGACCGCCCTTGCGGTTTATCTGCACGGTCTGGCGGGTGATCTGGCTAACAAGGATCTTGCGGAAAATTCACTGGTAGCCACCGATCTCATTCGCTACCTGCCGAAAGCAATTCTTCAGGCGCAGGCACAATACGGGCTGGAGTTCAGGGTCCACGCGTAGCACGCTATCAAACTCAACGGGGAACGTAATTATTCAGGATCGGCACAATCTGCGAGCCGAGACTCCAGATGCGGGTTTGGGCCTGATCGGGAGTTTCGCCGGGGCGCATGTCGCTGATCAAGCGGACGAGAGCGCCGTCGCTGCGATTCATGCGGATGGAATCGGCAACCAGGTAATACTTGGCCCAGTATTCACTCGCCACTTCACGATTGTGGGCGAGATACCAGTAGAGCACCAACGCTCGATTGCCGGACTTCGAGATCACGTATCGGTTGGCGGGAAACGCCGATCCGTCGGGTCGAGGAAGCTGGATGATTTCGCGCCGCACCGGCACCCATCCGGCGCCGGGCAGACAATGATTGGGCGAGTGGATCGTGTCGCCGGTGCGCTGGCTTGGAAAGTAGGCGAGAAAAAGACCGATTGAGGGTAGTCGATCGTCGGCAGCGGTGTAATCGCGAAGCAGAAACTCCCCGGCACCCAGGATGTCGAGTTGCTGCTGGTCGATGGGAATGTCGTGACCGGTCCAGTCCCCAAGCGTCGAAGGGAAGGAATCCAGCGATTGCCGGGACGGAAATACTTCGTTGTGAGAGCGCGCTTCCAGAGCTATCGCAGTGACCGCCAGCAAAATTACGGTGACGACGAATCGAGGAGACAGGCTCTTCATGCGGGTCCCTCCGATCGATGCGCTCGCGTCAGGCGAATAATGATTTGATGAAAGCCGAACAGCATGAGGAGAGAGACCACGAAGATCAACCAGCCCGAGAAGGTGTGAAAGAACCCTTCGCCCTTTTGAGGATCCCAGTACTGAACGAGCAATCCGGTGCCGACAATCCGGAAGCTGTTCGCAGCCACGGCGATCGGAATGGATGCGAGGGCCAAGACCACTCGCACCCACCTACGCGTGTCCATCAAGTACCCGTAGATGATCGCGAGAGTCAAGAGCGATAGCAGGGAACGGATTCCACTACACGCTTGTGCAACCTCCAGTGGCATGGCTGGCAGATAGATTACGTTGCCCTCCCGAAAGACGGGGACACCCGCGAGCGGTAGGGCCGCGCTCGCCAATTTGGAGGCCAACATCTGTAGCGGAAAAGTGATCCTTTGAAAAATCAGGGCAGGAATCGGGATCATCAGAAACAAACTCGCCCATGGAAAGAAGACCGCGCGAAAGAGGGGCCATCCAGCGAACAGAACGGTCACGCCCGCAAGCAGAAGAAGCAGCGAGACGCGCGACAGAAAGAGTTCAGCGCCCAGGATTCCCAGCGTCAGCGTCGCGAGCGAAAAAACGATGATTGCAAGTCCGCTCCACGAAGGTCGGGATTCGACCAGGCGGAGTTTCTGGCGTTCCTGCCACAACACGAACAACGCAAAGGGTGGGACGAAGATCCCGTGGGAGAAGTTGGGGTCGTGCATCCACTGCGCGAAGAGGCGCGCCAATATGGACCGGTAGAGGAAGGCGATCAGCGCGAGCAGCGCCGCCCCTTGCCACCAAGGGAGACATGTAAGCCAAGAGCGCCGTTCCGCAGCCAAAGGGGCTGCCTGCACTGAATCAGCCATGGTCGCGTCCCACCGAGAATATGCGAAAGCCCACGAGGGCGCAAACATTTGGAAGCAGCCAGAACGCCATCGACTGGCCTCGTCCCAGCTACGTTTTGGAGGATTTTGCAGGGGAAAAATGGGAAAAGTATTTCCCTTTGTTGCCAAAAGCGAATAGGCTTACCTGCTTGGATCGAAATCAGAGCCGTTTTCCATTGTTTGCACAGGTTTGCAATCGAAATGGGGAAGTATGAGGAAACACGCACCCACCGCTTCTCCAAAAATGGGCAAAAAGTTTCCCATTTCTCCAAAAATGGCTCCCGGTAACCTTTTGGATAGAAGTCGGTAAGCTATTGGTGCGATTGAGATTACCCTGGGGTCGATAGAGGCTCAGGATGCGCACGATGGCAGTGAGTGTGCTCTTGAGTGGCCACGGTCTATACGTCTGGGATGCATCCCCATGCACCTGGCCCAACAAGCATGAGGCAGATCTCCAACACGTTCGGGACGGAAACGCCTGCCAGTGGCAGCGCACGAGTGTGGCTGGAAAGCATCAGTTCGGGCATGCGCACGGTGGAAGCGGTGATTCGCGAGCTATCCCAGAACGACGTGCCGGTACTGGTGGTGGGAGAGCCGGGATCGGGGAAAGAAGCTGCGGCGGCTCGAATTCACGCGATCTCGAACCGCAGCCCTGAACTCTTCGTTACTTGCGACGGCAAAGATGCCAGCAAAGACGTGATCAGCGGCTGGCGTGATCAAGGCGGCACAATTTACCTGCAAGACGTCGGCGATCTGAACCTGGAGGCACAGGCGGCGCTGGTACGCCAATTGACCGCCGCTGGCGACGGACAGCGTCCGCGATTTATCTGCGGAACCTCCCGAGAACTGGAGCCCGAGGTTCGCGCCGGGAAATTTCAGGAAGATCTCTATTACCGGATCAGCGGGGTGTGCCTGCGAGTTCCTCCGCTGCGGCAGCGCAAGGAAGATATTCCGGCGCTGCGCGACTGGTTTCTTTCGGCGGCAGCAGGAGAGTTCGGGCGTCCGGTGCCGGAACTCAGTCCGGAGACGAAGCAATTCTTCCTGGAGTACCACTGGCCCGGAAACATACGCGAGCTGAAAGACACTGCGCGGGCCATCGTCGCATTGGGCGATGAAGCGCTGGCGATGGGCGGTCTGCGATCGCTGCTGCGCCGGGGACACGGCAACGGCGACAAGGTTTCCTTGAAAGAAGCTGCCCGGGCGGCATCACGGGAAGCCGAAAAAGAATTGATTCTGCAGGTGCTGACCCGTACGCGCTGGAACCGGCGCCGGGCCGCGCAGGAGTTACAGATCAGCTACAAGGCGCTGCTCTACAAGTTGAAACAGATTGGCTACGAAGAGTACGGGGCGTGAGAGGAGTTCAAGAGGAGAGGATATGACGCTAACTTCTAAAGCAGCGGTCGTGACATTGCTGTTGATGAGCAGTGTGGCCTTGCTGCAGAGTGCGGCCCAGACCGCCGGGGGCGCGGCGCCGGACGCCAATGCAAATACCTCAGCCGGACTTGGCGGACCGTCGTACGTGATCGGTCCTGAAGATGTGCTGCACATCGCGGTGTGGAAAGAAAACGATCTGACTGCAACGCTACCAGTTCGGCCAGACGGCATGATCTCGCTGCCCCTGCTCAATGACGTGCAGGCGTCGGGCATGACGCCGATGCAGCTCGCGGCTGCATTGACCGAAAAGCTGAAGAAGTACATTGCCGATCCGCGCGTGACCGTAGTCGTGACGCAGATCAACAGCAAGCGGATCTACCTGGTGGGCGAAGTCACCAAGACCGGATCGATGGCGATGCTGCCGAACATGACCGTACTGCAGGCATTGTCGAGCGCCGGACTCACAACGTTCGCGAATACGAAGAAGATTTATGTCTTGCGCATGGAGAACGGTAAACAGCAGAAGCTGCCGGTAGATTATCGGAAGTTGGTGAAAGGCGAGGATATCGACAAGAACTACGTGTTGCAGCCGGGCGACACGATCGTTGTCCCGTAAGACCAGTGAACCTTATGGACTTTCTTCCGAAAACTCGAGTGGCACTGCTGATCCTGGCGGCGAGCGTGTGTGCCGCGGGACAGAGTGATTCGGCGACTTCTCAGTCTCCGCCGGCCACGCAGTCACAAGGTCAGGACAATCCTTCTCGGGATACGGCTCCCGCGCCCGCCTATGGACAGACCGCACCGGTGCTGAATCCGGAGAATCCACCGATCTCCGGGCTGGACCAGCCATCGCTCGAGATGCGTGGAGCGACCCGCAGTTTCATATCTCCCGGGCTCGAAGTGAGCGAATCTGCCGATACCAACGTCAATAACGAGCTCGGAACCTCGCAGGTGAAATCGGCGACGCGGGTTCTGGGGGCGTTCGATCTCCAGCGCTTCTGGCCGAAGAGCGACCTGTTTCTTGAGTACCTGGGCGGCGGAGTATTTTTCTCGACTGGACATGACAACGTCCGGCAACTGCACTCCTTGGCGGGGATGTTTGTCACGCGGTGGCGCACAGGGCAGATCACGTTCCGAGATTCGTTCAGCGACTTGCCGGAAGGTTCGTTCAGCCTGGGTGCATATGGCGGCGCACCTGGATTGGGTCTGGCACGCGGCGGAATCAGCACTGGAATTCCGGGCGGAGGATTGCCGGGAACGAATTTCCAGGGTGGACAGACATTCGGTTCGATCGGGCTAACGCCAAGGATCTCGAATCTTGCCGTGGTCGACATTGTGCAGAGCCTGTCTCCGCGATCGGCCTTCACGGTGGCAGGCGGCTACAGCCTGGCGCACTTTCTGGACGACAACCCGCAGCTCATCAATAGCCATCAATTCACGGCTGAGGCGGGATACAGCTACCTGCTGACGCGGCGCAACGAAGTAGCCGCGGTTTATGGATTCCAGGAATTCGTGTTTCCGCTGGCCGCCGGCGGCAAGATCGACGCGCATGTGGTGAACTTGAGATATGCGCGAACTCTGTCAGGAAGGCTGAATTTTCTGGTCGGCGCCGGGCCGCAGTACATCACGATCTATTCGCCGGGCGCGGGAAGCCAGAGCCGGGTGTCATTGAGCGCACGGGCGCGGCTGATCTACAAGTTCCCAAAAACGTCATTCGCCGCTACGTACGAGAAGTACACGTCGTCGGGATCGGGATTCTTCGCGGGCGCCGACACACAAGTTGCGCGCCTGAGCATGACTCGTCCGCTCGGCCGCACGTGGGATTTCTTCGGCGACCTCGGCTACTCGTATCACAAGCGTCTGCAGAATCTTCTTTTCATTGGCACGGCAGGGAATAACTACAGCGATGGCTTCGTGGGTGTCGCATTTCGCAAACAGGTTGGACGCAACTACGGCGTGTTTGCGGCGGGCCGCTACAGCCAACTGGCGTTCGACAACAGTTTTTGTACGAGCGGCACGAGCTGCAGCCGGATTTCAGAACGATTTATCGGCACGATAGGCGTGGACTGGCACCCCCGGCCAATCCGGATCGAGTAAATTGTGGCCGCCGCGGCGGCCGGAATGGTGAAGAGTCATGATTGAGAATCGCGAACTGTCCATGGACGATTATCTGGCGATGATTCGCCGGCGCCTGGTGGTCATTTTGATTCCAGCGCTGCTGGCCCCATTGGCCGGTTACATGGTGTCCTACGG
>Ga0335070_10010808_pt1 | contig 10665 bp, 7 predicted proteins | sample Lox_Sample_13_FD_206722 | JGI IMG/M metagenome (GOLD analysis project Ga0335070, IMG submission 206722) | Soil microbial communities from Loxahatchee National Wildlife Refuge, Florida, United States - Lox_Sample_1.3 | ecosystem: Environmental > Terrestrial > Soil > Wetlands | place: USA: Florida...
GCGAGCGTCAGAAAAATAATCCTCAAGCTCAAGCTGAATAGCCTCAGCAAGCGCGTGCCCAGTTACACACAATCGAGTGCCGGCCTGTCGGCCGTTATCTACTCCCTCGGGGCGCATTTGTCATGTTTATAATTGCCCCCACTGGGAGAGGGAGGGACCCGCGTGTCAGCGCGGGAGGGTGAGGGGCTGCTGCCGCCGAACGACGAAACTCAACCATGCGGCCGCGCGGTCGAGCCTCTGACCACGAGCGACGGCTCGAGCTTGATGTCGATGCGGCCGGTGGCGGGATTCCTGATCTGCTCGAGCATCGCCCGGGCCGCCTGCACGCCCATCTCGTAGTGCTGGATGCGCACGGTGGTGAGCGGCGGGTTGAGCTTGTCGACGAACGGCATGTCGTTGAAGCCGGTGACCGAGATGTCCTGCGGGCAGCGCAGGCCGTGCGCCGCGAGCGCGTCGTAGCAGCCGAGCGCGAGCAGGTCGTTGGCCGCGACTACGGCGGTGAAGCGCCTGCCGCGGTCGAGCAGCGAGGACAGCGCGCGCTGGCCCTCGCGCTCGTTGTAGCCGTCGGCCAGGGCGATCAGCGCCGGGTCGGGCTTGAGGCCCGCCTCCTTCATCGCCTCGATGAAGCCGCGCCGCCGATCGTGGCCGGTCGACAGCCGCTGCGGGCCCGCGACATGCGCAATGCGCCTGTGGCCGAGGCCGGCGAGATGCGCGACGGTGAGCCCGATGCCGGCCGCGTCGTCGTTGACCACGGCCGTCACCTTGGAGGTCGAGGCGGTCGAGCGGTTGATCAGCACCACCGGGATATCGTGGGCGACGCAGCGGTCGATCATCGGGTCGCGGCGCCGCGCGGTCGCCAGGATGAGCCCGTCGACCCGCCGGCCGAGCATGCGGTCGAGGATCAGCCGGTCGCGCTCCGGATCGCCGTCGGTATTGGCGATGATGACGATGTAGCCGGCGCCGGCAAGCTGGTCCTCGATGCCGCGCAGGATCGGCGGGAATACCGGGTTGGTGATGTCGGGTATGAGCACGCCGATGGTCAGCGACCGCCGCGTGCGCAGGCCGTGGGCCAGCACGTTCGGCTGATAGCCGAGCCGCTCGGCGGCGTCCGCGACGCGCTGGGCGATCTCGGCGGTGACCATGTGGCGCGTGCCCGGGTTGAGCACCCGCGAGACGGTCGAGGGATGCACGCCGACCGCCTTCGCCACGTCGTTGATCGTCGTCGCCTTGGTGCGCGCCATGGCCGAGCTATAGAGAACGCCTTCCCAGGTGGCAAGGCGGCGGGGTGCTTCGCCCTTCGAGGCTCGCTCCGCTCGCACCTCAGGGTGAAGCACAATTGGACCTTCATCCTGAGGTGCGCGGCAGTGGAAGGGACGCGCCTCGAAGGATTGCGCCATGGGCCGAAATCCTCTAAATCTCGGGGTCTGCAATCGTTTGCACGGCTAGCCCCGGGCGGGTCGGCCTGCACGGCCCGGCGGACCCACGGCCCGGCGCGGCGGCTCTCAAGAATCGACACAAAGGATGCTCAGGATGAAGCTCGGTAACGAAACGCTCGGCTGGATCGGCACAGGCCGGATGGGCTTTCCCATGGCGGCGCGGCTCGCCAAGGCCGGCGGCAAGGTCGCGGCCTATAACCGGACGCGCGTCAAGGCCGAGCCGCTCGGCCAGTATGGCGCCGCCGTGGTCGATGCGCCGGCCGACCTGGCCGACCGCGACATCGTGTTCACCATGGTGTCGACCTCGAAGGACCTGCTCGAGGTGACGCTCGGCGCGAAGGGCGTGCTGTCGCGCGCCGACCGCGCGCCCAAGATCATCGTCGACTGCTCGACCGTGTCCGAGGAGGCCTCGGCCCAGCTGCGCGCCGCGGCGCTGAAGCGCGGCACGCAGCTGCTCGCGGCGCCAGTCAGCGGCAACGGCAAGGTGGTCAAGGCCGGCAAGCTCAGCCTGGTCGTCTCGGGACCGCAGGCGGCGTTCGATACGGCCAAGCCCTATCTCGATACGCTCGGCACGGGCGTCAGCTATGTCGGCGAGGGCGAGCTCGCGCGCATCGTCAAGATCTGCCACAACGTGTTCCTGGGCGTGGTCATCCAGTCGCTGGTGGAGATCACGGTGCTCGCCGAGAAGACCGGCGTGCCGCGCCACGCCTTCCTCGATTTCATCAACAAGAGCGTGATGGGCTCGACCTTCTCGCGCTACAAGGCGCCGGCGCTGGTCAATCTCGACTTCACGCCGACCTTCACGCCGATCCTGCTGCGCAAGGACATGGACCTGGGTCTCGCCGCGGCGAGCGCGCTCGACGTGCCGATGCCGGTCGCGGCGGCGGCGCGCGAGATCATCCAGAGCCTGATCGGCAACGGCTATCGCGACCAGGATTTCGCCACCCTGATCGAGCTGCAGGCGCGCAATTCGGGCCTCAAGCTCAAGCCCGAGAACGTCGCGGTGTCCGACGGCCTGCAGCCGGCGGCCGGCGACAAGGCCGCCTGAGCGTCATGGCGGGACCCGAGCGCGTCGCGCTGATCTCCGGCGCCGGCCGCGGCATCGGCCGCGCCGTGGCCGAACGTTTCGCCCGCGACGGCCATGCGCTGGCGCTGACCAGCACCGACGGCAAGAGCGCGGCCGAGGCGGCCAAGGCGCTGGCCGCGGCCGGCGCCAAGACCTTCGCCATCGCCGCCGACGTCGCCGACCCCAAGGCGGCCGAGGCGATGGTCGCCCAGACCGTCGAGCGGTTCGGCCGCGTCGACATCCTCGTCAACAATGCCGGCGTCACCAGCGTAGAGGGCGTGCTCGACGTCAGCCCCGAGGAATGGCAGCGCGTGCTCAGCATCAACGTCACCGCCGTGCTGCGCGCCAGCCAGGCGGCGGGGCGGCTGATGGCGGCGCAGGGCTGGGGCCGCATCGTCAACATCGGCTCGCTGTTCGGCGCGCGCGCCATGGCGACGCGCACCTCCTACGGCACCTCGAAGGCCGCCGTTGCGCACCTGACGCGCCAGCTCGCGATCGAGCTCGCGGCCAAGGGCGTCACGGTCAACAACGTGGCGCCGGGCGTGACCGAGACCGACATGACCAAGCGCAACCATCCGCCGCAGGTCCAGGCGATGTGGCGGAAGCGCGTGCCGATGGGCCGCTACGGCCGGCCCGAGGAGATCGCCGCGGCGGTCGCGTTCCTCGCCTCGGAGGAGGCGAGCTACATCACCGGCGTGACGCTGATCGTCGACGGCGGCGCCGAGGCCGCCATCCATCACGAGGGAGGGGCGTCATGAGCGGCCGGCTTGCCGGCAAGAGAGCGCTGGTGACGGCGGCGGCCCAGGGCATCGGCCGCGCCACGGCCGAGGCCTTCGCGCGCGAGGGCGCGCGCGTCATCGCGACCGACGTCAACGACAACGGTCTGGCGTCGCTGCCGAGCGCGGTAGCAAAGCACCATCTCGACGTCACCGATGCGAAGGCGATCGAGGCGCTGGCGCGCGAGCTCGGCGCTTTGGACGTGCTGTTCAACTGCGCCGGCTATGTCCACCAGGGCACGATCCTAGACTGCGCGGAAAAGGACTGGGACTTCTCCTTTACGCTCAACGTGCGCAGCATGTACCTGGTGATCCGCGCCTTCCTGCCGGCGATGCTCGCCTCGGGCAGGGGCGGCTCGATCATCAACATGTCGTCCGTCGTGTCCTCGCTCAAGGGCGCGCCCAACCGCTTCGCCTATGGCGCGACCAAGGCGGCGGTGATCGGCCTGACCAAATCGGTCGCCGCCGACTACATCAAGCGCGGCATACGCTGCAACGCGATCTGCCCGGGCACCGTCGCGACGCCGTCGCTCGACGACCGCATCGCGGCACTCGGCGGCGGCGACCAGGTGCGCCGCGCCTTCGTCGACCGCCAGCCGCTGGGCCGGCTCGGCACGCCCGAGGAGATCGCCGCGCTCGCCGTCTATCTGGCAAGCGACGAGTCGGCGTTCACGACGGGCGCGACCCACGTCATCGACGGCGGGTTTGCGCTCTGAGTCCTCGCGTCCGAAGGCCCCTCACCCGGCGCGCTCCGCGCGCCACCCTCTCCCTTGGGAGAGGGTGGGACCCGTCGCGTCAGCGACGGGAGGGTGAGGGGCGGTACGGACTCGGATTTCAGCGCTTAGATTTGGCATCCTCGATCGCCCGCCACACCCGCTCGGGCGAGGCGGGCATGTCGAGGGCGATGACGCCCGCGGGCGCCAGCGCATCGAGCACGGCGTTCATCACCGCGGCGAGGGCGCCGACCGTGCCCGCCTCGCCGGCGCCCTTGGCGCCGAGCGGGTTGAGCTTGGTCGGGACCGGCACGCTCTCGACCTCGATCGGACAGAGGTCGTCGGCGCGCGGCATGGCGTAGTCCATGAACGAGGCCGACAGGAGCTGGCCCGAGTCCTTGTCGTAGACGACCTGCTCCATCAGCGCCTGGCCGAGGCCCTGGGCGACGCCGCCGTGGATCTGGCCCTTGACCAGCAGCGGGTTGATCACCGTGCCGACGTCGTCGGCCGCGACGTAACTCACGACGGCGACCGCGCCGGTCTCGGGGTCGATCTCGACCTCAGAGACATGGCAGCTGTTGGGGAAGGTGTCAGCCGAGGGCGAATAGGTGGCGCTCTCGTAAAAGCCGGGCTCGACGCCCGGCGGCAGCTTGGCGACCTGAAACGCCGCGCGCGCGACCTCCTTGATCGTCACCGCGCGATCCGTCCCCGCCACGACGAAGCGCCCGCCCTCGAAGACGATGTCGGCCTCGCTCGCCTCGAGCAGGTGCCCGGCGATCTTGCGGCCCTTGGCGACGATCTTGTCGGCGGCGAGCCACAAGGCGGTGCCGCCGATCACGGTCGAGCGCGAGCCCATCGTGCCCATGCCGAAGGCGACGCGGTCGGTGTCGCCGTCGACGAAGCGCACGTCCGACGGGTCGAGGCCGAGGCGCTCGTTGACGATCTGGCGGAAGGTCGTGCCGTGGCCCTGGCCCTGGTTCTTGGTGCCGAGGAAGATGGTCGCCGAGCCGCTGACATCGAAGCGGATCTCGGCGAAATCGAGGCCGGGCGAGGCGGCGCGCTCGATGGCGTTGGCGATGCCGAGGCCGCGCAGCCGGCCGCGCGCCTTGGCCTCGGCGCGCCGCTTGGCGAAGCCGGCCGCGTCGGCCATGGCGAGCGCCCGCTCCATGCCGCGCGCGAAGTCGCCGCAGTCATAGGTGAAGGTCAGCGCCGTCTTGTACGGCATGGCGGCGGCCGGGACGAGGTTGCGTCGGCGCAGCTCGACCGGATCGCGGCCGAGCTCGCGCGCGGCGTCGTCGATCAGCCGCTCGATGACATAGGTCGCCTCCGGGCGGCCGGCGCCGCGATAGGGCGCGGTCGCATTGGTGTTGGTCAGGACACCGAGGACGGAGACATGGGCGGCGCGGATGTCGTAGACGCCGACCAGACCGCCGATGTTCGAGAACGATGCAAGCAGATTGCGGTCGGACGAGACATAGGCGCCGAGGCCGGCGAGCGTGCGCACGCGCAGCGCCAGGAACCGGCCGTCGGCGTCGAGCGCCAGCTCGGCCTCGCTGACATTGTCGCGGCCGTGCTCGTCGGCGAGGATCGCCTCGCTGCGCTCGCAGCTCCACTTGACCGGCCGGCCCACCCGCTTCGCCGCCCACAGCATCAGGCGATGCTCGGGGTACTGCCAGCCCTTGGTGCCGAAGGCGCCGCCGATGTCGCCGGCGATGACGCGGATCTTGTGCTCGGGCACCTTGAAGATGCGCTGGGCCAGCATGTTGCGGACGCGGTGCGGATACTGCACGTCGACGTAGAGCGTGTAGCGGTCCTCGCCCGGGTCGTAGACGCCGATGGCGCCGCGCGGCTCCATGTACTGGGCGTGGACGCGGGTGATGACATAGCGCCGGCGCACGACATGGGCGGCGCGCGCGAAGGCCGCCTCGGTCGCCGCCTTGTCGCCGGCCTCGTAGAGGTTCGAGATGTTGTCGGGGCACTCGTCCCATACCGCGGGCGCGCCCGGCTGCGCGGCAACGGCCGTGGCGGTGACCGAGGGCAGCGGCTCGTAGTCGACGGCGACGGCCTCGGCCGCGTCCCGCGCCTCAGCCAGCGTCTCGGCGACGACGAGCGCCACGGGGTCGCCGACATAGCGCACCCGGCCCTCGGCCAGGCCGCGATGCGGCCGGGCGAACATCGGCGTGCCGTCGGGCCGCTGGCGCTTGATGGTCATGGCGGTGACGCCGAGGCCGTCGGCCAGGAGATCGGCTACCGTGAAGATGCCGAGCACGCCGGGCAGGGCGCGCGCCGCCGCCAGATCGATCGACGCTATGCGCGCGTGGGCGTGGGGCGAGCGCAGCAGCACGGCATGCGCCTGGCCGGGCAGCTTTATGTCGTTGACGAAGCTGCCCTGGCCCTGGACCAGCTTCGGGTCTTCGAACCGCGAAACTGGCTGGCCGATGCCGAACTCGCCCATCACCCACTCCGCTGTGCCGGCCCTGCCGCGCGCAAGCGAGGGCCGCGCAAAGACGCGGCCCCCCGCATTGGCCGGGCCAGTGTCAGCGAATTCGGGCCGATTTTCGAGCGGAAAAAGCGCCGCGCGAGCGCCTAGCTGTCGCGATCCTTGCCCGGCTTGTCGGGCGCCGGCAGGCGGTTCTCGTAGACCGTCTCGCCGGTCTTCTCGTCGACGCCCTGCAGCCGCACGGCATAGCCCCACAGCCGGCGGATATAGTCGAGCACGTCGTCGCGGCCCTGCTCGGCGAGCTGGATGCCGTGGCGCACGGTCTGCTGCAGCACCAGCTCGCGGTCGCCCTTCAGGTCGACGTCGACGATCTGGATGTCCGGCTCGTTACCGGCGACGTCGTAGCTGTCGGCCAGCGCGTCGCGCACCTTGCGATAGCCGCGCTCGTCGTGGATGTCGGAGATGGTGACGTGGCTGTCCTCCGACTTGTCAGTCAGCTTGAACAGCTTCATCTCGCGCATCAGCCGCGGGCTCAGGAACTGACGGATGAACGACTCGTCGCGATAGTTGGCCCAGGCGTCGCGCAGGACGGCGCGCCAGTCGCCGGTGCCGGCGATGGCGGGGAACCAGTCGCGGTCCTCGGCGGTCGGCTCGGTCACGATGCGGCGGATGTCCTGCATCATGGCGAAGCCGAGGGCGTAGGGGTTGATGCCCGAGAAGCGCGGATCGTCGAAGCCCGGCTGGAACACGACGTTCGAGTGGTTGTGCAGGATCTCGAGCAGCGTGCCCTCGGTGATCAGGCCGTCGTCATAGAGCCGGTTGACGATGTAGTGATGGACGAAGGTGGCGCAGCCCTCGTTCATCATCTTGGTCTGCTTCTGCGGATAGAAGTACTGCGCGATGTTGCGCACGATGCGCAGGATCTCGCGCTGCCACGGATCGAGCGACGGGCTGATCTTCTCGATGAAATAGAGCAGGTTCTCCTCGGGCAGCTTGAGGCGCTTCTTGCGCGCCAGGAGCTCGACGTCCGAGACCTCGGACGGCGCCGCCGACTTGCCCTTGGGCAGGGTGCGCCACAGGTCGTTGTAGTGCCGCTCGTGGAACTCGCGACGCTCGCGCTCGCGCTCCTCCTGCAGCCGCAGATTCGGCTTGGGATGCCGGCGATAGCGGAACACGCTCTGGTCCATGAGCGCATGGGCCGCGTCCAGGATCTCCTCGACGGCGGAGAGGCCGTGGCGCTCCTCGCAGCGCGCGATGTAGCGCTTGGCGAAGTTCAGATAGTCGAGGATGCCCTCGGCGTCGGTCCACTGCTGGAACAGGTAGTTGTTCTTGAAGAAGTGGTTGTGGCCGAAGGCGGCATGGGCGATCACGAGGGCCTGGATGGCCATCGTGTTCTCTTCCATGTAGTAGCTGATGCACGGGCTCGAGTTGATGACGATCTCGTAGGCCAGGCCCATATGGCCCTTGCGGTACATCTCCTCCTCGACCGCGAAGCGCTTGCCGAACGACCAATGCTGGTACATCAGCGGCATGCCGATCGAGCAATAGGCGTCGAGCATCTGCTCGGAGGAGATGATCTCGATCTGGTTGGCGTAGACGTCGAGACCGAGGTCCTCGAGCGCGATCTCGCGGATCGCGTCGTAGGTCCGCTGCATGGTGCGGAAATCCCAATCCGAGCCCTCGAACAGCGGCCGGTTGCGGCTCTTCGTGGGCTGGCTCTGCGCCTTGACGGCCATGGGCTAGCGCCCTCCCTGGGCGGCGGCGTCCTGCTTGCCGAACAGCTCGCGGAACACCGGATAGATGTCGCTGCGCTTGGCGATGTGCTTCATCGAGAAATTCTGCCAGGTCTCGAGCAGCGTCTGGTAGCCGCGCCAGAGATCCTTGCCGTTGTTCGAGTTGTTGAACAGCTGGTACTCGCCTTCGTCCAGAATCTCGACATAGGCGTAGTACTGGCACACGGGAAGCAGGTCGTTCTGCAGAATTTCAAGGCAGCGCGCGGTGTCGTCGGTGAAATTGTCGCCGTCCGACGCCTGGGCGGCGTAGATGTTCCAGTCGGCCGGCGAATAGCGCGCCTGCAGCACCTTCTGCATCTCCTCGAGCGCGGTCGAGACCACGGTGCCGCCGGTCTCGGCGCTGTAGAAGAAGGTCTGCTCGTCGACCTCCTCCGCCTGGTGGGTGTGGCGGATGAAGACGATGTCGACCTTCTCGTAGCGCCGCTGCAGGAAGAGGTGCAGCAGAATGAAGAAGCGCTTGGCCAGGTCCTTCTCGTGCTGGCCCATCGAGCCCGAGACGTCCATCAGGCAGAACATCACCGCCTTGGTGCGCGGCTCGGGCTTGGGCTCGAAACGCTTGTAGCGCAGATCGACCGGATCGATGTAGGCGACCACGCGCTGGCGCCGCTCGAGCTGCTGCAGCTCGATGCGCAACTGGGCCAAGCGCTGGAGCATGCGCGCGTCGCGCTCGCCCTCGGCCTCGAGCGCGTCCAGCTCCTGGCGCACCGCCTCGATCTGGTCGTGGACCGGACGCTTCAGCGCCATGCGGCGGCCCATGCTGTTGCGCATGGTGCGCAAGACGCTGAGATTGGTCGGCGTGCCGCTCGAGGTGTGGCCGGCGCGGTGCATCTTGACCGCCTTGATCTCCTTCAGGCTGGTCTTGACCAGGTCGGGCAGCTCGAGATCATCGAAGAAGATGTCGAGGAACTCCTCGCGCGACAGCGAGAAGACGAAATCGTCCTGGCCCTCGCCGTGATCCGAGGCCTCCTTGTCGCGGCCCTCGCCGGCGCCGCCCTGCGGCTTGGCGATCTGGTCGCCGGGCACGAACTCCTTGTTGCCGGGCAGGACGCGCTGCCGGTCGCCCCCGGTCGAGGCGTGGCGGAAGCGCGGCTCCCTTATGCCCTTGGACGAGATCGAGATCTTGCCGCCGTTGCTGGCGTCGGCGACGCCCCGGCCGTTGATCGACTTGTCGATCGCCTCCTTGATCTGCGCGCGGGCGCGTCTCAGGAAGCGCTGGCGATTGCCGAGGCTCTTATCCTTGGGATTGAGCCGCCGGTCGATCAGGAATGGCATGACCCTACCTGTGTTCGCGCTCAGCCTTAGCCTGCCTTGTTGACGCGCATGTACCATTCGACCAGACGGCGCACCTGACGCTCCGTGTAGCCGCGTTCGACCATGCGCTGCACGAACTCGGTATGCTGCTTGTTGGTCTTGCTGTCCTTCTTGGTGCCGAAGCTGATGACCGGCAGCAGCTCCTCGACCTGGCTGAACATCCGCTTCTCGATGACGTCGCGGATCTTGGTGTAGCTCGTCCAGGACGGGTTCTTGCCTTGATTGCTGGCCCGAGTGCGCAGCGCGAACTTGACGACTTCGTTGCGGAAGTCCTTCGGGTTGGCGATGCCGGCCGGCTTCTCGATCTTGGACAGCTCGGTGTCGAGCACCTCGCGGTCGTAGACCTGGCCGGTGTCGGGATCCTTGTAGTCCTGCTCCTCGACCCACGCGTCGGCGTAGGCGATGTAGCGGTCGAACAGGTTCTGGCCGTACTCCGAGTAGGACTCGAGATAGGCCTTCTGGATCTCGTGGCCGATGAACTCGGCATAGCGCGGCGCCAGCTCCGACTTGACGAACTCGAGGTAGCGGTCCTCGGTCTTCTTCGGAAACTGCTCGCGCTTGACGGCGTTCTCGAGCACGTACATCAGATGCACGGGATCGGCCGCGACTTCCTCGGTGTCGTGGTTGAAGGTCTCCGACAGCACCTTGAACGCGAAGCGCGTCGAGATGCCGGTCATGCCTTCGTTCACGCCCGCGGTCTCGCGGTACTCCTGGATCGACTTGGCCTTGGGATCGGTGTCCTTCAGGTTCTCGCCGTCGTAGATGCGCATCTTCGAGTAGAGCGAAGAATTCTCGTGCTCGCGCAGGCGCGACAGCACGCAGAAGCGGCTGAGGATGTTCAGGACCTCGGTCGCGCACGGCGCGCCGCCCAGATCGCTTTCCTGGAGAAGCTTGTTGTAGATCTTGGCTTCCTCGGTCACGCGCAGGCAGTACGGCACCTTGACGACGCAGATGCGGTCGAGGAAGGCCTCGTTGTTCTTGTTGTTCTTGAACTGCTCCCACTCCGCCTCGTTCGAGTGCGCGAGCACGATGCCCTGGAAGGGGAACGCGCCCAGATTCTCGGTGCCCTGGTAGTTGCTTTCCTGCGTCGCGGTCAGCAGCGGGTGCAGCACCTTGATCGGCGCCTTGAA
>Ga0335070_10010811_pt1 | contig 10664 bp, 9 predicted proteins | sample Lox_Sample_13_FD_206722 | JGI IMG/M metagenome (GOLD analysis project Ga0335070, IMG submission 206722) | Soil microbial communities from Loxahatchee National Wildlife Refuge, Florida, United States - Lox_Sample_1.3 | ecosystem: Environmental > Terrestrial > Soil > Wetlands | place: USA: Florida...
TAGAGCCGGAAGGCTTTCGTGAGATCGCGTTCACGAACATGGGCGTTGCGAAAGGCAGCCAAAAATTTATCCCTAAAATGTCCGGATTGCGCCCGGACGTGATCTTCGCGGATGTTCGCCGGGAAACCGAATTCGAAATTCTGCCTGACGGAACCCGCCGTCAACTGGCCGACAATGACAAGCGTCTGGCGGTGTCCGTCATCGACCTGAAAAACATCACCGAAGCCAATGCCAGTTATTCTGCGGAAGTTTGCCTCTATGCGATTTTCGTAGCTAATTGGCTGTACACCAATGGCAAGGCGTTTCTGGACAGGTTCTTCGTCTCCGACCGCATTTATCTCTGGCGGCATATCGAAATGCCTACATTCACCAAGATCCTGAGCACGAAGGAAGGCGGTGACCATGCGAATCGCCTGAAGGCACTGCGCCAGGATCTGGAAGACGGCCTGGTGCTCTTCCTGATTTACATGCCGAGCGTGCGGAAATTCTTTTGCGAGGATCTGCCCCGGGTTGTTCAGCTGGGAGATTCAAAGGGCTGGGATGCGGTTCCCTACCATGTGAACCCACGATGCAGCTCCTGCGACTGGCTGGGAAACCGGGTCTGGCTCTCCGATGAGGATCGTAAGCACTTCGACGCTCACAAGACCCACTACTGCACGCCGGCCGCGGAGCATTCCGACCATCTCTCAAAAATGGCCACATTGACAAAGGGCGCGAGCAGCGTTTTGTTTGCCGGCGGCCATCAGAAAGTAGCCGGTTTGGTCGGTATCAAGGCGGAAGAGCCGGTGCTGCGCAAACACTCGCTTCTCAAGAAAGACCGCGCGCAGATATCACATCGCGCGGAATCGATCAGTACCGGTAAGGTCACGGTTGATGGCGTGTCGAAAGTTGGAGGACTGGCAAAGCGCCTCGGGGCTGAGTTCGACATCATTGTCAATTTCGATTCCGGCTCGGGCTTTCTGACCGGCATCGCGGTCCGTGGGGCGTTATTCGCGCCATTCGACTCAAAATTTCCGGCAGTAGACGGCAAGGAGCCTTCGACGATCAAAACGCTGGGCGAAGATGCGTTTGTCGTCAACAAGGATACGGCCGTGGCCGAGTGGGCCGCCGTGCTGTCGTTCATTGAATGCCTCGCAGGTTGGATCGAGGAAGCACAAACCGAGTTTTCTGCGAACGGCTTTGGGACACTGCACACCCAGATCTGCTTCTGGGAAGTCCGCCAATACGAGGAGCTCTGCAACGCGTTCGGCAGGCATTTGCTCAACATTCTCGACCTGCCGGAGCGTTCCCAGCGCGCATTGGCATGGATCTTTCCGCCGGACGAGCTGCTGGAGAAATCCGATCACATTTGCCCGAATATTGTTTTCATTCGGGATATCGTCAGCGCCTCGGTGCGCCTCCCACAGTTCTTCGCCACCACACTCCTCGGCACGGCCGAGAGTTATCATCACGAGCGCCTGCACCCGCGCAAGGTGGATAACTACTATCTGGAGCCCCTAGGCAACGCGATTCCGCGCGAGCGCATTTTCGAGATTTGGAAGTCCACCACAGGAACAGTCCGTATATTCGGCAAGACCAGGCCGATTACGGAGGCCATCACCCGATACGGTGACGTGCTGAAGGCTCATACCTTGGCGCTTGCCAGTATAACCGCGCGCTTGCGGGTCGATCTCAAGGCTGCCATCAGCGGCGACGCCCCGGCGCTTTCGATGAGCATCCCCACCGGCCTCGCGAACGTCGCCTACGATTCGAAGGTATGGGACCGCTGGTCGCAGGTATCGGCAGCCGTCGCCAAGACGGAGTCGCTGGGTTCATTCATCGCGCGGGCGGAGTCGCTTGAGGCTTCCTACAAGGCGATTTTACTGGTGAGCTTGATAAAGGATCACGGCAATAATTCGTTCGAATTTGTGGTTAGCGACGATTCGTCCGAGGCAAAGATCGAGGAGGGTGACAGCTGCACGGTGGGAATCGTCAGCTGGCCGGGATTTCCGCTGGCTAACGGCAATTCGCTCGGGCTCGGACTTGATCCCAAACTGTCCTTCACGCCGATGCACAGGGTGATAGCTGCCCGGATTGACACATTCGACAGAGTAGCTAAACGGCTCGTCATGACGTTGAGCGCGAAGTGGCATGGGGTGGAGCCGACATTCGACGCCGTCATGGCTCAGGGCGTGCTCCCTATCGGGAAGGAGCCGATCTACCTACTCGAAGACTCGGCTTTCGATGATTCCGACGTTGTTACCGCCATCCTCCAGGAAATTGGCAATCCGAAGTGCGCTATTGCGGCGGCCGAAGCACTGGCGGCCATGGGCGCGTCCGCCGCGAAGAAGATCCCAAAGGGGGCCGATCCAGACTCTCCCATTGCCGAGGTGCTTTGGCAGGCGAACAAGCTCGCTTCCAAGGTGCTGAGGACTAACAAGGACGTCGAGGGCATTGTCAGTTTTGCCAAGACGGCGAACAAACACGAGCTTAATTCCAGCCAGGTCAGCGCCGTCAGAGCGTGTGCGAAGAATCAGCTGACCATTGTTTGGGGACCACCAGGAACCGGTAAAACCGATACGCTCGTAGCCTTGCTGCACTCACTTATTCGCCAAAAGAAGGCAAAGAAGATTCTAATCGCCGGCCCAAACTACCGGACGGCAGAAGAGTTGTCGGGACGCCTTGTAAAGAATCTTGAGGCTGACCCATCCGCTGCTTGTGACTACTACTGGCTTTATTCAAAATCGCGAGATCCCAAGCCTTTAGAGACGAAGGCGAAACACCTGAACCTCAAATCCGCTATTCGGCATAAGGACGATGCCGACTACCTCGAGCTCATTGCGAGCCTGCAAGATGAAGACAGAATTACTGTCGTCTCGCATACCGCGCACTTCATACACCAGGTGACGAAGGCTGCAGGCGCAAATGGCTCCTTGATCGGTGGCATCTTCGACCTCGTGGTTTTAGATGAAAGTTCGCAAATCCCGGTAACGCTTGCATTGAGGCCTTTGGCCGCCATGAAGCACAACGGCCAGGCCATCATCGTCGGCGACCATATGCAGATGCCGCCCATCCAGCATCTCGAACCGCCGGAGGGCGCCGAACATCTGGTTGGCAGCATTCAGGAATACCTCATACGACGTTTCGACATCAAACCTGCGCCCTTGTTGCTCAATTACCGGTCCAACAGTGATCTTGTCGAGTATGCGCGGTTGCTGGGCTATCCGCCAAAGTTGCAGGCGGCATTTCCGACACGGGACCTCCAGTTATTGAAGGCAGTCGAGACGGTCACCAAAGCCATGCCGGCAGGCCTTCCGATCACAACCGCGTATGAGGAACTCTTGAAGCCCGAGCGACGCGTGACCGCTCTCATTCACGAAGATGTCACATAATCGCAGGCAAACGAAATCGAAGCCGGGCTTGTAGCCGGACTCGCGTATGTGACGCGGCAAGTGATTGCAAAGGAACTCAACCAGGGCAAAGCCGCCGCCAAGACGGCCTATTCCGAGGATGAATTCTTCGCGTCAGGAATCGGCATCGTAACGCCGCACAAAGCTCAAAAGGCGCTTGTGGTCCGCAAACTGTTGGAACTTTTTCCGAAGGCGAACCCGAAGACCGTTTTTGAATCCGTCGATACTGTCGAGCGATTTCAGGGAGGTGAACGAGACACCATCATCGTCTCGTTCGGCGTGGGCGACACGGACATTATCGAAGGTGAGGAGGAATTCCTGCTTCAGCTTGAGCGAACCAATGTCGCCATCTCACGAGCGCGGGCAAAGTGCATCGTCCTGATGCCGAAATCGCTCGCTTATCACCTGCCAACCGACCAGAAGGCAGCCGAAACGTCCATCGCCATCAAGTCCTATCTTGACGAGTTTTGCGGCAATCGGAAGGCGGTCAGCATAGTATTGGGTGCGGATAAACGAAACGCCGAAGTCCGCTGGCACTAAGCAAAGAGAGCAGATAATGGCCGACCAGCTTGCATACAAAAAGGAGTTTGCGTTCAACGCGATCTGCCCGTACTACACGATGTTTCCGCTCGAATTTCCCATGCACCTCTTGCGGAAGCACAAGGCGAACTCCCCGACAGTGTATGACCCTTTCTGCGGGCGGGGGACAACGATTTATGCCGCCCGGAAGCTAGGTTTGCGCTCTCACGGTCTCGATACCTCTCCGATCGCCGTGGCTATCGCGCAGGCAAAGTTAGCCAGCGCTGAATTGGAAGGTGTTATCGCACTCGCAGAGAAATTCGTAGCCCGAACAAACAATGACGTGCCGGACAAGCCATTTTTCAAGCGAGCGTTCTCCACCAGGACGCTGTTGGAGATTTGCAGTCTGCGTGAAGGGCTGCTTAACGAAAAGGCAGTGACGAACGAATCGGCGATTCTGCGGGCCGCCGCGCTCGGATGCCTACACGGTCCCCTACCGGAAAGACAGGGGACTCCGAGCTACTTCTCCAATCAAATGCCGCGAACGTTTGCTTCCAAACCTGACTACTCAATTAAGTATTGGCGCGACCGTGACCTATTTCCGCCCAATGCTTCGGTGATCGAGGTGCTTAGGAAAAAGCTCAAACGTATTACGGACCTGAATGCCGACTCACCCAGCCCTGTTTGGAACGTAAAGTGCCTCGACGCCCGTAAGTCAACCTCGTTCGGTAAACTCGGAGGCCCTATTGTCGTTGTAACATCGCCGCCGTATTACGGAATGCGAACCTACGTGCAAGACCAGTGGTTGAGAATGTGGTTCCTCGGCGGGGGTGAAGAAATCGACTACGAAAACCACAATCAACTTTGTCATACCGGTCACGAACGTTTCATCAAGGACTTGTCAAGGGTCTGGAGCATCATTGCGCGACGCGCCCAAGATGAGGCCCATCTTTACGTTCGCTTTGGGAGTATTCCATCAGCTAAAAGCGACGCACGAAAAATATTGAAGTCCTCGCTGGAAGAAGCGGGTTCTTGGAGACTTATTTCCGTCCGAAACGCCCAGACGTCTCATTGTGGCAAGCGTCAAGCGGATCACATGGGAAGCGAATCGGATCCCTCTACTGAATTCGACTTCCACGCTGTGATCAACTGAGCTCACAGCACTTAGCTTTGTGTTGTGCAAATCCTGCGATGCCCCGTGGACGAATATAGATGCACGGCGCTAGGGAAACACCTCCGCCGATACTTCGATGCGGAAATTGCCGCGGCACGCTCCCAGAATGGATATTAGACCAGAGCGTCGATTCCGTGTGTGATCAAATGTTCCGCGAGGGTCTTGCAGCCGCGATTGCACCTCGGGCTCGCTAGTAGAAATACGCCCAGCACAATTCCGCCGAGCACCCACAACGTGTGCTGATCTTTCCTCGACATTCGGTGTTCTCTCTTTCTGTGAAATCTAGTCCCGTAGCAGCTTGCGCGCCCGCGCCAGCCGATCCTTCAAGCTGTCCTGGAAGGCAGGATCTTTTCTTCGGCTGTCGATGTGCTCCTCTATCGCCGCCCGAATTACCTCGGATACCGGAAGCTCCTCAACGCTGGCTACGGTCTCCAGCGCCTCGGCCTGTTCGGTAGTGAGGCGAATCGTCATTGCCTTGACAGGTTTCATATATCTATCATGCACCAAGACATCGAGCTTGTCAAGCAGCGTGGTGATGTGGTATCATGATACCGAACCATCAGAAAGGAGGGTTCTCATGAGCGACGAAAATGATAAAAAGCCCCAGGCAAAACCGCCCGAAGGCCACGAATTCAATATCCAGATTGATCGGGTGCATTACAAGGTGAACAAGGCGATCATGACGGGGCTGGAACTCCGCCACGTCCCGCCCGCGCCGATCGGGCCTGACCGCGATCTGTTCGAGGTTGTGCCTGGTGGCACGGACCGCAAGATCGCGGACGATGACAAAGTGGAAATCCGTGACGGCAAACGGTTCTTCACGGCTCCCGCGCAGATCAATCCGGGGAGGACCGCATGACTCTCCCCCAAGCGGATATCGCATGCCTCACCGAACGTGGGATACGGTATTCGGTTTCCTCCGAGGCGAACATGACCTGCGTTCTGTTTCCCGGCTACGTTCTGCCTTCTGGCTACAATCTGGCGGCTTCGGACCTGCTTCTTCGCCTGCAACCGGGATTTCCTGATGTGCCCCCGGACATGTGGTGGTTTTGCCCTGCCATCCGACGCGCTGACGGCGGGGTAATTCAGGCGACTGAAGTGATCGAGCGCCATCTCGGCCGCGACTGGCAACGCTGGTCCCGGCACTTCAATGGTGGCCAGTGGCGTTCCGGGGTTGATTCGCTGGAGAGCTTTTTAGCGCTGATCCGCAGGGAGCTTGAGCGGTGCGCGAGGAACTGAGCCAAACTATGGTCACTGTCGTCCTGCCGCAACACATCGCGGACGACATCACTGCCGTGGCACGGCTTCCGATCGAGACGGCGGGTGTCTTGATTGCGAGTGTGGTCATCACAGATCAGAATGACGTCCGGCTTCTCGGCCGGAAAATGCAATGGGTTCCCGAATCCTCATACCTGCGGCGTGGAGGCGACCACCTGTCTATCGTGTCGGAAGGATATGTGCCATTTCTCGGCGAAGCGGAGGCAATGGGGGCGGTTGCCATCTGGGTGCATACGCATCCGGGAGTGGCATCTCCGCCGCGGCCAAGCGAGCACGATTGTGAAGTGGATCGGCAGATCGCTGATCTCTTCCGCTTTCGGACAGGCTCACCATATTACGGCACGCTGATCTTTTCTCCGAGGAACGACGGCGTAGCGTTTTCCGGCTATCTCCAGGCCGAGAGTGGTCCTCAACTGCCGATCGAACGCCTCTGGCAGGTGGGGGATAGATTTAGCCTGAACCGATCATTTCTGCTTCCTGCCGGCGACCTTCACACCGATTTTGACCGAAACGTTCGTGCCCTCGGCGGCGCCGTGCAACAGACCCTGAGCGATCTGCGGGTCGGCGTGGTGGGCTGTGGTGGCACCGGCTCTGCCGTTGCTGAGCAACTCGTACGGTTGGGTGTCCGGAACGTGACGCTGTTCGACCCCGATGAACTCTCCGGCAGCAACGTCACGCGCGTTTACGGCTCCACGGCGAGCGACGTAGGTAAGTCCAAGGTAGATACGCTTGCTGCCCATTTGCAGCGGATCGCGCCGGATACGCATTGCCACCTGGTTAAGAGTATGATCACACTGCGCCCGGCGGCCCTGCAGCTTTGCCCCTGCGATGTTGTCTTCGGATGTACCGACGATAATGCCGGAAGGCTCGTTCTATCTCGTTTCTCCACCTATATGCTTGCGCCGGTCATTGATTGCGGAGTCCTGGTCACCAGTGATGCCGCCGGAATCTTGCGCGGCATCGACGGCCGTGTCACGACCCTAATTCCCGGCCAAGCGTGTCTCGTTTGCCGCGGCCGGATCGATGTAGCAAGGGCGGGGGCCGAGCTTCTTACGCCTGATGAGCGCCGCCGCCGGGAAGACGAGGGATATGCGCCCGCGCTCGGCAGGACTGAGCCGGCAGTGGTAACATTCACGACGCTGGTTGCCGCCACGGCCGTCAGCGAGCTATTGGAGCGCCTCATCGGCTATGGACCCGAGCCTCGGCCAAGTGAAGTGCTCCTGCGCTGCCACGACCGCGAAATCTCAACCAACATTGACGCACCTCGCGCACGGCATTACTGTGATATTTCATCTGGAAAGCTTGGAATTGGCCTCACCGATCCCTTCTTGGAGCAAACATGGCCAGAGTAGGACGAATTCCTTTCTGGGAGTGGATACCCGGCCGCGCCTGGCGAATCGTGACGATCGTCGAGGCCGCTGATGAGATACCCGAGCGACTGCCCCCACAGGGCGCCGTAGTCGTCGGGTCATCGGAGCATCCGAAATGGCTGGCGTTTGATTGCCCGTGCAAAACGGGACACCGGATCATGGTGACGCTTGATCCGGCGCATCGGCCTCATTGGGTTGTCAAGAGCGGGAAGAAATTGAGTGTTTCCCCCAGCGTGGACTATCGAACGGCAGAGCGGCGCTGTCACTATCTGGTCACGAACGGGAAGATCATTTGGGTTAACGATATGGAAGGACGTTTCCGTGGCCGAAGCTGACAAACCTGAATTTCCCAAGCAGGAGAACTGCCCCAGCTCTGAGGCTTCTCCCCTTGTGATACCGAAACCGATGAAGACGCCGATGTACGAGGCCCAAAATGCGGAGCGATACCTCCGTCAGGCACGGATTAAGGAAATGCAGAAGGAAGCAAACAGTCGTTTGCTCTGCTATGTCGCCGGGGCCGGTGCAGGGATCACCCGTGACGACGTTCTTGGTATCGGTGAGATGTTGCACAACGTTCCGCGTGGCTCGAATATCGATTTTCTTCTGCATACGGGAGGCGGAGACATCGATGCCGCTGAGAAGACTGTGTCAATGTTACGGGCCGCAGTAGGTAAGGAGGGCCGCTTTCGCGTCGTAGTGCCGGATTTCGCAAAGAGTGTTAGCGCCGGAATAAAACAGCGGCATTTCCACCGGTTTTGTGGTTCGGAAGTGGCTCCATTGGCGGGGACGCGGTACGCACTCTACATGAGTTTCTAAATTGCTCCGTCCGGCAATCGGAGTATGCGGCATGAGAGAACGGGCTCATGGGAGAACGGGTCTGCCGCTATTGCCAGCGTTCGTTTCAGCCATCCAAGTTTCAGCCTGCTCAAGCTGCCTGCAGCGATCCAGCCTGCCAACGGCGGCGACGTAACGATTACCATCGCCGGAAGATCGCTACCGACTCGGTGTATCGACAGGGGTGTCTGGAGAGCGCGCAGCAATGGCGCGCGGAGCATCCGGGTTACTGGGCGCAGTTGCTGAAGCGCAATCCCACGCGGGGGGAACGCAATCGGCAGCACCAACGGGAAAGGGACGAGCGGCGCCGACAGCGCCTTCTTGCCAACAACAACTCAGCTCCGAATCTTGCCAACAACACTCCAGCTCTCCCGCAAGCCCTTGAATCAAAAGCGCTGAATCTTTCTTGCCAACAACAGCCCTCTGTTCAAAGCTTCGCCCTCTGCCCCATAAAGGGAAGCGAGCCATGCTCACCACCGACCAGATCAACGATTTGCATCACCTGTATTGGGCGGAGCGCTGGCCCATTCGCAAGATCGAACAGCATCTGCGCATGAGTTGGCACACCATCAAGAAGTATTTGGAGTCGCCGGCGCAGACGCCGGCAACACGATCGCGCACCAGCAAACTGGATCCCTTCAAGCCGACCATCGCCGAACTGCTGGAGAAGGACGCCCGGGCGAGCGCGGCCGTCATCGAACAACGCTTGCGGCCCCTCGGCTATAACGGCGGTCACACCATCCTGCGTGACTACATCCACAACGTGCGTCCGCAACTACAACCCAAACGCGCCTTCGTGCGGATGGAACCCGAAGCCGGCGAACGCTTTGAGGTGGACTGGGGGCACTTCGGCACTCTCAGCTATGCGGGCGACCAGCGCAAGCTATATGCCTTCGCGTTGGTCGATGGGCACAGCCGAATGTCGTACCTGGAGTTTACCCACAGCCAATGCTTCGAGACCTTCGTACGATGTCACATTCACGCGTTTGGGGCTTTCAACGGGGTGAGCCGCGAAATTTACTACGACAACCTGGCCACCGCCGTGGCCGAACATGACGGCCGCCTGGTGCGCTTCCACCCACGTTTCCTGGCGTTCGCCCGCGAATACAACTTCGTTCCGAGGGCCTGCAATCGGGCCAGTGGCTGGGAAAAAGGAAAAGTGGAACGTGGTGGCATCGGGTACGTGCGCCAGAATTTCTGGCCCTTGCGCGAATTCACCGACCTGCACGATGTGAACCGTCAGGCACGACAGTGGCTGGCCGAGGTCGCCAACCAGCGCCTCCACCATGAAACCCGCGAGAGGCCCATCGATCGCTTCCGGGCCGATGCCCTACGCCCGCTCCCGGTGATCCCTTACGATTACCGCGACACCGTCGAAGCCCTCGTCCACAAGGATCTTCGTTTGCAGTTTGATGGCAACCGCTACTGCGTACCGCATCGTTATGTGGGGCGACGGCTCACGGTGAAAGCCGATGCCAGTTCCGTCACCATCTACTACCGCTATCAGGAAATCGTCTCCTATCCGCGCAGTTGGCGGCGCGGCCAAACCTTCGGTGCTGAGCGCTTCGAGCGGGAACTGTCCGAACAACGTCCCGCGGCCCGCCGCTCCCAGGCTCAACGACGCTTCCTCGATTTTCTCGACGGCCTCTGCGCCCCCGACATAGTCGAGGGCTATCTGCGTGGCGTGGCCGATAGCGACCGTGTGCTTTCGCGCCAACTGAACGAACTGCTGGAACTGATCCGGCAGTATGGAGCGAATGCAGTGGCCGGCGCCGTCGCCAAAGCACATGCAGCTCGCGCCTTCGGCGCCGACTACGTCGCCAACATCCTCCGCCAGCAACAAGCACCGCGCCGGCCCCAGCCGCCACTTCGCCTCCGCGATCCGCGGTTGAACGAACTGGCGACCGATCCGTTATCGCTGCTGGCCTACGATGCTTTCATTCTTGAATCCCGAAAGGAATCCGATGACTCTGCCAGAGAAACTGGATCAGCTGAGCCTGTCGACCATGAGTCGCCAACTGGAGACGACGATCTCTGAGGCCGCCACCAGGAACCTCAGTGTAACCGCCACGCTGGAATGGCTTGCCGATATGGAACTGG
>Ga0335070_10010812_pt1 | contig 10664 bp, 9 predicted proteins | sample Lox_Sample_13_FD_206722 | JGI IMG/M metagenome (GOLD analysis project Ga0335070, IMG submission 206722) | Soil microbial communities from Loxahatchee National Wildlife Refuge, Florida, United States - Lox_Sample_1.3 | ecosystem: Environmental > Terrestrial > Soil > Wetlands | place: USA: Florida...
GATCAGGTCGGCCACGTCGACGCGACGAACCCGTCCCGCCGAGAATGTCGGGCGGCGGCTCAGCGCGACGTCGGACAGCGCGTCGAGCATGTCGGCCAGGTGGTGCACGTGCCGGGCCACCAGCCGAAGACTGGTGTCCCGGTCAGCCGGCGACATCGGCCGCGACGCGGTCGGGGAAGTCAGCGCCTCAGTCAGCGCCTCCAAAGACGTTACCGGGGTGCGGAACTCGTGCACCAGCACCTGCAGTCCATCCTGTTGCGACTGGTAGGACCGCAGCAGGCGCGCCCGCAGGTCGCGCTCCTCTTCCGCGGCGGCATGCTCGGCCTCGGCTTCTACCAGCGCACGCACCCGGGAGCGGTGTTCGCGTTCGGCAAGCGCGGACAGCCCCGCGGTGATGAGCGCGATGAAGATCAGATACACGGCCGACCAGCCGGCCTGTAGCACCGGGGCCGCGGCGACCGGACGCGCCGGTGACGACGTCAGCGCCACAGGGACATAGGCGGTGCCCAACAGGATGGCGACCAGCAGGGTTTCGCAGAACGACAGCCGCGCCGCCGAGGCGATGACGACCAGCGCCAACACCGCGACCACCGGGCTGTAGACCCCTCCGCTCAGCGCGATGAGCGCCAAGGTGAAGGCCGAGTCGAAGCCGGTGACCAGCCACGAGTACCGGGTGCGCCGGACCTCCAGCTGCGGATACGCCATCAGCACGGCCGCGTAGACCATCGCGGCGCCCAACACCGCAACGGTAGCCGGGGCGTGCTGCCGGACCCACTGCGGTCCGATCGCCAGCAGCACACCGATCGAGATCACCACGGCGACCCGCACCGCGACGACGGTGCGGGCCAGCCCGTAGTCCGCGCCGTCGAAGTCCACCGTGCTGCTGAGCTGATCGAGCGGTCTCACCCGGCTGACCATAGGTTGGGGCTAGCATCGCGGCAATGACCCGCTCGCCGTACGTCGTGGTCATTGTGGACGACCACGAGCTGTTCGCGCAGGGCCTGGCCCTGCTGCTCAGCCGCGAATGGGGCGAGTTGTTCACCATCGGGGGCCAGACGACGTACGTGGAAGAGGCCGCCGACCTGGTGGCGCGCTGCTCGGCCGACGTCGCGATCATCGACCTGTCGATGCCGCCCCTGGGCGGGGTGGCCGCCATCCGGCACATCAAGGCGCGTCACCCGAAGACCCGGATCCTGGCGCTGTCCGGGACCGACGACCTTGGGCTGGCCGAGGAGGCGCTGCGCGCCGGCGCCGACGGTTTCCTGCCCAAGACCGCGCGGCCCGAGGCGCTGGCCGGGCCGCTGTGGACGATCGCAGAGGGGTTGCGGGTCGTCGACGGCAAGCTGCTCGACGCGCTGCTGAGCAACATCCGCAAGCCGCCGTCGACACTCCTGGACAGCCTCAGCGCCCAGGATCTCCAATTGTGGACCCTGCTCGCGACCGGCATGGAGACGGCCGACATCGCCCGGCGAATGCTGGTGTCGGAGCGCACCGCCAAACGCATGGTTGCTGCACTGCTGCACAAACTCGGCGTCAGTAACCGCATTGCGGCCGCCGCATTGGCCGGCCGCTACCGGCTGCTGGACGATGCCGCCGAAACCGACCGGCTCAGTTGAGGATTCGGATGGCCTGCGCGGGACACATCGCCGCCGCCCGGATCAGCCGGTCGCGGTCAGCTTCGGGGGGATCCGGCTGCAGCACCACCACTTGTTCGGCGCCGTCGGGGATGTCGAACACGTCCGGAGCGGCCAGCAGGCACTGCCCGTGTCCCTCACACAGGTCGTAGTCGACAGCGATGCGCATGAGGCCCAGTGTCGGCGGCGGCCGGTGACCGCGGAAGGCCCGCGGGCGCCAGATGTGGCCTGCCCGGGCCAGCTCGTCGAGGGCCTTTCAGCCCTACTTTGCATCGAGGCGGACGGCGTAGCATCTGCTCATTCTGGGACGCTTAGCGTCCCTTCCTGAGCCGAAACGCGACCAATGACCACTACGCAAAGCCAGCCCGCCTCCTGCCTCGAAGCGCCCGCGGTTGCCGAAGAGCGCAGACACGAAGTCGACGCGATCGTCGAGGCCGCGGCCGAGGCGGCCCTTGCATTCCGCAGGCTCGACCAGGAGCAGGTAGATGCGATCGTCGAGGCGATGGTGCGCGCCGGGGTCCGCGCGGCGGGGGAACTGGCGAGTGTGGCGATCGAGGAGACGGGCTTCGGGGTCTTCGAGGACAAGGTCGTCAAGAACTATGTGGCCACCGAGTTCCTGCACGACTATCTGCGCGGCAAGAAATCGGTCGGGATCATCGACGAGGACGTCGAGCACAACATCGCCCATGTGGCCGAGCCGATCGGGGTCGTGCTGGCCATCACCCCGGTGACCAACCCGACCTCCACGGTGCTGTTCAAGGCGATCGTGGCCGCCAAGACCCGCAACGCCATCCTCTTTCGACCGTCACCGCACGCGGTGCGCTCCTGCGAGCGCAGCCTCGAGATCGTGCGCGCGGCGGCCGAAGCGGCCGGGATGCCACCGGGGGCCCTCCAGGTGATCCCCGACGCCGCCCACGAAGTCACGCACTATCTGTTCAAACACCCGCGAGTCGACTTCATCTGGGTGACCGGGGGGCCGAAGATCGTCGCGCTGGCGAATGCGGCCGGAAAGCCGGGCCTGTGCGTCGGTCCCGGCAACGCCCCGATCTACATTCACGAGACCGCGGACCTCAACGGCGCCGTCGTCGACATCCTCATCTCGAAGACCTTTGACTCGTCCGTCATCTGCCCCGCCGAGCAAACGTGCATCATTGACGACGGCGTATACGACACGGTGATCGCCGAGTTCGAGCGAATGGGTGCCCAGCTCCTCACCCCCGACGAGGCAAAGGCGTTGGCGGAGTTCGCGTTCGGCTGTGGCGACAGGATCTCGCCCGAGGCGGTCGGGCAGAAGGCATCGGAACTGGCCGCCCGCGCCGGCTTCAAAGTGCCACCGACGGTGAAGGTGCTGCTGGCGGAGCTGCCGGCGGACCTGGACGAACTCGCGGCGCACCCGTTGCTACAGGAGAAGCTGATGCCGGTGCTCGGGGTCGTGCGCGCGCGCAGCGTCCAACACGCTATCGACGCCGCGGTGCTCGTCACCGAGCACGGCGGATTGGGCCACACCTCGGCCATCTACGCCAACGACGAAAACGTCATCGACGCATACGGTCTGGCGGTTCGCACCGGTCGGGTCCTGGTCAACGCGCCGACATCCGTCGGGGCCCTCGGCGGGATCTACAACGACCTGACCCCCACGTTCTCCCTGGGTTGCGGCACGTGGGGCGGCTCGAGCACCACCGAGAACGTCAACTACCGGCAGCTGCTGAACATCAAGACCGTCTCGCGGCGCCGCATGCCGCCGCAATGGTTCCGCGTCCCGTCCAACACCTACTTCAACGAGGGCGCACTGGACAACCTGCGCGAGCTCGACTGCGAAACCGTCGTTGTGATCACCGATGCGTTGACCGAAGAGCGCGGCGTGGTCGACCAGCTGCGCGGCAAGTTGCGCGCCCAACACGTCCAGGTTTTCAGCGAGGTGACACCGGAGCCCGACGAGGCCACCATCCGCCGTGGTGTTGCGCTGCTGCAGCGGGTCCAACCCGATCTGCTGGTCGCCGTCGGCGGCGGCTCGGTGCTGGACGCCGGCAAGGCGATCCGGCTGTTCTACGAACATCCGGAGAAGAGCCTCGACGAGTTGACAATGCCGTTCCTCGACCCCCGCAAGCGCGTCGCCGACTATCCGGTCGACCGTCATCGCGTCCAATTGGTCGCTGTCCCAACGACATCGGGCACCGGATCGGAAGTTTCGCCGGCGGCGGTGTTGACGGTGCGCGGTAAGAAAGAGACGCTCGTCGACTACAGCCTGGTGCCCGACCTCGCGGTCGTCGACCCGGTTCTCACCTCGTCAATGCCGCACACACTGACCGCCGACACCGGCATCGACGCGCTGACCCATGCCCTGGAGGCGGCCGTCTCGATCTTCGCGTCGCCCTATACGGATGCGTTGTGCGCCCAGGCGGCACGACTGATCTTCGACGCGTTGCCGAGGGCATACGATGACCCCCACGATCTATCCGCGCGGACTGACATGTCCAATGCGGCAACCCTTGCCGGGCTTGCCTTTTCGAATGCGTTCGTCGGGACGAATCACGCGCTCGCCCATGCCGTCGGAGCGAGATTCGGGATCTCGCATGGCCGGGCGAACGGCATTTTCCTGCCGCATGTGCTGCGCTACAACGCAAGTTTGCCAAGCAAGTTCATGCCCGCGCCGGGATATTCTGCCTACGTGGCGCCGGACAAATACGCGCAGCTCGGCCAGCTGATCTTCGGCGGCCATGAGCCCGACGAATGCCGCGGCCGGCTGTTTCGTGGCGTTGATGATCTGCTGAACCGACTGAAGATGCCGCGATCGCTGCGCGAGTACGGCGTCGAGGAGGAGCAATTCCTTGGGGCTCTGCCCGCGCTGGCGATGACGGCTTTCGAGGATCTGAGCAACCGCACAAATCCGCGGATGCCCTTGGTCAGCGAGATCACCGCTTTGCTGCGGGTGGGCTTCTACGGCGATGCCGTTCTCGGCCAGTCACCCCCGCCCGAACGATTGGGGCCGTCTCAAAGCTGAAGCTCAACCGCGCACCGCAGGCATCACGTCACGTTCCCACGCCGCGAAGAACCCGTCCATGTCGAGGCCGATCTGCTGCACGTACACCTCGTCGATGCCGGCGTCGACGTACTTGCGCACCTGCACGACGTGCGTGTCCGGATCCGGCCCGCACGCGACGCTCTCGGCCACCTCCTCCGGCGCCACCAGCGACATCAGCGCGGCGAAGTCCTTGGGCCGCGGCAATATCTGTGCGGTCTGCCCCGGCAGCCCCTCGTTGGCCCACAATCGGTGCGCCACCTTGAGCGCGGCGTCCGGGTCCTGATCCCAGCTGACCTTGGTCCCCGCCTGCACCGGCTTGTCGTCGCCACCGGAGTTCCGGAAAGCCTTGACCAGCTCGCCGTCCGGCATTGCCAGGACGTAGCCGTCGCCGATGCGCCCGGCCAGCTCCGCGCCCTGCGGACCGAAACCGGACACGTAGATCGGCACCGGCTGCTCCGGCCGGGTGTAGATGCGCGCTTCTTGGACCTCGTAGTGCCTGCCGTGGTGGCTCACCTCGTCGCCCTTGTGCAGCTTGCGGATGACCCCGACGGCCTCCTCCAGCATTTCCTGGCGCACCGCGACGGACGGCCAGCTGTTGCCGAGGATGTGCTCGTTGAGCGCCTCCCCGCTGCCCACCCCGAGCACGAACCGGCCGTCGAGCTGCACCGCGGCGGTGGCCGACGCGTGCGCGATGATCGCCGGATGCGTTCGCACGGTCGGGCAGGTGACGGCCGTGCTGACGGGCTGCGACGTCGCCTCCGACAGCGCACCGATCACGCCCCACACGAACGGGCTCTGCCCCTGCTCGTCGTTCCACGGATGAAAATGGTCCGAGATCCACAACGCGTCGAACCCGGCGGCCTCCGCGCGCTTGGCCTGGTCTACCAATTCCTTGGGGCCGAACTGCTCGCAGGACAGAAAATATCCGATCTTGGTCATGGCGGCGGGCTACCTGCTGCGCTGTGGCTTAAGCGAACTTCCGCCACACGAGTCACGCCGTCGGGAGGACCACCCTTTTTGTCCACCTCATAGCGACAACGCAACGAAGTTGTCGCTAGGAGGTGGACAAAAAGCCGATGCCCTTCCGGGCTGAGGCCCGTGTGTCGCGTGGAACTGCGCTCAAGGGTCGCGAGAACAGCTTCGCCGTTTAGGAGAAGGTTATTCTCCCGAATCGAGAGACGCTTTACGATCGGTGGGTGCCGCACACGCTGGAACTCGACCGCTCTCGCGACGGCGTCGTCCTCGTGCGCCTGAGCCGCCCGGAGCGGCTCAACGCCATCAACGAGGCCATGCAAGCCGAATTGGCCGGGGCCCTGGCGGATTTGGGGGCCGATCGGTCGACCCGTGCCATCGTCCTCACCGGAGCCGGTCGCGGCTTTTGCGCCGGCATCGACATGCGCGACTTCGGACCCGACGCGCCCGAGGCGACCGCCCCGGCGCTGGACCGGATGCGTTTCCAGGAGAGCATGGCCGCGCTCGCCCAACACGTCCGGGAAGTGCCGCAGCCCGTCATCGCCGCGGTCAACGGCCCGTGCGTCGGGGCCGGTCTCGCGCTGTGCCTCGCCGCCGACATCCGAATCTGTTCGGCGCAAGCATCCTTCGGCAACGCCGCCATCCTGCTCGGGCTGTCGGGCGCCGAGATGGGCATGAGCTATCACCTGCCCCGCATCGTCGGCACCAGCGTCGCGGCCGACTGGATGCTCACCGGGCGCACGGTCTCGGCCGGCGAGGCCGAGCGGCGGGGGCTGGTCAGCGAGGTCGTCGAACCCGATCGACTGGTCGATCGCGCCGTCGAGTTGGCGGCGCTGATCGCGGGCCTCGCACCGCTCGGCGTGCAATTGACGAAGCGCGCGCTGCAGGTCAACACCGACGCGGCGAGCCTGCCGGCGGCCCTGGAGCTGGAGAACCGCAACCAGGTGATCGCGCATGCGACCGAGGACGCGGCCGAGCGCCGCAAGAAGTGGCAATGACCCAGCTGAGAAGGGACAACGGATGTCGTGGGACTTCTCCACCGACCCGCAGTGGGCCGAACAACTGGAATGGGTCGAGGAGTTCGTGCGCACCGAGTGCGAACCGATTGACCTGATCGTCAAGGAGTCGCACGACCTCAACGATCCGGTGCGGCAGGCGCTAATCCCGCCGCTGCAGGACATCGTCAGGGAGCGCGGCCTGTGGGCCACCCACCTCGGGCCGCACCTGGGCGGTCCGGGCTATGGCCAGGTGAAACTGGCTCTGCTCAACGAGATCCTGGGTCGTTCGGAATGCGCGCCGATCGTCTTCGGTTCGCAGGCCCCCGATCCGGGCAACAGCGAAATCCTTGCGCACTACGGCACGCCCGAGCTCAAGGCGCGCTACCTCGAGCCGCTGCCGGACAACCGCATCGTGTCCTGCTTCTCGATGACCGAGCCACAGGGCGGCGCGGACCCCAAGGTGTTCCGGACCACAGCGGTCCCCGACGGCGATCACTGGATCATCAACGGGGAGAAGTGGTTTTCGTCGTTCGCCTCGATGGCGTCGTTTTTCATCGTGATGGCGATGACCGACCCCGACGCGCCGCCCTATCAGCGCTACTCGATGTTCGTCGTGCCGGGCGACACCCCGGGCATCAATGTGATGCGCGATGTCGGGCTGGGGTATCAGCCGCCGGGTGGCGGCGGGCGCGAGGGCTATGTCCGTTACGAGAACGTCCGGGTGCCCGCCGATCACATGCTGGGCCCGCGCGGCGGGGCCTTCGTCGTCGCCCAAACCCGCTTGGGGGGCGGGCGAATTCATCACGCCATGCGCACGGTGGGGCTGGTCCGGCGCATCTTCGACATGATCTGTGAGCGGGCGGTGTCGCGTTACACCCAGGGCGAGGTCCTGGCCAACAAGCAGCTGGTCCAGGAGATGGTCGCAGACTCATGGATGGAGATCGAGGCCTTCCGCCTGCTGACCCTGCAAACAGCCTGGAAGATCGATCAATTCAACGATTACAGGGCGGTGCGAGCCGACATCTCGGCGGTGAAGGCGATGATGCAGAAGGTGTTGCACGACGTGTCGTCGCGGGCGCTTCAGCTGCACGGGTCGCTGGGCACCACCCACGAGATGCCCTTCGTCCAATACCTGGTGGAATCGTTCGTGCTCGGCCTCGCCGACGGCCCCACCGAAGTGCACAAGGTGACGCTGGCCCGGCTGTTGCTGAAAGACCACCCACCCGCGCCGGACCTGTTTCCCTCCGAACACCTGCTGCGCTTGCGCGCGGCGGCCGAGGCGAAGTTCGCGGACAGGCTGGCGGGCATACCCCGCGGCGTGGCGATCGCTAGCGCGGCGGAGCCGGGCGAAGCGGGTCGCCACCATCGGCCTTAGACGGCCTTGGTGACGCCGACGTACGACAGCACCACATCGGACTGATCGGTCTCCCGGGTCAGCGTCGCATACGAGCGGATGAACGACTGGCCCACGCATCCGTCGATCTTGACGTGGAAGTTGCTGATCATCACCCAGGGACTCGGCCCCTTGAACTGCTTTTTGACCACCGGCACCACGATCACGAGCCCCGGCTTGAGCCCCACAGTGATCACGCCGTTGATCGGCACGGTGACCAACGGGATAAAACCACCGGCCAACGGGAAGCCGATGCCCGGGTTGACGCCGGCGCTACCGGCCATCGTGACGCCGTTAGACGTGCTCATGTCGATTCCGCAGCCGATCTCGTAGCCCACCTCGAGCTGGCCCCGAGGCGGTTCCGGACCGATCAGCGAGCCGACGAATGTTCCGCTGGCAAGGTATTCGCGGGACGAGACCGCCGTGGTCAACGGCGCCACGGGGATCTGCGACTCGTCCTTGGCGCCGAGACCCAGTGTCCAGCCGTCGGGCGTGGTAAGGGTTGCGGGAGGGTTCGATGCCACCCCGCCGTCCGGCGCGGGCGCCGTCGCAGCGGCGGGGTCGACGTCCGGGTCGGCACTTGCCGCCGGCGCCGAGGTCACCATCGTGACGAGACAAACCGCGACAGCCGCAGCGCGGCGAACAACCACGGTTACCGGCCTCACGCGCGACACCGTAGGCGCTCCGCGAATCGGGTCATGGAATTTGCTGGGCACTCGGCTGAAGTCGTTGTGCGTTCGTGACTGATCCGCGATATGGCCCCGGGACGCTGGAGGAACCCTGTGCCGCTTGATTTGCCGGACCGCTAGAATACGCAGCAGACAGAGAGGGCAGCGATGAAGCTTCGCACGTTCGCCTGGGGATTGCTGGCCAGTCCGATGTGCTCCATGGTCCTCGCGGGTGGCACCGGCATAGCGCACGCCGATTCAGACCCGTTGGTGCCGGCGGGGCCAGGGATTGTGGATCTCATCGTGGCGGACACTCCAGTGCTGCTGGTGGATCCGCGCGACGAAGGCGGCCCATCAGCCGATTGGGGTGGTGCTGGGATGTACTGCGAAAACATGTTCGTGCGGTGCCGTTAATCCACCGCTAGTCCAGCAGCGACCGCGCCCGATCCAGCAGCCTGGGCAGCGTATCGGCCATGGCTTCCAATTCGGCCCGCGGAGAACGCCTTCGGCGGTTGTGCTTGACGATCAGCGACCACGTCGCCGCGGACTTGAAACAGGCCAAAGCGGTGAACCAGCCCAAGTCGGTGAGCTCGCAGCCCAACTCGCGTTGATAGATCTCGGCGAGTTCGCTGGTCGGGGGCGCGACCCCGGCGGAGGCCGGAACCCGCTGGTACGTCTCGGGGTCGCAGTTGATCAGAAACCAGCCCGCATCGATACGCGGATCGCCGATCGACCAGATCTCCCAGTCGATCACCGCGGTGATCCGGGCGCTGACGGCCATCAGGTTGCCCAGCCGGAAGTCACCGTGCACCACGCTGGGCCGCAAAGCCCATGGTGCGCACGCCAATAGGGCGTCCCGCACGCCACGCCAGCCCCGCACCAGCTCCGCATCGACGGTCCGCAGCGTGTCGCACCAGCGCTGGACCTCGGAGACCGGATCGGTGACGGCCTCGCCGGCCAGGCCCAAATCGGACGGCGACAGGCTGTGCAGGGCGGCCATGGCCCGGCACGCATTGCGATAGCGCTCGGCCAGATCGGCAGCCGGCGGGCAGCCGTCGAACAGCGGCTCCACGCAGTCGCCTTCGACCTGGGCCATCACAAACAGCGGCGGGGTATCGGGCGGGCCGCCCGGATCCTCCCACACCACCTCGGGGACCGGGACTTGCGTCGCGGCAAGCGCTTTCATGATGCGGGCCTGACGCAACACGTCGCGGTGCGCGACCGGCTCAACGCCGGGCGGGGCAACCTTGATCACCACCGCCCGGCCGCCGCGCGCACCGCGGAACGTGAGGCTGGACGCGCCCCCGGAGAGCGGGGCGACGTCAACAACGTCCGCGGCCGCGAGTCGCCGGCGCAGCGCGTCGAGGTCGAGCTCGACCAAGTTCATCCAGTCAGCGGGCCGGTTCTCGACCAGCCGACTTCGGCCAGGAAGGACTGCGTGTGCGCGATGCGCCCGGTCATGGTCCGCGGATCGCAGGTGCACAACCGCAGGGCGGTCTCGGTGATCAGATCGATTTCCTCGGTGTCGGTCTTGGCCAGGTCCAGGGTGCCGGCCCCGGGAGTCGCGACGGGGTTGGACGGAGCGGCGGCGTTGACGGCGATGCCGTCGTCATAGAGTTCGGCGGCAAGGCTTTTGGTGAGCCGGTTGAGCGCGGCCTTCGCCGTTGCATAGATGCCGAAGCCCGCGGTCCGGTCGAATTCGGAGAACGGCGGTCCGGGCGGCAGGTCCCCGCCGACCGACGTCAGGTTCAGGATCCACCCACGTCCGCGGTTTCGCATCGCGGGAATCGCCAACTGGCTCAGGTGCAACGGCCCCAGCACGTGCATCTCGATCATCAGCCGGGCCCGCCGTTCGGGAAACCCGTCGAGCGGCCGCAGGAAGGTGACCGCGGCGTTGTTGACCAAGATGTCCGGGGCGCCGACGGCGCCCACCACCTCGCCGAAAAGCCGTTCGCGTTCCTCGGATTGCGAGAGGTC
>Ga0335070_10010814_pt1 | contig 10663 bp, 4 predicted proteins | sample Lox_Sample_13_FD_206722 | JGI IMG/M metagenome (GOLD analysis project Ga0335070, IMG submission 206722) | Soil microbial communities from Loxahatchee National Wildlife Refuge, Florida, United States - Lox_Sample_1.3 | ecosystem: Environmental > Terrestrial > Soil > Wetlands | place: USA: Florida...
CAGAGGATGTGGCACTTGGGAAGTTGAGAACGTACTGGTCCCGCATTGGCTTCTGGCCACTAGGCAACACAGGAATTTACGTGATGAGCATATCGCAGAGAGGTTGTGAGCATCGTCCCCAGAACAGCAGGATTCATTGACCGCTCGGTTAGCGGCCACCGGTTAGAACGCTGCCCTGTCACCGGCTCCCAGCACGATTTCCCCGACTGGGCGCCCGCCGCACACCATACCTTTAGCCAGCGGTAATTCTCTCCTCCATTGGCACAGGCTCCTGTACTCAAAAGGGACGCCTGATGACGTCTTGCTCAGCTCACAACCACTCATTACGCACGGGCATAATTAGTTGGTTGGAAAGCCTGCCTGTCCCGCAACGGGCCGCGGGTTCAGGGTAAGTGTAAGAGCAAACACATGGTTGACACATTGAATCCGCAGCCAGCGTGACTTCGCCACTTGATCAGCAAATTCTCAAGCGGCAAGTCTTCGTTCTTTCGTCTAGGGCGGATTACTGCCGGTTTGTTTGGACGTTAAGTCAGGAGGAGCACGTGGCGTACAAAGTGCTGAACTCAGCGGCGACGCTGATTCAGAGAACAACCACGGAGGCTCCTTAACGACATATGTATTACATCGGACTGGATGTACACAAGAAGACGATCAGTTGCGTAGAGGACGCAAGCTGAACGTTCTGGAGACCTCCGCTTGGAGCGCGTTGGCGGCAGGAGCCTTTGTGCTGTCAAGCGTGTTCCCCAGTTTTCATCCAGTGCGCGTATTGTTCGTTGTCCTCACGGGTGCATGGAGCCGCACACGGGCGGCGCCCAATCCAAAGCGGCGCACGCGGCAAGTTGGGCGTCAATCCTGGCGGCGACCACCGGAGGAAACGGCGCTGTCTTCCTCAACTTGCTTTCATGGAGGTCCTGTGAGACTGGTAAAATCGTAGCCAACTCCTCCAGGATGAGGAGGCTGGGCAAATGCTCAATTCATGTTGGATCAATCAGAGGCCCAAATTTCGCCTGCTTGCCCTGCTGGTCTTGCTGACTTGCGCTGTAGTTGTCTTCATGCCGGTGCAGCCGAGCTACGCCCAGGAGGCCGGGTATGCGACCATCAGCGGGACCGTCACAGACCCACAAGGTGCTCTAGTAGAGCACGCAAACGTCACGATCACAAACATCGATACCGGAGTGAAGAGGGACACCGTCACAGGGAGCGATGGCGGCTACACAGTACCTTATTTGCCGGTCGGGCATTACTCGGTTTCGGCTTCGCATGCGGGCTTCAAGACTACAACGCAGCCCGGCATCACGTTGACCGCCGATCAAAAAGCCACGGTGAACATTGCCCTTGCCGTCGGTGACGTGAAGGAAAGCATCGAAGTGTCGATCGCCCAAACGATGCTCGAGACCCAGTCGGCGGCTCTCGGCGAGGTCATCAACAGCATCTTCATCGAGGAACTTCCACTCAATGGACGGGATCCCGGCGCACTGACGTTCGTGGTTCCCGGAGGTACAAATGGCGCTGCCAGGACGAGTGCCATTACCACTGCGGGCAACGGCAGCGGGATGCCCAGCGAGATCGGGGCTTCGATCAACGCCAGTCGAATGGGAGGTATTTACTATCAGTTGGACGGCGTCTACAACATGGACAATTACCTGGCGTCGGCGAACCCGTTCCCCGATGCTGACGCCACGCAAGAGTTTCGCGTGCTTACCAACAACTTCTCCGCAGAGTATGGCGGCGGTTCTACCGCTGTAGTGAGCGTGGTCACGAGGTCGGGAACCGACCAATGGCATGGGAACGCATTCGAGTTCGCCCGAAACAGTTTCTTCAACGCGGCGGATTGGTTTTCGCATGTGCCGGATGGCCTTTCGCGCAATCAGTTCGGCGGCTCCGTTGGAGGGCCGCTGCAAAAGGAGAAGCACTTCATTTTCGGCAACGTACAGTTCACAAAACAATCCCTGCAGAATAATGGCAGTCCATCATATGTGCCCACCAACGCCATGCTGAACAACGGCGACTTCAGTGCTATCCCTACGCAACTGCGCAACTATAACGGGACGCCCTTCCCGAACAATCGGATCCCGACTTCCATGTTCGATCAGGTCGCTCTAAACATCGAGCAGTACATCCCCAAGACAGACAATGCGAATGGGCTGGTTTACGTTCCCGGAGCAAACGTCAAGTCGAACACCCAGGAATTCACGATCAAGTACGATTGGAACCCCAACTCGAATAATCATGTCATGGGCCGGGTGTTTTACCAGAACTATAACCAGCCCAAGATATCCAACACCACGAATTGGCTGGCTACCGCCGATTCCTGGATTGGGCGCAACGTAAATTACGCCGCGAATTGGACCTACACCATCAGCCCCACACTGGTGAATAACGCCTTCTTCGGCTACGACCGGCTGAACAGCGAATCCCTCAGCGGCATTCCCAAGGGCTGGAAGGAATTAGGAGCCAACATCCCACAGCCAGACCCACATAATGCTACGATCCTTGTGAGCTGGGGAAGCACGGGCTTTTCCTGGTTTGAGCAGAACGTCATCCAAAAACGCCACGACTGGACCGTCGGCGATCAGGTGTCCTGGATAAAGGGGAAGCATATGGTTGTGGCGGGCGTCAACGTCATGTACGAATACTCTCTGGAGCAGTCGTCCTGGCTGGCGGATCCGCTGGTTATCTTCAACGGTTCGGTCACCGGCAGCTTCTTCTCAGACTTCCTGCTCGGCGATATCGGGAATTTCGAGCAGGGAGGGGGAGAATACAACGTATACTCTTCACCCGAGTTTGTTGCGTTCGCTGACGACACGATTCGTTTGAAGCCGAATCTGACCCTGGAGCTCGGCGTTCGATACGAGCCCTGGAGGGCTCCAAGGCCCACTCCGTCGGGGCGGACAGCCAACTGGTGGCCGGGCCACCAGAGCACGGTGTACCCGAACGCGCCCGCGGGTCTAGTATTTCCCGGGGACGCTGGGGTTCCGGACGGCGGGTATCCCAATGAGTACGGTCGCATCAGCCCGCGCATCGGAATTACCTGGCAGCCCGGATTCCTGCCCAAGACTTCCATTCGAGCGGCGTTCGGCAGATTCGCCATACCGTACTATTACACGTACTACAACCACGTCGGCGCGGATCCACCTTTCAGTCCAAGCTTCGACCTCACCCCAGGCACTGTTGGGGGCGTGCGGATACCCTTTGACGATCCCTGGTCCGTCTTCACTCCGACGGGAGGAGTCGCTCCGTTTCCTCCTTTCGCCCAATCGGGTACCAAACCCGGCTCAAACGCCACGTTCGTCTTACCGGCAGGCCTCCCTGCCATCTTTACCCCCCAATTTAAACTGGGCTGGTCACAGAACTGGAACCTGTCGATCCAGCACCAGTTTAGTCCCACCTTGCTTCTTACCGCAGCCTACGTGGGAAGCGAGGCGTATCATATCGCGACCGGCGCCGAGGTGAATCCCGGGATATACTCGGCAGGCGGAGCCCGCACCCTCTACCCGAACTTCAGCAACGTTGAAGTCTATGAGCCCTGGGGTACCGCCAGCTATGAAGGTTTGCACCTCAGCTTAGAGAAGCGGTTCTCTCATGGCTTCCAGTTTGTCTCCAACTACGCCTGGTCGAAATCGCTGGACCTGCTTTCCCAAAGCGACCTTTCGAGCGGACCACTTCTTCGCAATGCGTACAATCCCGGCATAGACCATGGCATTTCGGCCCTTAACGTGCCCTATGTTTGGTCGAACATGTTCACTTGGAGGCTACTCGCCTTTAAGGATCACGGCGCTCTCGCAGCCGGGGCACTCGGAAACTGGGAAGTGTCCGGGATATTCAGCATGACCGCAGGTGTGCCTTTCAGTGTCGCGGGAGGTAATGGAAGCAACAATTCCGAATCTCAAAACGGCAATGACCTGGCAGACTTGACGGGCCAGCTACTCAACGTGCACAAGGGGTCGGAAGCACAATGGGTGCACCAATACTTCAACCCGGCGGCGTTCAAAGTAAATGCTCCAGGTACCTTCGGGAATTCGCCCAAGAACCTCATGAGGGGACCTGCAGATGATAACTTGGACTTGGCGGTTGCGAAGAACTTTCCCTTCCGCAAGGAGCGGTATGGTCTCCAGTTCCGATGGGAGATGTTTAACGCGACGAATACTCCATGGTTCGGTCTTCCAGTAGCTGATCCCTCGAACCCGGCGTGCGGGCAAATTAACGGCCTGCAGGGTAAACCAAGGATCATGCAATTTGGTCTAAAGTTCCATTATTGAGCTTGCCGGCCATTGCGGCGCGTTACCATAGAGTAAGGGAACCCAAGGGAATCCCTCCCAGGCCCCCGATTGGTTGCTGGCGAGGATGAGTTTGTTGTCCCCGTCCTGACGCCAATTTCGCTCGTCGCATGCAATTCCCATAGACCCCACCGCGTCCGCCGCAAACGCGAGCGGTTTCCTTCTGACGGCTTTATCGAACGCGCGCCCTGACACTCGTTTCTCCACACTCCTCCAGCTTGCGCGCGTCCAATAAAAACATACGTCATGCGTCCGTTGTCGGACAACACCGCTAAATAGGCAGGATTTTACTTGGCATACGCGCTAGATGGCAGATTGAGAAACCTCCGTCCCGATCTTGGCGCGGCATCCGCACTTTCTCATCTGGGTCGCGATCACAGTTTGCTGTTCGTTCTTGAGGTAGGCGATAATTGAGTGGCATCTGGCTGGGTAGCGCAATGTCCGTACCACAATGTCCGACGCTGTTTCGGCTGTGAAGGTGCGAAAGATGACTTCTCGCTGGCCAGTTCTGCTTTGTTTCAAACGGCCCCTCACGTCGATGTTGCGGCTGGACGGGCATCCCTGCTACGCGCTGTTACTAGCAGGCACGCTCAACCTTCTGCTTTGGTGTCCTCCCGTTCTGGCTGTGAACCCATCTCAAGACATCAGCCAGTACGCGCACACCGCTCGGACCGTCCGGGATAGGTCCTTCCTCGGCAACACCCGGGACGACGTACCCATTCGCTTACCCCTGATCGAAGGGAAGGACATCCGCTTCACTCATTATTCAACGGAGCAAGGACTCTCTGAGAACCGCGTCGACCACATGCTGCAGGACGCGCAGGGGTTCCTGTGGTTTGGCACGTACAACGGGTTAGATCGCTTTGATGGCTACCATTTCCTGGTCTACAAACCCGAAGCCAACAACCCCAACAGCCTGGGCGGGGTCATGATCTACTCGCTGTTTCAAGATCGCTCCGGAGCGCTATGGATCGCCGTCGACCAGGGCCTGGACCGATTCGATCCCATTTCGCAGAAGTTCACCCACTTCTACTCCAATGCCAGCGACCCGGGGAGCCCGTCCGGACACGTGGAGCACATCACGCAAGATCGGGACGGAATGTTATGGCTCGCCACGCGCGAAGGGCTGGATCGGCTGGACCCGGCTTCCTTGAGATTCACTCATTACCGAAACAATCCTAACGATCCCCATAGTCTGGCCAGCAACGATACCAGGTACGTACTCGAAGACAGGCAGGGCACACTCTGGGTTGCGACCGCAGCCGGTCCGGACGCGTTCGACCGCCGTGCGGGAAAAGTCATTCGCCATTATCCGAGTTCCTGGCAGCCGCCCCTGGATCGGATATACGAAGATCGTTCAGGAACGCTCTGGCTCAGTGCGACACGCCGTGGCGGGCTTACCTCGCTCGACCGCAAGACCGGCGTATTTACGACCTACATCTTTTTTGACCAGTGGCCTGAAGTGCCGGGCACGCGTGGCTGCTCCGCAATCCTTGAAGACCATCATGGGATGCTGTGGCTCGGAACGAAACCTGACGGGGTTGTTAAGTTCGATCGCCAGCGCCGGGAGTTCACACGGTATAGAAATGAGCCCGGCTATCCTACCAGTCTGAACAGCAATGAAGCGATTTCGCTGGTCGAGGATCGGGAAGGTGGTATTTGGGTAGGCACGGCCACCGGCGGCGTGAACCGGTTTCCGAGCGAACCAACCCCATTCACCATCTACCGGAGTAAGCCCGGGAGTACGAGCGGCCTGGATCAGGATTCTGTTGTCTCGGTCTTTAAAGACAGCCAGGGGATCCTATGGATAGCTACAAGGGAACTCATCCAACTCGACAGGAAGACGGGGCGGTACACGTTTTACCGGCACGATCCGGCGAACCCCGGAAGCATCTCTGCCGATATAGTCTCTGCGACGATCGAGGACCGGGCGGGCTTCCTTTGGGTCGGTACGTGGGGAGGAGGGCTGAACCGGTTCGATCGAAGGACCGGACGGTTCAAAGTCTACCGGCACGACCCGGCGAATTCGGCAAGTTTGAGCAATGACTTCATAATGTACCTGTTGCTCGATCGCGAGGGCAACGTCTGGGCCGGCACCGAGGACGGGGTCAATCGTCTGGACGCGCGCACTGGCCGGTTTACCGTCTTCCGCTTCCCGGGGCAGCGCGACAGCCGGATGTATCCCGCCCTGACTCAGGATGTGGACGGGTCGATCTGGATGGGCACCTACGAGCAGGGGCTTCAGCACCTCGATGTACAGTCAGGCAAGATTGTCGCCTACGTACACAATCCCAAGGTTCGCGGCAGCCTGAGCAACAACCGCGTGAATGATCTCTACGTCGACCACTCCGGGACGCTCTGGGTCGCGACGCAGGACGGTCTGGATCGCTTCGATCGAAACACCGGAGAATTCACGGACTTTAATGAGCGTGACGGCTTGGCAAACAACGCCGCGGTGGGCCTCCAGGAGGACCGGGCCGGATACCTGTGGGTAGCCACGACGAGCGGCCTGTCCAAATTCGACCCGCAGTCGGGATCCTTCAAAAACTACTATGCCAGCGACGGTCTGGCAGGCAACGAATTCGAGAATACCCACGTTCACTTCAAGAGCGCCGATGGGGAAATGTTGTTCACTGGGTGGAAGGGGATCACCGCCTTCTATCCCGACCGAGTCGTCGAAAGACCCTACGTTCCGCCTGTCATCTTCACGGACTTCCGCTTATTCAATAAACCCGTCCTGCCCGGCGAGAAGTCCGTGCTTCGAAAGTCAATCTCCTACACGGACGCCCTGACGCTCTCGCACAGGCAGAACATCTTCTCGATCGAGTTCTCGAGCCTCAGCTATGCCAACCCGCAAAGGAATCGTTACCGATACATGTTGGAGCCGCTGGAGAAGACCTGGAATGAAGTCGGCAGCGAACAGCGTTGGGTGACCTACACGACGCTGCCTCCGGGGCGCTACACGTTCCGTGTGCAGGGCTCGAGCAGCAGCGGAGTGTGGAATGTAAAGGGCGTAAGTGTGGCGCTGACGATTCTGCCGGCGTGGTACCAGACCATGTGGTTCCGCGTGTTGAGCGCGGCGGCTCTCCTGGCGCTGCTGTGGGCAGCCTATCAGCTGCGTGTCCGGAGTATCGAGAAGCGCCACCGTGAACTCGAGCTGGCGGCAGAGAAGCTGCAGCGGAGCGAAGCGTATTTATCGGCAGCGGAGCGCGCGAGCGAGACCGGCAGCTTCGGCTGGAGTGTTTCCAGCGGAGAAATCTACTGGTCAGAGGAAACCTTTCGCATCTTCCAATACGACCCTGCGACGAAACCGACCATGGAACTCGTTCTCCAACGGGTTCACCCGGATGATGTGCCTCTGTGGAAACAGGACATCAAGCGCGCGTCGCAGGGTGGGAACGATTATGGTCATGAATATCGTTTGTTGATGCCGGATGGCTCCGTCAAATATCTCCAGATTGCGGCTCATGCCCAAAGAGATAGGTCGGGCGAACTTGAGTTTATCGGGGCCGTGACCGACGTTACGGCGGCAAAGCGGGCCCAAGAAAAGCTCCGGCAGAGCGAAGAGGAGCTTCGACAGCTCGTCGATGTGATTCCGCAGCAAGTCTTCGTTTTCGACGCGGACTGGAGTCCTGTTTTTGCCAACCGACGAGAACTGGACTACACCGGTCTTACTTCGCAAGAGATGCAGTCAAAAGACGCAGTTGCCAGAATTTTTCATCCGGAGGATCTCAAGAAGTTGGAGGTCGCCCGTGAGCGGGCGCGTTCCGATGGTGCTCCTTTTGAGATGGAGGCACGAATACGGGGAAAAGACGGAGGGTATCGCTGGTTCTTGATCCGGGACAATCCGCTCTGCGACGAGCAGGGACACGTCCTGCGCTGGTACAGCACGCGTACCGACATCGAGGATCGAAAGCGGGCCGAGGAAGCACGGAGCAAGGCACAGGCGGATCTCGCACACGTCAACCGAGTGAGCATGATGGGGGAGTTGGCGGCCTCGATCGCGCATGAGGTCAACCAGCCGTTGTCAGGCGTGGTAAGCAACGGCGGCGCCTGCCTGCGTTGGCTGGCCGGAGATGTGCCTAGCTTAGAGGAAGCCCGAGAGGCAGCCCGCCGCATCGTCCGCGACGGCAAGCGAGCCGGTGAAGTGATTGCCCGCATTCGAGCCCTGACAAGAAGGGCTGAGGTGCCTAGAAAACAGCTGGACCTGAACGAAACCATCCGGCAAGTCATCGTCCTCGTCGGCGACGAAGCGAAGAGAAACACCGTGGTTATCCGAACGCGGTTTGGGGATGACGTTTTTCCTGTTCTCGGCGATCAGGTGCAGTTGCAGCAGGTGGTCTTGAACCTGGTCATGAATGCTATCGAAGCGATGAGCAAAGTAGGTGACCGGGCACGAGAACTGGTGATCACCACCCGGAACATTGACCCGGAGCAGGTGCAGGTAACGGTGGAAGACTCGGGGACAGGTATTGACCCTCAGATGATAGACAAAGTCTTTGACTCTTTCTACACCACCAAGTCCGGCGGCATGGGCATGGGACTTTCCGTTAGCCGTTCCATTCTTCAGGCCCATGGAGGCCGGCTATGGGCTACAGCCAAGGACGGCGCAGGCACAATCTTTCACTTTACTCTGCCGAAGTACCACGAAGAATCAAATGCGGGAATCACGACTGAGGCTTCCGATTCAGTCCCTTCATCTCCTCCTCTCTTGTGAAAAAACCTCAAAGATCCGATCTTCCGCTTGTAGGTTTAGGGAGCGTAATGGGTGAATACCAAATCACTCCCGGTGGCCTTCTCGTGGCAAGGGAAACAACTTTTCATGAAGGCCGCGTCTGCAGGTTTGCCATCCTTGAAGTGACCAAATCCCCAGCCACCGGTTGCAGCGTACTTGGTTGAGTCCTTGACCATAAATTGAATGTTGTTCTGTGAGCCGGGAACAAAAGACTGGGGCTGGCCGAAGACTTTGTTGTTTTGCTCCGATGGAACATGACCGTAGTGCAACGCGGCGATGATTGTCCCGTCGGAGAACGGAAGCGTGCCGTCGCGGTAAGCCTTGATCGCTACATCGTTGCCTAGTACGGCGGCAAAACTGTGGAGGTTGCCCTCTTCATGGGCCACCGAGATCCAACGCCAGTCGCGGTACCCGGAAGGGATTTCCGTGACGTACGCCGGAGCTGGCTCTCCTTCGGCTCGCCCAGATTTGGGGGCGGTGGAGGCGACAATGCACAGTAAAGCTGCCACTGCAACCGGCAACAAAATGATTCGTTTCATGAGGTTCCCCCCTTTAACTTGCACTGCGTCGATTGAACTTCAGCTACACGGGCACCCTGACCCATCAAGCCAGTTGGCGCTCTGCAACATCGGCTGTCTTGCCTATGAGGGTCTTTCGGAGCGGTCGAAAGCCCACCCGAATCTCTTCTGAAAGAAGTTCGGGCTGTTCGAATGCGGCAAAGTGGCCGCCCTTCGGGAGCTTGTTGTAATGGATCAGTTTGGGGTATGCGTGTTCTGCCCAGCTTCGCGGAGCAGGATAGAGTTCGTCGGGGAAGACGCTTACAGCCACTGGAATAGAAACGCCCTTCACATTGAAGTAGCCTCCTTTGCCCCAATACTCCCAATAGAGGCGAGCGCCAGAAAGCGCTGTGTTCGTCAACCATGTGATTGTGATGTTGTCGAGAATGTCGTCGCGTGTGAGGCCTTCGGATTTTCCCTCAAAAACGCGTGTGATCAGCTCGTAGCTGCGCGCGTCGTGATCAAGGAAATAAGCCGCAAGGCCGACAGGGGAGTCTGCGATTCCGTAGAGCGTCTGAGGGCGCAGCCCCATTTGATACCCGTAGGCGATCCCCTTCTGATACACAAACTGCAGGTGCTCATAGGCGACCTTCTCATCGGCTGAGAGACCCGATGGCACCGGCTTTCCAGAAAATGCCGCCTGGTCGATCTCGGGTGGAAAGACGCCAGGCATATTGGTGTGAATGCCGAGCAATTCAGGAGCCGCTTGCACGCCCATAAATTCAGTGACGACGGCGCCCCAATCGCCGCCTTGTGCCACAAATTTTGTGTACCCAAGGCGCTTCATCAGCGTGACCCAAGCACGCGCGATGTGGTCGGGATCCCAGCCGGTTGTAGTTGGCCTGCCCGAAAAACCGTAACCCGGCATTGATGGAATCACCAGGTCGAATGCGTCCGCTGCGCTTTCGCCATGTGCCGTGGGATTGGTGAGTGGATCGATGATCTTCATCTGTTCGATGATCGAGCCCGGCCATCCGTGCGTGACGATGAGCGGCAACGCATTTTCATGTTTTGATCGAACGTGGATAAAATGAATGTCCAAACCATCGATCTCAGTAATGAATTGCGGCAATGCGTTCAACCTCGCCTCGCAC
>Ga0335070_10010815_pt1 | contig 10663 bp, 6 predicted proteins | sample Lox_Sample_13_FD_206722 | JGI IMG/M metagenome (GOLD analysis project Ga0335070, IMG submission 206722) | Soil microbial communities from Loxahatchee National Wildlife Refuge, Florida, United States - Lox_Sample_1.3 | ecosystem: Environmental > Terrestrial > Soil > Wetlands | place: USA: Florida...
TCACCGAGGATTAAATCAAGGTATGTCTTATTTCCGAGCACCGCATCCTTGAACAGTTTGAGGGCAAACTGTGCGAACTCCACGCTGAAATTTGCTGTTTCTATAATAGCCTTTCGCTCTTCTTCTTTGATACCCCGGGGAACACCGCCAGGCAATCCTCCTTCCGGGTGGGGCGGCTTGCTGGCGATCAACCGTATGATGTCCCTCGTTCTGGCCCTCACATCAATGACTTTTTTTGCGATGTCAAGGCCGACCTTGTCAATCACGCCAAGGATATTCCTTGTTGCCGGGTTCGCATTAGGCCCGACAACAAAATCTGGACCACCGAGAAAAAAGAAATGGATGTAATGGTCCTCGATGAAGTTTGCGGCATACTGGAGCCTCCGCACCAGTTTGGCTGTTGGCGTGGGCGCCACACCGTAAATGAGATCGAGTGCCTTTGTGGATGCCATATTGTGAGGAGTGGGGCAGACGCCGCAGATGTTCGGTACTATTCTCGGCATCTCCTCTGCCGGCCTTCCGATGCAGAATCTCTCGAAGCCTCTCAATTCTGTCACCTGAAAGTACGCATCTTCCACATCACCTTTATCATTGAGAAAGACGTCTATCTTCCCGTGTCCTTCGAGTCTCGTTACAGGATTGATCGTTATCTTGTTACCCATTTTTGCACCTCACGCTTTCTTTGACGGTTCTCTTCTCTTCTGCAAGAGAGAGGCTGCGGTGGTAAAACGGTAGAAGTAGCCTGCGGGGTCATCGAGTTCCCCAGCAATCTTCTTTCTTCCCTCTTCGGTCTCTGCCGATATCAGCGAGGCAATGGCGGACAGGTATTTTGAGCCGCCCATGCCGGCGACGCCTTCTACCGGTCCGAAGCAGCCCCTGCAAGGGATATTGATCTTGATGCATGACTCGCCGCACCCTCTGCGCGTGGCTGGTCCGGCACAGAGGATTCCCTGGGCAAGAAAACACTTCTCGGGATCGGCCTCTACCTCATGTATCCTCTTGAATTCCTTGATTTCCATTCTCTCTGGTTTTGTTTTATTCCTTTCGCAGACATCGCAGAGTGCAGTACTGGGAGCCAATGTAGATCCCTTGGGGGGCATGTCCCCGCTTATCAGCTTCCTGCCCATTGAACGGATGCGATCAGGCGGAGGCGGACAGCCCGGCAGGTAGTAATCAACATCGATCACGTGGTTCAGCGGGTGGACCTGCGTGTAGAATTCCGGCAGGGTCAGGTCGTTGCCATTCTTTTTTGTTACTGGCTGAGGGACGTTACCATTCGGGTTGACAACCGTCGGAGAGTCCCTGTAGACCCACTGGAAGATATCCTCCTTGCTTCTCAGGTTGGCCATTCCCGGAGTTCCCCCGAAACAGGCGCACGCTCCGAAGGCGAGTATCATCTGCGATTTCCTGCGGAGTAGATGCGCAATCTCCTCATGCTCAGAATTTCTAACAGAACCGTTTATGATGCTCACCAAAATCTCGTTATCCTGCATCGCCTCAATGTGATGGTACTTAAAATCGAGGGCTACCGGCCACAAGACCAAATCGAAAGCAGCCGTGACCTTGAGGATGTCCTCATTGATATCAACAATCGCCTCATCACACCCTCCGCAACCGCCGAACCAGCATATCGCCAATTTAGGTTTATCTGCCATGTCGAGCCTCCTACTCCTTTATTGGTCCGAGACCTTTCAGTCTGTCCATGAAGCCGTTTATGAGTCCTTGAATTCTCTCTCCATTAGGGTCTATTCCCGTGACCATTTCCAGTCTCTCTTTTTCAATCCCGAAGGCTTCCAGCACGTTGTGAAGGAGATAGATTCTTTTCCTTGCCTCCTGGTTTCCATCCTGAAAGTGACAGTCACCTTCGGCACAGCCGAGGAGCAGAACCCCGTCGCTGCCTTTGCGGAACGCCTCGACTATGTTGGTAGCGTCTACTTTGCCGGTGCACACCACGGGAATCATATTTTTTACGTTCTTGAAGTGGCCGTTGTTCGATGTGTAGCCCCAGCCGAATTTGCAAGCGAAGCAGACGATACCAGGTCCTTCGGCAATATCATGTTTCTCGGCCGCAGAGATATCGGGTATCAGCTCTCGTGCGCCTGAAGGACATGCGGAGACGCAGTGACCGCAGGCCTTACACAAGAGGGGATCAGTATAAGAAATCCGCTCCGTTCCTACTTCCCTGCCTTCAAACAGGATGGGCTGCTCCCTCAGGTGGGCAGTGCGGTAATTACATGCCGCAACGCAGATCCCGCAGCCGCTGCAGAGAGCCTCATCGACCTTCACCGTGGGCAGTTCGGGCTGGATATTCGTAGCCACGCATGCCTTGCAGGAGATACATGGTCCGCATTCAAGACATCGTCTAGCTTCCTTGATCGCCTCTTCAAGGGTGAAGCCGATCTCAAAAGCATCAAAATTCATCCTCTTGTCAGGAGGTGTCCACTTGGGAGCAGGTTCTGGCTTAAACATGTCCCTCAACGGCGCTTCACTCCCTTGATATTTCACCAGCCATCGCCCGAGGCTCACGCCCCGCAAATGCCGGTCGATGGAGTCAGCGGCCTGGTGACCTTCAGCCATGGCGTCTACCATAAAGCCTATTCTCCTCACGTCCCCGCCGATGAAGACATCTTTGTTCTTGGTGCTCTGTAAGGTGAGTGCGTTTACGGCGAGCCTTCCTTTCTCATCGAACAGGCCCGCATTCTGTAAGACTGACCTGTCCCATGTCTGCCCGATGGTGATGAGGAGCACATCGCCTTCTATCTGAATGCAGTCAGAAACGTCAAATTTGGGATTGAATCCCTTCTCATCGAAAACGCTTGTACACTTAGGACAATCAATCTTCGTGAATTTCCCGCCTTCGCCGATGACGCTTCTTGTGCCCCTGGAGTAAACTATCCTTATCCCCTCCTGGTGGGCGCCTTCTATCTCTTCTACGTCCGCTGGGATTCCGTCCTTTGAGGATTTATCCCATGTCTCAAGACAGACAAGCGTCACCTGTCCGCCCAGCCGGACCGCGGTTCTCGCTGCATCGAAGGCTACGTTTCCCCCACCGATAACGATGACACGTTTGCCTTTGAAATAGTCAGAAGGAATGTTTCCCTTGCCGACTTCATCCAGAAGCGTGAGGCCGTACATAACGTTTTCCAAGCCTTGCCAGTCTACCGCCTTCATGCCTAATGTAAGGGCACGAGGGTAGGGTGTGCCGGTAGCAATGAAGAAGGCCTTAAAGCCTTTTTCCTTTAACTTCGCGATAGGGTTACCACCGTTTACCTTTAACTCCTTTTCAACTTTGATACCCCCGAGGCGGACAATATTATCAACGGCGGTGTCCAACACATCCTCCGGCAGGCGGTATTTGGGGATGTACCTCACTGCTCCGCCCAGTTTGGGGTTACTGTCGAAGATCGTAACATCGTAGCCCTTCTTGGAGAGCTCCCAGGCGCAGAGCAGGCCTGCAGGCCCGCCACCGAGGATGGCAACGGGTCCCTTATCCTTTGGTATATCCAGAGGCTTCTTTTCTTTCAGATAAGGTGTATAGTAGTCTGAAAGGAAGTGCTTCAGGAGCCTCCTTTTGATGGATCCACCCTTTGTCTTGTAGTTGCAGTCCCGCTCGCATATGCCGCAAATGTAGCCGCACACAGTGAAAAGCGGGTTCCTGTCGTATAGAAAGTCTCCGATCTGAATCACCCCTTCGCGAGCTTTCTCGGGATCGTTGGGGAGGAGCGAGACCATCACATTTGATCTCTGAATAGATTCCTTGATCGGGCACCTCACCTGACAGGGGGGTAGGGTCTGCTCGACTGCCGCCTCTGCACTAGCCTGTTCATCCGTCCTCAGTTGCCACATGGCCTAACCTCCTTAATCTGGACGCTTTATTGAGTGACGTCTTAGAAACTCTGTATTGAGCAAGTACCGAGCAATTATAGCAGGTTCCGCATGATTCTTGACAGGATGAGCTGGACAATGTTGAATAGAGCTGGTCACGTTGAATGTACTCGTGAATTAATGCACTATGGACAACCATATCATTCCTGTATACGGTTGTCAACACAAATCATGGTCAACCAAGCGCCCTGTTGAGCCCGTAACTCTGAGGTTCCTCGGTAAGAAAATGGTAGTTAAGCCTTCTCTATTTTGACTGCGCAGACTTTGTACCCTGGGATCTTGGCCACGGGGTCCAGAGCATCGATGGTCAAGAGGTTGGCTGCCGCCTCCTTGAAGTGGAAGGTCATGAACACGACACCAGGGGGAAGGTGATCCGTGGGTTGTGCCTTGACCGTGACCCTGCCTCTACGGGAGCTCACTTCCACAAGGCCGTCACCCTCCTGTACGCCGAGTCGCGCTGCGTCGGCAGGGTTCATCTCCAGCATGCCTTCGGGGTAGATCTCCATGAGGCCCTTCGATTTTCGGCTGAGCATTGCGTGATAGTGGTAGAGCACACGTCCTGTCGTCAGGACGAACGGATAGTCTTCATCCGGGAGTTCGGGCGGCGGGATATAGGGTGTTACGTGGAACATGCCTCTGCCACGGGTAAACCTGTCCTTGTGGAGATATCCGGTGCCGGGATGATCACTGTTCGGACACGGCCACTGCAGACCTAGATGATCTATACGGGCATAAGTGATGCCACCGTACGACGGTGTCACCATCGCGATTTCTGCCATGATATCCGCGCACGTCGCATACTCCATGGGGTAGCCCAGTCGCCTAGAAAGATCACAGATGATCTGCCAGTCTGGACGGGCATTGCCAATAGGATCGATCGCCTTGCGCACACGCTGTACGCGCCGTTCCGTATTGGTGAAGGTGCCATCTTTTTCGGCAAAGCTGACTCCAGGCAATACGACATGCGCAAGCTCCGCTGTCTCGGTCATGAACAAATCCTGCACAGCGAGGAATTCCAGGTGTTTCAATTCCTCCTTGATCTTGTTCGCATTCGGATCGGTCAATAATGGGTTCTCTCCCAAGATGAAGAGGGCCTTTATCTTCCCCTGTCCTATCTCCTTCATCATCTCCGTGAGCGTCAGGCCGGGCTTTGCTGAAAGGGGAACCCTCCAGGCCTTCTCAAACTTTTCCTGAACCGAGCGGTCGTCCACCCGCTGATATCCGGTGTAGACGTTGGGCAGGCCGCCCATATCGCACGCACCCTGCACATTATTCTGCCCCCGCAATGGATTGACGCCTGATGAGGGCTTTCCGATCTGGCCTGCAACCATGGCAAGGTTCGCAAGGGCCAAAACATTATTCGTTCCGGTCGTGTGCTGGGTGATGCCCATGGCATAAAGGATTGTTCCGCCTTGAGCGTGGGCATAGAGCCTTGCCGCCTCGATGATATCTTGTGCCGGAATGCCTGTTATCTGTTCAACTGCTTCAGGCGTGTACTCCTCAACTGATTGAGCGAGTGCTTCGAAGCCTTCGGTACGTTCATCGATGAAGGCTTTGTTGAGCCAGCCGTTTGCGATAATCGCATGGATCATGCCGTTGATAAGGGCTACGTCGGTTCCTGGTTTCTGCTGCAAATGAAGCTCCGCATAATCAACGAGATCGATCCTGCGGGGATCCGCGACAATCACTTTGGCGCCCTTCTGACGGGCTGCCTTCTTTATCTCAAGAGCTATCACCGGGTGGTTCTCACTCGTGTTCGAGCCGATAACAAAGATGCAGTCAGCATCTCCTATATCAGCGATGGAGTTGGTCATTGCGCCGCTTCCGAATGCCATCGCCAGACCGGCGACGGTGGATGAGTGTCAGAGCCGGGCGCAGTGGTCGACATTATTCGTGCCGAGCGCGGCGCGGGCCAGTTTCTGAAGGAGATAGTTTTCTTCATTCGTGCATTTGGCTGAGACGAGCACGCCGATTGCGTCCGGGCCATGCTTCTCTTTAACCTTTTTGAGTCCCTCTGCGACTTTGTTCAGCGCGTCATCCCATGAGGCCTCGTGAAAGACGCCGTTCTCCTTAACGAGTGGTTGCGTGAGCCGGTCCGGGCTGTGGACATAATCAAAGCCAAACCTTCCCTTGACGCAGGTCCATCCCTTGTTCGTGCCGAGCTCTCTGTCGGAGGTTACCTTCACCACTTTGTTATCCCTTGTGTTGAGCACAAGCGTACAGCCCACGCCGCAGTACGAGCAGATAGTGGGAGTTTTAGCCAATTCCCATGCACGCCCCTGGAATCTGCCGGCCTTTTCGCTCAGCGCCCCCACGGGGCAGACACTGACACAGTTCCCGCAGAAGACGCAGGGAGTCTCCTGCATGTTGACATCATAGAAGGCTGCAAGCTTCGTGTCGAAACCGCGCTGCGTCTGATCGACAGCCGCGCAATACTGGACCTCGTGCATCACGGTCACGCACCTGGCGCACAGGATACACTTGTTGTAGTCCCTTTCGAAGAAAGGGTTAAGGGCTCGAATCGGGTAGTTGTGCCGTGCCCCCTCGAAACGCGGCTTGCGTATGCCGAACTGGTATGCATATTTCTCGAGCTTGCAGGAGCCGCTGTCTTCGCAGGTCATGCAGTCATAGGGGTGATCTGATAGGAGAAACTCGAGAATGATTTTCCTGGCACTCTGCACTCTCGGGGTATCGGTCTTAACGACCATATTGTTCGCGACGGGATAAGCGCACGAAGCCACCAGATTCCTTGCGCCCTCCAGTTCGACAACGCAGAGCCGGCAGGCAGCTGTGGCCTTCAGGTCCTCCCGGTAACAGAGGTGGGGTATCTTGATGCCAGCTTCTCTGGCAGCTTGAAAAATGGTCGTGCCAGCCTCGGTTTTCACACTCCACCCATCGATGGTCAGGTTGATTTCGGACATGGCCGGTTAGTCCCTCCTTTTTTCTAAATCACAGCGTAAGCACCGTTTGGCCTCGTACAACGCGGTCTTTTCGTCGAACCCGAGATTCACCTCGGCAAATGACCGAAGCCTGCGGCCCACACTGAGATAAGGCGTCTCGCCTCGCGGTTGGGTACCATCACCACTCTCGCCAGCGGTCTCCTCCTTCGGGACGTCAGCCCTTCTCAGCGCCGTGTATACTCGATCCTTGTACAGATCCTGTCCCTTAAGGTACCTGTCGATTGAGATCGCCGCACGATAGCCGGCAGCCATGGCATCTACCACCATACCCGGGCCCAGGACCACATCACCGGCAGCAAACACTGCCTGAACGTGGGTGGCAAGAGTGATTGGATCCACAGAGAGTGTCCCATTTCGGTTGATCTCAAAACCGTTATCGCCGGGCAGGCAGCTCAGGATGGGTGAATACCCAATCTCGGGGATCACAGTGTCTACGTCCAATGTGAACTCTGAGCCCTCGATCGGAACAGGACGCCTACGCCCGCTCTCATCGTAGTCGCTAAGCCTCATCCTGACGCACTCTATTCCTTTTACGCGCCCTTCGTCGGTGATGATACGCTGGGGGGCAAGGAGGTAAAGTATCTTGATCTTTTCATCCTCAGCCTCTTCGATCTCTTCCAGGTTGGCAGGCATTTCCTCCTTGGTCCGGCGGTAGATAATGTTTACCTCTGTGGCGCCGAGCCTGACTACCATGCGTGCCGCATCGATCGCCACGTTTCCGCCCCCGATAATGGCTACCTTCTCCCCGATCGGAACTTTCTCACCCAGGTTAGCACGCCGCAGAAACTCGATGCCCGGCATCACCCCTTCCGCATCCTCTCCGGGGATATTGAGCATCGTGTCACCGTGCGCCCCCAGTGCAAGTAGCACGGCTTTATAGCCCTCCCTGAACAAATCGTCGAGGGTGAAATCACTTCCCAGGGTCTTGCCTGTTTTTATCTCAACATTGTGTTGAGAGATGAAACGGACGTCGTAGTCGATGATGTCCCGTGGCAGACGGAACGCGGGTATGCCCACCGCCAACATGCCGCCCACGACAGGCAGGGCCTCGAGTATCGTCACATGATAGCCGCGCCGACCCAGATGGTAGGCTGCATTAAGCCCAGCGGGACCGGCGCCTATAACTGCCACCCGCTTGTTCTTTGGTTTCTCGAGAAACGTGGGTGGAGGCATGGTCCCGTGCTTCCTCTCCCAGTCCGTGGCAAAACGTTTAAGAGCGCAGATTGCAACCGGTTCGTCAATCTCACCCCTTCTGCACATGGACTCACAGGGATGGTTGCAAATCCTGCCACAGACCCCTGCAAGCGGATTGGTGAGGCGGATGATAGCCAGCGCTTCTTCGTATCTTCGCGCGGCAATCAACGATGTATACCCAACAGCATCAACGCGCAGCGGACAGGTATTTTCACAGGGGGCGTAAACGAGGGCTTCGCATACCCCGGCCGGGCACCGCTTGGATCTGATGTGGGCCACATACTCATCGCGGAAGTGGCGGATCGTGGAGAGCACCGGGTTGGGTGCCGTTTGCCCCAGCCCGCAAAGGCTTGCATCTTTGACCATCTGCCCCATTTCCTGCAGCAATTCTATGTCGTCTTCTCTCCCTTCGCCTTTTGTGATGCGAGTCAGGATCTCCCACATGCGTTTGGTCCCAATGCGGCAGGGCACGCATTTACCGCAGGATTCGTCCTGTGTGAAGCTCAGAAAGAATCGGGCAATGTCGACCATGCAGGTCTTCGCATCCATGACCACCATACCGCCGGAACCCATGATAGCCCCGACCGACTCCAATGACCCGTAATCGATGGGCAGGTCGAGATATTTCGCCGGCACGCATCCGCCTGATGGTCCTCCCATCTGGACCGCCTTGAACGGTCTGTCGTACGGGATACCGCCGCCGACCTTGTAAATGACTTCGCGGAGCGTTGTGCCCATCGGCACCTCCACGAGGCCTGTGTTATTGATCTTGCCGGCGAGCGAAAAAATCTTCGTTCCTTTGCTCGATTCAGTACCCATGCTGGCGTACCATGCGGCTCCCTTCAGAATAATTGAAGGCACGTTGGCATAGGTCTCCACGTTATTTATGTTTGTGGGCTTGCCCCAGAGGCCTGCCTGGGCAGGAAAGGGCGGACGCGGACGGGGTGTCCCCCTGAGTCCTTCGATAGATGCCATCAGGGCCGTTTCTTCGCCGCACACAAATGCCCCTGCTCCCTCTTTGATCCTCAGGTCGAATGAAAAGTCCGAACCCAGAATGTTGGGCCCCAGAAGTCCCAGGTTCTTTGCCTGTTCGACGGCAATCAGGAGGTGTTCGACTGCGATGGGATATTCGGCCCGAACATAGACGTAACCCGCTCGAGCCCCGATGGCATAGGCCGCGATGAGCATCCCCTCCATGACACTGTGAGGATCGCCTTCCAGAACGGCCCGGTCCATAAAGGCTCCGGGGTCTCCCTCATCAGCGTTGCAGATTATGTATTTGGTGTCACCGAGGGCTGATCTTGCGAAGCTCCACTTCATCCCGGTCGAAAAGCCGGCGCCTCCTCTCCCTCGGAGTCCCGATTTCTTTACCTCCTCGACGACCCCATCGGGGTTCATAGAGTAAAGCACCTTAGCGAGGGCGGCATAGCCTCCATTGGCAATATACTGGTCGATACTTCTCGGATCGATTGTGCCGCAATTTTTGAGTACGTTCTGAATCTGCCCTTGGTAAAACGGTATCTTTTCCCTCTCCGCAATTCTCTTGTCTGTCAGGGGGTGAAGGTAGGCCAGCCGCTCTATTATTTTCTGTTGTTCGATGGTCTCCGAGATTATTTCAGGGACGTCGCCCGGTGTCAGCTGCTGATAGAAAATGCCGCTCGGATCGATGGCGATCACAGGAGCCCGGGCGCAGAACCCATGGCAGCCTGTCTCGCGGATTTCAACCTTAGTTTCAAGGCCGCGCTTGGCCACCTCGCTGCGAAATGCATCGCGTATCTCTTCCGCACCATACGCGCGGCAGCCGGTCATGCAAATCCTTACGCGCGTCCTGTTAGGATCTATCCCGCGCAGCAATGAGTCGCGGTACTGTTCCAGATCTGCTGGGGAGGACAATTTACTCACGTGAACCTCCTTGACCGAACCTCTCGAGGATGGATGGGACCCGCTCCGGCATCAACTTCCCATAATAGCTTCTGTCAACCATCATCACGGGGGCCAGGAAACAGGTACCCAGACAGGCCACCGTCTCAAGAGAGAACTGCAGATTTTTGGTCGTCTCTCCGTCATCAATGCCCAAAGAGTCCTTGACTACGTTCAATACTGACCTGCCTCCCCGCACGTGGCAGGCGGTGCCCCTGCAAACCCTGACGGTGTGCCTGCCCCGAGGGGTCAAATAAAACTGCGCATAGAAGGTCACAACGCCGTAAATGCGGCTCAAGGGGGTCTTCATCACCTCGCTGACGCGCACGAGTGCTTCCTTGGGGAGATAGCCGTAAAGTGCTTGAACCTCCTGGAGGACAGGGATCAACGCCCCTTCCTCCTTGCCAAAGCGCTGGAGGATTGGCTCAATTCTGGCTAGATCTATTGTTTGGGCTGGTTGCGACATGTATCTCCCCCTTTGATTTTTCTTCCATGTCTGTACACTTGGTTTATCATCATTGATACGAAGCTACCATCTCGACCGACGAGTCTTTCACACAGCGCACAAGCTGCCCTTAATATAGCGAAAGTGACATAATATTGCAAGAGGTCGTCCTTGCCCGAGCGAGCATGCGTGAGCAGTTTCGTGAGCCGGAAGAGGCTTGAGCCATGCTTCTTCGCGCGCGGCCGACACGGTCATGGAG
>Ga0335070_10010816_pt1 | contig 10662 bp, 8 predicted proteins | sample Lox_Sample_13_FD_206722 | JGI IMG/M metagenome (GOLD analysis project Ga0335070, IMG submission 206722) | Soil microbial communities from Loxahatchee National Wildlife Refuge, Florida, United States - Lox_Sample_1.3 | ecosystem: Environmental > Terrestrial > Soil > Wetlands | place: USA: Florida...
TGAAAACGCCTAAGAACGGGTTTTTGACTCCTGCTCCGGCATATTCTTTGTAAAGGTCTGTTCCCTCTTTTTCCTTTGAGCCCATTGCGATGACGACCGCAAACGCACCCAGGTTCATCAGGATATATGCGGATAAGTAAAATAAAACTCCTGAGATAGCTGAATTACTTCCAGAGACAAAAGCGATTAGTATATATCCGGCGTGAGCGATTGAGGAATACGCCAATAGCCTTTTCAAATTGGTCTGCCACAAAGCCAGAAGATTTCCCGTGGTCATCGAAAGAACCGCAAGAATCCAGAAAATTAGAGTCCAGTCTGGTTTAATGGAAGAAAAAGCCAAGAGGAAAATCCTTAACAGTGCTGCAAACCCGGCTGCTTTTGGTCCAGCTGAGATGAATCCTGCAATCGGAGTCGGCGCACCCTCGAAAACGTCCGGCATCCACATATGAAATGGAACCGAAGCGATCTTGAATCCGAAACCTACAATCAAAAGCCCTATGCCGGCATACAGCAGAAGCTCGCTTGCCCCGGCAAAAACTCCGCTGAGAGGAGCTAAGAACAAGATCTTCTCTAAATTGGTTGTGCCGAAGTTCCCGTAGATCAAAGCGATGCCGAAGATAAGAAAGCTCGTGGCAAAAGAGCCCATCAGGAAAAACTTCATCGAAGCTTCATTAGATTTTGGATCTTTTTTCCTGAATCCGGATAAGATATAAAGGGAAACCGAGACTATCTCCAGTCCCAGGAAAATAACGATAAGGTCATTACTTGAAGCCATCAGCATCATTCCCAGCGTGGCAAAAAGAATTAAGGCATAATAGTCTCCTCTCACGTTTTCTTCCCTTTTGAGAAAGCTCAAAGAAAGAAGCACCACAAAGAAAGAACTGACTAGGAAAATAAAGGAGAAAAACAAAGCAAAATTGTCAGCCAGAGCCATCCCGTTAAAGGCAGAGAACTTTGAGCCGAAAAGATTTACCGAGAGGAAAAAGGAAATGGCAATTCCGATCCATGCAAGATGAGGCAGAAAACCTTTTTTGTCTTTCGGAAGAAAAGCCTCCATAAGCAACAGTAGAAATCCGAAAACCGCCAGCACTATTTGCGGGCTTATCACCTGCCAGTTAATGTCGATTAGACTCAGATCCATAAGTTTTTTTTGTAGCGGAGGTCTTCAGACCTCCATTATTTATCGTAGCGCGACCCTTTCAGGGTCGCATTGCGAGGCTAAAAGCCTCGCGCTACTTATTTTTCGGGCACAGGTCCCGACGCTACGAGTATCTCCTCGATTTCCCGCCTTGAGGGCAAGGCGGGTCTACCGATTTTTCCGTCTCACGTCTCCCCTCTCACGTCCTACCTTATTTTCCTTTCACCTTAAACCATTAAACTCTTGAACTTTTGAACTTGCTTACCCGACAGACCGCCGGAACTAAAATCCTCACGCGCCTCCAAACCCGACAGTTACCTTTCCATCTTCGACCATCACCGGAACTGCTTTTTTCCCGGCTAACTTGATTAACTCTTCCTGAAACTCAGGATTTTTCACCACGTCGATTTCTTTGTATTTTGTCCCCTGTCTGTCCAAATGCCGTTTCAGAGCTGCAGAATAAGGGCATCCTTCTTTTATATATATGGTAACCGCCATACCTTCTCCTTTCCCTATGACCTATTTGCTATCACCTATTACCTCAAATTCAGAACCTTCTCCTCCAAACATCTTCTTAGCTCAAATTTCGGAGATTCAACCTGTCCATTTTTCATTTCGCATACGACATCACATTTTTGATTGCAGGAAGCAGTCTGCTCGGTTTTATATTTGACATAATCCAGAATGTTCTGGACTGCCGGCTCCATTTTCGATAAAAACGACTGCGGATAAATCCCGATCCAGAAGATCAGAAGAACTATCGGGATTAAAGTTATTTTCTCCCTTAGATTCAGATCCAGCAGATTCTTATTTTCTTCCTTTTTTATCTCCTGGAACAAAACCCTCTGGATCATCCAGAGCATATAAACCGCGGCTAAGATGATTCCGATCGCTCCCAGGACCGCATAAACGGTTTTCGACTTGAACGCACCTAAGAGCACCAGGAACTCTCCCACAAAACCGTTTGTCCCTGGCAAACCGATAGAGGATAGGGTAACGATAACGAAAAACGCAGCAAAAACCGGAACCACTTTAGCGATCCCTCCATATTCTTCGATAAGACGGGTATGTCTCCTCTCGTAAATCATTCCCACGATTAAGAACAGAGCACCTGTGGAGATGCCATGGTTGATCATCTGTAAAATCCCGCCAGAAATCCCCTGCATATTCAGGGTAAAAAGACCTAGCATCACAAAACCTAAGTGGCTCACGCTGGAAAATGCCACCAGGCTTTTGATGTCCTTCTGCATGGTGGAGACCAAAGCCCCATAGATGATTCCGATAATCGCCAGAATGGAGAAAAGAGGAACGAAATTCATAAAGGCATTCGGGAACAAGGGCAGGCAGAATCTCAAGAAACCATAAGTTCCCATCTTCAGCAAGACTCCGGCTAAAAGAACGCTTCCTGCAGTTGGCGCTTCTACGTGAGCATCAGGCAGCCAGGTATGAAAAGGAAACATCGGAACCTTGATGGCAAAAGCCAAGGCAAAAGCCAGGAATAACCAGAATTGTGCTCCGAAGGGAATCGGAAGCTGAAGGATTTTCAGCAGATCGAAACTGTATTCGCCGGTGTAGCTGTAATTCATAAAGTATAGAACCAGAATAGCAACCAGCATGAAAATGCTACCCAGCATGGTGAAAAGGACAAACTTGATAGTAGCATAAACTTTTCTGGGACCTCCCCAGATCCCTATCAGGAAATACATCGGGATAAGCATCCCTTCCCAGAAAACGTAGAACAAAAACAGATCTAAGCTGACAAATACTCCGATCATTCCGGCTTCTAAGAGAAGCATGGTGATCATATACCCCTTAACCTTTTCCTTAATTGCACTCCAGGAAGAAAGGACAGCCAAAGCTGAAAGGAATGTGGTCAAAAGCACCAGGAATAGACTGATGCCGTCTACTCCCAGATGATAGTTTATCCCCAAGCTCTGAATCCAGATCCGGTTTATCTCGAACTGAAATCCGTTTTCGGGAATGAAATTGAAGTAAAGGTAAAGAGACAGGATAAAATTCGCCAAAGCTATGACAAAAGCGAACGACTTAATCAGCCCGTGCTTTTCCCTGTTAACCAGAAGAAGTAACAGTGCTCCAGCAATCGGGATGAAGATCAAAAGAGTTAAAATATATTCTGCCATATTCATTTCTTTTTCTTCGTAGTGCGAACCTTTTAGGTTCGCCATTTATTATTGTCATTGCGAGGAGGTTATTTGACCGACGAAGCAATCCCTTTACTTCCAAATAAGCGGATTGCTTCGTTCTCCGCACTCGGCGGAGAACTCGCAATGACCATAGAGTCTCCTTCTGCGAGGTTGAAAACCTCACTCTACGAGATCGATCACCTCAACACAAAATAAGCCAGAATCAGGATAACTCCGAACACCATAGCCAAAGCATAGTTGCGGACATATCCGGTCTGGACTTTTCTGCCTATTCCTGCAAACCAGTTGACTGTGCTTGCCAGCCCGTTAGCGAATCCATCTATCACCTTCACGTCGAAGAACTGCCAGAGAAAAGTTGCGAATTTCAGCAACGGGTTTACGATTACTTTGAAATAAAGCTCATCAATATAATATTTGTTCAAAAGGAGCTTGTAAGGAAAACTAAATCTCTGAGCCAGGGTTTTCGGGAGCTCCGGGCTCTTGATATAAAATCTGTAAGCAAAGAAAATCCCCAGTAAAGCCATTACGACCGATAATGCCATCACAAGATATTCTGTGGAAACTGGGTGCAAGGCTATAACTTCTCCCTCGCCAAACACCGGGCTTAAAAAACTCTCAAAGTTATTCCCGCCTCCAAGCGATTTCGGAACTCCGATGTATCCTCCGATGATCGAAAGAACTGCCAAAACCATAAGAGGAACTGTCATAATCTTCGGGGATTCGTGGATGTGAGATTTTATCGATTCTTCCAATCTTGACTTTCCGAAAAAAGTCAGGAAGAATAATCTGAACATATAGAATGCAGTCATACCGGCAGTGACCAGCCCGATTATCCACAAAACCAGATTACCTTCAGAAAAAGCCTTCCATAAGATCTCGTCCTTGCTGAAGAAACCTGAGAATAACGGTATCCCGGAGATGGCCAAAACCGCAGCAAACATAGTCCAGAACGTTACCGGCAATTTGTTTTTGAGCTCTCCCATCTTCTGCATATTCAGCTCGCCTGATAAAGCATGCATCACGCTCCCGGCTCCCAGGAAAAGGAGTGCTTTGAAAAAAGCATGGGTCATCAAATGGAAAATCCCCGAGGCGAAAGCTCCAACTCCGCAGCCTAAGAACATATATCCAAGCTGGCTGATGGTCGAATAAGCTAAGACTCTTTTGATGTCGTTCTGCACCATTCCGATTGAAGCAGTATAGAGAGCTGTGACAGCACCGATGACGGCAACCAGACCCATGGTGAATGGAGCAAGCTGGAAAAGAACGTGACATCTGGCTACCATATAGACGCCTGCTGTTACCATAGTAGCTGCGTGAATAAGAGCAGAAACCGGGGTCGGTCCTTCCATTGCATCTGGCAGCCAGACATAGAGCGGTATCTGGGCGGACTTCCCCACTGCTCCCATGAACAGAAGCAGGGTGATTGCAGTTGCCAGCCCGCCTCCGAGTGTAAGCATTGAAGGTGCTTGTGAGAATACGTCTGAAAAATTCAGCGTTCCGAAGGTCCAGAAAATAAGCATTATCCCTAAAGCAAAACCGAAATCTCCGATCCGGTTGACGATGAAAGCCTTTTTAGCTGCATCCGAAGCCGATTTTTTCTCATACCAGAAGCCAATCAGAAGGTAGGAGCATAAACCCACGCCTTCCCAGCCGAGATAGAGCAACAGGAAATTGTTGGATAAAACCAAAGTCAGCATAAAGAAGACGAAGAGGTTCATAAAGGAGAAAAATCTGGCAAAACCTTTATCTCCTGACATATAGCCAACAGAATAGACGTGAATGAAGAATCCAACTCCGGAAACCACTAAAATCATCACGCAGGATAGCGGGTCCAGAAGGAACGAGAAATTGATTTTAAAAAGCCCGGAATAAATCCAGGGGAAGACTACTTTTTCGATAATCCTCTGCTCTGCAGGTAAAGATAGCAATTCAAAGAAAATCTTGATCCCAATCAGGAACGAAAGACCGATCGTTCCGCACCCGATAAAGGAAACCAGGGTCTTGCCTAATTTCCTTCCTAGAAGCCCGTTGATCACAAACCCGACCAGGGGTAGCAGTGGTATTAACCAGATATACTCAATCATATTTTATAATTTGTTTTTCGTAGCGCGACCCTTTCAGGATCGCATTGCGAGGCTGAAAGCCTCGCGCTACGGTTTTTCACCCTTATCCGTCATTCGTCATCCGTTTTCTTTTCTACCATTTCATCAAATTCCCGTCATCCACATTAGCACTTTTTTTATTTCGATAAAAAAGAATAATAATTGCCAGTCCGACTCCTGCCTCTGCTGCTGCCACAGTCATAACCAGAAACACCATCACCTGCCCGGACAAAGACCCCATCTCCCTGGCAAAAGCGATAAAAGCTAAATTTGCCGCATTCAGCATGATCTCGATGGACATGAAGACCACTAAAACGTTTCTCCTGATCAAAAATCCTAAAACCCCGATGGCGAAAAGTATTCCGCTCAACAGCAGATAATAAGTTACCGGAACCATTTATTCCTCCCTCCGGGCTAAAAAGAGCGCACCAATCATGGCAATCAGAAGGAGTATAGAGGTTATCTCGAATGGAAAAAGATAAGTCGAGAAAAGGAGCTGTCCCAATGAGCTGGCCGTCCCAAAATCCTCTGCCACCTGCATAGACTCTCCCGCCTTGCCAAAAAGCGTATTCCTGACCACGACGAAAAGCTCCACTATCAAAAGCAAGGAGAAAACTACGGCAAAGAATCTCTGAAGTTTCCTTTTTTCCGGACCGAACTCATCTTTTCTTAAATTCAAAAGCATAATCACGAAAATAAAAAGAATCATTATAGCGCCTGCATACACTATGATCTGGATGAAAGCCAGAAAGAATGCCTTCTGCAAAATGAACAGGACAGCGATGCTTCCCAGAGTCACGATCAAAGACAGTGCAGAATAAACCGGATTTTTCTGCAGGATAACCATTAAAGCTGAGGCAATCGCCACCAGCGCCAGAATGATGAAAAAAGCAAGTTCCATATCTTAGTCTATCTCCCCTCCCAAGGCTTTTTTTCTGTCCTTGACGTTCTTGGGAAAATGAGAAAGCAGCATCTCTTTGGTGTAGATATAATCATTCCGCTTATCATAAGTGAATTCATATTCCCTGCCTAAGAAGATGGCGTTCTCCGGACAAGCTTCCTCACACCAGCCGCAGAAAATGCATCTCAGCTCGTTTATCTCATAGACTTTGGGATACCTCTCCCCGCCTTTGATTTCCTCTCCCTCCATATAAATGCACTCTACTGGACAGGCTGCTGCACACAATCCGCAGCAGACGCACCTTTCCTTCCCGTCATCATAGCGGGCAAGATAGTGCAGACCCCGGAAACGTGGAAGCATCTCCCTTTTCTTCCTGGGGTATCTGTCAGTTACCGGCTTTTTGAAAATATGCTTGAAGGTAACAGCCAGTCCCTTGATCAATGCGATTATGTAACTAACGAATTTGAACATATCAGTATGCCAGAACTATGCCGGTTATTAAAATGTTAAGTATGGCTAACGGGAACAAAACCTTCCATCCGAAATTCATCAGCTGGTCATATCTGAACCGGGGCAAAGTCGCCCTGACCCAGACATAAAAGAACAGGAGTATGAAAACCTTGATGAAAAACCAGACAAACGAGGGCAGGAAAGGTCCCTGCCACCCACCTAAAAATAGAGTCGTGGTCAAGGCGGAGATGTTGATCATATTCCCATATTCACCCAAGAAGAATAAAGCGAACTTCATACTCGAATACTCTGTGTAATAGCCTGCGACCAATTCGTTTTCTGCCTCTGGTAAATCGAATGGTGACCGGTTGTTGTCCGCTATCCCGCATATCAGGAAAAGAATAAAACCCAAAGGCTGGCGGAAGATATACCAGTTTAGAAATTTATCCTGTGATTTCACTATCTCGACTAAATCCAGACTTCCGGAGATCATCAAAAGTCCGATAATGGAAAGACCTAACGAGACCTCATAGCTTATGGCCTGGGCAGTCGATCGAACTCCTCCTATGAGCGAATATTTATTATTGGACGACCAGCCAGCCAGGACTATTCCATAAACTGCTACCGAGAAAACTGCTAAGATATAAAGAACACCGACGTTTAAATCGGACACAACCAGTTCAATCTGCTTCCCGAATAGAGCTATTTCATTGCCAATCGGTATAACACCGAAGAGTATAAAGGCAGGCACAAAAGTCAGAAGCGGAGCCAGGGTATAGACCAGCCTGGAGGCAGAGGATGGAGTAATGTCTTCCTTAAAGAAAAGCTTGAGACCGTCTGCTATTGGCTGAAGCAGCCCGAAAGGTCCCACATATTTCGGCCCCAGCCTGACCTGAAAGTCTCCTAAAAGTTTTCTTTCCAGCCAGGTAAGATAGGCCATCCCTCCCAGCCAGATTGCCAGGAAAACCGCTATTTTGATTAAGGTTATTATCAGAAACTCAACCATATGCTCTATCTTTCCTTACTTAGTTTCACTCTATCAATCAGCGTGTCTTTGTCCAAAAGAGAATTGACCTTTATATGCTCGAAATTGATAGGAACAAAAACCGTTCCTGGATTTACGCACTCATCCAATTTGACCTTTATTTTTATTTTCCCTTTGGATGACTCGACTAAAACCTCGTCTCCGTTTTTTAAATTTGATTTCCCGGCATCCAGAGGATTTATCTGGCAAAATCCTTCCGGCACTATCCCGCAGAGATTTGCAGATTTATTAGTCAGCCTCCCAGAATGATGAGCCAGGCTTCCGGTGATTAGGATGAAGGGATAGTAGTGATCCGCAGGCGCCTCATCAAAATCAACCGGCACAAGCTGGGAAGTTTTGTTCAGAAAATTCTCCGGCATAAGCTCTGCTGTACCCTGATCGTTAAGATTCAAACAGGGCCATTGAATGCCGCAGTCATCCAGTCTGTCAGCTTTTATCCCTCCGTAAATCGGTGAGACCTGGGCGATCTCTTCGGTTATCTGGAAAGCGGAGGTGTAATGCTGCTTGTGACCCATTAAGGTGGAAAGCTCGCAGATAATCTCCCAATCTGCTTTTGCCTCCCCAGGCGGGACCAAAGCCCGGCACAGCTTCTGCACCCTTCTTTCTACATTGGTGAAAGTCCCTTCCTTTTCGGCAAAAGATGCAGCCGGCAGAACCAGATTGGCTGCCTTTGCCGTTTCGGACAGGAAAATATCCTGAACTACAAGAAAATCTAACTTCTTCAGAGTGGTTTCGATATACTCCCGATCCGGAAAACTCTCCATCGGATCCTGACCCATTATATATAGACCTTTTACTTTCTCAGCATTTATACCTAATAAAATCTCGTTATAGTTAAGACCTCTCTCTTTAGGTATGGATGAATTCCAGATTTTTTCCAGCCTTTCCCTGCCAACCTCATCCTCTACTGGAACAAATCCCGGCAGCCTGTCCGGTAAAATCCCCATATCCAGTGCTCCCTGAGAGTTATTGTTTTCCCACAGAAGATTGAATCCTGAATTTTTCTCTCCCCATTTCCCAACAGCCAGCAGAAGATTATTGAGTCCCTTGATAATCGCCTCTGCCTGCAAGTTTTCGCTGATCCATTTGCCGCAAAAAATCATCAGGCTTTCGCTTGTAGCGATCTTCCGGGCAAAGTCCTTTATCTTTTCTTCATCTATACCGGTCAATTCTGACACTTTGGAAAGCGAATATTTCTCCAGGTTTTGTCTCAGCTCCTCTATTTCATTTTCGCTGAGCTTGGAAGATATTAATCTTTCATCCAGGATAACTTTCAGGAGTCCATTGATCAAAAAACCCTCGCTCCCCGATTTATATATCAGCTCTTTTTCAGCAATCGAGCTGAATTTAATCTTTTTAGGATTGGCTAAAAGGAGACTGGCACCATTCTCTTCTCTGAGCACGGACTTTCTTATTCTCAGGCTGATTATGGGGTGTTCAGAATTCAAGTCCGAGCCGAAAACCAGGATGGTTTTTGCTTTTTCGATTCCTTCAATAGAGTTGGTCATGGTGTAAACTTGAGGATATTCGAAAAGTGCCGGACTCGGCAGGACCTTTTTGGCTCCTGCCCTGAAGTCCAGGTTGTTCGACCCTAAGATCGTTCTGAAGAATTTCTGGAAAATATAATTATCCTCATTCGTCGCTTTTTCAGAGCCGAAGCCGGCTAAAGCCCGGGGACTGTATTTCTCCTTTATCTCGATCAGTTTCGAGATCAGAAGGCTATAGGCCTCTTCCCAGTTCGACTCTACCAGTTTTCCGTTCTTTTTTATCCAGGGGGATTTTATCCTTTCCGGATGACCGACCAGGTCATACCCCCATCTTCCCTTATCGCAGATGAAACCTACATCCACTTTGTCGTTTCTTCTGGAAGTTCCCCTAAAAAGCTTGTTCTGCCTTGCCCACAAAGTGAGGTTGCATCCATCCCCGCAAAAAGGACAGATGCTTTTTACCTTACTGGCAGTCCAGGGCCTGATCAGATACCTCCAGGATTTTGCAGTCAAAGCCCCAACCGGGCAGATTTCCACAGTATTTCCGGAATACACGTTGGAAATGGGTATGGACGGAAGTATGTTTATTTCACTCCTCCATCCCCGCATAAAAGCACCCATATCATATTCACCGGCTATCTCTCTTAAGAAGCGGATGCATTTGAGACAATAGATGCACCTGTTCTGATTCCGGATCATTTGAGGACCGATCTTCAGATCATCAAAGGTCGAAGATTGATCTATTATATATCTTCTTTTTTCCTCGACGAACCTACTCCGGTCAGTTCCGAATTTGAAGGTTATCTCCTGCAAGTCGCACTCTCCACCCTTATCGCAGGTGGGGCAGTCTAAGGGATGGTTAATCAGCAGAAATTCCACGATTCCTTTTCTGGCTTTGACCACCTTGGGCGTATTGGTCCACACGACCATACCCTGAGACACAGGTGTGTTGCAGGCAATCATCAGTTTCTGTACCTTCTCCACCTCGACCAGGCAAATCCTGCAGCCACCTAAAATCTTAAGTTTCTCATGCCAGCAGAAAGTAGGAATGTCGACACCGACCTTTTTCGCCGCCTGAAGAATCGTTTTTCCTTCTTCTACTTCAACCGGCTTGTTATCTATAGTCAAACTTATCATCTCTTATGTTTTCCCTTGAACCATTAAACCCTTGAACTATTGAACTCTTTTTCAAAAGGACATCGTTTATTTTTTATATGGTCTTCATACTCCTGCCTGAAATGCTCTATAGTGCTGGTAATAGGCATGGTAGCCGACTCGCCCAAAGGGCAGATCGTTTTCCCGTAGATATTGTCGCTTAAGTCTAGAAGCAGGTCGAGGTCTTCCATTCTTCCCTTTCCATCCTCTATTCTCTGC
>Ga0335070_10010817_pt1 | contig 10662 bp, 7 predicted proteins | sample Lox_Sample_13_FD_206722 | JGI IMG/M metagenome (GOLD analysis project Ga0335070, IMG submission 206722) | Soil microbial communities from Loxahatchee National Wildlife Refuge, Florida, United States - Lox_Sample_1.3 | ecosystem: Environmental > Terrestrial > Soil > Wetlands | place: USA: Florida...
CGGCGGCCCACGACCCGCGCTTCCCCGAGCTCGACGAGGCCGAGCTCCCGGACGTCTCGGTCGAGGTCTCGGTGCTGTCCCCGATGCGCCCGGTGGCCGGGCCGTCGGAGATCGTCCTCGGCACGCACGGCGTGCTCCTGACCAAGTCCGGGAGGCGGGCGGTGTTCCTCCCCCAGGTCGCCACCGAGACCGGGTGGGACCTCGACACGTTCCTGTCCGCGCTCTCGCAGAAGGCCGGCCTCTCACCTGAGGCGTGGCGCAGCGGCGCGCGCTTCGAGGTGTTCACCGCGCAGGTTTTCGGCGAGCACGAGTAGGCCGGCGATCCGCCGACGATGGGGCTTCCCAGTCTCGGACGTGAGGTGCCTTTGCTGATCGCCTGAGGCGAGCCCGTTGTCGACCTTGCCCTAGGTCGCGCGGCCGCCGGTCCGACAACGGACGGATTCTCAGTTCGCATGCGGCCGCAGAGATCTCCGGCAGGGCGTATGCTGGCAGGGGGAGACTCGATGGCCCGCACGATCACGCGACGCGAGCTCGCGCGCCTGGCGGCGGTGGGGCTCGCCGCTTCGTCGCGGAGAGGCAGCGCAGCCCAGGCCGCACCGCGGCCGCAGGGGCGCGTCGGGCTCGCGACTCTCGCACCGCCGGCCGACGGCAGGCCGCTCGACCCCGCGGCGGCGCGGCGAGCCGTCGAGGCGGCGCTCGCGGCGTGCACGGGCCTCCCGACCGCGGCCGCCGCGGTCGAGTCGCTGTTCGCGGCCGGCGACACGGTCGGCGTCAAGGTGAACGCCCTCGGCGGCCGCATGCTCTCGCCCCGCGTCGAGGTCGTCTCGGCGCTCGCGGCGCTGCTGCGCGAGCGCGGGATCCCGCCGCACCGCATCGTCGTGTTCGACCGCTCGAGCCGCGAGCTCGCCCGCGCGGGCTTCCCGGTCCGCCGCGACGGCGGCGACTTCCTGTGCTACGGGATCGACAACGACTATGAGCGCGAGCCCTCGACCTCGGGGGAGATCGGTTCGTGCTTCGCACGGCTGGTCTCGAGCACCTGCTCCGCCCTGATCTCGCTCGGTGTCGTGAAGGACCACGACCTCGCCGGCGTCTCGGCCGGCCTCAAGAACCTGTACGGCCTGATCCACAACCCGAACAAGTACCACGACCACAACTGCGACCCGTACGTGGCCGACGTCCTCAACCACCCCTTTGTCAAGGGGAAGCTGCGGCTGGTCGTGCTCGACGGTGTGACGGCGCAGTGCCACGGCGGGCCGGCGTATCGGCCCGACGCGGTGTGGCCGCTCGGCACGATCGCTGCGTCGGCGGACGTGCTGGCGGCGGACGCGTGGGCGTGGAAGGCGATCGACGCGGAGCGCGCACGACGAGGCCTGCCGAGCCTCGAGAGAGCGGGGCGGCCGCCGCGCTTCCTCGCCACCGCCGAGCGCTACGGCCTCGGCGTCGGCGACCCGCGCGCGATCGCGGAGGCTCGGGCGTGAGCGGGCCGCTGACCCGCCGCGAGCTCGCCGCGGCCGCGTGCGCGGGCGCGGCGGCCGCGCTCATCGCGCGGCGCGCGGACACCGCGCCGCCGCAGCCGGGCGAGCCGATCGCGGCCGAGGAGCTCCCGGCGCGCGAGGCGTCGTGGTACCGGAAGCTCCCCGAGAGCCGGGTCGAGTGCCAGCTCTGCCCGCGCGGGTGTCAGGTCGCCGACGCCGAGCGCGGCGGGTGCGGGGTGCGCGAGAACCGCGGCGGCACGTACCACACGCTCGTGCACGGGGTGGCGTGCACCGTCCACCTCGACCCGATCGAGAAGAAGCCGTTCTTCCACGTGCTCCCGGGCGCGCAGGCGCTGTCGTACGCGACCGCGGGGTGCAACGTCGAGTGCAAGTTCTGCCAGAACTGGGAGATCTCGCAGTTCCGCCCGGAGCAGGTGGCGGCGCGGTACCTGCCGCCGGAGACGCTCGCGCAGGTCGCCCGCAACAACAACGTCCCGCTCCTCTCGGCGACGTACTCGGAGCCGGTCGTGTTCTGGGAGTACGTGCGCGACACCGCCGCGGCGGGGCGCCGCGTGGGCGTGCGCTCGACGGTCGTGTCGAACGGGTACATCCAGGAGCAGCCGCTCAAGGACGTGCTCCCGCATCTCGCCGCGATGAAGGTGGACCTCAAGGCGTTCTCGGAGCGGTTCTACCGGGAGGTCGTGCGCGGCGAGCTGAAGCCCGTGCTCAAGGCGATCGAGGTGATCCGGGCGAGCGGCACGTGGCTCGAGATCGTGGTGCTCCTCCTCCCCGGCCTCAACGACTCGGAGGACGAGGTCCGCAGCCTCGCGCGGTGGGTCAAGACGACGCTCGGGCCCGAGGTGCCGGTGCACTTCACGCGCTTCCACCCGACGTACCGGCTCACGAACCTCCCGCCGACGCCGATCCCCTCGCTCGAGCGCGCCTGGCAGGTCGCGAAGGCGGAAGGGCTCGCGTTCGCCTACCTCGGCAACGTCCCCGGCCACCCGGGCGAGAACACCGTCTGCCCCGGGTGCGGCAAGCAGCTCGTGCGGCGCGTCGGGTTCGAGGTGATGGAGAACGCCCTGACCCGCGGCCGGTGTCCCCAGTGCGCGCGCACGATCCCCGGGGTGTGGGCGTAGGGACGGTCGAAAGTCTAAAGTCGAAAGCTGACAGCTCTCCGCCGGACACCCGACCAGCTGACAGCTCCCCCTCCCACCCTAGAACCGGCACGCCCTGGGGGGAGGGAGGCTGTGAGCTGTGAGCTGTGAGCTGTGAGCTGTGAGCTGTGAGCTGTGAGCTGTGAGCTGTGAGCTGTGAGCTGTGAGCTTCTCGCCTCTCACTTTTGACTTTCGACTGTCGACTTTCGACCTTCTTGCCTTTCGACTTTCGACTTTCGACTCTTACTTGCGGCCCGACAGCACCGTCCGCGTCTTGACGTCGTACGACTCGCCCGGGAGGAGGATGTCCACCCGGAGGCCGTGGACGCCGAGGCGGTCCTGCCCCTTCTCACCGGTGTTGCGCTCGACCTTCGCCTTCGCGGCGTCGATGACCACGACCGCGCTCTCGCCCATCACCGTGAACGTCCGGTCGGGGCGCACCCACACCGCGGTCCCCTCGTCCACCGCCACGCCGAGGAGGTCGGGGTGCTCGAGGATCACGGCGAGGAGGCGGTTCTCGCGCTGGCGCTTGATGAAGTGCTGGTCGAGAATGACGCCGCGGAAGAAGCCGAACCCCGGCTTGAGCTCCACGGTGTTCGCCCTGATCACCGTGAAGTCGCCCTCGCCGGTGATCATCGGGTCGCTCTGGCACGCCAGCCCGGCCGACGTGCCGCCGACGACGGCGCCGCGCTCGAACGCCTGCGTGATCGCGGCGCCGACCGGCGTGCCGAGGATCGCGTTCGTGATCCGGACCTGGTCGCCGCCGCCGAAGAAGATCCCGCCCGCCGCGGCGGCGCGCTGCGCGAACTCGGGGCGCATCGCGTCCGCCTTCGTCTTGATCGGGAGCGCCACGACGTTCGTGCAGCCGTACTCGTCTCGGAACAGCTTCTCGTAGTACGAGCCCGCGTCGGCCTCCTCGGATGCGGTCGGGATCGCCACGATCGGTGCGCTCGGCCCGCCCGCGAGCTCGACGAACTTGGCCATCGCCTCCTTCGGCTTCTCGCCGCCGCCGATCAGGATCAGGTTACCCTTGGGCGCCGGGCCCTCGGCGTACGCCGCCGCCGCAAGCAACGCCGAGACGAAGAGAGCCGAGATTCGCCGCATCGGAGATCCTCCAGTCGAGACGCGCCGAGCCCGTGCCGTTCGCGGCCGCGCGGCGCCCATCGTCGTAGTCAGGTTCACTGCTGCGCCTTCAGCGCCGTGAGGAGCGCGTTGCCCGCCGAGTCGATGTGGTGGTGGACCGCCCGCTCGGCCCCCCTCGCATCGTGGGCTGCGAGCGCGGTGATGATCGCGGCGTGCTCCTCCACGTCGGGCTCGTCGCGCTCCGGCACGGACGCGGTCGCGACGTGCGGGATGTTGCTCCACAACATCGTCGGGAACGCGGACCACAGCTGCGCGAGCGTCCGAACGAGGTATGAGCGGCCGCACGCCGCGAAGATCAGGCCGTGGAACTGCCGGTTGAGTTCGCGGTACTCGGGGAGCTCCACGGGCATCTTGCACTTCGCCATCCGGGTGGCGAGCGCCTTCAGGTCGGCGACCTCCGCATCGGAGATGTTGGTCGCGGCGAACCGCGCCGCCATCCCCTCGATGAACGAGCGGCAGGCGTACAGGTCCTCCACGTCGGCCGCCGAGAACTCGACCACGCGCACGCCCCTGTACGGGACGTGCTCGACCAGTCCCTCGGAGGCGAGCCTCTTGAGCGCCTCGCGGACCGGCATCTGGCTCACGCCGTTCTCCTGCGCGAGGCGCTCCTGGCGGAGCCACTCGCCCGGCTTGATCCGCCCGTCCAGGATCGCGCTTCGGATGCGCTCGGCAACCCACTGAGGCAGCTGCTTGTGCGGGGGGAGCTCGGCTTCGTCTGGCATCGCGGTTCTCCGGGATTAGATATTAAATCCAATCCGTACCGACGCTACTCCACCATTCGACTCCCGTCAAGCCAGCCCGTGTGACCTGCCGCGCCGCGACGACGCTGCTCGGCGTTCCCATGCGGCCACCCCGCATGGGAAACGGCGGTTTCGACGCGCGGCTTCCACCCCGGCGGCGCGCGGCGCCCCGAACCCGGCTCACCCCGCGCGCAGGGGTCCAGGGACCGGAGGGTGGCCTGCGTCACACGCTCCGCGAATCCCGGCCGCGCCGCAGGCGTTACGGTGAGGTGGATCCGGCGGAGTCCGCTCGCCCCGCACCGGGGCTCTGACGCGGAGCACGCCGGGGGAGGTTTCCATGACCCGCAAGATCACGCTTCTCGTGGCCGCGGCCGGCCTCGCGCTCTGCCCTTCGATCGCCGCCGCCCGCGAGCCCGCGCTCGTCAAGTGCTCCATGACGTTCACGCTCAAGGGGTGGTCCGCGATCTACAAGACGGCGAGCGGGCACGGCAAGGTGACGTGCGACAACGGCGAGTGGCTTCCCGTCCACCTCACCGTCCACGGCGGAGGGGTGACGTTCGGCAAGATGGACATCCTCGAGGGCAAGGGCGAGTTCTCCGGGGTGAAGTCGATCGACGAGGTGTTCGGGAGCTTCGCGGCCGCCGAGGCCGCCGCCGGCGCCGTCAAGGCGGGCCAGGCCGCCGCTTACACGAAGGGCGAGGTCTCGCTCGCGCTCACCGGGACGGGGCGCGGGGTCGCCATCGGGTTCGACTTCGGCAAGCTCGATATCGACCGCGTGAAGAAGTGACCGGTACGGGGCAGTAGGAACCGGGACGAGGAACGTCGGCGGACGGCGCGCGCCGGGCACCCCTTCGAACCCACTTCCGCCTCCCGGCCTCGATCTCCCCACTTCCTCGTGCCCTGCCGCCCGGCCGGGCGGGTGCCGGCTCGTGCGTTCTCGCGACGTGCCGTCGTTATCCAGATTGAACACGAGAGCGCCGCCGGCGCTCGGCGCAGCGGCACGACCGGCGTGGGTGACCCTCCCCGCCCCGCAAAGGATGTCCGTGCGCGCGACGGCGAGGAGGAACGATGGGGTGCCCCAGCCTTCGTCTCGCGATCGTTCTCGTGACTGTGGCGTGGACGGCGTCCGCGGCTCCGCCGCCCAAGGCGCCGGTGGCGCAGCCGACGGCCACGCCCACTGCCGGGCCGGTGATTCCGGTACCGCCCGGGGCGCGATTCGAACCTCCCTGCGGCATCGAGAGCGAGGGGCTGCGGGGGTTCAGACCCGTGTCCCCCGCCGCCGAGCCGGGCCCCCAGCTGCTCGCGGTGAAATCGATGAAGCGGGGTACGCAGCTCGACCTCCTCAGCCAGAGCGGCGCGCTCGGCCAGACGGTCCCGATCCAGGCGAGGCTCAAGCTCAAGCCAGAGGGGACCGCTGTGCCGAACCACACGGTCCATTTCTGGGTGGACGACCAGTACCTCGGGAATGCCAGGAGCGATGGAACGGGCACCGCCCTGGTCCAGTACTACGTCAAGGCGTTCGGGACAAAGAACGTCGTGGCGCGGTATTTCGGCAGCGATGTCTGCGCCGACTCGAAGGACCGGAACGAGCTCACTATGGTGAGGGCGCCCACGAAGTTCTCCATCCTCCTGAACGGAGGCGAAACCGCGCGCGTGCCGGTCGGGGAAACCCTGTATGTGCTGGGTAGGCTGATGAGGGTGACCGACGGCCTCGACGTCGAAGGGGCCGCCGTTGTGATCACCCTCGACGGCCAGCCTCAGGGTACAGTGACGCCTCCAGTCGGCGGCTTCAGGTGGTCCTGGACCGCCCAACCCGGTACCGCCGGGAATCACACCCTGGTAGCCACCTTCGATGGCGACTCAATGTACCTCGGCACCGCGGCCAGTAACGGCTTTACCGTCGTTTCGGCGCCGCTGCCGGCGAAACTCACGTTGGGCGACGTGACTGTGGCGGTGGGGGAAACCAAAACAGCGGTGGCACGCCTCACGGTGGAGAATCCGGTTCTCCCGGGCGTCTCAACCGGCAAGGGTGTACCGGGGGTCTCGATCCGTCTGCGCCTCGGCGAATGGGTCTACAGCAAGTGGCAAGAGGGGCCCTTCGGAAGCGCGACGACGGATGGCGACGGTGTCGCGACGTTCAACTTCAAGATGACCGACCAACCCGGGCACTACTACCTCAGCGCCATCGCGGACGGTGTCGAGGGACTCCTTGAGGTCCACCCCAAGGAGGTGACGGCCAATCTCTTGGTCCAGAAGGCGCCAGTCGTCGTCGGCGTGGCCGGACCAACGAGCGCACGTGTCGGGGACACGGTCACGTTCACCGTGGGGGTGCTGCGAGCCACCGACGGCACTCCGCTTCCCTCCATGGATGTCACGCTGGAAACCCCGCCATACTGGTTAAAGACCACGGCGGCCAACGGTCAGGCAGTCTTCCCTATCGTCGTCCTTGCAGACGGTCCGATCGGCGTCCGGACGGTTACCGCGAAATCCTCCGCCACCTCCTGGTATCTGGAAGGGACCGGAAGCACGACGATCAACGTGCTGCCCAAGACCAACTAGAACCGCACGTGGGAGGCAGGCGTCCGGGGCCCCGCCGGCACGGCAGCAACGATCGGGCCGCTCTGCCGCCTTTGCTCTTCGGCTTCCCGTCCTCCCTCCTCCGCTTGGCGTCTCCCATCTTCCCGCCTCTGTCAGTTCCACTGCGTCAGCGCGGGCCACACGAGCGCGAGCAGCGAGAACGCGAACAGCACCGCCTGGAGCGGCCAGTTCCAACGCACCCACCGCTCGTACGGGATCTTCGCGAGGGCGAGCGTGCCGACCGTGACGGCCGACGTCGGCAGGATCATGCTGTTGAACCCCGCGCCGAGCTGGTAGGCGAGCACGAGCGTCTGCCGGGTGATCCCCGAGAGGTCCGCAAGCGGCGCGAGCAGCGGCATCGTCAGCACCGCCTTGGTCGAGCCGGAGGGGATGAAGAAGTTCAGGATCATCTGGAGCACGTACATCGACTGCGCCGCCAGGATCCCGCCGAAGTGCGAGGTCACCGAGGCCATCCCGTACAGGATCGTGTCGAGGATGTGGCCGTCCTCCAGGATCACGACGATCCCGCCGGCGAACGCGACGATCAGCGCCGCGCTCGCGATGTCCTTCGCGCCCGCGATGAACGACTTCGCGAGCTTGTTCGGGCCGATCCCGGCGGCGACCCCGGAGAGCACGCCCATCGCGAAGAACAGCCCCGCGAACTCCACCATGTACCAGCTGTAGACCGTCGAACCCACGATCAGGCCGACCACGGTGGCCGCGAGCACGAGAAGGCAGAGCGCGTGGCGCCAGGTGAAGTCGACCTTCTCGGCCTGGGCGCCGGCGAGCTCCTCGCGGCGGGCGCGGTCGAACTCGTACATGACCGACCGGGTCGGGTCGGCCTTCACTCGCGCGGCGTACACCATCACCCACGCGATCGCGAGGAGCGTCGCGAGCGCCCAGATCACGAGGCGGTACTTCATCCCCGAGCCGAGCGGCACGCCTGCGATCCCCTGCGAGATCTGGACCGTGAACGGGTTCAGGAACCCGGCCGAGAAGCCGACGCCCGCGGCGACGAACGAGAGGCAAACCCCGACGATCGAGTCGTACCCGAGAGCCAGGGCGAGCGGGACGAAGATGAGGGCGAACGGGATCGCCTCCTCCGCCATCCCGTACGCTCCTCCGAAGAACGAGAACACCGTCATCACGATCGGGATGATCAGGAAGCTGCGCTTCCCGAGCAGTCGGACGAGGAGGTGGATCCCTGCCGCGATCGCCCCCGTGTCGTTGAGGATGTTGAAAGCGCCGCCGACGATGAAGATCAGCCCCACGATCGCGCCCATGCGCAGGAAGCCGCGCATCGGCGCGAGCGCGATCGCCGTCACCTGCGGCTTGCTCGGCTCGACCTTGAAGGTGCCGGGGACGACCACCTCCCTCGCCGTCCCATTCACGATCTCCTTCTGCCGCGTGTACGAGCCTCCCGGGAGGATCCACGTCGCAGCCGCCGCCAGCAGGATCAACGTGAACGCGATGACGAAGACGTCGGGGCTCTTCTTGGCCATAGGGGCTCTCCCTGTCGCAATGTATATTATATCTAATCTGTCGTTCCGCCCACACCCTTATTTGACCCCGGCAGTTCTCACCTTGCGGATGCCGCGGCTGTCGGTGCGCCAGCCGTCAGGGGGACAGCTCAGGCGCGAACGAGATCGCGCGGAAGGCAACGGCCAGCTGCCGCCTGTCGTCGGCGCCTGCGAGTTCGTGGGGAGAGCGTACCAGCGAGTAGCGGAACGCGACGAGGTTGCGAGCCCGCACAAGATCAGCGGGGATCGCGAAAGCGTAGGCTGCCCTGCCCCGGCTCATCGGGACCGTCGCGATCGGCACCCCGTTGACCGACACCCTCATCTCCTGGTGCTGGTCAGGGACCTCGAACGGAGACGCGGTCACTTCGAGTCGGTGCGGCGTCCCCGGCGTTCCCGGGAGGACGATCACGGACTCCGGTCCGGAGGACCAGCGGAATCCTCCGTCCGGGGTGCTCTCGGCGCTCGAGAACCCGGTTCGGACGTACAGCTCGGCCTCGGGATCCCCGAGATTCAGTTCACCTCGCAGCCGGCGATCACCCGGGACCAAGAACACTGACGAGTCGCCCGCCGTCGCGACCGCCTCCACGCCGCGGATCGCTGCGAATTTGGTCGCGACGGCGCGATCCGCGACCAGTAGTGTGCCGTCGTCGGCGACCCGAAGGCGGCACGGCTCGCCGAACATGAAGAGCCACGCGTCGTCGACCGTTGGCAGCTGGCCCGCCTTCGTGCACTGCAGCACGATCCCCGCAGCCGGATCCCAGGAGTGATCCCCGAAGATCCTAACGTGCGGGCGGCGAACGCTGTGTGCCGCGAGCGCCACGAGCGTCGCGTCCGACAGGCGGTCGGCCCGCGCCGTCCATGCGGCCTCCCCAGTCGCCGGGAAGCGAACGACGCTCCGCACACCGAGCGCCGCCGTCGCCACGATCAGTGCCGAGGAAACACCAAGCTGCCACGCAGCGACCGGCGGAGCAGCCGCCGAAGATGGAATGACCGCGGTCGCGACCGCAATCACGCCAAGGACGCCGAGGGCCGAGACCCAGCGCACGAGGTACGGATGGAGGTTCCCGGGGATCCCGTGCGCTGCGACCACCGCGGCGGTGGCCAGGAAGAGACAAGCCAGGCACAGTCCCGACGTGCCCGGACTATCTCTCCAGCCGCGCACCGCCGCCAACAGCAGCAGCGTGAGCAGGATGGCCGCCGCACCGACAAGGGCGAGTGTAGCCCGGGGTGACGCGTCGGCGCGCGCCGCCAGGCCGAACGGAGAGCCCAGGAAGCTGCACATCTGCACGGCGAGGGGGCGCAGCGTCGCGCCCCATGCCTGTCCGTCCCGCCGCTCTGCGACGGACCGCAGGATTAACGTCACGTTCCCCGGCCGCCCGAGGCCCTGTTCGATGAGCACCGGCAACCAGACGAGAGCGCCGAGTCCAGCCGCAAGAGCGACGGGCCGTCGCCATCGCAATGGCGGCGACTCGGAGTTCCGCCGCAATCGGCGCATTCGGGCCCCAGCAGCAACAGCGGCCAGCGCTGCGGCAACCGCCACAGGGACCGCGCAACCGATGTGCGACTGGACCGCGAATGACCCCGCGACCACCGCCACGGGCAGCCACGCGAGACTTCCGGCGGCCGTCGCCGCGAACGCGACGAGCGCCAAGCACAAAGGCAGCACCACGATGTCGGGGTTCCACACCGAGACGAGGAACGCAGGCTGCAGCCAGAGCAGGTAGAGCCCGAGCGCAGCGAGCGCCGGCGGCCAGCGTTCCTCCCCAAGCAGCCGTCTCAGGCCGACTGCGATGCCGATCAGCGCGGCCAGGTTGACCGCGACGGCGCCGGTGGCCTGGGCGGCGTGGCTCCGACCGAGCGCCGCCCAGAACGGGGCGAGGCAGTAGAACATCAGCGGCCCGGGGTGGTGAAAGCCAAAGCGGGAGTACGGTCCGAGAAGCTGCGCCCCGGATGCGGCCCGCATCGTGCTCAGCTCGATCAGCGCCCGGTCGCCGGTCGTCTTGGCGCCGTCGCGCAGCGTCGAGGTCTGATGCGCAAACAGCGCAAGGAC
>Ga0335070_10010818_pt1 | contig 10662 bp, 9 predicted proteins | sample Lox_Sample_13_FD_206722 | JGI IMG/M metagenome (GOLD analysis project Ga0335070, IMG submission 206722) | Soil microbial communities from Loxahatchee National Wildlife Refuge, Florida, United States - Lox_Sample_1.3 | ecosystem: Environmental > Terrestrial > Soil > Wetlands | place: USA: Florida...
GAGGCGAAGCCTGAGGACGAGGAGCCAGGAGCAAGGGAGTAGGGGCTAGGGTCCTTTCCTTCCCTGACCCCTGGCCCCTGACCCCTGGCCCCTGTTTCACGCACCGCCACCCAGGCGCAGAGCACCGCCACGAGTCCCGGAACGACCGCGACCCAGAAGACGCGCCGCAGCGGGAAGCCGTAGTGGAGGAGCAGCGCGGCGAGCAGGGGGCCGAAGATCGCCCCGACGTGGTCCGCGCCGCGGTGGAGCCCGAAGGCGCGGCCGCGGATCTCCGGCGCCGCGACCTCCGCGATCGCCGAGTCGCGCGCCGGTGTCCGGATCCCCTTTCCCACACGGTCCGCGCCCCGCAGTGCGATCACGTGCCACGCGGCGGCCGCCACGGCGATCAGCGGGCGGACTACGGCGGCGATCGCGTAGCCGCCCACGATCAACGGCCCCCGCAGCCGCGGGCGGTCCGCCAGGTACCCGGTCGCGAGCTTGAACCCGGCGGCGACCGCGTCGGCGAGCCCGTCCAGGACACCCAGAGCCAGCGCGCCCCCGCCCAGCGTCGCCGTGACGAACGCCGGGAGGAGCGGGTAGATCATCTCCGAGGCGAAGTCGTTCGCGAGGGAAGTGGCCCCGAAGAGCCAGACTGCACGGGGGAGCTTGGGGGGCATATCCGTCATCTGGGCGCCTGGCACTTGTGAGAAGTGAGGCGTGAGAGGACCGGGTTGCCATCTCACGCCTCTCGCTTCTCACACCTTTCCCCTCTCACCTCTCACTTAGCCCTCTCACGTCTCACCTCTCACGTCTCACTTCTCGCTTTCCCCGAGCCCCATCCCCCACCTCATCAGGGACACCGGCAGCCCCCCGTACGACAGCACGTCGTCGTGGAAGCGCTTGAGCGAGAACGACGCTCCCGCACGGCGGCGCCAATCGTCGCGCAAGCGCATGAGCTCGTGACAGCCCACGGCGTAGCACAGAGCGTTGCCCGGGTTACAGCAGTAGCGCCGTACCTCCGCCTCGGCCGAGGGCCGCGCGAGGTCGAGCGTCTCCATCATGTAGCGCACCGCCTGCTCGACCGTCATCCCGCGGGTGTGGAGGCGCACGTCCAGCACGACGCGCACCGCGCGCCAGAGCAGGTGCATCTGCTGGAAGAGGCTCTCTTCGGGACGCTGGAGGTAGCCTTCCTCCGCCATCATCTGCTCGCAGTAGAGCGCCCAGCCCTCCAGCGACAGCGCCGAGCCCACGACCTTGCGGACCGGCGAGGGCTGGGCGTGAGCCGAGAGGAACTGCACGTGGTGGCCGGGATAGCCCTCGTGCAGCGCGGTGGTCGCCAGCTCGTGCACGCTGTGCTCGCGGAGCTGCGCGTCGGCCGGCACCGAGACGTAGAACCAGCCGGTCCGGCCCGCAGCGAAGGCGCCCGGCGGGTCGTACGCGGCGAACGGGATCAGCGGCAGCATGAACGACGGCGTGGCGACCACCTCGAGCTTCCCGGGCGGGATCGTCATCAGGTCCTTCTCGCTCACGAACCGGCGCGCCCGCTCCATCGCCGCGGCGTAGTCCGCCACCAGCGTGGCGCGCGGCGGGTGCTCTCTGCGTAGCCGCCGGACGAGCTCCCGCCACGGCACGCCCGACGCCAGCACTTCGGCGCGCCGGGCCAGCTCCGCCTCCTGCGTACGGACGAGCGCCTCGCCGAAGCGCAGCAGCTCGGGGGCGGACTCGCGCAGCGCGTGCTCGTAGTGCAGGCGGAAGTCGAACTGCTTGCCGCCGATCGCGAAGTCGCCGTCCGAACGGTCGAGCAGTTCGCCGCCGGCGAACTCCATGAAGGCATCGAGCGCCGCCCGGGCGTCGCCCAGCGCTTCCAGCAGCGGCTGCCCCGCGGCCGGAGCGAGTTTCGCGGCGAACTCGGGGATCGCCTCGGCGAACAGCGCCCGGCCGCCCTGCGCGACCGCCAGCGCGGTCTCCGTGAACACCTTGGCAGGCCGCGTCAGCGTGGTGCGGGCGTCCGCGAGGAAGCGCGGGGCGGCCCGGAGCCGGCCCAGGAGAGCGCGGCCCCGGGCCTCAGGCGGCTGGTCCCCCCTGAGGAGCAGGGCGAACAGCCCGTTGAACAGGTGCGAGAGATGGAACTCCGCGTTCGCCTCGTGCGGCTTCTCCTTCTCGAAGCGGGCGATCGTCGCGCGGAGATCGTTGAGGACCGCCGTCTGGTCCACTTCGTCAGCCAGCGTGCCCGACTCGCAGTACTCGAAGGCCGCGGCCATCGACTTCAGCGCAGCCAGCGCGACCTTGATCTGCGGCCGGGCAAAATCGCCGAGGCGGCCGTCGTGCAGGTGTACGCCGGCCTGCGTGGCGCCGACCGGATCGAGCTGCCAGCGCAGTTCGAGATACGACCGGACCAGGTCACCGTACTCCGGCGGGCTCATGCTACGCCTTTACGCGCGCCAGCAGCGCGTGGCATTCCCCTTCGGTGAGCGCCCGGTCGGTGTGCTTCGCGGCCTCGAAGAGCGCCTGCGTGTAGCGCTCGTTCGCGGGGTCGTAGCCGTGCGCCTCGAGCCAGAACCTGACGTTCGACATCCCGGAGACCGGCGAAATCTCGATCGTCTGCGCGATCCCGAACGAGCCGGCGGGCACGCTGGAATAGACGCGGTCCGCGAGCCAGTCCTGCCCCTTCCTGCGCGCCTTGAGGATCGCGGCGGCGTGCACCCCGGTGCCGGTGCGGAAGGCGTCGGCGCCCATGACCGGGTAATCCACCCCGATCGGCCGGCCGACCGCCTCGGACGCCACGGTGCAGTAGTCGCGCAGCCTGGTGAGATCGCCGCGATACGCGCCGAGCAGGTGGAGGTTGACGATCAGGAGGTCCATCTCCGCGTTGCCGGCGCGCTCACCCACGCCCAGGGCCGTCGCGTGTACCCGGTCGGCCCCCGCCTCGATCGCCGCCAGGCAGTTGATCACCCCCATCCCGCGGTCGCGGTGCCCGTGCCAGTCGAGCTTCACGTCCTCGCCGCTCGGGCGGATGATCTCCTCCCGGACGAAGTGCATCAGCCGGCGCACCCCCTCGGGCACCGCGTGCCCGACGGTGTCGGCCACGCAGATGCGCCGTGCGCCCCAGCGGATGGCGTTGGCGTACAACGCGCGGATGGTCTCGGGCTTGGCGCGCGTGGTGTCCTCGGTCACGAACATCACCGGCAGGCCGTGCGACACGGCGAACGTGACGGCCGCCTCGCTCGCCTTCAGCATCTTTTCCAGCGTCCAGTCTTCGGCGTACTGCCGAATCGGCGAGGATCCGATGAACGTCGCGGCCTCGATCGGGATCCCGACCTTCTGCGACACCTCCGCGATCGGCTCGACGTCGCTCACCACCGTGCGGGCGGCGCAGTTCGGAGCGATCGCCAGGTGTGCATCCCGGATCTCGGTGGCGAGCACCAGGACCTGCTCGCGGACCCGCGGCCCGGCGCCCGGCAGCCCGATGTCCGCCGCGGCGATGCCGAGGTCGGCCATGAGGTGCAGCAGCCGGAGCTTCTGCTCCATGGAGGGGTCGCGGACCGACGGCGACTGGAGGCCATCCCGCAGGGTCTCGTCGTTGAGATCCACCCGCGCGGCCGACCAGTCGAACGCCGCGTTCTCGGCGTTCCAGTCGAATATCAGATCGGAGGAGTCGGTCAAAGGTTCTGCCTCGGTACAGTCTGCGTCCCGCGACAGGGGCCCGTCAAGCGCGCTTGCCTCGCCCGGGGCCGTCGGTTAGGCTCCGCGCGTGTTCCAGTCGATCGAAGCCGTGGCGTCCCGCCCGGAGGTCCGGCGGGCCCGCGAGTGGCTCGAGCGGTGCGACGGGGAAACGCTCGCGTGGCAGCGGAGCATCGCGGCGATCCCCGCTCCCACGGGGGACGAGAGGCGCCGCGCGGAGCTGGTCTCCCGGCAGCTCGGGGAGATGGGCCTGGATGCCCGGCGACTGGACGCCGCAGGCAACCTGATCGCCCGGTGGAGCGCGGACGGGGGGCCGGGGGTCGTGGTCGCCGCGCACCTCGACACCGTCTTTCCGGCCGGCACCGACCTCACGGTGCGGCAGCTCGGGCCGCGGTACATCGCGCCCGGGATCAGCGATAACGCGCGCGGGCTGGCGGGGATCGTCGCGCTCGCCGGCGCCATCCGCCACGCCGGCATCCACACCGCGCTGCCCGTGACGTTCGTCGCCACCACCTGCGAGGAAGGGGCGGGCGATCTCGCGGGCGCGAAGCACCTCTTCAGCGACCCGACGTTCCAGCCCACGGCCTTCGTCGCCCTCGACGGCGCGGGGACCGAGCGGGTCGTGCACCGCGCCTTGGGCTCGCGGCGCCTGCGCGCAGTGTTCCGCGGGCCCGGCGGGCACTCCTGGGCCGCGTTCGGCGTCGCCAACCCGACCCATGCCGTGGGCGTCGCCGCGTCGTCGATCGGTGAGCTGCAGCTGCCGGCCGAGCCCCGCTCCACGGCGAGCGTGGTCCGCATCGGTGGCGGCTCCGGCCTGAACACCATCCCGCAGGAGGCGTGGCTCGAGCTGGACCTCCGCTCCGAGAGTGAGGACGCACTCGACACGCTGTACGGCACCGTGACCCAGGCGCTCGGGCGCGCGCTCGATGTCGCGAACCGGCGCCGCGCCGCCGGCACCCTGCCCCTGACTCTGCAATTGGTCCCGCTGGGCCAGCGCCCCTCGGGCACGACGGAGCCGGGTCACGCGCTGGTCCAGGCCGCCATCGCCGCCACGCTCTGCGTCGGCCACAAGGCGGAGCTGGCCGCCGCCTCGACCGACGCCAACATCGCCATCAGCCGGGGCGTGCCGGGCATCGCGTTGGGCGCCGGGGGCCGCGGGGGCGACGCTCATCTCGAGACCGAGTGGTACGAGAACGTGGATGCCCCGGCGGGCCTGTTCCGCGCGCTCCTCGTGACCTGCGCCGCAGCCGGACTCTCCGACTCGTAGCTGCCGCGATGACCGACGACGCGCACGATCCCCTGGCGGAGCTGCGTGCCCGGATCCGGGCCGTGGACGACGAGCTGCTCGCCCTGGTGGCCCGCCGGCTGCAGCTCGCGCGGGAGGTCGGGGAGGCGAAACGGGCCGCCCGCCTCCCGGTGCGCAGCTTCGGGACCGAGGCCGAAGTGCTGGGCCGCTTCCGCTCGGAGGCGGCGGCCCTCGGCCTCGACGGGCCGCTGGCCGAGCGCCTCGCCCACTACCTGATCGGTGCCTCGGTCCGGCTCCAGGAGGAGACGCTCGGCGCCGCGGGCGACCGGCCCCTCGACATCCTCGTGGTGGGCGGCGCCGGGAAGATGGGGCGGTGGCTGTCGCGGTTCTTCCTGGGCCAGGGGCACCGCGTCTCCACGCTCGATCCGGCGGGGCCGGTGCCGGGCTGCGTGCAGGCCGCGGACCTCGCGGCGGCGCTCCCCCGCGCCGAGGTCGTCGTGATCGCGACGCCGCTGTCGCTCGGCGCGGGAGTGCTGCGCGAGGTCCTGGCGGCGCGGCCCCCCGCTCTGGTCACCGACATCCTCAGCCTCAAGAGCCACGTGATCGAGGAGTTGAAGGCCGGCGCCGCCGCCGGGCTCAGGGTGGCCAGCCTCCACCCGCTGTTCGGGCCCGAGGTGCAGACCCTCGGCGGCCGCGTCCTCGCCGTGCTGGACTGCGGCAACGCGGCCGCCGCGGACGACGCCGCGGCGCTGTTCCGCGACACCGCCCTCACGATCACGCGCCTGCCGGTCGAGGCGCACGACGCCTACATGCAATACGTGCTCGGCCTGAGCCATCTGGTGGCGATCCTCTTCTTCACGACGCTGACCCGGAGCGGCCGCCCGTTCGACGAGCTGGCGCAGGCGGCGAGCACCACCTTCCTGAAACAGGCCCGCACCGCCGCCGAAGTCGCGCGCGAGAGCCCGGCGCTCTACTACGAGATCCAGAAGCTGAACCGGCATTCCCGGCGCCTGTTCGCGCTCCTCAAGGAGAGCCTCGCGGAGATCGAGAAGGCGGCGCTGGCCGATCGCGCCGACGGCTTCGTCCGCCTGATGGAACGGGGCCGGGCCTACTTCCCGGAGTCGCTGCCCGCCGAGCTGGAGTGACGCGCGACGCATTGTCCGGCGCCGCGCCGCGTATTACCGTAGGGCAACCCGTCCGGTGCACCGTGCAGCCATTCGAGACGACCCCGCCCGCGATCCAGGAGCTGCTCACCAAGCCCATCCGGGAGCTGGGCCTGAAGCTCGAGGGCTCGCCGCTCGAGAAGTTCGTCCGCGAGCTGTACCGCGAGATCGAGCGCAAAGGACTCCGCCACTTCCGGCCCGCCTGCTATCTCACCGACGAGTGGGGCTGCCCGTCGGGGGAGCCCGTGGTGGGCATCCCGTTCTACCTCGCCGATCCCAAGCTCGCCGCGCTCGAGAGGGAGATGAACGATCTCGAGGACGAGCGCGAGATCATGATGTACCTGCGCCACGAGGCGGGGCACGCGTTCAACTACGCCTACGAGCTGTACCGGACCGACGAGTGGCGCAGGCTGTTCGGCCCGTTCCGGCGCGCCTACAGGGAGCACTACCGTCCGGTGCCGTTCAGCCGCCGCTACGTGCGCCACATCGCGGGATGGTACGCGCAGAAGCACCCGGACGAAGACTTCGCGGAGACCTTCGCGGTGTGGCTCACGCCGCGCTCCGCGTGGCGCAGCAGGTACCGCGGGTGGGGGGCGATGCGGAAGCTGCGCTACGTGGACCGCGAGGCGCGCCGGGTCGCCGACCAGCCGCCGCTTCGCGCGATCGGGGACAAGGACATCACGGTCGAGGAGATGGACATCACGATCGAGCAGTTCTACCAGGCGCACGCGCCCGACGAGACGCACGCGCTGGCGGACCTCGCGCTCGACCCCGACCTGACCGACATCCTCCTCAAGCCGTCGCCGCGGCGGCGCGCCGGCATCCGCCCGGCGGCCCCCTGGCTCGCCGAGCACCGCAAGCAGATCGTGGACAAGGTCACCTACTGGACCGGCGTGCGGCGGCCGCTGGTCCGCGCCCTGGTGGCGTCGATCGAGCACCGGGTGGAGGCGCTGGGCCTCGCGGTCGAGACGGATCGCGAGCCGGCGCAGCTCGTGGAGATGACCGCCTACGCGACCACCCTGGCGATGAACTACCTGACGCGCGGGAGGTTCATCCAGCCGTGAGACGGACATGAGCCGCGCCGGCCTGAAGATCGCCATCCTCTACGACACCTGGGACGACGGGGTGGAAGAGCCGACCTCGCCGGAGCTGCCGCCGCCCCGCCGGCGCAAGCGCACGACGCGGCGCACGCGCCGGCCGAAGCTCGACCGCGAGGAGATCTTCGAGGCCCTCACGAAGCTCGGTCACGAGCCGTCCTACCTCGTCGTGGACGGGCGCGATGTCAGCCTTCTGGCCGTGGCCCGCTGCAACGCCGACCTCATCTTCAACCTCACGGAGTCGTACGCGGGCGACGACACGAAGGACATGCACCTCGCGGCCTACCTCGAGCTGCTCGACAAGCCCTACACCGGCGCCGACCCCCACGGCCTCTACCTCGCGCAGGACAAGTCGCTCGCGAAGAAGGTCTTCGCCTTCCACAAGATCCGGACGCCCTACTTCGCCGTTTCGTACAAGGGGCGGCTCGGCCACTCGCACGACATCGAGTTCCCGCTGATCGTGAAGCCGCTCTCCGAGGATGGCTCGATCGGGATCGACGCCTCGTCCGTGGTCGAGAGCGTGAAGGAGCTGATGGAGAAGATCCACTACATCCACGCCGAGTTCGACTCACCGGCGCTCATCGAGGAGTACATCGAGGGACGGGAGATCTACGCGGCGATTCTCGGCGACGTGACGCCGGAGGCACTGCCGCTGGTCGAGCTGGACCTCTCCAGGCTGCCGGACGGCACGCCGAAGATCGCGAGCGGCGACGTGAAGTGGGAGAAGGACTCCGAGGTCTACCGGCGGGCACGTTCGCGCGTGGTCGATGATCTGGACGAGAAGCTCGTAGAGAGGATCCAGGAGCGGGCGCTCGCGGCCTACCGGGCGCTCAAGCTCCGGGACTACGGGCGCATCGACCTCAGGCTGACCGAGAAGGGCGAGATCTTCGTGCTCGAGGCGAACCCCAATCCCTGGCTCTCCTCCGGCGCCGAATTCGCGATGGCGGCGCGGGCCTCGGGGCGGACCTACAACGACATGATGCGCGACATCGTGGACCTGGCGATGGCGCGGTACGCCTAGCCCGCCCGCACCTCGGAGTGGGAGCCCAGGGCGGCGGCGCCACGCAGCCCCGTCACCACCACGTCGTCGCCCAGCATCGCGCCGTCGAGCTGGCAATGCTCGATCCGGCAGCGCTGGCCCACGATCGCGTTCTTGACGACGCTCCCGTGGATGACGGTCCCCGCCTCGATGCTCGCATGCGGCCCGACCGTGGATTCCTCGATCACCACGTCCGCCTCGATGTGCACCGGCTCGACGATCTTGACCGAGGGGCTGAACCGCCGCGCCGCCGTCTGCCGCTTCTTGCCGCCCACCGACGCTCTTCGCGGCAACGTGCCGTCTGGCAACTGCTGTTCCAGCAGTATGCGGTTCGTCTCCAGTGTGGTGGTCACCGTGCCGCAGTCGTACCATCCAGCGACCTCGGCCGTGCGGATGCGGGCGCCGCGCTCGATCATCCACTGGAACGCGTCGGTGAGGAACCACTCGCCCTTGTTCTGCGGCGACGCCAGCACGTGGTCGATCCCCTGCCACATCTGGTCCACGGCGCGGACGTAATAGAGCCCGATGTTGGCCAGCTTGGAGATCGGCTGTTTCGGCTTCTCGACGATCTTCGTCATGTAGCCCTTCGCGTCGGTGACGACGACGCCGAAGCGCTGGTAGTCCTCGACTTCCTTGGCCCAGATGATCCCGTCGTCCGTGCTCGACGTCACGATGGAGAGGTCGGCGTCGAAGATCGTGTCCACGAAGATGATCATGACCGGCCCGTGGATCGCGGGCCGCGCCAGGTTTACGGCACCCGCCGTGCCGTCCTGCACCTTCTGCTCGATGAACCGGCTGGGGATGGTGTAGCGCTTCCGGACGTAGGTCTCGACCTGCTCCTTGAGGTGCCCGGTGATGAAGATCAGCTCCTCGACGTCGAGCCCCTCGAGGCGATCCATCACCCAGTCGAGCACGGGCCGGCCGGCGACCTTGATCAACGGCTTCGGGACCAGGTGCGTGTGCGGCCGGAGTCGCGTTCCCTTGCCGGCCAGGGGGATGATGACTTGCACGCTACGCCCTCCCATAGCGGTCCTTGAGGCGGACCACGTCGTCCAGGTGCGGGGTCGACGCTTCGAGCACGTCCGTGTGCTCCAGCGCCTCGAACTGATGCACCATGCCGGTCGGCACGTGCTGCGCCTCGCCGGCGATCATCTCCCGGTCCACCAGCGCGCCCTGCGCGTCCCGGTAGCGGAAGATCATCCGCCCGCGCAGGACGTAGATGGACTCGTCCTTCTGGTTGTGGTACTGGAGGCTCAGCAGCTGCCCCGCCGCGATGTGCAGGATCTTGCCCACGTAGCGGTCGGTCACCGCCCAGTGGATCTCGTATCCCCACGGCTTGTCGACGCGCTTCGGCTCGAAGCGGCCTGGATGCTGGCTCATGCGGCTCCCGGCAGCGCCAGAGTGAAAGATGAAGGTGTCGTGACGCAGGCCCGCACGCACACCCCGCAGCCGACGCACGCGGCACCGAGCACCGGACGCCCGCGGGCGTCGAGGTCCAGCGCGGCGGGCCCGACCGGGCAGACGCGGGCGCAGACCCCGCACTCGATCCCCTGGAAGGCGATGCAGCGGTCGGTGAGGAGCGCGAGCGCGCCGATCCGCTCGCTGCCCCACCCGTCCAGCGGGGGCACCAGCGCGCCCGTCGGACAGACCTGGGCGCAGAACATCCCCTCGCAGGCGATGCAGGGCTGGACCAGCGGCTCCAGGATCGGCGTGCCGGCGGCGAGGCCGGAGGAGGCGGGCGCCGCGACGATCGCATCGACCGGGCAGGCCTCGAAGCAGTAGCCGCAGCGCGTGCAGGCGGCGAGGAACGCCGGCTCCGACACCGCTCCCGGCGGGCGGAAGTGCCGGCGCGGCGCGTAGCGCTCCGCCAGCAGGTTCCCCGCCTGCTGCGCGAGGTACTTCGCCGCCTCCGACAGGAAGCCGCGCCGGTCGACCGCCTGCCCGTCGCTCCCGATCAGAAGACCTCCTGCAGGCTCCAGACCGCCCGCAGCTTCACACGGTCGCCGCCCTGTCCGCTCCCGCCGACCGCAGAGGTCGCCCGGGAGACGAACAGCGGCAGGTCCACCCGTGTGACGAAACTCGTGGGTCCGATCCGGTGCGCGGCGCGCACGCCGAGCCCCACGTCGGCCGCCGCCGCGCGGTGGAGCGCGTGCGGGTCGAGGATCGCGGCATCCACGAAGCCGACCACCGACACGGCGTTGAACACGTGGCGCGTGGGCCGCTCCACCAGCCGCGGTCCCGCCTCGACGTTCGCGCCCGCCAGCCACCGCGCCGTGAGGTACGGCGCGAAGCCGCGCAGGTCGCCCCCGCCGGGCGCCTGATAGTGTGCGTCGCCGCCAAACAGGGCCCCGCGGCTCCGCAGGAACGGGTTCGTGAAGGTCTCGTATGGGCCGGCGCCGGCGAGGTAGATCTCGCGCTGATGCGGCACGGCGCCACCCGCCGCCACCGCGGCGGCGA
>Ga0335070_10010819_pt1 | contig 10662 bp, 12 predicted proteins | sample Lox_Sample_13_FD_206722 | JGI IMG/M metagenome (GOLD analysis project Ga0335070, IMG submission 206722) | Soil microbial communities from Loxahatchee National Wildlife Refuge, Florida, United States - Lox_Sample_1.3 | ecosystem: Environmental > Terrestrial > Soil > Wetlands | place: USA...
GCGAAGTATTCTCCATCAAGTGGATTGGGGTGGTCAAGGACGACAAACGGAATGCACATTGGCGACCGCCTGCATTACGAATCCTATGGCCATGGGCAAGGGGTGACGTTGCGTTGTTTCATTTAAGGTAAAAAAATTTGAGGCCGTACGGTAACTGCCTATTGCAATCCAAGGATACCATATTATGATTTGATGAGCCATGAAGCAAACCGACTTTCTCTGGACTGAAGGGAGACTAAAATGAGCAGCATTGAACATGCAATTGCAAATGAAAGAAACAGTGTAACCATGTATGAGTCTCTTGCGAAGAAAATTTTATTGCCCGATCTGAAAGGCTTATTTGCTTCGATGGCACATGACGAGCAATACCATGTGGATGTGATTTCAGCCGTTATTGAAAATCCTGGCGCATATATGATCTACCAACCTGATCTCGATAACCTGTCGAGAATTTTTGAGAGCATAGTGGATTGTAAGGGATTGGAGGGATTACCTAGGGACGTAGTTGACGGATGCCATGAAGCAATGAAAAATGAAGAAATTGTTTTGTGCCGATACGAGGAGTTACTTGCGAATGAAGAAAACAAGGTAACGAAGTCCCTTTTTGGCAAGATCATGGAACAGGAGAGAAAACATCTGTCCGTGATGAAAGACTTATGCGTTCTTGTATCAGAACAGCAGAGCGCTAAATAAGTTTTGATAAATTATAGGTTTGTAAATTAGAGACAGCGATCGGGTGTCTGAAACCATGAGAACCTTTATGAACAAAGAATTTGAATCCATTAAAACATCAGAAGAAAAGAGAATGAACGATTTATTTGAAATTTCGGAAATTGCTCCAACATATATAGAAAGGATTGTGCAGGCTTACAATCACTTTGAAACAGTGAAAATGAGGTTAGACTCGGTCCAGGCCAAAACAGAGGATTTCAACTCCCGACGCGCCGCTGCCGCGGAAAAAATCAAAGTTGGAAGGGAGGCTGTTGAAGGGGCCCAAAAGGCTTTGCAGATGCTCATTTTAAACGAGAGAGGTGCGAACGAGTCGACGGTAAAATCCGCGCGTAGCGAATTTAATAATTCGCTTGCGGTTCTGAAAGCGTTTCATCGAGAACTTGAAAGACTGGACAATACCGAGCGGCTAGATCTTGAAAAAGAAGCACGCACCGTGGAAGAGGAGTATGCCGAAGCTGAAAAAGATCTCTGGAAAGCTGTGAATGAAGCTGAGATGATAAGGTTCGCAGACATAGCCAGACAGATTGTTCGCCGTCTTTATATTTCAACGGCTAAAACCTATGCATCAGGGGCTGCGCCGGTAACATTAGGTCAGTTTGTTATTGGGCTGCTTGCGGGTGATTGTGGAAGGATTAATCCGGAAGAGATACTCCAAGAGTATCTCAACAACTGATTTCACGGGACTTCATTTGAAATCAGCTGAGAAATCTGCGTTTGTTCGCAAATCTATTGTGGGTATCGAGACTCGCTGGAAGTAAATCTCGCTTTCTAAAATGGAAGTAATGCCCCAGAAAGCGCCGGGAATTTCCCCCGACAAAAACGCCAAGGACAAGTCCCTTGGAAATACAAAAGGAACAACAGGAGAAAACACGATGGCAAAAGGCAAGGTGAAATGGTTTAACGACGGCAAGGGTTTTGGTTTTATTGAGCAGGAAAAGGGTGAAGATATTTTTGTTCATTTTTCCGCAATTACCGGAGAAGGCTTTAAAACGCTTAAAGAAGGGGATTCGGTAGAGTTTGATATCACAAAAGGTCCCAAAGGTTTACAGGCAGCAAACGTAAGAAAGGTTTGATAAACATCAATGAAGTTGTTCCTCACGCGAGTCTGAACAAGAAAATAGGCGGGTAAATTTCCAATCGAAGATTTTACTCACAAAAAACAGCAACTTAAAGGAACCGAAAAAATACTCAAGATGTTACACCTTTTGCTGTTATTTCTGCTATCCATTCCCTTGGATTCACTGTCGGCACAACCCGCCCAGAGCGCCACGGCGCCTGATGTGCCGATACTTCTATACCACCGCCTAGCTCCTACCGTGAAAGACTCCATGACCGTAACCACAGCCGTTTTCGAATCTCACCTGAAATATCTTCGCGACAACGGATACAAGGTGATTCCGCTCCGCCAGCTCGTTGACTACTATCTCAAAAAAGGGCCCGCGCCGGCGCCGAAATCGGTGGTAATAGTGGAAGACGACGCGCATATTTCCGTTTATACTCAAATGCTGCCCATCGTGAAGAAATACAGGGTGCCGGTAACGGTATTCGTGTACCCTTCCGCCATTTCCAACGCAAGTTACGCCATGACCTGGGATCAATTGCGGGAGCTGAAAAAAACCGGTCTTTTCGACTTCCAGTCTCACACCTTCTGGCATCCCAATTTCAGAAACGACAAAAAACGAATGAAGCCGGCGGAATTCGACAAATTCGTCGATTTCCAGTTCAGAAAATCAAAAGCCAGGATTGAGAAGGAACTGGGAGTGCGAGTCGATATGCTTGCCTGGCCCTTCGGCATATATGACGACTACCTGATAAAAAAGGCTATTGCCGATGGATACCGAGCGGGATTTTCAATAGTGGCGCGCCATGCCGGCCCCGCAGAAAACCCGATGGCTATCCCCCGCTACTTGATGATAAACGCCGACCAGGGCAAAGCCTTTGTCAGGATTCTGGAAGGAACGGCACCGAAAAGAAATATAGTATACTAATCCTGAAGGAGCTGCCGGTACGGGCACAGGAAAACCCTTTGAAGGATTTATTCTTGAAGCAACCGCACGTTACGCTGCGCAGGCATATATATTCATTATTACTGATGACTTTCCTCATTCAGTTTTTCTTTCTGGAGAAGTGCTCGGACGCCAAGGCGGATGCCATATTTCATCCCACCTCGTCGGCCAGCATTGAGAAGAAAGGCTCCCCGGTTCAGGGAACACCTGCGGCTAACTTTGGGCAGACTTCGACAACAACCCGTGGAGCAGTCGGGACTGGACCGAAACCGGCTCATACGAAGAGCACCGCAACCGATGTCATCAGGGCTCACAAAGTCAAGTTTCTCGCTGGCGAGGACCCCAACTTTGCGAAGAAGAAGGGTTGGCCGGTGGTATACCCCACTCCACTGCCGGGCTCAATCCTCCCGAAAAATCGGATAGTTGCCTATTATGGCAATCCGCTCTCAAAGTGGATGGGAGTCCTGGGAGAATACAAGAAGGACGACATGTTACGCCGGTTGAAGAGAGAAGTGGACCGGTGGGCCTTGGCGGATCCCTTACATCCGGTGCAACCCGCCCTTCATCTGATTGCGGTTGTGGCACAGGGGAAGCGTGGGAAGGCGGGGAAATACCGGATGATCATGCCGAATGCCATCGTGCGGCAGGTCTACGGATGGGCCAAGGAGGCGAACGCCCTCCTATTCATTGACATCCAGACCGGACATGACAACATCAGGACGATACTGCCGCGCTTCGAGTGGATATTGAAAAATCCGGACGTGCACCTGGGGATCGACCCGGAGTTCAACCTGATTAAGAGCAGGGCGGTACCGGGCACCCGGATCGGCACTTACGACGCCTCGGATGTAAACTATGTCTCGGGGTACCTGAGGGACCTGGTAAAAAAATACCACCTTCCGCCAAAGGTGCTGACCGTGCACAGGTTCACGCGTGATGCACTGACCAACTACCGCGGTATCGTCCTCCGGCCCGAAGTTCAGGTCGTCATAAACATGGATGGCTGGGGGCCACCCTGGCTGAAGAGGGATTCATACAAGGATTTTGTGGTAGCGGAACCGGTGGAGTTCACCGGGTTCAAACTCTTCTACCATAATGATACGAAAAAAGGGGATCCACTTCTGACTCCACAGGAATTGCTCAGGCTGAATCCGAAGCCGATCTTCATCATGTACCAATAAGGTGACCTAGCTAGAGTGCATCCGGAAACCCCGGATTTTGAACTGAGTGTGTTGAGATTGCCGCTAAAATAGGCTGCAACTTTAATCGAAAAACAAGATTTTCAGCTTATTTCAAAGTCGGCAAGGAACTTAGAGAACGGGTAACAAAATCTTGTGAGGGTTGACATGGCATTGTCTGAATTTGAAAAAGAAAGAATAAAAAAGATTTTCTCTTCTTATTGCCACAAAAGGATGCCGCTTCATCACCGTGACCATTTCAAAGTCGAATACGAGATAATCGGCAATGAGGTTAAATTGCATGAACTAAGACCATCTTGGCAAGATAAAGGTAAATGGATTTCGCATACGATAGCAAGATTCAAAAAGGACATAGTGAGCGAAAGTTGGGTACTTTACTGTGCAGACAGAAATCGTAAGTGGCGAATTTTTGAACCATATCCTTCTCATAAGGACATTTCAAAACTGCTTGAAGTAGTCGACAACGATAAGACAGGCATATTTTGGGGATGACTGATTATTGAAAAGTTTTATTTATTGAAATGAGAAACTGCAACACACCAAGGAGATTGACCAGTCTGCGGAATATAACGTTCCTCTCGTGGACGTTGTTCGTCGATTTTAGTTTCTCCTTGAGCTGATGGTATTGTTCGGAGACGATTTCGATAGGATTTATTTTTTGCATATGCTAACTCTTTAATCGAATGAATTATACTGTGCGACCTATTGGAATACTGCCAGTAACTTTATATTCTAATACTAATATGTTACAATTGTGTTACCTTCTTTGCTAAAGTTTGCAACGAGACGGGGGGCTGCTCCGGAGAAAAATTCATATGTTAAATCGTAGTGTTTTGATAGTAAAGGCGAAGGAACCATTCCGGCAGTGGCTAAGGTCGCTTCCGGACCCTGAAGATGCTTCTCTCGCAAAGATAACCGAAGACAACTAAGTTGTAACCGTCAACCATGCCCCATCTTGAATAGGTGCTAGTCATTTGGTAATCTGCCTGGCGGCAGACCAGTTGTCGGGAAGGAGTTGGCGGATCTGCCTGGTGGGGTGTCCCATGATGCGCCGCAGGACGTTCTCAAGTTACTCTGGGGATTGATTCCCAGGTTGCGGCAGGTTTGGACGAGGGAGAGGATGGTGGCGTTGGCCTTGCCGCCGTCCTCGCTGCCAACGAAGAGCCAGTTCTTGCGCCCGATGGTGAGCGGGCGAATACCCCTTTCCGCCACGTTGTTGTCGAGGCGGGCATCGGCGTTTTCGAGGTAGTTTGAAGGGTATGGAGCCAGGCTGTAGTAATAGTTCAAAGCCTTGGCGAAGTTGGACTTCGGCAGCAAGCCCCCGGCCAGACCAGTTGTCGACCAGCATCCTTGACTTCTAATCTTCGGTTTGTCTCGGAAATCACTGCATAGGGAACCTGCCCATTCCTTCTTTTTTGCACAGATTTGCGTGAGGAACCAAAAAGAAAGATCAAATTGGGACGTTCAAATGGCCCCGTGAAAGGAAATCCGGCCACCTGTTTTGGAGTAGTACATTTCCAGAGTACTATAAGCTTCACAATCAGGGCTTAGGGTACACTTGAGATTTGTTATGGGAAAAGGAGACAGAAAAATCTTCAATCTTCCACATCGTTTGGCTGGACTTGGTGATCTGGCTTACAACCTCTGGTGGAGCCGGCATCCGGAAGCCAGAATGCTATATAAGATGCTGGACCGCCAGATATGGAAGGAGAGCACACATAACCTTGCGGGTCAAGAGGATCGGCATTCCTGAACAATACATCGAACACGGCAACCAGACACAGTTGCGCAAAGAGTTGGGGATCGACTCCGAGGGCATTGCTGTCTCTACATCTGAAGTGTTATTGAAAGAAAGGACGTAATTACGCGTTTCCCTCTGCGACTTCAATACGATCTGACCCGATACATCATCGAGAACAAGCTCAACAAGGTGGAGAAATTTCCGCTGGTGCTGATGCTTGAACCGACCCATCTCTGCAACCTTGCCTGCTCGGGGTGCGGACGCATTCGCGAATATGCCGACACCATCCAGGAGATGATGAGCCTGGAAGACTGCCTGCGGTCCGTGGATGAGTGCCCTGCACCGGTGGTCACCATTACCGGCGGCGAGCCGTTTCTCTATCCCCACGTCTACGATCTGATCCGGGAAGTCCTGGCAAGGGGGCGGCACATCCAGTTCTGCACCAACGGCCTCCTGCTGGGAAAGGCACTGGAGCGGATGAAGCCCCATCCTAACTTCACCCTGAACGTGCACGTGGATGGCATGGAGGAGACCCATGACCGGATTGTAGAGCGAGCCGGCACCTTTAAGATCTCCATGGCCGGCATCCGCAAGGCCAAGGAGCGCGGCTTCCGCGTTTGTACCAATACCACGATTTTCAAGGATACCGACCTCATCGAGATCGACATGCTCTTTTCCAAGCTTACCGAAATGGGAGTGGACGGCATTCTGGTCGCCCCCGGCTTCGACTACGAGGCTGTTGGCCAAGCCCTCTTCCTGCAGAGACGGGAAATCGAGAAAAAATTCGAGCAAGTCTACGTAATGAGCAATCGGTATCGCTTCTGGTCGACCCCCATGTATCTCCAGTTCCTCAGGGGATCGCGGAAACTCGACTGCACCCCTTGGGGCAACCCGACCCGCAATACCCAGGGATGGAAAGCCCCCTGCTATCTCATTACCGATACGCATTACCCAACCTACCTGGAGATGATGGAAAATACCGACTGGAACAAGTACGGAGTTGGCAAGGATGAACGGTGCGCACAGTGCATGATGCACTGCGGTTTCGAGCCTACTGTGGTCAACGAGGTGGGAAAAAGCTGGAAAGACCTGTGGGAAATGATTATCTGGAACCTGACATAACCATTTAGAGGATTTTTGAAGTATTTTCAGGCCACTTGAAACATAGCTAAAAATCGTTGAGTTACAATTTAGCACGTTACCTAATGACCGCTGAACTTTAAGAAAAGTTTCGCGGTTTTTTTATTATTGCTCCGGTGATTAAACTGTCAAATCAAGCTGCATAGGCTACCATTGGATTTTGAAGTAGCCGCGCACTTGTTGCGGTCGCCTTTGCAGAGTTTTCATAAACGAACGCGTCTTTTTAATCAGATTTTTTTGTGACCTTGCCGGAATACCGGAACGGACTTTCTGTTTCAGGTTTCCGTTGAGGTATTCATCCGGGTTGAGTACTGGAGAGTAAGACGGCAGATAGAATAGTTCGATCTGCTCTTTATCTATAACGATATCTGTTCCTCCCAGATTTGCTCAGAACCGTCCGTTATGGGGAGCCAAACCAGACACTCTCTAACTCTCCGCCAGTCAGCACTCTGACGGGCGAGGGACGTGCTTAAATAGGCCTTTATCGAGGTGAATAAGTGTAATATTGAAGGAACGTATTTAAGGCCGTTGACTTGGTCATGGAACTGCTGGAACGCATCGAAGGTCTGGAACGGAAAAGCCGGGAAATGTGAGATGTTTATCGCCCCGGCGGCAGCTCCCGGTAGAAAAGCAGGACTAATCCGACAAGAATCATGCAGGCAGTCCAGAGAAAACCTGGTAAACGGTTTGCAGGCGGGGAAAGCCGAAGCTCCAGCCAGCGGCCTATCCCCATGAGTACGGCCAGAAAGCCGATGGCGTTGTGGGAGACCTCGATAAGGTATGCCCACTTGCTGACAAACGGTGAATGGGAGTGGGTCAGGAGCAGCGCGCCGCCCGCCGCGCACAGCAGCGGGAAAACGTAACGCCACCGGTGATTCCCGGGCGATTCCCCTACGTGAACGCGCCATTCGAAGAATGCCAGGAAAAACACCAGCATGGTTGCCAGACGGTGCTGAAGAACTCCCGGCGAGACCAGGGTTTCCCAGAAGCCCTCATAGCCGAAAGGCCATCCGTTCGGCTCGCCGAACAGCAGGAGAAACAACCCCAGGAGCAGAAAAAGAAGCGGCCAGTGCCTTGCCGGACGAACCTTGCCGGTGCGGTCGAGCATTGCGCAACAGCCTGTCATCAATACAAGAAGCCCCGCAATATTATGGTTGAAATTGCTTTGCACGCGGTCCAGCACGCCGGATATTGAAAATGGATCCAGCGATGACGTGGACGCGGCAAGCATGTCTCTGAACACGGGCGGGGTCAGTTGCGGCAGTTTGGGGGCGAATGTGTTAATTACTTCGGTGAAGGTCGCCCGACCAGCCTGAACGTCCACGGAGGGTGGCTGCGATGTAAGTGCGGAGGCGGCAAGAATGATGATCATTCCCGTTGCCGCTTCGACTTCGGCAAATGCTGGGGTCAGTGAATCGATTTCTCTCCTGTCGAATTCCCGCCTCCAGCGTCTGATGAAGAAAAAGTTCATGGCGCCGAGCAGCAGCATGGAACCGAGCATCGCCATCTTGGTCAGAACCATTGCACCGTAGGCAGTGCCCACAAATCCCCCTAAACTGCCTATGTACCTGAAAGCCAGGTAAGTCCCTGTTGTTACCAGGATGGCGACGGACAGCATCGCCAGGGGCGAGAAGCGCGTAAGCAGCTCCGGCCAGTCTTCGCCGGCCCAGGTATTTTCGTGGGTCAGCCGGCGCAGTGCCGTAAGATGGGCCAAGCCGCCAATCCACATTATTGCCCCGAGCTGATGAAGAACCGTGCAAACCGCAAGGGGAAGGACGTCTTCCAAGCGGCTGATCGCATGAACCATCCAGGCGCCGCTGGCCATGAGAAGGGCAGCTGTGACGATTATTGCCGCCCAGATAGCTTTCGAAAAAGGGCGTTTGAGCAGGCCAATGGACAAGGCGGCAAGACACAGGGCAAGCGCCGCCCGAACCAGCCCGGCGCGGGCGAATCCCGTTTCCAGGAAAGCGCCGAGAGGCCATCTGCCCATTTCGTCGGCCAGTGCCCACGGTTCAACCAGAAGGGACATGAGCTGGCATACAGCCACGAGAACGGCGCCTCCCAGGACCAGGCGCAGCACTCCGACGATTGCTCGCCGATCCATATCCGACCTGTTTCGACCGGGGTGCAGTACTGCCAGGGCAAAGATAATGCCTCCGACTGAAAATGCCATGCCGATCAGGATCAGTGCCTTGAACAGCACTTCTAGAAATCCTGCCATGAGTATCATGTAGTCGGTCTCCTCACCTGATTCGGAAATGGAGAATGCCCAGCGTAGCATGGCCGTCCGTGGCAAGCACCTTGTACCGGAGAGTATAGCTCCCCTGTTTCAGGCGTGGCAGCGGAATTACAAGACGGTCCGGAAATGTTGCGGTAGCGTGTTTGTCCCGTGGGGCCGGGAGGGTAAACCTTTTGCCTTCATCCGACACCAGGTCCAGAACGGCAAGTGAGTGAATAATTTTGGCGTTGAATCGCAATATCACCTGCGCCGGGGGTTGAGAGAGGGTTGCGCCGTCCGCCGGATACGAATCGATGACTATTGCATGTGCCAGTACAGGCACGGGGTGCATACAGAATGACATTAACATCACAGCGGCAGTTACAAATGCCGCTGGAAATCCTGCAGTACAGCGAATCATTATTGCCTCGATTAGTCGGTTTATCATGTATCGTAAAAAATATGCCGATCCCGGCTTTTAACCGGGTTTGCTCGGAGAGGAGAGAAGGTTGCTTCCAGCGATAATCCACGGGGAAAATCATACTGCAAAGATGTAAGTAAGTCATGCATGTACAACATAAAATTTAACAGTAATGTATCACATTATCGGACAAATCCAAGCAGCGGCGATCCCCATGTTTCTTAGAAAAGCGGTGGACTGACAGAAAAGGATTGTCTGACATCAGAATCAAGCTAAGATACCAATTCGAAATCAAAGATAATCATTAGTGAGCGGCTCCTTGACGGTCATGAACTTCATCGCCCCCTTGGCGCTGATGGCGGAGGCGAGATTGATTACATGAGTCGTGGCAGGAAAAGCATAACGTAAATATTTTGGGTACCAGGATTTCCGGCGCTCGGTGCATGCGGCGACTCTGGCTACTTCAACTTCGAGACAATCCGCTCCAGGGTGTTTTTCAAATCTGCTACGGCTTTTTCCGCTCTCTCCTTGATCGCGTCCCAGGCAGCGTCGCTCGCCTTCTGCAATTCACGCCATTTCTCCTTCACTGCCTCTCTTTTCTGGCGTAGTTCCGTGATTTCCTTCGTCAACTCGACCTTTGTCTCCCCTGTTGCCTTCGCTGCTTGGGGTCACAATAGAATTCGGAAATTATTGTACGATAAGCAAAATTAGTCTTGTAATTATAAGGAGTTACAAAACGCGATAACGTGCTTCAATTCAAGAACGGGGGTTTTTGTAAGCAATTGAAATTATTGAAGCAATATATCTCATCGCGGTAGGAATGCCTTTTACAAGGCACCCCCCGCACAGATCCCGGCGAGCGTTATTCACGCACCGGGCTCCCACCTTGGGTGCTTGACGGCGAAGCGAACGCCCGGCCATGGATGAAGGATGCGCGGAGTGGGCAACCAGTCCGAAGCTATGCGCGCAATTCGTTCCCATGTTGTTCGATCTCTTTGACTGCGGTGCTTGAGCGCCCTTCGCCAGAGATCGATGACATAGTGTCGGAATGCACTTATGCTTTTAAAATTGGTCGGAACCACGTGGTACGCACAGTAGCCTATTACAACCTGGCGTAGCCACCTCCCCTGCTCGGGAATAGGCAGGTGCATCCGCCGCCTCAATTCCTCTTTGATTTCCCGCAGTTTGGTGCGCATCCGGTCTCG
>Ga0335070_10010820_pt1 | contig 10662 bp, 6 predicted proteins | sample Lox_Sample_13_FD_206722 | JGI IMG/M metagenome (GOLD analysis project Ga0335070, IMG submission 206722) | Soil microbial communities from Loxahatchee National Wildlife Refuge, Florida, United States - Lox_Sample_1.3 | ecosystem: Environmental > Terrestrial > Soil > Wetlands | place: USA: Florida...
GAAAGACCTGGGACGGTTCAAGTGTTTAGTGAGTTATTTGTCCGAGATGATTTTAAACTCGCATGGAATCGGAATGCATTTGCCGGTGCTGTCTTTCGTCTACTTTCGACGTGAAGAGGCGCGCGTGCGGGGGATTCGTGCGCACTTTGCATGGCAACCTTTTTGAAGGCCGGGCGACGGTGGAAGTATTCACCGGCCACTGAAGCGCACTGACTCGAAAAAGTGGCTTGCGGATCAGCTGATTGATCGTCGGCATTCGCTCTTTCCAAATCCTCGTCTTCAATTCGCGAACCAAACGACGATCCGGGCCAAGGCCTGATTCGGCCTGCCCCGCGATGAAGCGGGGGAGGATTACGCCTCAATAAATCGGTACAAAAACCGCAACATCGCCCCAGGCCGATCAAGGCGTTCCGCCGCGGACATGCGAAACGTTGAGGTACAGGCCGCGATTTCGCTTGCCGGTTTTGATCAAAATGTCTATGGTTTTTGTCATAACGAAGACCCGCGCCCGGCGCTCTTGCGAGCCGCCGGGTTTTTTGTCGGATCTTCCAGATGGAGGCGGGTTACACGCCCGTCCTTCGCGCGCCGAACGGCGGATTCCAAATCGGCGCCGCGCCGCGCTCGCGGAAGCGTCCGCCTTCGATCGCGGCGAATGATGCGATGGCGGCGCCCAGGAACGATGCCGCGGCGATCAGGAACGCCTCGATGACGGCGGCGACTCGCGCCTTGTGGATCGCATCCTTCGATTGCGCGATCAGAAGGTCGACGCGATTGGTGGCGTCGTCGCGGGAGATGCCCATGTGCTCGGACATGATGCCGGCGAGATAATCGCGGTCCTCCGGCGGCACGCCCTGCTTGGTGTCGCTCTTCAAGAGGATGCGCGCGGCTTCCTCCCGGCGATAGGTGATGTTTTCATCCGCCCGCGGATGATAGGTGCGGAAGAGCTGGTCGAGCTCGTTGGCGACCGTGGTCTCGCCGATGACAGAGTTCTCCGGGCCCGTGCCGCCCGACGGCGCGACGACATGCGAGGCCGTGGCGGCGCCGGCGACCGCAAACACGGCCGCGATCAGGACCGCGAGGCCCCAGGTGCAGATGCCGTGCATGGAGTCGCGGAATTCCGCTTCACCGACATCGGCCGCCAGACTGGGATTGCGCATGCGCCCGGCGATATAGCCGCCGAAGCCGAAGCTCGCGAGCGCGATGAAGACCAGCCACAGTCCGGACAGGACCCAGAGCCAGGACGAGGACTCGCGCCAGGTCGGCGACGACGACATCACCGAAAGCCCGATGGCTCCGCCGAAGGTCAGGAGCGTCAGCGAAATGCCGCCGGCGACGACCGCGCCGGCCCAGACGGCGCGCCAGTCGATGAAAGGTTCTCCCGCCGCGCGCGGGAGGGTGGGCGCCGCGCCGCTCATCTCAGCGCATTCCGAAGAAGGACAGAATGGCCATGATCACGACGACCAAGCCGACCAGATAAATCAAGCCACCCATAATATTCCTCTCTGTTGTGCCGCGCATTCGCAGCGCGTGCCGTTCGCACGAAAACGGTCATGTTGCGGTAATCGTTCCGAGGGCGAGGCTGTGCCTTCGCCGGATGCGTGGAGCCTTATCTTTTGTTCGTGTCGGCTTGCGACAGAAGTTCCTCGTCTTGCCCGGCGCGTCGGCCATGGGGTCCTCGGGTCCCTGTCACGCAATTCGCGCCGGCCGGGCCGCGGAAGCTGCGTCGGAAAATTTGGGTATCGATGCCGAAAAAAGTACGTATACTGATGAAATCCACCCTGCCCACCCTGATCTTCGTCGCGCCCCCAAGGTCGCGCGTCGCGGAAAAGCCCGCCGCGAAAGGACAAGATCGACGCGAACCCTTGAGGCCGATAATTTCCACCCTGGTCCTGCCCCTGATAGCAGGGGAGATTGGCCTCGCAGCGCTTCGGCGTTATCGTTCCGTCAAAACAACACCAAAGGGGAACCCATGGGAGAGATCAGGAGCGGCGCGCGCACGATTACGACCGCCGCGCTCAACGAGAACGCGACGCGCGCCGCCTCAGGGTTCAGGAAGCTCGGCATCGGCCGCGGCGATACGGTGGCGTTGTATCTGAGGAACGACTTCGCGTTTCTGGAGGCGAGCCTTGCGGCGGGTCTCGTCGGCGCCTATCCCGTACCGGTCAACTGGCACTACACCGAAGACGAGGCGCGCTATCTCTTCGAGAATTCCGGCGCCAAGGCGATTGTCATCCATGCCGATCTCATCGAGCCGATAAGGGCAGCCATTCCGGCCAATGTGCATGTGTTCGTGGTGCCGACGCCGCCCGAGATCGTGAAGGCCTACGGTATCGATCCGATGTCGACGCGCGTGCCGGCCGATGCGCAGGACTGGAACGCGTGGCTCGCGGATTTTCCACCCTACACGCAGGGCCTCGCCGAGCCGCCCGGCACCATCATCTACACATCCGGCACGACCGGGCGGCCGAAAGGCGTGCGCCGCACACCGCCGACGCAGGAGCAGGCGGCCGCGCAGCTCGCCATTCTCTGCCGCGGCTTCGGCTTCGCGCCGTGGCTCAGCGAGCCCGAAAAGATGGTCGTGGCCGTGGTCGGGCCGATGTATCACTCCGCCCCCAACGCCTACGGCATGTTCGCCACGCGACTCGGCGCCAACGTCGTCCTCGAGCCGCGCTTCGATGCGGAAGATCTGCTGCGCATGATCGAGCGGGACCGCGTCACCCACATCCACATGGTGCCGATCATGTTCAACCGGCTTCTCAAGCTGCCGGATGCGGTGAAGAGGAAATACGACCTCTCCTCGCTCAAATTCATCGTGCATGCGGCGGCGCCGGTGTCGCCGGTCGTCAAGCGCGAGATGATCGAATGGTGGGGACCGGTCATCAACGAATATTACGGCGCCACCGAAACCGGCATCGTCGTCTTCTGCGACTCGAAAGACTGGCTTTCCCATCCCGGCACCGTCGGCCGCGCCATTCCGGAGGCCGATGTGCGCGTCATCGACGTCAACGGGAATACCCTGCCGACCGGCGAGATCGGCGAAGTGGTGGCGCGCGTCAGGGCCATCGCCGACTTCACCTATCACGGCGACGACCAGAAGCGCCGCGACAGCGAAAAGGTCGGCCTCATCGCGCCGGGCGATGTCGGTTATTTCGACAAGGACGGCTTTCTCTATCTCTGCGATCGCGCCAAGGACATGGTGATCTCCGGCGGCGTCAACATCTATCCCGCCGAAATCGAAAGCGAGCTGCACAAGATGCCGGGCGTCGCAGACTGCGCCGTCTTCGGCATTCCCGACGACGAATATGGCGAAGCCATCTGCGCCGTCGTGCAGACCCAGCCCGGCCAGCATCTGAGCGAGACGGATGTGCGCTCGTACTTGCGCGGGCGCGTCGCCGGTTACAAGGTTCCGAAGAAGGTCGATTTCGCGCGCGATCTGCCGCGCGAGGATTCCGGCAAGATATTCAAACGCAAGCTGCGCGAGCCCTACTGGGCCGGCCGCGACAAGCGCATAAACTGAAACGGCGCCGGGACTTTTCGCCGGACTTGCAAATGGCGGCGGACGTCACGATGCGCCGCAGTTCCGCGCGCTGGCGCCGAACGGCTCCGAGCCACCTTTTTGCGATCACGCAAGGCATCGTCCCCCGCTGTTCATCATACCTGGGACGGTGGCCGGCCGGCGCATTCGGCCTGCTGAAGCTTGACCGCAGCCACCCGCTCGGGCGGGGCTGCGGCCCAAACCGGTTGGACGGACGGCCTATAATCGCTAAGAGAAGACCTCGTTTGCGATTTCAGAGCCCGACCCGTCATGCCGACCCCAACTTTCAAGTCCGGTTTTCTTTCGAATTTCGTCGCTCGCGGCGCCTATTACGATTGTTCCGCCCCCGAGGAGCTCGACGCGCTGTTCCTGAAGGAACGCGTCACCGCCTATATCGGCTTCGATTGCACCGCATCGAGCATGCATATCGGCAACCTTGTGCAGCTGATGACCTTGCGGCGGCTGCAGCAGGCGGGTCACCGGCCCATTCTCCTGATGGGCGGCGGCACCACCAAAGCCGGCGATCCTTCCGGCAGGGATGAAATGCGGCTGATCCTCTCCCCGGAACAGATCGAGGCGAACAAGCAGAGCATGCTGAGCGGCGTGCGGCATCTGCTGAAGTTCGGCGACGGTCCGTCGGACGCGATCATGGTCGACAACGCCGAATGGCTCGACAAGCTCGAATACATCCCCTTCCTGCGCGAGGTCGGCCGGCATTTCTCCGTCAACCGCATGCTGACCATGGACAGCGTCAAGCTGCGGCTCGATCGCGAGCAGCCGATGTCGTTTCTGGAATTCAACTATTCCATCATGCAGGCCTACGACTTTGTCGAACTGAACAAGCGCTTCGGTTGCCGCCTGCAATCCTCCGGCTCCGACCAGTGGGGCAATGTGGTGTCGGGCATCGAGCTCGGCCGGCGCCTCGGAACCCCGCCATTGTTCGGCCTGACGACACCCCTGATCACGACGTCCTCCGGCGCCAAGATGGGCAAGACGGCCGCGGGCGCCGTCTGGCTGAACAAGGAGATGCTCAGCGTCTATGACTATTGGCAGTTCTGGCGCAACACCGAGGACGGCGATGTCGGCCGTTTCCTGCGCCTGTTCACCGACATGCCGCTCGACGAGATCGCGCGACTGGAGGCGCTCCAGGGCGTCGAATTGAACGAGGCCAAGAAGATCCTCGCGACGGAAGCGACATCCATCCTGCACGGCCGCGCGGCGGCGGAAGAAGCGGCGGAAACGGCGCGGCGCACCTTCGAAGAAGGCGCCATCGCCGAAGGCCTGCCGACCTTCGAGATCGATCGGGCGACGATCGACAAGGGGATTGCCGTCGCCAATCTGGCGCAATTGTCGGGACTGACTTCGTCCTCAGGCGAAGCGCGACGCTTCATTCAGGGCGGAGGATTGCGCGTCAACGACGCCGTGGTGGGCGACGTGAAAGCGGCCGTCAGCGCGGCGGATCTGACGCCGGAAGGCGTAATCAAGCTTTCCGTCGGCCGCAAGAAGCACATCCTCGTCAGGCCGACCTGATGGGTCATTGCGGTTTGGCGATGGGCGTCGGCGGCGGTGCCTCCACGGGCGGCTGCAGGGCCGCGTTGCCCTGGAAGATCCGGCGGAATATTCCCGGCGTCAGCGCCGAGATCGGATTGGCGAACACGCTGGGATCATCCGCATTTCCCGACGCGCTGTAAGTCACGCCGATCAGCCCCTCGCCCTTCTTCGAGCCGAGCACATTCCCGAGAATGGGAATATTGCTGACGATGCCGTTGATGCCGTAGAGCGGCGTGAACACGCCCTGAAGCGCGATCTGATTGTTCGCAAGATCGTAATAGCCGTCGCCGGTCAATCCGAGCGCATTGGCCGCCGCGCGCGCATCGTGCACGCTGATGACGTCGCCGCGATAGGCGAACGGAACCTCGAGCGTGTCGATGGCGATGCCCTTTCCCGACAGAAGATCGCCAAAGCCGCCGAAGGAGCCGGCTGCGAACAGCCGCATCAGGAACGGCTGATTGACCACCGTGAAATTCGTGATGCTCAGCTTGCCCGAGTAATCGTTGCCGCTGTCGCCTTTTCCGGTCGCCGGCGACATGACCGCATCAAGCTGAAGCGCGCCGCCCCGCAGCGACGTCTGCCCGAGAAGGCCTTTGAGAAGCAGTCCCGCGTCGCCCGCAGAGAATTTCAGATGGACGCCGTCTTCGCCGTTGACGATCCCCCCCATCAGCTGCGCCGTCTTCGACTGGGTGGCGCTCAAGGCCAGCGTTCGCGGCCTGCCGCCGGCGGTGCTGAGATTGAGCGAGAACGGGGACAGCACGACGCCCTCGCGTAGAACGACGCGATCGAGCTTTGCGGCGATACGAAAGGGCAGACCGGTAGTGTCGGTCTTCGGTGCCGGCGGTTTCGGCGGGGATTGCGATGTGTCGCGGATCAGATTTTCGCCGTCGAAGGAGCGGCCGGTCATCGCGACGACAGTGCCGTCCTGGAGATCGCGTGTGAGGTTGATCGTGAAGTCGTTGTACGAGCCGGACCGGAAGGACGGGATGTCGAGATATTGCAGATCACCACCCGAGCCGAACCGCGCCGTGCCGTGCGCATTTAGTCCCGTTCCGGTCAGAAGCATATCGACATTGCGCACGTTTCCGCTCGCATCCATGCGCAACGAGACCTGCGCCTGCGCCGGCACGCCGGCGGGCTTCTTGAAGCCCAGCATCTTGATGTTCACCGCCGTCGGCGTGAGGTCCTCTCTCAGCTGCGCGCGCTGGAATTTACCGCGACTGCCGTCGAGTTCGCCCGACACGCCGACGGGACCGGAGAAATAGTCGTTGGCGTGGATGCCCAGGGCTTCGAGCGCGCTGTCGGGCAACGTCCCATTGACCTTCACGCGCGTGCTGATCGGGCCTTTGGGTTTGAAGTCCTCTGTCCAGTCGATGCCGAGCATCGCATTGGCGAGGCCGACATTGCCCACGGCGCGAAGCTGCGTGTTGTCGATGACGAAATTGACGGTGCTGTTGGCAATCGAAAAATGATCGCTGAGCGAAAGGCCGAGGCCCGTCGTCGCGGCCCGCGCGGAGATGGCGATGTCATCCACCTTGATGTCGCGCAGCATCGGCACGCGCACCGACATGTCGATCATGGCGTTGCCCTTCGCGGTGGCCGAGCGGATTTGGTAGCGCGACGGATATTGCAGCGGTTTCTGGTCAAGAAGCGACAGCACATCCGGGACGCTTCCCTCGACATGCGCCGTCGCAGTGCCCAGCGTACCGCGGATATGAAGGTTGGGAATGACGACGCTTCCGCCGGTGACTTTCAATGGGCCCACGACGCCTGTATCGACTTGCGCCCTGAAGGTGTCGCCCGTCAGCGTCGCCGAACCGTTGACGTCCGTCATCGGCGTCAGGCCATGAATGTAGATGATCGATGCAGCGCTTAAGGGGAAGGTCATCTTGAGCGCGCTTTCCGGCAAGGCCGGCTGATCGAGCGCCCCGGCGGGAATGCTCGCATGCAGAACGACGGGGCCGACGCGGCCCTGCGGAATGTTCGTCTCTATCCAGCTGCGCGCACCCGGAGTCGCCTGCAGCGGCCAGTAGTGCAGCAGATCACGCACCGGCATCTCCGCCATGCTGCCGTCGATATCGACTTCCGGGGATCGATTGTCAGCGAGCACGATGCGCCCGGCAAATTTCGCGGTTAGCTGGTTTCCGTAAATCGCCGCCTGTTCGATGGCGATCGTATCCGCAGAGGGTACGTAGTTGCCCCGGATCACGGCGCGCGCCACCGATACCGAGCGTCCCATCACGCCCGGCATATTGAACGCAAGCTTGTCCATCTCGAGTTCAAGCTTGGCCTTGGTCAGCCCCCCGTTGGTGTCGAAGGCAAGGTCGCCCTTGCCCGTCATATGTGCCTGCGCCTGAATGCCTTCGAGCGATGCATCGTCGATCAGCAGCCGCCCGGTGGCGCCGTCATAACGGCCTACGACTTTGAGCGCGCGGACATGCACCGGTTTGCCCAATCCGTTGACGATGCCGGATGCGCCGAGACCAAAATCGGCAGAGCGAATCTGTGTGCCATGCGCAAAAGTGAAGCTTCCCGAGATGTCCGATTTCAGATCGAACGGAGCCAGAAACGAGAAAAACTTCGCATTCGTGGCGAGGCTCTTCACACTGAGGCCGCTGATGCTCACATCGCCCGTGACATCGTCGCCCGAGGCCGGAAGATTGAGCACGGCGCGAACGCGGGCGGGTTCACCGGAAATCTCGATGCGTGCGTTGACCGTCGCCTTGATGGCCCCTTTCGGATCACCTTTGGCGCCGGTGCCGCGCGCGATCTGGAGCTCGGCGTCGGGCGCGACAATGAATGCTCCGGTCTCGTCGTCGAGGAAGGCGAGCCGCGCCTTTTCGACGGCAAAGTTGTTGAGCGAGGATGCGCCGTTGCCGCTCTTTGCGACTGCGTCGCGAATGCGCTCCAGGATGTCGCTTTGTTTGTCGCTGCCGCCGATGCCGAGGCGCAGCACGCCATCCTTGCCGTGCACGAGGGTCAGCTGCACGCCGACGAGCGCGATTCGCTGTACGACGACATTTCCTTTCAGGAAAGGAAGGACCGCAAGGCCGACCTCAGCTTCGGGCGCCTGCGCAATGATCCGCTGATTCTCGTCGAACACGCGGGCACCGAAGATGACGAGATTCAACCGTCCTTCATCGCGCGACCATTTCAGTGCGGCATCGTCGAATCGCACCGCCAGGCCCGGCAGCGCCTGCACGAGCGACCCCCTCAGCTCTCCCGTAAACGGTCCAAGCGAGATCGGCCCCAAAAAAAGTCGGAGCACTAGCGCCGCAAAAAAGACGACGACCGCCACGAGCGCCGCAATGCCGAACAGCCCGGCCCGATTGAGGTGATGGGCGGAGATCGTGAACGCCTTCAACGGGCGCATTCCTTGCTCTGAGCCGGCAGGAACTCCTGCCCGGTACGGTTACCGCCTCTTGCACCCACCCACGCTTCAGCTTATCGCCTAACTTAGGTGGCTCGTTACAGCCACCGCGTGGGCGTCTTCAAGTTTTTCCGGAGCATCTGATGGAAAAAGGATTAGCACCGGGTGACCGGGCGCCGACGTTCAAATTCCAGACAGACGACCGCGGCGAGATTTCCACAGCTTCTCTCAAGGGCGCGCCCTTCGTCCTTTACTTCTACCCGAAAGACGACACGCCCGGCTGCACGAAGGAAGCGATCGGCTTCTCCGAAGCGAAGAAGAAGTTCGATTCGGCCGGAGTGGTGGTCATCGGTGTTTCGAAGGACAGCCCGGAATCACACAAAAAGTTCCGTACAAAGCACAAGCTCAAAATCAGCCTCGCGTCCGATCCGGACATCAAGGCGGCCGAGGCCTATGGCGTTTGGGGCGAGAAAACCCTCTACGGCCGCAAATACATGGGCATGGAGCGGGCAACTTTCCTCGTCGATGGGAAAGGCGTCATCCGACAGATTTGGCGAAAAGTGAAGGTTCCGGGACATGTGGAGGCCGTGCTTGCCGCGGCGCGCGAACTTTGAGCACTTCGATCCCTCCGTTTAGGCCGCGATTAACGTCAAGTTCCTTTTTTTGGGCTAAGAGCTTGATCAAGCGGCCTGAACTAGGTGAAATGACTTTAACCGGGGTCAGCGCACAAAGCGCATCGAAGGGAAGAGACGACGGCATGGCCGAGACGCTCGTTGAGCGGGTGTGGGCGTGGCTGCATGCGACGTTCCCAGAGCGGCAGATTTACGTCCGCAGCGAAGGGCGTGTGCAATTCTTCACGTTCGGCGCGACGTTGCAGGCGACCCTCTCCGGCCTCGCCCTGATTTTTCTCGGCTGGGTGGCTTTCGCCACCGTCAATGTCGTCTTCAAAGACCGCATCATCGCCTCCAAGGACCATCGCTATCAGCAGATGCGCTGGGCCGACGAGAACCGCATCGCCGACCTGCAGCAGTCGCTGGACGACGTGAACGGCGCGCTGGTCTCGGCCGAGGACAAGTTCACGGCCAAGGCGAACGAGCTCGAAGTCAAACAGGAGACGGTCGCCCGCCTCCTTAGCCGCAAACAGGCTGTCGATTCGATCGTTGCGGGACTGAGGGGCAGCAGCACCGAAGCCAAGGGCACGGATGCCGAAGCGGCTCCCATCGCTCACGCGACCGGTCCCGGCCTGCCGAGCGACAGCGTCGGTACCGATACCGGCTCGCTTTCAGGCGGCGCCTCCCAGCTCGGGATCATGCCGCAGAGTCCCGAACCGCAACCCCGCACCAGCCGGCCGACCAAGGCGAGCTTCCTTGACGAGGCCGTGAGCCGATTCGAGGCGACCTTCTTCCACGAGCGCCGCGCGCCCACACCGGCGAAGGATCTCAATCTTCCGGCCCTGCGCGTTCTGGCTGCCCAGACGGACCGCATTGCGCGGATGAGCAACTCGGAAACGTCGCTGCTGGTGGACGTCGACCATGAAGTCAGTGGCCGCATCGCCGAACTCCAGACCATTCTGCACCGCGTCGGCGTCGATCCGAACAGTCTCGAGCAGCAGGCGACGGAAGGGATCGGTGGTCCATTCATTCCCGCGCAGTCGATGCGGCTCGACGGCATCTCCGACAACGCCTTCACGGCCGCCTATGTCGGCGCCAGCGCGCATGAGAAAGAACTCAACGCGCTTTTCTCGGCCCTCAATCATGTGCCGTTGACGACGCCCGTCCACGGCCAGCAATTCGAGATCACGAGCGATTTCGGCCCCCGCGTGGATCCTTTCACGCGCCGCATCGCCTTCCATCCCGGTATCGATTTCGGCGGCCCGTGGGGCGCTACGGTTGGTGCGACGGCGCCGGGCACCGTTGTCTTCGCGGGTACGCGCGGCGGTTACGGAAATATGGTCGAAATCGATCACGGCTACGGATTCCGCACACGGTACGGTCATCTTTCTCAGGTACTGGTTCGTGTCGGAACAAAAGTTCAAAAGGGCTCGCCCGTCGGAAAACTCGGATCGACAGGGCGCAGCACTGGGCCTCACGTTCATTACGAAGTGTGGCTCGCCGACGTGGTGAGGGATCCGAGCAGATTTATCGAGGCAGGCCGTCATGTTCTCCAGTAAAAGCCGCGACAAAGATACAGCGCCGCCGACTATCCA
>Ga0335070_10010822_pt1 | contig 10661 bp, 9 predicted proteins | sample Lox_Sample_13_FD_206722 | JGI IMG/M metagenome (GOLD analysis project Ga0335070, IMG submission 206722) | Soil microbial communities from Loxahatchee National Wildlife Refuge, Florida, United States - Lox_Sample_1.3 | ecosystem: Environmental > Terrestrial > Soil > Wetlands | place: USA: Florida...
TCGTCGACGGAGCCGCATCGCTCGCGCCCCAGGACGAGGGCGAGCGCCGTGCCAAGCGGCGCAACCGCGTCGACGGGCGCCTGCGCCTCGCGTGTCGCGCGGTCCTCGCGGACGACGCCACCGTACGCGCGCCCTACTGGTGAGCGACTTGTCCCGCGCAATCGTGCTCGTCGATCACGGCAGTCGGCGACCGGAGGCGAACGAGCAGCTCGAGGCGCTGGCCGGGCTGCTCCGCGCGAGGGAGCCCGGCACGCTGGTCCTGACGGCACACCTCGAGATCCTTCCACCCGACCTCGTGGATGCGCTGGGCGCCTGTGCCCGGGCCGGGGCGCACGACGTCGTCGTGCTGCCGTGGTTCCTCGCGGCGGGGCGACACACGCGAGACGACATCCCCGAGCGGGTCGCCGAGGGCTCGGCGCGACATCCCGAGCTGCGGGTGCGGATCGGCGAGCCGCTCGGCCTCCACGCGAAGCTGATCGAGGTAGCGTGGGAGCGCATCGCGGCCGCGCGCGCGGCCGCGCCCCCGGCTCGCTAGGTCGCTCTCACCGGCCGGACCCGCGCGAGGGCGTGGCGGGCTCGCCATTCAGCATGCGCGCGATGGCGTCCTCTCCGAGCGGCTCGGGGTGCTTCACGCGGAAGCTCTCCGCCCACTCCGAGGCGAAGTCGCGCTGCAGCGCGCGGTTGATGGCGAGCGTCAGGGTCATCGACACGAGCGCGCCGAGGCTCGCGAGCGCCATGTCCTTCTGCGCATCCCATGGATCGCCCTGGGTTCCCAGGTAGGCCTGGCCGAGCTCGCCGCCGAAGTACACCGCCGCGCCCCACTCGATCAGCTCGTACATCATCGAGGTGGACATCGTGAGGTCGAGGGGCAGGAAGTAGCCCCAGAAGCCGCGCACCGCCGCGACGCGCAGGAACACCTCGCGGATCGGGTAGGCGAAGAACAGGCCGTAGGTGAAGTGGATGGCGCGGTCGAACTGGTTGCGCTCGAAGCCGAACACCCGGTCGATCGAGAAGCCGAGCCAGCGCCGCGACCACTCGTCGTACGGCACCAGCGAGTAGGTGTAGTGGGAGCCGATCTCGTGGAGCGAGAGGAACACGAACATCAGCGCGTAGGAGACGCCGGAGAAGCGGAACGTGCGGTACGTGAGCGCGAGGCCGCCGACGAGGCCGACGGTGAGCGCGTTCTCGAGCATCCAGTCCGCGCGCGAGAGCGGGGAGATGCCCAGCAGGACGAACTCGGCCGCGAAGAGCGAGGCCAGGGTCGCGATCAGGCTGCGGTGTCGCCGGGAGACGGGGGGCACGCGCGCGCTCACCGGGTCTCGGCGTCGCCTTTGCGCGCGCTCGCGCGGATGTAGCGACGCGACACCGGGGAGATGTCGGCAGGCGGCACGCGGCATTCGATGATCGCGAACTCGCGGACTTCGTGGGCGGCGCGCAGCGCCTCGCGCAGCTCTGCGCGGGAATCCGCGCGGAAGCCGACGCCGCCCCAGGCCTGGGCCAGCTCCGCGTAGGGCCAGGGCGGGATCTCCAGCAGGTCGCGGCGCTTCGTGACCGGCCGGAAGATGCCCCAGCCGCCGTTGTTCACGAGCAGGACGATCGGAGTGAGCCCGTGCGCCGGCGCGTGAGAGATCTCCGGCCCCGTCATCTGGAAGCCGCCGTCGCCGCACAGCACCAGCGGGCGGCGCCCCGTGCCGATCTGGGCCCCGAGCGCCGCCGGGACGGCGAAGCCCATCGACGCGTAGTAGCCCTGGGCGAAGTAGAGACCGCCGCCGTGCTGGCGGACCTCGAGACCCCCGAAGAGCATGTCGCCCGACTCGGCGAAGACGTCGTAGCCGCGCTGCTCCTCCAGGAAGCGGTTCACCTCGACGAGCAGGTCGTTGATCGAGATGCCGGGCCCTGCTCCGCGCGAGTCGGGCCGCGCCCGCTCGGGCGTCCGTTTCAGGTTGTCGCAGTAGCGGATGCGCTCGGCGAGGTGCGGCAGATCCTGCTTCGCGAGCTCGGTCACGAAGTCGCGCAGCGTGACGTCGGTGTAGGTATGGAAGGAGACGTTCACGCGGTTGGCGATGGCCCAGATCGAGCGCTCGCGCAGCACCTGCGGGCGCGCCGCTCCGAGGTTCATGTCCGTGAGCTGATTGCCGAGCGAGAGCACGAGGTCCGCCTGGCGCACGCGCCGCTGGATCGCCTCGGCGCTGAACGGGCCGATGTGGATCCCCATGTGCTGCGGGTGGTCCATCGGGAACACGCCCTTGGCGAGCGGCGTGGTGACGACGGGCGCGCCGAGGCGCTCCGCCAGGCGCAGGAAGTCGCGCTCCGCGCCCTCGCGGTAGAGCTCGACGCCCCCGATCAGGATGGGGCGCCGCGCCTTGCGGATGCGCGCGCGCGCATCGGCCACGGCCTCGGCGAGCTTGCGCGGGTCCGACTGCGGCGGCGGGAAGCCGCCGTCCCACTCGAGGACCTCGCGGGGCACCGGGACCACGACGTCGACCAGATCGCGGTGGATCTCGAGGTAGCCGGGGCGCAGCTGCGTCGAGATCGCGCGCACGACCTCGTGCACCTCCTGCGCGGCGAGGAGCGGCTCGCGCAGGATGCGCGCGTCGCAGGTCACCTCCTGGAAGATCCGCCACTGGCTCTCGATGTCCTTGGCCTGATGGTGCACGCCGCCGAGCTTCTGCTCGGCCTCACCCGGTCCGCCGGAGACCACCAGCAGGGGGACCTGCTCGGCATACGCCCCGGCCACGGGGTTCACGACGTTGTGACCCCCCGCGCCGTAGGTGACGCACACGACGCCGAGGCGGCGCGTGCTGCGCGCGTAGCCGTCCGCGGCGAAGCCGACGGAGGGCTCGTGCGAGAACGTCACGATCTCGAGGTCGCGGCTCCTGCCGAAGCGCTGGAAGAGCCCGAGCACCAGATCGCCGGGCAGGCCGAAGATGTGCTGGACGCCGGCGCGCCGCAGGTACGCCACGAGGAAGTCGCCGAGCGGCATGCGCGGACGCATCGCGCCGTGGCCCGCAGCTCGCTTCGTGCGCGGCACTCGCCTCCTCCTCGCGCTCAGGGCCCACCGGCTCCGCCGCTGGCCTCGCCGGCGCCGAGCTCGGCGAGCGCGAGCAGGCCGACGGCGGCCACGACGAGGGCGTGGTCGACCTCGCCGCTGCGCACCATCTGCCAGAGCGAGGCTCGCGGGACGACCTCGACGCGCGTCTCCTCGGTGCGGTCGTTCACCACCTCGGCGACGCGGCGCGCTCCGCGCGCAACGAAGGCGTGCAGCCGGTTGCCGAACAGAGCGGGGTTCGGGTTGACGCTGCCGAGGGGCTCGATCTCTTCGGCGCGGTAGCCGGTCTCCTCGAGCAGCTCGCGGACGGCGGCGTCGACGGGCGCCTCACCCGGATCGACGATGCCTCCCGGCACCTCGAGCGTCACGCGGTCGGCGCCGTGGCGGTACTGGCGGACCATCACGACGTCGCCGCGCGGAGTGAACGGGATCACGTTCACCCAGTCCGAGCTCTCGATCCCGAAGAAGTCGTGCAGCTGCCCCGTCTGCGGTGAGCGCGCGCGGGAGCGGTGCACGTCGAACACGCGGCACGACTGGATGCGCTCGCGTGCGAGTCGGGTCCAGCGCCGCGGCACCATCGCGCGGAGCCTACCGGCGACGCTCCGCCGCGGCAAAGTCGGCGCTCGGTCCGCGCAGCCTTGCTGCCGTGCGCGTGCTCGTCCGCCCCCTCGAGGTGGCCATTTCCGCAGCGGCGCTCGCATTGCTCGCGGTCGAGTCCATCGACGCTCTGGCCTGGCACGTCGTGGGGGTGGGTGACCCCGCGCTCGGTACTCCGGCCGGCGGGACCAGAGCACGTTCGCTGCGACTAGGCGTTGCGGCGGCGCGCGAGCTCGAGCTCGTAGGCGCGCATCATGTCGCGGTAGTCGAGCATCCCCACGATGCGGCCGCGCCGCGGATCCTCGCCATCTTCGGGCTCGACCACTGGGAGCTGCGGGCAGCTCGACTGCCGGAACAGCTCGTGCGCGCGGTAGAGATCGTCATCGGGGAGCAGGACGAGGGGCGGTGCAGCGAGGTCGCTCGCAACCACGAAGCGATCGAGCTGGCGCTCGTCGAAGACCGGACGCAGGTGCTCGGCCGTGACGAGGCCGACCAGGCGTCCGTCCGCGTCGACGACCGGCACGGTCGAGTTCTCCGAGGAGAGCACGACCTCGCGCAGCTTTTCGAAGCGGGTCGAGGGTGCGACGGCTCGCACCGTCTCCGACTTCCGGTACACATCGCCGACGCGCAGCTCCTCGAGCACGTTGACCGTGAGGTCGGCGAAGTGGGCGGGTGAGGAGAAGCGGTCCTTCACCTGGTTTTCGTAGATCGACTTGCCGCGCGCGAGCAGCATCGAGAGCACCGAGACCAGGACGAGCGGCGGGAGCAGCGCGTAGCCGCCGCTCATCTCGGCGACCATCAACATCGCGCCGATCGGCGCCGAGGCGACGCCCGCGAAGAAGCTGGCCATTCCGATGAGCACGTAGGCCGCCGGGTTCGGGAAGAGCGCGGGCGCGAGCGCTGCGCCGCCGTAGCCGACGAGTGCGCCGAGCATCCCGCCGATGAAGAGGGTCGGACCGAACACGCCGCCACTTCCACCGGACGGGATGGTGAGAGAGGTCGCGACGATCTTCGCGGCGACCACGACGGCGAGCGAGCCGACCACGACGTGGCCGTCGAGCGCCCGCTGCAGCCAGCCCCAGCCAGCCCCCCAAACCTGGGGGACGAAGAGGCTGATCGCGCCGACGCCGAGCCCGCCGACCATCGGCCGCAGCGGCTTCGGGATCGTGAGCCTGCCGAAGACGCGATGGCGCATGAAGTGGAACAGGCCGATGTAGGCGCGGCCGACGGGCGCGGAGACGAGCGCGAGGAGGATGTAGCCGGGGATCTCGGTGGGCGAGAAGGGAGCGAACTCGGGGATCGCGAAGATCCGGTGTCCGCCGACCAGGAGCACGAAGACGACGTAGGCGGTGATCGAGGAGATCACTGCGGGCACGAGCGCTTCCGATTCGAAGTCCTCGCGGTACACGACCTCGACGGCGGTGATCGCGGAGCCGAGCGGCGCACGGAAGATCGCGCCGAGTCCTCCGGCTGTGCCGGCGAGGAGCAGCATGCGTCGGTCGCGCGCGGAGAGGCCCAGCGCGCCGGCGATCAGCGACCCGATCCCGCCGCCCACTTGCGCGATCGGTCCTTCGCGGCCGGCGCTGCCTCCGCTCGCCAGTGTGAGGATCGTCGCCACGGTCTTCACGAGCGGCGCACGCGGACGCATCACGCCGCGCGCGCGATGGAACGACCAGATCATCTCGTCGGTGCCGGTGCCCTCGGCCTCGGGCGCGAGGTAGAACACGACGAGCCCTGACGCGAGGCCGCCGAGCGCCGGGAGCAGGACGAACAGCCAGTGGCGCGGAGGTCCCGTGGGCTCGCCCGCGGGCTTCAGGTACGCATCGCCGGGCGGCGGCGGCGGAAGGGGTTCGCGAACCAGCGTCGTCGCGAAGCGCGTGGCGTGCTCGAGTGCCACGAAGAACACGCTCGCTCCGAGCCCCGCGCACAGTCCCACCGCAATGCCGTAGGCGATCCAGCGCGTGCGAAGGTGGGAGATGCGAGCAACGAAGCGTCGGACCACGGGTCCTCTCGGCGGGCGCAGTCTAGCGCCTCCCGCCCGCGGTCCGGTGCTCGCGAACCCCCACGGCCCGCGATCCGCGTGCCGACGACGGACGACCGGATCGACGAGGGCGATCGCCTCGTGGTCTCCGGCACGCAAGGTGCCGTCGAGGCGCTGTACGCCCTCTAGGAGCGGGGTGCGTCGCCGGGCACGCTCTGGTCGATCACCACGTCGACGCCGCTCGCGCCGGGCTGGACGGGGGACGCCGACGCGCCGAACAGGTCGCCCGGCGATCGGCTCATGGCGTTGCCGTCGGCATCGAGCCGCGCGGTGATCGTCAGCGGACCGGCGAACGGCATCGCCTGGATCATGCGGTCCTCGGGCCCGAGCGCGAAATCGAGCGGGAAGGTCGGGCGCTCGATGCGCTTCACCGCCAGCGGAGGCCCTCCCTCTCCGCGGCGCGCGATCAGGAAGAGCACCGCGCCGCTCGGGATCCGGTCCGCGAGCTGTGCCGCGATGCGCACCGTGCCGTGGATGGGCGCGCCGCTCTCCGATCCGGACGGCGCCGCCGCAGCGGCGAGAGCAGCGGATCCGCCGGACTCGGCGGCCCCGGCCGACTCGGCGCCGACGGCCTGATCGATGACGACCTCGATGCCCGTCGCGCCGGGCTCCACGGGCTCACCGGACGCGCCGAAGAGGTCGCCCGGCGTGCGGCTCGACGCGTTGCCGTCGGCGTCGATGCGCGCCGTGACCGTCATCGGGCCGGCGAAGGGCAGCGCCTCGATCATGCGGTCGTCCGGACCGAGCTCGAACTCGAGCGGGAAGCGCGCGTCTGCGATGCGCTTGACCGCGAGCGGGGGGCCTCCGTCGGGACGGCGCGCGATCAGGAACAGCACGGCTCCGGAGGGCACGCGGCCCTCGAGACCGGCCGCGAGGCGGACGACGCCGTGGATCGGCGGACCGGACTCTGCGGCGACCGGCGCCGCGCCGCGCCCGCCGTCCGGCGCCGGGGGCAGACCCGGTACGGCGCGTTCGGCGCGCTCCGCACCGGCGGGAAAGATCTTCGACAGATCGGGCTGATGCGGCTGCTCGTTCGGGTCGAACGGCTCGATCTTGCGGTTGCAGGCCGACAGTGCGAGCGCCGCGGCCAGGAAACAGATCCGCCAGAGCTCGCGCATGGACGGCAACCGTAGCGAAGCGCCTGCGCGCGTCGGCTCGCGTCCCGATTGTTCGTGCCGACGCCGGGTGGTAGGGTGGCGCTCGTGCGGAGCCTGGGGGTGGCCGGGCGCGCGTAGGCGCGCGAGGCCTGAGATCAGACCCCTCGAACCTGAACTCGTTCGCACGAGCGTAGGGAACGGCTCTCGTCGCGGGCCTCGCCTCGGCGCTCCGCCATCGCCGCCTGGAGGAGCCCCTGACATGACTCACTACACGATTCCCGCGACGGGCGGAAACCCGTCGAGCGGGGCACAGGGCACGACGCCCGGCAGCTTCGCCAACGCGGGCCGCGTCGGCACGCCGTGGAGCTTCAGCTCGCCCGACACGCCGGGCATGCCGGCTCCGTCGGAGAAGACGGCCTGGGATTTCATGCCGCGTGACTGGACGCGGCGCGCGGACGGGAGCTGGTGCGCGCCCCCCGGCTTCCAGCCGGCGACCCAGCTCGAGTTCGCACGCCTCGGCATCACGACTCCCGAGATGCAGCGCGTAGCGATGCGCGAGCCGCACCTCTCGGCCGAGCAGATCCGCGACGAGGTGGCCGCGGGACGCATGGTGATCCCCGCGAACAAGGTGCATCTGGCGCAGGGGCTCGATCCGATGGCGATAGGGCGCGCCGTCCGCACCAAGATCAACGCCAACATGGGCGCCTCGCCGCTCGCCAGCTCCTCCCTCGAGGAGGTGGAGAAGCTGCGCTGGGCCGAGCGCTGGGGCGCCGACACCGTGATGGATCTCTCGACGGGCGGCGATCTCGACGCGACGCGCGAGGCCATCGTGAAGCGCGCCAGCGTCCCGATCGGCACGGTCCCCATCTATTCGATGATCGTGGGCCGGCGCATCGAAGACCTCGACGACAGGGCCGTGCTTGACGCGCTCGAGCACCAGGCGCGTCAGGGCGTCGATTACTTCACGATCCACGCCGGGGTGCTGCGCGAGCACCTCCCCTTCGTGGCGCGGCGCCTGATCGGCATCGTCAGCCGCGGCGGATCGCTGCTGGCCAAGTGGATGCTGCACCACCGGCGCCAGAACCTGATGTACGAGCTCTGGGACGAGATCTGCGAGGTGCTGCGCCGCTTCGACGTCACCTTCTCGATCGGCGACGGTCTGAGGCCCGGCGGGCTGGCGGACGCCACCGACCGCGCTCAGCTCGCGGAGCTCGAGACGCTCGGCGAGCTGACGGAGCGCGCCTGGCGCCACGGCTGCCAGGTGATGGTCGAGGGGCCGGGGCACGTACCCTTCGATCAGATCGAGTTCAACATGAAGCTGCAACGGAGACTCTGCCACGGCGCTCCGTTCTACGTGCTCGGTCCGCTCGTGACCGACATGTTCCCCGGCTACGACCACATCACGAGCTGCATCGGGGCGACGGCCGCCGCCTACCACGGCGCGGCGATGCTCTGCTACGTCACGCCGAAGGAGCACCTCGGCCTGCCGAAGCGCGACGACGTGAAGCAGGGCGTCGTCGCCTACAAGATCGCCGCCCACGCGGCGGACGTGGCGCTCGGGATCCCGGGCACGCGCGACCGCGACGACGAGCTCACGAAGGCGCGCGCTGCGCTCAACTGGGAGCGCCACTTCGAGCTCTCCTACGATCCCGATCTCGCGCGCGCCTACCACGACGAGGATCTCGACGTGGACACGGACTTCTGCGCGATGTGCGGGCACGACTGGTGCTCCGTGCGCATCAGCAAGGAGATCGCGGAGTTCGTGTCGGGCAAGGATCCCGACTACGCCTGGGACCTGCCCCGCGTGAGCGCGGCGCTCTCCGACGCGCAGCGCGAGATCCTCGAGCGCCGCGGCATGCTGTCTCCGGAGGAGATCCACCGCCTCGCGGGCAAGACGCGGCGCGCGATGGGCGGAGCGCGCGGGGCACGGGCCGCGTGTCACAGCGAGGTGGCGTCGAGCAATGAGGCGCGGGTGCTCCAGTCGGAGAAGCTCGACCCGGTGACGCTCGCGCCCCTGTCGGATCAGGGCTGAAAACGCATTCGCCCCGGGGCGTGAGCCCCGGGGCGATTCGTCCGGATCCTCACCCCCCCCTGGCTCGGACCCGAACATCAGTGCGTATCGGCCGTAGCTGCACGGCCTTGAGGCTTTTCTGCCGCCGGCCTGCGTTTTCTCGGGCGTGCAGCGGCGCGTCGTACCAGGCAGGCTTTTCGCGCACTTGCGCGGGGGCTGCGGGGCCGACCCGGGCCGCGCGTCCGCGGATCGGGACCTCTAGCGCTCCGACTCGCTCTCGCGCGCGAGCCGTCCGGGCGGGCGCAGGTCCTCCAGGGCCTCCTCCCAGCTGATCTGCTCGTAGTCGAAGTCCCCGGACGAGCCGTGGAGCTTCACGACCCGGAAGTAGGGCGAGAGATCGAAGTCGCGGGGCATCAGCAGGGTGGGGTGCCGCCTGCGATAGACGCCCGCGGACAGGGCGTCCCGACGCGACAGGACCGAGAGCAGCGCGGGCGGCTCGAGCCGGGCACCGCCCGGGACGTCCGTGTAGTTGACCTGCGGCAGCACAGGGAATCCCACGTCGTCGAAGAGCTGGCCGAGGAGGCTGGTGCAGATCACCGACCGCGCGGCGCCGCTTCCGAAGCGCAAGGCGCGCTTGCGGTAACGGGGCGGCAGCAGAGCCGCGCGGCCCAGGTGCAGCGCGAGATCGATGACGTTGCGCAGGTCGTAGCGCCAGCCGATCGCGCCGATCGCGCCGTCGAGGATGCGCTCGAGATGCTTCGTCCGCAGGCCGTGCGGACGGCAGATGCGCAGATTGTGATCCGCGTACTTGGAGAGCGGCGACGCCACGACGCCCTCGATCAGCGCCTCCACGACGACGTGTTCCGCCTCGGCGCCGAAGTGCTCCTCGGCAAGGACGCGCAGAGCGCCGCCGCGACGCAGCAGCTCATCGCCCACGTAGAGGGCCGCGTGCGACCACGGGCTGTGGGTCAGGTACTTGATCAGCATCGAGACGCGCAGGTGGCCGTCCACCAGCAGCACGTCCCCCTTGCAGATCTCCTGCTTCATCGCACCCAGATCGTTCGGGTGATGCTGCTCGTAGTGCCCGACGGGCGTATCGAGGAAGCGCGTGACCCGCTCGGTGAGCCAATCCCGGAAGGCAGCCCGCGTCACATTCCCACCCTTTACAGGCCGCGGGCCGTCTCGGAGACTGCCGCCATGTCGAGCGCCAGCCGGACGAGCGCCGCGCGCCGGGCGGGCGCGACGCGGGTGCGGCTCTGGCCTGCGCTGCTGCGCAGCCTGCTCTGGCTCCTGCTCGGCGGCTGGGTCGGATCCTGGCTGCTGTTCGCTCTGGTCGTCGCGCCCACTGCGTTCCGCGTCCTTCCGTCGACCCCCGTAGCCGGCTCGCTCGTGGGTCCGGTGCTCGACGCGCTCCATCTGTATGGCGCCGCAGCAGGGCTCGCTCTCGCGGTCCTCGCGCTCTTGTTGCGGCGAGGCTGGCTGCGGATCGCGCTTCCGCTCGCGATGTCCGCGGCCTGCCTGATCTCACAGTTCGGCGTGTCCGCCGCATTGGCTGAGATCCGGGATCAGGCGTTTGGCCCCGGGGGGAGCGAGATGGTCGCTGCCCACTTCACCCGACTCCATCGGATCTCGATGACGATCTACAGCGCTGTCCTGCTGGGCGCGCTGGCTCTCGTGGCGCTCCACGCCGCGAGCGATACCCCGCCCGAGCCCTGAGGTTCTCTCGCGGCGGCAGACATCTCCTGCAAACTCGGCGCCGATCGAAAAAATCTTTGGCCGAAGCGGGGTTACTGGTGTATCCTTGTCGCGCTTCGGTCGAAAAACCCTTTGTTTTCCGATAGTTAGAGCGATCTGCGAAGCCACATC
>Ga0335070_10010823_pt1 | contig 10661 bp, 10 predicted proteins | sample Lox_Sample_13_FD_206722 | JGI IMG/M metagenome (GOLD analysis project Ga0335070, IMG submission 206722) | Soil microbial communities from Loxahatchee National Wildlife Refuge, Florida, United States - Lox_Sample_1.3 | ecosystem: Environmental > Terrestrial > Soil > Wetlands | place: USA...
CGGACGTCGCCTGGATTACCGTTAATGGCACCTCACCGGCATGCGATTGTAGCCCATAGAGGTCCGTTTTCAGGTGATGAGCGGAAGGCGCGCCAACTTCGCGCGACTGCCGTTCGCGACCCAAGACGGAAGTCGACCCGCGAGTTTTGCCGTGATGCACAACGCGGCTGTCAATGGTAGCTTCTTTGACAGGGGGGCGGTCCATGAGGCGGCGCGAGTTCATTACGCTTCTCGGCGGCGCGGCAGGGGCGTGGCCTTTGGTCGCTCGGGCGCAGCGGCCGACGATGCCGGTGATCGGCTTTCTCGGCCCGGCGACAGCCAGCGGATACAGGTCTCAACTGAATGGCTTCCGTCAAGGACTGAGGGAGGCTGGCTTCGTCGAAGGTGAGACCGTCGCGGTCGAGTATCGCTGGGCGGACAATCAGCTCGACCGTTTGCCCGTGCTGGCAGAAGAGCTGGTCCGTCATCCAGTCGCCGTGCTTGTCACCGGGGGTGCCACTGCCGCGGCGCTCGCCGCCAAATCCGCGACAGCGACAATTCCCATTGTGTTTGCAATCGGCGCCGACCCCGTAAAGGTCGGCCTGGTCGCCAGCATGAACCGGCCCGGAGGCAATGTCACAGGCGTGAGCTTCCTTGCGAACGCGCTGGTCGCAAAACAGCTCGAATTGCTGCGGGAACTGGTACCGGCCGCGACGGTGATCGGCGTACTGGTCAATCCAAGCAATCCCGTTTCCGCCTCCGATACGCGCGAGGTCGAGATCGCAGCACGGTCGCTCGGCCGGAAAGTCCGCATCACTCATGTGGGCACCGAGCAGGACTTCGACGCCGCCTTCGCCGCTTTTGCTGCGCAGAGAATCGGGGCATTGCTGATCGTGCCCGACGCGTTGTTCACCGACGGACGCAATCGGATCGTCATGCTCGCCACTCGTCACCGCCTGCCCGCGATCTATTGGACTAGGGAATTCGTCGAGGCTGGCGGGCTCGTGAGCTATGGGACCGACCAAAAAGATGCGTACCGGCAGATCGGAATCTACACGGGCCGAATTCTCAAGGGCGAACGGCCATCCGACCTCCCCGTAATGCAGTCGGCGAAATTCGAATTGGTGATCAATCTCAAGACCGCGAGAGAACTGGGCCTCACCGTGCCGCCCGCCCTGCTTGCCACGGCCAACGAGGTGATCGAATAGGCATTTTTGCCGCTATGCGTATGTCGCTGTTTGGCACATTTGCGACGTGTGGCGATGGCGTCCTGAGAGTCCGTTTCCGGGGGCAAAGCAGACCCAGTACAGACGTCACGCCGACGACGGTTCGTGACCCCAACCGGAAATCGGCTTGTCAAGGAGTGCATCGTAAAAGCTGATCGTCCTACTCGATCAGCTCGTCGGCGCGGGCGAGGAGGGACGGCGGGATCGTGATGCCAAGCGCCTTTGCCGCCTTGACGTTGACGACCAGCTCGAATTTTGCCGGCCGCTCGATCGGGAGTTCAGCTGGCCTCCTCCCTCCCAGCACTTTGCCGATCATGACACCAAGCTGCCGATACATGTCGAGCAGATTTGGCCCGTAAGCCAACAGTCCTCCCGCGCGAGCGAAATCCGGGAATAGTGTAATGGCCGGAAGCCGATGACTAATAGCGAGCTCGGCGAGTATCTGCACATTCGGAGCAACCAGAGGAGACGACAACAGAAGCACCGCACCCGCGGAGCGACGGGTTGCAGAAACAAAAGCCTGGTCGAAATCGGAAACCGTCCGAATCTCTAATACTTCCAATTTGATGTTCAATAATCCGGCCGCGTGCTCGGTCGCCATTTTTTGGGTCGGCCCGGTAGTCGGATCCCACAGAACGGCGACTGTGGAGAGATTGGCACTAGTCTCTTTCAACAGTTCTAGCCATTTCGCCGTGAAATCCGGAAAGTCAAAAAACACGCCGGTGATGTTGCCGCCTGGATGCGCGATGCTGGCGGCCAGACCGCTTGCAACAGGGTCCGTCTCCAGGTCGATCGCGAGAATCGGAATAAGTTGCGTGGCCGACCGAGCCGCCTGCACCACTGAAGGACCACTCGCGCAGATCGCGTCCACGTTTTGCGCGATGATTTCCGCCATTAGCGGACCGATGCGGGCCAGGTCGCCCTCGGCGGCCCGCACGACAAACTCGACCGGCGCCGGCGCGCTATAACCAGCCATGCGCAGGCCGGCCAGCATTGGCTCAAGACGAACGACTGCCGCCTGTTGGGGACCTGTGTAGAGAAACCCAACCCTCGGGACATTTGCGCCCGGTTGCGCACGCGTGGCGAGCGGCCATGCCACCGCCGTGCCGCCGAGCATCACGATGACATCGCGCCGCCTCATCCAACCTCCCCGAGGCGAAGGCCCGGGCCTTCGTGCAGGGCACACAAAATAACACACGCTGGGGGCAGTGCGTGATTTGGATTAGGTCAGAAGGGCGGCTGAGCCGGTGGCTCGTGAATGTCGGGTCTTGGCACATTGCGGCCGTAGCGTAATCGCGCGCGGAGGTCCGTTAAGGGGCGGAAAGCCGATTACGCCAGGGCATGAAGTGAGAGCCGTTCGCGACCCGACTCCGAGCGCGCAAGCCCGCGCGCTGCCCCTCGGGCCGTGCGCTATTGAAATGGAGGATATTCTGGACGCCGGGTGCGTCCGCTCTGAGCGGCGGCACGTCGGAAGCGAGCGTCCGCGATGACCTCCCGGTGAATTCCTCGCTCACATCGCCTTGCTCTCGACTCCGCGGGGATCGTCGACGTCGAGCTCGATCGTTTCGCCGGGAAAGGGCGTCGCGGCCAGTTGCGTCGCGCCCTCCGGAGAACGAAGGCGGTGCCACGCACCCTGCGGAACGACAGCGATCGTTCCCGCGCGAAGCAGGAACGATTTGGGCGGTCCGGCGTCGCATACGATTTCGAGGGTTGCGCTGCCGTCGAGGATGTAAACCAGCTCGTCTCCGGCGAGATGCCGCTCCCAATGATCTGTCCCCGACGCCTTTATGGCCAAGAGAAGGCCGTCGCGGTAGGAGGCCAAATCTGCGACGCTTCCCTTTCGATCCGCCGCCGTCGATCGAGGGGTCCGCCGGAACATCGTCAGCTTCGCGAGCTCCGCGTTCAGGTCGACGATGCTCGGCATTCGATTTTCCATGACCTTCTCCATGTAATCGTCTCGCGTCATGCGCACCGGGCGGTCTGCGATTTGGTGGAAACCAGGCCCGGAAAAATTCGCGCTAGGCTCGCTCCATGGTCTCGAAGAGGCGCTCCGGAACAAGTCGTTCGAAATGCCGGGCCAGGAACTCCTGCACCGACCCGAAAAGGCGCCGTTTAGAGGGCTTCTGCAATTGGCATGAGCGCGAAGCCGTCAATCGCAATCGCGAGGCCTCCTGGAGATCCGAAACAAGACCCGAAGCGGGAGCGACAAGCATTTCGGCAAAGCGCCACCGCTAGCCGCGGGCTGCGATATGGCCCGCCAGGTATTTGGCATCGTGCCAGACGCCCCAGATGAAGGAGGAAGCCCTGCGCGAGAGCCACGGCAGCCCCAGGAAGTACAGCCCCGGCACCTCCGAGACACCCCGGCGATGCACCGGTCTACCCTTCTCATCGAAGGCATCGACCTTCAGCCAGCGGAAATCGAGGGCGTAGCCCGTCGCCCACACAATCGAAGTTATGCCGGCGTCCGCGAGATCCAACTGGCGAATTGGGTCGACCAAGCATTCCGGATCCGGCTCTGCCTTGCGCGCATCGGGTTCCCTGGGGAGGTCGAGACCCTCCCGGGCGGCATAGGCGTCCGCTGCGTCCAGGATCGAGAGGTAATCCGCGTCTCCGCGTGCAACGTTGCTCGCGAGATCGGGCGCGAAATGCATGACGCCGTCTCTGAAGGCTTCCGCCCTCCCCACGAGCAGCATCCCGCGCGCGGCGAAGCGCCGGAAGTCGACGGTGTGGCCGCCATAGGCACCGCTCACGGCGATCGTGACATGCTCCATGGAGGGATCGCGGGTCTCGGCATCCCACATGCCCAGCACCCCCAGCCACCAGACGAAATCCCGTCCGCGATACCTTCTGGGAGGCCTGTTGTGGGGGCCGACCGAGAGATAGACGCGTCTCCCCGCGCGCAGAAGCTCGTCGGCGATTTGTGCGCCCGAAGAGCCCGCTCCGATCACCAGCGCCGCCCCCTGAGGCAGCTGTCCCGGATTGCGATAGCCGTTGGAATGAATTTGCACGATCCCTGCATCCGCGGGCACGAGGGTGGGGACGATGGGGCGCTGAAACGGCCCGGTGGCGGCCACGACATTTGCGGCTTCGATCGCGCCCGCCGGCGTATCGGCACGGAAGCCGCCGCCGTCGGCGTTCCTGCGCAGGGCCGTGACCTCGACGCCGCAGCGTATGGGAGCGCCGATCTGCTCTGCGAAGCCGACGAAATAATCCACGACCGTGGCGGCGGAGGCGAAGCTGTCGGGATCGATGCCGGAGAACTCCCGACTGGGAAATCTGTCGTGCCAAGCCGGGCCGTTGGCGACGAGAGAGTCCCATCTCTCGGAGCGCCATCGCTCGGCAATCCGATGCCGCTCGACGATGAGATGCGGCTCCCCGTGCTTCGTCAGATGCTCGCTCATTGCCAGCCCGGCCTGGCCCCCTCCGATGATGAGCGTCTTTACCTTTTCCACTGACATGGCCGGCGTCCCGTTTCGATTTCCTGGAATTGCGGATTTGGTCCGGCCGTCCCGCCACGACCGCCCAGGTGGCGCAACACGGAGATTCGATCCGATCGAGCTCCCGCAGATGGCCCTGGTCTCGCGCCGCTCGATCGCCGCAATCGGATCGGGTTCCTCCGCCTGGGAACGGTGCTGCAGTCTCGCGTGCGCTTCCGCATCGATAAAGTATAGTTACTTGAGGATCGAGATCGGAAAAAATCGATCTGCTACCTGGAGCACACGATGATCGTCAGCGGAAGTTGTCTGTGCACTTCGGTCGGGTACGAAGTCCGTCTGCCGTTCGCGAAATTCGTGAACTGCCACTGCTCGCGGTGCCGCAAGGCGTCCGGGAGCGCTTACGCTGCCAACGCCTACGTGGCGCCGGAGTCGTTCCGCTGGACACGAGGGGAAAGCCTGGTCGTCCGGTACGACTTCCCGCAAGCGCGGAGCTTCTCGACCTCGTTCTGCGGCAAGTGCGGCTCGCCCGTTCCGCATCTCACTCGAAGCGGCCGCGAGGTCATCGTGCCCGCGGGGTCTTTGAACGAGGAGCCAGGCGTCCGGCCTTCGGCAAACGTCCATTGGACGTCACGCCCTCGATGGTCTCTGACGTCGAGTGAGCTTCCCATCGAGGGATAGGACACGCATCCGGCCGGTGCCGCGCCCTAGAGATCGGCGCCGAGCTCCTTGCAGGCCTTGCGGAGCTCCTCGATGTCGTCCTTGTACCCCGAGGCATCCTCGTCGGGCGGCGGCATGAGGGGTTTCTTACCGGCCTCCGTCGGACTGCTCAGCGCGGGCTTCAGCACCGCGAGGCAATAGTTGCGCGTGAGCTTCGGCAGGACGTGACAGGCCTGGCATCCCGGCGCGAATTTTCCGGGGGCTTTCGGATTGGACCAGACCTGGTCCGTGCGGCCGCCCGAGAGCGGCTTATAAGGCTTGCTGCTCTCGCCGCCGATCGTGTCGATGCCGGCATGGCCGATGAAGCCGTTGCTGCCGCGATGGCACTCCGTGCAGTTCTCCTTGAGATTGCTGCCGTTCGGCATGTCATCGACCTTGACGCCCTTGGGGTTGGCCTTCTGTCCGGGATCGCCGCCGGGCTTATCGACCGTCGGGGCGCCGAGATCCCAGAAGCAGACGTATCCCTCCTTGCCCTGGCAGATGATGCCCATGGCGATGAGCGTGCCGTTGCTGTACCGCGGCAAGGCCACGCAAAGACCGCCCTCGCCGGGCTCGCCCTTCTTCGGCCGGTAGGTCCAGACCTCCGCGGACATGTCCTTGCCGTTGAGGATCCAGAGCTCCTCGGGCTTCAGCGTCTTCTGCTTCTCCCAGCCGGGATCGCCCCAGGGTGGCGGGACCGGCACGGCCTTGTCGCGGCAATCGTCGACGTAAGCCGTCGCCTTCGGCTTTCCGCCCCCGCCCTCGGCCGTCGTCCCGCCGGTCTTGCCGCCGCCCGCCGGAGGGGTGCCGCCGCCGGTGGATTCGCCGGGCGGCGTCGCGGTCGTACCGCCGCCGCCCTTTTTCGGCGGCGGCGGCGGCGGGAGACCGGGCTCCTCGTCCCTCATGATCATGTTGCCTTGGGAGTCGACGGGAACGCCTTCCCAGGTCCGCACCGTCGTCTGCTTCGCCGGCGGCTGCTTCTTGCCGTCGGTCTTGGTGATGGTCTTTTTCTCCGTCTTCGTCGTCGTCTTGGTCTCGGCGGTCTTGCTCGATTCCTGCGTGCGGACGGCCTTGCCGAGATCGTTGATCTGGCCGCTGACGTCGCCGCCGCCGCTGTTCTCGGGCGTGCCCCCGGAGCCGCCGCCCGCGGGAGCCGCGCCGCGGCGCTCGGTGTTGCGCAGCACGTCCGAGGGCGTCGTGCGCGAGCCGCCGCTCGTCGAGCGATTGCCGCTGCCTGAGGGCATCGACGGCACCGTCTCCGTCCTCGGCGCGGGCGCCGTCGTTTTCGGCAGCGTGGGCTGCGGCTCGGCGGGCACCGGCCGCGATTCCGTCGGCCGCGAGCCCGGCTGCGTCTCCCGCGGCTCGGCCGGCAGCTCCGACTGCGCGAGCGCGCCGCAAAGCGGCGCTCCCAGCAGCAGCGCCGCCAGGAGGAAGGCGAGGCGCCGCGCCCGGCGGCGCTCAGTTCTCGGGTTTGACGATGTCGCCACGGCGAGGCTCCTCTTTGCTGGCGGGCGTGAAGGTCGCGACCGCGTATTTCGCCTCGACCCTCGTGAGGACGAGGCTGCCGATGCGCTGCATCTCGACCGCGAGCACCTGATTGGTCGCGGGATCCGTGATCGTCTTGCCCGGCCGCTCCACGATCATGCGGTCGCCGGGCTTGATCCCGGTCTCGGCGCCCGCGTTGACGACGAGCGAGCGCCCGTCGGCCTCCGCGACGAGGGCGGTCCAGCCGCCGCGCGCCGCATCCGCCGCGATCCGCGCCACCGCCTCGTCGAGCACTTGGCGCATCGCGCCGCCGAGCGGCGTGCTCCAGAACTCGTTGGCGCCGAGGACGATGCCGCGATAGCCGCCGGTCACGCCGATCCCTGTGCTGCTGAGGCGGCGGCGGACGGTGAAGGCGTCCTCGACCTGTGCCGTCCGCGTGTTGACGAGGCGGAGGTCGATCGCGACCGCGCCTTCCTGGCCGCTCAGCGAGAGCCCGCCGAGCGCGCCGTTGCCGCCGACGGCGCCGATGCCGATGCCGGAGCCGGAATCGCCCGCGGAGAGCTCCGTGACGGAGCCCATCAGGAGATACTGCGCGGGAACGATCGAGCCCGGCTGCGGCGCGGCCGCGCCCTGCGCGAGACGGTTCGCCGCGAGCTGCTGCTCCGTCAGGACCTGCGTCAGGTCGAAGCGCTCCGTGACGACGAAGCGTCCGGACTGCTCGAGCGCGGTGCTCAGCATCGCCGCGACCCCCGGCCCCGCCGCCGCCGCGGAATAGGGGCCGCTCAGCCCCGCGATCGCATCGATCCGCCCGACCGCGATGGTGGGCCGCGGGCCCGAGATGGGCGGCAGCGGCGGCGGCGCGCTCGCAGCCGGCGCCGTCTCAGCCGCGCCCCCGCCCGGCTGCGGGCCCGTGCAGCCCCCTAGCGCGAAGCAGACGAGCGCGGCGGCCAGCAGGCACACCTGCCGCGTCTTTCCCGGAAAGCTCGGCATCGATCCCCCTCCGCCCCGGCTGCGTCCGGCATCCCCCTGCCGATCCCCCGCACCCAAGGCTAGAGCGCGGAAGTTAGGCTTCTCCACACGCTAGGTCAAACCGCTTCTCGGCGGCACGGCGCCCGATCGCGCTCCGCCCGTCATGGCTAACCTCAGGTGAACCGCCCGGAGAATGTTGTAAATATTCGCGATAAATACTTGATGTATTCTATACAATACTTGCGTTAATTACGGCGCGGAAAGAAAAAATTTAGAGAAGTACTTTAGAGAAGTCCGCCGTTCCGCTTGCCTGCCTCGAGGAGTCCGTTGATGTCCGAGCCCGCTTCCCCCGTTCCCGTTCCGCTGCGCTCCGCCGGTCTCCGCGGTCTCCTGGAGTATTGGGAGGGACGGCGCGGCGAGCGGCGGATGCCCGCTCGCGCGGACATCGATCCCGCGGAGTTCAGGCCGCTGATCGGCCGCGTCTCCGTCATCGACGTGATCGGCGAGGATGCCGGGAGCTATCGCTTCCGCTTTCGCCTCGCGGCGACGCCGTTCTGCCGCGCGGTCGGCCAGGAGATGACGGGGAAGATGCTCGAGGAGCTCTCCGAGCCCGCGACCCGCGCCTTCCTCGAGGCGAACTATCTCGAGGTCGCGCGCTCCGCGCGGCCGCTCGCCGTCTCCGGCGCCATTCGTCTCGACGAGCGCGACTGGATGGGCGAGAGCCTGATCCTGCCGCTTTCGGCGCATGGCGAGCGCGTCGAGCGCCTGCTCGCCGCGCGCGAGGTCTCGCTCTGGCGCGGCGGCCGCTACGTCCCGGTAGCGCCGCTCCCCTGAGCCTCCGCCTCAGAGGAGATCGAGCCCCGCCATCAGCATGTCGACGGTCTCGCCGTCGGCGCCGAGCGGGAGGATCAGACCCTCCCAGCGCAGGACGCGCGCGGCTGTCTCGAAGGGATCGTAGAGCACGCGGTGCGGCGCGCGCGACGCTACGACGGCGCTGTAATGCTCTTGCACGAGCGCGCGGTAGGCGGGGCCGGGATATTCGTCGACCATCTTGCCCGTGAGGTCGTAGCCGAGCCGCAAGGTCGCGTTCGTCGCGTGCACGCGGAAGCGGAACCGCAGGGGGTCGCGCAGCACGTCCAGCAGATTGAGATCGCCCATGACGTATTCGAGATCGAGCACGTCGAAATCCGCGCGCGCGGGCAGGCTGCGCCCGCCCCGGCGCTGCTGCCAGTCGCCGTAAAGCCGCCGCAGCTTCGGACTCTCGATTCCGAGTTCGGACACGCGCTCATGCTGCGGCTCTGGCAGGCCGTGCGGAATTCCCCCTTTCGGAGGAGCCGCGCCGGCGCGCGTGCAAAGAAAGCGTCACCTCCCCGCAACATGCCTGCCACGGCCCTCGCCTAGCATGCTCCGTGGGCGCATGCGGGGTTGCCTCCGGAGGAGGCCTCGTGTGCCGCCCGGTCTCGGCTAGAAATCAGCAGGAGGTAGCAATGAAGAAGGGCTTGCACTGGATGCCCGTGCTGGCGGGCGCCGTCGTCTCTCTCTGCGCGGGGATACCGGCCGCGCTCGCCGCTCCGATGGCGGATTGTCCCAATGGCGGCGAGGTCCGCTTCGGTGTCGAGCCCTACGACACCTCGGCGAAGCTCGTGCCGATCTACGAGCACATCGGCAAGGTGCTCGCGGAAAAGCTCGGCTGCGACGTGAAGATCTTCGTCACCACGACCTACAACGCCGAGATCGAGGCGATGCGGAACGGCAAGCTCGAGATCGGCGAGTTCGGCCCGCTGGGCTACGTGCTCGCGCATCAGGTCGCGAAGGCCGAGGCGGTCGCCGCCTTCAGCAACGCCGAGGGCAAGCCCGACAATTACTGGGCGAGCATCATCGTGCCCAAGGACTCGCCCATCAAGACCGTGGCGGAGATCAAGGGCCACACCTTCGCCTTCTCCGATCCCGCCTCGACCTCGGGCCATCTCTTCCCGGCGCTGGGCCTGCGCAAGGCCGGGCTCGATCCCGACAAGGACGTGAAGGGCATCTACGCCGGTAGCCACACCGCCTCCTTCGAGGCCCTCTACAACAAGAAGGTCGACGCGGGCGAGCTCAACAGCGAGCAGCTCGAATCCGCGAAGCAGCGCGGCCACTACCAGGACGGCGACGTGGTCTTCCTCTGGAAGTCCGATCCGATCCCGACCGACCCCATCAGCGTCCGCGGCGACCTGCCTGAGGGCTTCAAGAAGCGGCTCATCCAGGTGCTGCAGACCCTCGACCTCTCCGTGCTCCCGGCCGAGGATCGCAAGATCATGGGCCTCGGCGGCACCCGCTTCGTGCCGCAGACAGACGCCGCCTACGATCCGATCCGCGATCTCGTGAAGACGCTCAACATCGACCTCGAGAAGTTGAGCTGATCGGAGGGCGCCTCGGTGCTCCGGGTCCGCCGGCTCTCCCTCAGATATCCGAACGGCAAGCTCGCGCTCGCCGACTTCGACCTGACGGTGAGAGCCGGCGAGCTCGTGATCGTGCTCGGCGGCAACGGCAGCGGGAAGACCACGCTGCTGCGCTGCATCGCGCGGACGCTGAGGCCCACGCAGGGCGAGGTCCGCGTGAACGAGACCGATCTCGCGGAGCTCGAGGGCGAGAAGCTCCGCTGCGCCCGGCTCGAGCTCGCGATGATCTCGCAGCAGTCGAGCCTGGTGCGGAGGCGGAGCGTGCTCGCGAACATCGCGACGGGCTCGCTCGGCCATCACGTATCCTGGTTCACCGCCCTGGGCGGCCTGCCGCGCGAGGAGCTCGCGGCGGCGCAGCGCTACCTCGAGGCGGTCGGCCTCCCGGAGATCGGGCGGCAGCGCGCGAGCACGCTCTCGGGCGGCCAGGCCCA
>Ga0335070_10010824_pt1 | contig 10660 bp, 11 predicted proteins | sample Lox_Sample_13_FD_206722 | JGI IMG/M metagenome (GOLD analysis project Ga0335070, IMG submission 206722) | Soil microbial communities from Loxahatchee National Wildlife Refuge, Florida, United States - Lox_Sample_1.3 | ecosystem: Environmental > Terrestrial > Soil > Wetlands | place: USA...
ACAGATGGTTAATTTTTAACTCTCAATAGACCAAATGAAAAAATATTTTTAGGAGGGACAGGATATGGCAAGTCTAAGAAAAGGTGATTTGTTGACTTGTGAGGTATGCGGTCTTGTAGTTGCCGTCGATGAGGCGTGCGGCTGCGCTGTTGGCGAGATCATCTGCTGCAAGAAAAAACCCATGGTAAAGGGCAAGGCTGCTGCCGTTAAAGCAAAAAAGATGAAAGTCGCTGCAAAGAAGACTGCTAAAAAGCCGGCAGCAAAAGCCAAGAAGTAATCAAGATTAAGTAGAGCATTTGTAATTTTTACGGTTCTGTAAAACCCCGCTTTTCACATTTACAGAAGAGCGGGGTTTTGTGTTTCATGATGTCCGCTCTATAAAGTAACGATACTGTGCTTCATTGTTCTTGCCCCTTTAACCTTACTTCTGATAATATAAATACAACGATGGAAATGAAAATAATAGATTCCCATATGCACTGCGGTATCCAGAATGCAAATCTGCCTTTTGAGGTCATAAAGAATTATCTGGATGCGGCAGGTATCGAAGGGGCATGCCTTTTTGCTCCAGTTGAGGATATCTATGACCGCTATGACTATGCCTTCGAAGATAACGCCGCCTGGATGACATGCAGGCAGCGGGCCAACAATTATCTTTTGGATGTCCAGCAGGCTCATGAAAATATCTTTTCCTACTACTTTGTGTGGAACGACTTCAGGAAGGATGAGCTTAAGAAAGGCTTCAGAGCGGTCAAGTGGCACCGCCACAATTATGAACCTGTCTACCATTATAACGATCCTCTCTGTGAGGCATTCCTGCAAGAGGTTTACCGTTTGCAGCTTCCTATTGTCCTTGAAGAATCTTTAGATAACACCCGGTCTTTCATTAAGAGGGTCAATGGCAGGACTCCCATTATAATTCCCCATATGGGTGGATTGAACGGCAGTTTTTCCGCATTATTCAGATCAGGTACTTGGGATAATGATACTGTTTTTGCTGACACAGCACTTGCCACAGGGCCGGAGATCATGACATTCCTGGACAGGTACGGGAGTGACAGGCTCCTTTTTGGAAGTGACTTTCCCTTTGGCAATCCCGGCAGCGAACTTCAGGAAGTAGTCCGGTTGAACTTAGGAAAACAGGATTTTGAAAATATTGTCTGCAAGAACATTTTAAGATTGCTGCATGTCTGATATGAGGATCAAATATACTCATTGGTCATTTACATAGGAGGCACATATGAAAATCGCAATTATGGGAGTCGGTGGGGTTGGAGGATATTATGGGGGATTGCTTGCGCAGGCAGGGCAGGATGTGACATTCATCGTACGCGGGGCCCATCTTCAGGCCATACGTGATAAAGGCCTTCAGATTAAAAGCGTCCTTGGCGATTTTAGTGTCTCACCGGCTAAGGCAACCGATAAACCTTCTCAAATCGGGATGGCTGATTTCATAATCTTCGCGACAAAGACTTACCAGACCGACGAAGCGGCAAAGTTAATAAAACCCATTGTCGGCAAGAACACAGTAGTGGTTTCGCTCCAGAACGGCATAGACGCGGCAGATCGCATTGGTGCAGTTATTGGTATGGAACACATGATGGGTGGTGCGACGTGGCTTTCTGCAGCAATAGAAGCGCCTGGTTTAATCGGCCAGTACAGCCAGTTCCGCCGCATCGCGTTGGGTGAGTTCAGCGGCGAGACAACGAAGCGTCTTAAGGATGTTTACGATATCCTGCAGAAAACCGGAGCAACGGTTGAGATAAGCGATAATATCTTAAAAGTCCTATGGACAAAATTCGTATTTATCTCATCAGTCAGCGCCATGGGAAGCATGACACGCGTAACATTTGGTGAGTACCGCAGTGTACCGGAGACACGCTCTGTACTGATCGATGCCATCAGCGAAGTGGCTGCAGTAGCTAATGCTAAAGGTGTTTCACTTGACGCAGATGTGGTTGCTAAAACACTCGCATTCATTGACGGCAGCGCACCCGTTATCAAGCCCTCGATGCAGCGTGATGTGGAATCAGGAAAACGATCCGAACTGGAATCAATGATAGGTGTTGTTGTGCACTTTGCTGCGCAGTACAAAGTACCCACACCGGTAATGAAGTTTGCTTACGCTATGCTTAAACCGGGAGAGCTGAAAGCGCAGCAAAACTAAATATCAATTCTTTCAAGAAAGGAAGGCTTGAGAAGGATATATTTATTTTCCAGCAATTCAATCTCCCCTGATTGAATAAACCGTTTGATAAATCGGGTCACAGTTTCTCTCGCTGTAGTTGCATGCTCCGCGATATCCTTGTGCGTCAGTCTCAAATTGATAATTATCCCTCGCTGATCTTTAACCCCGAACTGGTTACCGATATTTTTCAGGACCACTCTTATACGCTGCTCGGCATCCGCAAAACTTAACACCCTCAGCATTAACCATGCGTCTCTCAACCTCGAGCAGAGCATGTTAATAATCTCCACAAGGACCTTTCTGTTCTGCAATAAATGGTTCTCGAAATCTTTTTTGGAGACAAAACCGACTTTCGTGTCTTCTATAGCAACGACTGTGGCCGGCGCCGTCATCCCATCTAGTATGGCCATTTCCCCGAAGAAATCACCTCTTTTACGAATCGCGAGAATCCTTTCCTGGCCGTCGGCGCTGAGTTGTATGGCCTTCACCTTGCCGGTATAAACAAAATAAAAATAATTCGGTGTATCTTCCTCGTACAGGATGATCTGATTTTTCGAGAATTGTTTTTCAATGACGACGTTCTTGAAGTCGGCCAATTCAGTTTCTGATAGGCAGGCTAAAAACGGTATCTTGGGGACGATCAAATCAAAATTTGTTTTCTGCGGTTTAATTTTTGTTTCGCTTTTCATATATGATCTCAGCGATCCATTCGAAACTTGGAGCAGGTTTTGTTAATTAAACATACCTTTGCAGATTTTCAGATTTGAAGCAACATAAATTGTGCAGTTCCTGCCATGAATACACTTAATAGCTCTTATCTAATCAACTTGTCGTTACGCAGATTTTTCATAACCGCCCTGGAAATAGAGTCAAAGATATCAATTGTTGAACCAGGCTTTATTGTCTCGGAACAGACTCTCCATATTAATTTTCCCGTGGACGTATCATAGAGACTGCATTCCAGCAAAATGTGTTTCTCTCGAATGGTGTATTCTTGAGACGGGGTATACAACGTATATACTGGAAAATAATCACTCCAGAGGGGAAATATCTCAACGGGCGGCATGACGCGTTCTCTCACCTCTTCATCGCTCATACTGATTACCCGCGCCATAAATATGGCATCGTTCTTCAACTTCACCGCTTCAGCCCTTACATCGGCCCTTGTGGCTTTTTTCTTTTGGTATATTGAAGCAAAAGACACTGCTTTCACTCCATGCTCTTGAAAATCTCTCACAAAGATATCTTCTAATTTTTGTTTATCGAACAAATCTGAAGTCCCGACGACGAGTATATCTTCTACATATCGATGTTCATAAGAACTGTCCTTCCACTCACCGGTTAGTTTAATACCCGCGCATGACGTAAGAAGAAACAAGCTAATAATGATTGAGATGACGACTTGCTTTGACAGGTTTTCCATAAGTTATCTCCTGACGGAAAATTATGTATTCATGAATTATTTAATGCTATTGTAAGAGACATGTTCATTAAACACCAAATCAAAAAATGAAGTCAATATGGATTTCTTTCCGTCACCAGCTTTATCTCGTGCTTATAGCCATCGTTAAAAGGACTTTTGATTTTACTGACCGAGAAAATAATTGTGGACATGTCCTCGGATTTCAGCGCCGCTTCCTTTATAGCTGCGGTCCTACCCGTAATCTTGACTCCAGCGAGATCAACACTGCTGTTGGAAGTGAGCACTGCGATATCAGAATCTATGCTGCATCCACTCATATTCACTACGGAATCTATCGCTTTTACCCCGACATCCCCGGATTTTATATAGCTGCTTTCAATAGATACAATTGATCCTTCAATGTAAATATGTTTCGCAGTTATGCCAACAATCCGGGTTTCGTTGCTGTTTTTTACTTCTATCCGATCATAGTCACCGTTGGATATTACACAGTCTTTGCCTTCGCACTTAAATATTTTATTGCCCGTGAATGAAGGCGTTTTAATTTCCTTTTTCTTAACAGAAACTGTAATCCAATCCATGATTATCTTATTGAAATCAACCGGGCGGTCAACCATCGGACAATGACCGAGTCCCGGCATTATCCTCAAATCAGAATCCGGGAGCATCCACTCCAGAAGCCGACCAATCCGCAAAGGCGAGACGGGATCTTTCTCACCCCAGATTATAAGCGAGGGAACTTTTATTTTATCGATGATATTGCTGAAGTCGGTGTTAAGCAAAACCATCCCGGCTGTCTTGGCGGGATCACCACTATACAGTTTTTTTTTCAGTAATTCATTGCTCAATGAACTGCTGCCCGTTTCATCCCTGAATCCTCTATCCATGCTCTCAAGGTTTGCGATCATTAAGTTCTGTATTGTTGATGCCGGTATATTCATCATATCCATAAATTTATTAGGCTCAACATTGATGAATTTCTTGATGAATGCTGAACGGTTAAGTATCCCTGCTGAGTCTACAATAATAATGCGCTCCAGATTTTCCGGATATGTGCCCGCATAATAAAGGGCGATCGCCCCGCCCAGTGAATGTCCTATGATATAAAGCGGCCCTTTTGTGTATTTCTTTACGATCCAGTTGACAAATGCGGCATAGTTTTGTGGAGAATACAGATCATTTTCCTTGCTTGAACGCGCAAACCCGGGTAGATCAAAGGCAACAACATGATATTTATTCTCAAGTTCGGGTATCAGGTTCTTCCAGATTCCGGCACCTTCATCCCCGATTCCATGTATCAATACAACACTCTTAGCATGACCTTTGCCGGATTCAAAAAAATAGATCTTGCTGTTAAATATAGGTTCACGTATGAATTCTTCCCTACTTCCTGTTTTTCCATACAGGTCCGTTATTAAAAAGACGGAAGAGACCGCGAATACCATTAATAACGTCATTACTTTTTTCATAAAAACTACAGCAGATGTAATATTTCACTAAGAGTAGGGTGAGGAATAACCCACTTTTTCAATTCCTTCCTGCCCATCTCATTTGCTACAGCCAGACTCATAGGAGCAATTAACTCACCAGCATCATCCCCGATGATGGTCACACCGATTAGCTTGTCTTCACAAAAGACTGCCTTCACAAAACCATTTCCTTTAAGCTCCGTCCTCGCCATGATATTGGTTGCGTATTCCACTCTTTTTGTCTCCACATTTAAACCCTCTTCCGATGCCTGCCTCTCGGTAAGCCCAACACGGGCCACGCTCGGATGAGTATATATGACGGAAGGTATTGCCTCTTCCCTGTATTTAATAGAGCGATCACCCCTGAGATAATCGGCAACAGCCCTACCCTGCTGAATTGCCCGGTGCGCGAGCATTACACCCCCGGTGACGTCACCAACAGCATATATACCTTCTCTGCTGGTTCTTTGATTCTCATTTATAATTATACCCTTTTTATCATACTCGATGCCACACTGATTCAATTCATCAAAGAGCAAAACCGGTTTTCTACCCGTACAAATCATGGCATATTCTGCCTTTAATTCTAATATTTGTGTATTTTGAATTGCTTTCAATTGAACTCCATCAGGGACCTCGTGGAGTGCTTCCATCCTGGCCGATGTGTGGACGGTGATTCCGAGGCGGGTCAGCTCCTGCCTTAAGAAGGCAGCAACCTCTTCGTCCTCACAGGGAATTATTTGGTCCAGGAGCTCAACAACGGTCACTTTAACTCCCAACTCGGCAAGAAAGGTCGCAAACTCCACACCGATCACACTTCCCCCGACAATGACAACAGACTCCGGCAAAGTGTTTAGAGCGAGAAAGCTGTCAGATGTTAAAATACGTTGAGATGGATTTATACCAGGCGGTAGCAGCGGTTTCGAGCCCCAGGCAATAATGATGTTATCAGCAACCAGACGTTGTGCATCACCCTGCGGTGGGGTTAATAATACTTCTCCAGGATTTATGATTTTCCCTTCACCGGACATCAGGTCAACACCTGCATCCTTCAAAGATTTCTGTACGCCAAGGGATGAAATGGTAACCATCTGCTGTTGGTGACGCTTCACCGCGGTATAATCGACTGAGACTTCCCCCGTAGAAATACCCAGGCGTTTCAGTTTCTTGACGTTCATGTATTGCTTACTGCATGCCAGCAGTGCTTTTGTCGGAACGCAGCCCCGGTGGGTGCATGTGCCGCCCCATTTATTCTTCTCAATAATGGCAACCTTCGCCCCCTGTCTTGCAGCCTGTTCAGCCGCGGCATGGCCTCCCGGACCGGCACCAATAATGATAAGATCATGTGTATTGGACATTACGAACCCTCTCAGCCCCCTCCAGAGGGAGACAACTTAGTGGAATCAACTGTATCTTGTTTCTGCGGCGTGATAGGAACTGCGGACAAGAGGTCCCGCTTCAACATGTTTAAAGCCCATTTCATACGCTCTCTCTTTGATCATTTCAAATTCATCGGGGTGATAATATTTAATGACAGGCCAGTTATCGCGTGTCGGCTGCTGGTACTGTCCAATGGTTATTCTTTCACAGTGAACCGCTGCCAGGTCATGGAGCAGACCCAGAATGTCGTCCCAGCCCTCTCCAAAACCCACCATAAATCCTGATTTGGTGATGATTTTATATTCACTGTATTTATACGCCCGCTGAAGCAATTCCAGAGATATGCGATAATCTCCTTGGGGTCGAAGATCCTTGAATAATGCGGGAACAACCTCCATATTATGATTAATTACAAAGGGACTACTTTCGATGACGCGTTCAAGAGCATCCCAATTGCCCCTTAGGTCCGGGATTAGTACTTCTACCTTACATCCCGGTATTACCAGTTGTAACTTTTCCACGCATCGGGCAAATATCTTCGCACCTCCATCTGGAAGATCATCCCGTGTGACAGACGTAATAACAATATACTGAAGTCCCAGTTCTTCAACAGCCCTGACAAGCCGAACCGGTTCACTTTCATCCACCCCTTCGGGTTTCCCATGTTGTACATTACAGTAAAGACAGTGGCGGGTGCAGATATTACCCAGAATTAAAAAAGTGGCTGTCCCAGAACTAAAACACTCGGTCACGTTGGGACAGTGCGCCTCCTGGCAGATGGAGTGGAGTTTTAAATTGGATAGGATCCCCTTAACATGCTTGAATTCCTGTGATGAGGGGAGTCTTACTTTGAGCCATTCAGGTTTCCGTTTGATCTGCATCTGAGCTTTGAACCCGCTTCTTAGCCTTGAATATACCAATAATGCCGAACAGTAAAAATATCGTGCCCATTATTAGCTGAGGAATGGCGGCATCAAGCTGCCCTGTAAGGTGATACTGCATTATTGCTTGTATGAGATTCACCAGACCAAAAAAGAGAAAAAAGCCGGGCACCACATAATTGAGAAGTTTACGTGCATTCAAAGGCGCCTGGGGAAGCCTTTTTGCCTGTTCGGAAGGTAGACTCGGAGCAGTTATTCTCTGTTTTACTGCATCCGGCCTCTCGCTCACTTCATTCTTTTCTTTCCCCGCGAGAGCCCAGATGATTCTGTCTCTCTCTTTCGGATCTTTTATATCTTTCAGTTTTTTAATTATCCTGTCTCTTTCCATATAATCCTTCTTAATGCAGATTTACACTGCTTGCATAATGTCCTCTAACACCTGCCCGGCCAGCAGACATCGGGCTCCCTTGCTGCCTTTACGTCATCCAGGCGCCTGACCGGAGTAGTCAGAGGAGCAGACTTGACCATATCCGGATTTTCCTTTGCCTCTTTTGCAATGGTAATCATGGTGTCACAGAAGGCATCCAAAGTTTCCTTGCTTTCTGTTTCGTTCGGCTCGATCATGATGGCCTCAGGTACGATCAATGGGAAGTATATGGTCGGCGGATGATAACCATAATCTAATAGGCGTTTTGCAATATCCGATGTATGGACACCACTTTCCCTGGCTTGCCGTCTTCCTGAAAAAACACATTCGTGCATGCAGATCCGGTCATAAGCGAGGTCATAATAATCCTTTAAACGTCCTTTCACATAATTGGCATTCAGAACAGCCATCTCGCTTGCCCTTCTCAGCCCATGCGATCCGAGAGAACGGATATAAGTATAAGCCTTTACCATCACATTAAAGTTACCATAAAAGGCCCTTACCCGTCCAATACTGTCCGGACAATTATATTCCCAATCATAACGTTCTTCCTTCTTCACGACCCTTGGTATGGGCAGATACGGAACCAGGTTCTTCCCGACTCCTACAGGGCCACTGCCGGGACCACCGCTACCGTGCGGGGTCGAGAACGTCTTGTGGAGATTGAGCTGTATTACATCAAAACCAAGACTGCCCGGTTTTGTTATTCCCATGAAGGCATTGGCATTGGCGCCGTCACAATATAAGAGGCCTCCCTTACCATGAATAATTTGAGCAACTTTTTCTATATTCCGTTCAAAGAGACCCAAAGTGTTGGGATTCGTTAACATCAAGCCGGCAACATTCTCTGTCATTAATTCACGCATGTGATCGATGTCCACGCCTCCCTCGGCATTGGAGCGCACGGTTACTACCTGATATCCGCACAACGCCCCGGAGGCAGGATTAGTACCATGGGCGGTATCGGGAATTAATATATGCTTTCGCTTTTCCCCCCTCTTGTCAAAATATTTTTTTATTACCATGACGCCGGTGAGCTCTCCATGGGCGCCCGCGGCAGGCTGGAGTGCAAAATCAGCCATACCAAAGATTTCACTCAAATACTGCCGCAGTTCATACATGAGCTGTAATGATCCCTGGGAAAATTCGACGGGCGCATACGGATGGAGGCTGGTAAATCCTGGAAGCCTTGCGACATCTTCATTAACCTTAGGATTATATTTCATCGTGCATGAACCCAATGGGTAGAAACCCACATCGACGCCAAAGTTCCGCTTCGATAACTGCGTATAGTGTCTGATCAAATCAACTTCCGCAACCTCCGGCAGGTCAACATCATCCCTGAGAAGGCTTTTGCTGATAATGCTGTCAACCGCCACTTCCGGCACATCCGATTTCGGAATACCAGTGGACATTCTTCCAGCACGGCTCTTTTCAAATATCAATTCCATCAGTTTCCCTCCAGCTTATATATCTTGATTAGGCAACAAACGAACCAACCCTGTCAATATCGCTTTTCGAGAGCATTTCCGTAGCGCAGAGGAGCAGGGTGTTTTTTAGTTTGGGATAATCTTTCTCCACTTCATAGCCGCCGATAATCCCTTCTGCTTTCAGTTTCTGATTGACTTTTTGGGGATTAGGACATTTAATAATAAACTCATTATAAACAGGGGCCGGGAAGACAATTTCCCAACCTTTGAGTCCGGCAAGTTTCTGCTTCAGATAGTGTGTCTTCTGTATATTTAGCTCCGCCAATTTTTTCAGGTTTTTCCCCAGGCTGACCAGATAAACAGCGGCTGCCAAGGCGCAGAGGGCCTCATTGGAGCAGATATTCGATGTGGCCCTTTCCCGTCTGATGTGCTGTTCACGGGTCTGAAGGGTGAGGACGAAGCCCCGCTTTCCTTCTCTGTCCACTGTAGCCCCGGCAAGTCTGCCGGGGATCTTTCTCAGAAATTTATCAGTAGCGGCAAAGATTCCCAGATACGGGCCTCCATAATTCATGGGATTTCCGAAACCCTGCCCTTCGCCGACTACAAAATCTGCTCCCATTGCACCGGCCGGCTTAAGAATGCCTAATGACGTGGCATCCGTAAAACCGGAGACAAGGAGTGCGCCCTTGGCATGTACCGCAGATTCGATCAAAGAGATGTCCTCAATGATCCCGAAGAAATTGGGGCTTTGTACCAGTACCGCTGCGGTATTTTCATCTACAGCCTTTATCAGGGCCTCCCGATCAAGCTGGCCGGATTTGCCATAAGGAACTTCCACCAATTCATACCCGTTTGACCAGGCGTATGTACCGACCACCTGCCGATACTCGGGATGTACGGAGCGCACGATGATAATCTTAGACCGGTTCAGGGTCTTAGCTGCAAGTATCGCCGCCTCGGCCATAGCAGAGGCACCGTCGTACATGGATGCGTTGGCAACCTGCATCCCCGTAAGCTTGGCGATCATGGTCTGATATTCATAAATTGCCTGCAGGATTCCCTGGCTGATCTCTGCCTGGTAGGGCGTGTATGCCGTATAGAACTCGGACCGGGAAAGGACATGCCCGACGACGGCAGGGATGTAATGATTGTAAGCCCCTGCTCCCATTAAAGTGATTGGGGGAATGACATTCTGAGATCCAATGCCCTTCATCAGGGCAAAGACTTCCTGTTCGGAAAGGGCAGGAGGCAATTCCATAAGTTTCTTTATCTGATATTTTTCGGGAATATCTACAAAAAGCTCGGCGATTGACCGGATGCCGACCGTCTCCATCATCTGTCTTTGATCTTCCGCGGTATGGGGGGCAAAATCCATAATGCGTACCTTTCTCTTATATGGTTAATGTTTCAGGTTGGGCGTTATTGCGATTCAATGTTTGCGGTGACATTTCAGATTAATGTT
>Ga0335070_10010825_pt1 | contig 10660 bp, 11 predicted proteins | sample Lox_Sample_13_FD_206722 | JGI IMG/M metagenome (GOLD analysis project Ga0335070, IMG submission 206722) | Soil microbial communities from Loxahatchee National Wildlife Refuge, Florida, United States - Lox_Sample_1.3 | ecosystem: Environmental > Terrestrial > Soil > Wetlands | place: USA...
GGGAGGGCTGGATAGCACCGCGCAAACAGCAGCGCGCGCTCGCCGTACGACCGCCCGTGCCGAGGCAGCTTATGCCGCCGACTTCCTCCACGCGGCGGCAAGGAGCCCGGCGCCAATCAGCAGCGTACCGCCGGTGCGATTGACGACGCGTTGCACGCGGGGGCTGCGCACGGCCTTGCGTGCGGCGGCTGCGAGCATCGCATAGCCGAACGCGTTTAGCGTCGCGAGCACGAGGAAGGTGGCCTCGAACACGATGATCTGCGGCACGACGGCCATGTGGGGATCGATGAACTGCGGCACGAAGGCGACGAAGAAAATGATGCTCTTCGGGTTGAGCGCGGTGACCGCATAAGCATGCGCAAAGATGCGGCCGGTGCGCGTCTCGGAAGTGTCCGGGGCTTCGCCGTCGCCAACGGGCGCGCGCCAGAGCTTCACGCCGAGATAGATCAGATAGAGCGCGCCGACCCATTTGAGCGCAGAGAACAGCGTGGCAGAGGCCGCGAGGATCACGCCGAGGCCGAGCATGGAAGCGGTCATCGCCGTGAAGTCGCCGAGCGCGACGCCGGCAGTGGTCGCGAGCGCGTAGCGGCGGCCGTGGCCTAGCGCATACGAGACGACGAGCAGCACGGTGGGGCCGGGAATCGCAAGAAGGATCGCCGACGCAATCGCGAACGGCAGCCAGTGAGCGAGAGTCATGGGGTTCCTCCAGAAGGAAGCCCGATTTATCCACGAAGCCAGATGGTGCGCAAGGGCTTCCTGATGCCTGTTCCCCGGCAATCGAAAGTGAAGCTGGCATCGTTTTTATTCTGCGGACAGTACATTGGCGGCGCGTTTTTCAATTTGGGGGTATGCGACTTTAGGTGCGGCGCGTCAATCGTCAATCGGACATCTATTAAACCGTTTAAATCATCGCAAGTTCTATTGTCATATTCCGGCTATAACCAGTGACGCCTTGTTGGATAAGGCAGCTGGCTTTGTAATCAATGCTTCGGACTGCTCCTCAATGCCCCTGCGCGCCAGCCCTCGCGGCGTTATGGCACTCGACGCCAGACCGCGACAATCCGTCGCTGCTGCGTTTGCACACAAGCCGAGCTTGCAGTCTTTGAGCGCTTTTCTATTTTTAAAAACGCGGGTTCGGCGTGAGAGTTAAATACATAGCTAACCTGAGTAAAAACCCGCAGGAGGCAAAACATGAAAATGCTATCCGGTATGGTCGTCCTGGCGGCGAGCCTCGTTTGCGCCGCTGCCGTGCAAGCTCAGGAGGTGGCCGTCAAGCCGCAGCAGACGGTGCAGTTCAAGCCCGGCTCGTACGGCTGTCTTTCGAAGGACAAGCTCGACGCGGTCGCGCTGCACGAGCAGGCCGGCGAGCGCCAGCAGATGCAGGAATATTTCACCGGATTCCAGTGCCTCTCCACACCGGACGACCAGTCGTTCCGCGTGGTGCAGGTGGTGGGTCACGACGTCGAATTCGTCAACGCGGCCAACACCGACGAGCAGGGCCTCTGGACCACCGACCGCTTCATCAAGCAGTAACGCGCCACCGCATTCGCCGAAGGGCACCTGCGCACGCGCGGCCTGCGTGCGTGCCCGCAAGCGCCGATACGCCCCTCGCAACATCGCCCGACGCTCGCGCGTTGGGCGCCTGCATTGCCGGCCACACGTGGCGGTGATTCGCCGCGCGCCGCTGTCAAACCCCCGTCATTTTCGCGTCAGACCATCCGCATTGCGCCGCGCGTAGCATTGCCGCGGGCGCAGCGCGCTCGCTCGTGCCGCTGGCACGTGGCTTGCTCCAAACTTCGCTATCATGTGCGGCTTTTGCGCGTCCGGAATTCGGCATGGCACTGAAATCGACCATCTACAAGGCAGAACTGCAGATCGCGGACATGGACCGGCACTACTACGCCGACCATGCGCTCACGATCGCGCGCCATCCGTCCGAAACCGACGACCGCATGATGGTCCGCATCGCCGCGTTCGCGTTGTTCGCCGGTGAGCGCCTCGAATTCTGCAAGGGGCTCTCCGACACCGACGAACCCGACCTCTGGTGCAAGGACTATACGGGCGCGATCGAAACGTGGATCGAGGTCGGCCAGCCCGACGAGCGCCGCATCGCGAAGGCAAGCGGTCGCGCCGGCGAAGTCATCGTGATCGCCTACGGCGGGCGCACTTCCGACATCTGGTGGCAAGGCGTGCGCAACAAGGTCGAGCGTCTGCGCAACGTCACGGTATGGTCGCTGGGCGAGGGCGTGGCGGCAGCGCTCGGCGCGCTGGCCGAGCGCACCATGCGTCTGCAGTGCACGGTTCAGGACCGCGCGGCGTGGATCGGCAATGCGAGCGCCGAGCCGGTCGCGGTCGAATGGAGCGTGTTCAAGGCGCCCGAAAACGTCTGAGCGCGTAGCGCGCGCCGTGGCAATTCACGCGATTCACGTACGCGGCGGCCCCTTCAGTTCCACCATGTTGCCTTCGGGGTCGAATAGATACAGCGATGGCCCCAGGCCCTCCGCTCCATAGCGCTCGACGGCATCGCCGGGATGCGCGCCATGTTGCGTCAGGTGCGTTTTGAGCGCTTCGGCGTCGAACGGCTCGACGCGCAGGCAGAGGTGGTCCATGTTGCCGCTCGCGCCGGCGGGTGGTGCGCCAGCGCCGCGATCCAGCGGGCCGCCTATCGTCACCAGGTCGATGAGCGAGCGCCCCGCGCGCAATTGCACGAGCCCGAGGTCGCGCTGTTCGCGCTCTGGCTCGCAGCCGAGCACGTCGCAGTAGAAACGCATCATCCTGCCCGGATCGGCTGCCCGGATTACGACGTGATCGATCTCGCGAATCTGGATCCGCATGGCGTCCTCCAGGGCATGCACGGCCCTCCATCTTGAACCTCCGGACGGATGGCGGCTAGCGGCGGCCGCAGCGCCGATGCCAGAACATGCGCTCTGCATCGGATGAGGACGGCAAAACAGTGGGAAGCGGCGGAAAATGGGTGCAAGAAGCGTCGCATGCGGTTAATGCAGGGCAAGCACAAGACGCTGGACGAAAAAAAGCCCGCTGCTGTGAGCGGGCTTAATCCATATCAGGAGGAGACATGGAGGAGACAGGAACCACTATACACAGCCGCCTGACGCGACGCAACAACTTTTTAAGGGAAAACCCGCAATGTGGCTATTTTGTCGCACGGGAACTCACAAACCGCCACCAGGGATTCACCGAAGGTCAAAAACGTGCCAGATCGCGACAGACACCGGCGTCAATGACAGCGCAAGATCCGGCGCGTCATGGCCGGTACGTGAGGCTACAGTGGGGCCATCCAGACAGGCACTTCGAGGAGTCATGACATGACCGCCGTCCCGCATGTGAAACCCGGGAACGCCGTCGCCGCGCCAAACGGCGAGTGGACGACCGACGCCGCACGCTGGCAGGCCGTCACCTCGCGCGACGCCCGCGCCGACGGCGCGTTCTTCTACGCCGTGCGCACCACGGGCGTGTTTTGCCGCCCGTCCTGCGCGTCGCGGTTGCCGCGACGCGAAAACATCGAATTTTTCGCCGATGCCGACGGCGCCCGTGCCGCCGGCTATCGCGAATGCAAGCGCTGCCGCCCGGGCGGCCTGCCGCGCGAACTCGAAATCGTGCGACGTGCGTGCGAGGCCCTCGACGCCGACCCGCAGCAACGCCTCACGCTCGCGCAACTGGGCGACGCCGTCCACCTGAGCCCGTTTCACCTGCAGCGCCTCTTCAAGCGCGTGCTGGGCGTCTCGCCGCGCCAATACCAGGCAGCGCGGCGCGGCGCCGTGCTGCGCGACGCGCTCGGCGAGGGCATCGACGTCACGCGCGCGAGCGCCGATGCCGGCTTTGGCTCCTCGTCGCGGCTCTATCACAGCGTGCCGGGCGAGCTCGGCATGGCGCCCTCCGCGTATCGCCGCAAGGGCGCGGGGCTGACGATCCGCTACGCCTGTGCGCCCACGCCGCTCGGCTTCGTGCTGATCGCAGCCACCGCGAAGGGCATCTGCCGGATCGCGTTCGACGACGACAGCGCGACGCTCGCCGCAGGCCTCACGGCCGATTTCGCGAACGCGCAATGCGTCGAGGACGCCGCAGCCGTCGCGCCTTTCGTCGCGCAGATCGACGCTTACCTGCACGGCCGCAGCGAGCGTTTCGACCTGCCGCTCGACGTTGCCGCGACGGCGTTCCAGCAGCGCGTCTGGGCCGCCCTCCAGCGCATTCCCTACGGCGAGACGCGCAGCTACACGCAGATCGCCGAGACGCTCGGGGCACCGCGCGCAGTGCGCGCCGTCGCGAGCGCCTGCGCGTCGAACCCGGTGGCGCTGGCGATTCCGTGCCATCGCGTCGTGCAGAAGGGCGGCTCGCTGGCCGGTTATCGGTGGGGGCTCGAACGCAAGGCGGCGCTCATCGACGCCGAGGCGCGCGCGGGCGAGATGCATCATGGCGGCACGCACGCCGATGCCATCCAGGCAAGCGGCCCCACACCGCAACCCAAAAAGGGCATGAAGGGCGTCCGACCCGCCCCGAATCGCGCCAACACGCCGGAGACCGCCGCTTGAGCGCCATCGCCCCGCAACCCCGAGCGCAATCCCAATCGCAAGCACCAGCGCAAACGCAAAGCGCCACGCTCGAACTGCCGTTTCGGGCGCCGTACGACTGGCCGCGCGTGCTGCGCTTTTTCAGCGGCCGGGCGACGCCAGGCGTCGAAGCCGTGGAGGACGGCGCCTGGCTGCGCGCGATCGACTTCAACGGCGCGAGCGGCACGCTCGCCGTGCGTCGACATGCGCGCAAGCATTGCCTCGTCGTGCAGATCGACGGGCCCGTCAGCGCGCACGCGGCGGCGCTCGCCGCGCCGCTCTCGCGCATGTTCGACCTGCAGGCCGATCCCGCCGCGATCGCCGCGCATCTGCGCGCCGATCCGTGGCTCGCGCCGCTCGTCGCGGCCGTGCCGGGCCTGCGCGTGCCCGGCGCATGGTCCGGCTTCGAACTCGTGGTGCGCGCGATCGTCGGCCAGCAGGTGAGCGTGAAAGCGGCGACGACGATCGTCGGGCGCCTCGTCGAGCGCGTGGGCAAACGCATCGACGCCCATGAGCACGCGCGCACCGCGTGGCGCTTTCCGACACCCGCCGCGCTCGCCACCGCCGATCTCGCGGGCATCGGCATGCCGGGCAAGCGCGTCGCGGCGTTGCAGGGCTTCGCGCAGGCCGTGGCGAGCGGCGCGGTCGTCATCGAACGCAAGGACGAACGCAACGACAACAGCGTCGCAAATCGATCCAAAGATGCTCGCGCGGACAATACGCCGCAGCCACGCGGAAAACGTCAAGACAGACGAATCGACGCTTTAACGTTGGCGGCGTCGGCATCCAACGACCTCGACGCCATGCGCGCCGCGTTGCTCGCGTTGCCGGGCATCGGCCCGTGGACGGTCGAGTACGTCGCCATGCGCGCGTGGCGCGACGCGAACGCGTGGCCCGCCACCGATCTCGTGCTCATGCAGGCGATCGCGGCGCGCGATCCGGCGCTCGTGCGCGCGACGCAGCAGCGCACGCGCACCGACACATGGCGCCCCTGGCGCGCTTACGCGGCCATGCATCTGTGGAACGAAATCGCCGACCGCGCGGGCGCGGCGCGCGGCGGCTGAGCGCAAGGGCAACACGCAGGGGCGCGGCGGCGTCGCTCCGGTGCGAGCGCACGGCGGCGCGCGCAAAACCGTGCCCGAAGCAGCCTCAAGCAGGTCTTCCGGCTAGATGTTAAAGTGCCCGCTACCGAAAAGAATCCCGGCCGCCAGGCGCGCGCAGCACCGCGCCGCCGACCCGAGCCCGACCAGCCTCAATGCCAGACACGACCTCTACACGCACGAACGACGTTCTCTCCCAGCGCCTTGCCGTGCTGGGCGACGGGCCGCATCGCGACGCGCTCACGCGCGGCCTGCGCGGCATCGAGAAGGAGAGCCTGCGCGTGACGCACGACGGCCGTCTCGCCACGACGCCGCACGCCGTGGCGCTCGGTTCGGCGCTCACGCATCCGTCGCTCACGACCGACTATTCGGAAGCGCTGATCGAGATCATCACGCCTGCGGAGCAGGACCCGTCGATCACGCTCGAGAAGCTCGACGAGCTCCATCGCTACGTCTATACCGTGCTCGCGCGCGACGGTGAGCTGCTCTGGAATTCGTCGATGCCAGGCCTCTTGCCCGACACCGACGACGACATTCCCATCGCGCGCTATGGCAGCTCGAACATCGGCCGGCTCAAGTACGTCTACCGCATGGGCCTCGCACTGCGTTACGGGCGCACGATGCAGTGCATCGCCGGCATTCACTACAACTATTCGCTTAACGAAGACGTGTGGCGCGCGCTGCACGCGCATCACCAGTCGACGGCCACGCTCACCGAATACCAGTCGGAGCGCTATCTCGCGCTGATCCGCAATTTCCGCCGCACGAACTGGCTGCTGATGTACTTGTTCGGCGCGTCGCCGGCGCTCGATGCGCGCTTCCTGCGCGGCCGCGAGCACAAGCTCGAGGCGTTCGACGCCGATACGCTCTATCTGCCGTATGCAACGAGCCTGCGCATGAGCGACCTCGGCTATTCGAACACCACGGGCCAGTCCGCGCTGCGCGCCGACTACGACACGCTGTCGGGCTATCTCGACGCGCTCGCGCAGGCCGTGAGCCAGCCGTATCCGCCGTACGAGGCGATCGGCACGCATCGCGACGGCGAGTGGGTGCAGATCAACACGAACGTGCTGCAAATCGAAAACGAGTTCTACTCGACGATCCGCCCCAAGCGCGTGACGCATCCCGGCGAGCGGCCGCTGCATGCGCTCGCCGCGCGCGGCGTGCAGTACGTCGAGGTGCGCTGCATGGACATCGATCCGTTCGAGCCCACCGGCATCTCGCTCGAAACCGCGCGTTTTCTCGATGCCTACCTGCTTGCGTGCGCGCTCGACGAGAGCCCGCTCCTGCCCTCCGAAGCCTGCCTCGAATCGAATGCGAATTTCGGTCGTGTGACGAAAGAAGGGCGCCGCCCTGGCCTCGCCTTGAAGCGTGACGGCAAGGACGTGTCGCTGCATGACTGGGCCGGTGAGTTGTTCGACAAGATCGGCCGCGCGGCGGCTACGCTCGACGCGGTGCGAGGCGGCGACGAGCATGCGCGCGCACTCGCGGCACAACGCGAGAAGCTTGCCGACCCCTCGCTCACGCCTTCGGCGCGCGTGCTGCAGGCAATGCGCGATACCAGGCAGTCCTTCCTGCAGTTCTCACTCGCGCAAAGCGAACGGCACGCCGCGCAATTCCTCGAGCGTCCGCTCGACGCTGCCGCCACAGCGCAGTTCGAAGCGCTCGCGCGCCAGTCGCTCGCGGAGCAGGCGCAACTCGAACGCGACGAAGTCGGCTCGTTCGATGCCTTCGTCGCCGCGTATCGCGCTTATACGCTCAATCGCTTCAGCGTCTGAGCCATGCGCCGCTGCGGCGCGCTCATCCCATTGCATTCGCCCCAGGCACCGCATTTGCTCGCAACGCCCATGCGCAAATGCGGTCCAATCAGGGTAGGCGTTGCGTTGCCGGACCCTTCAACGGGTTCGCGATAACCACGCCTCGCGAACGAAGCTGTGAACACCAAAAAACGCACGGGCCGCGCGCCGCGCGGCACACTCTGGGAGGAACCCACGCGATGAAACGAATGCTTGCGATCCTGCTGTGCGCGACGGCTGCGGCCTGCACGTCGAGCGGGCAGGTCAATCCCGACGTCATGCAGATCGCGACCGCGCCGCTCACCTGCTCGAACAAGGCGGAATGCGATCTCTGGTGGCAACGCGCCCAGGACTGGGTGCGCAGTCATTCGAAGTACGAAGTGCAGACCGTGACCGACACGCTGATCCAGACATCGGGGCCGGGCGGCGGCAGGCGCCTGCTCGCGTATGAGATCACGAAGTCCGCCAACAGCGACGGCACCGCCACGATCGGCTTCGCCGCGCACTGTGACAGTTCGCTCGGCTGCAAGCCCAACCCCTGGTCGGCGGGCGCGGCGTTCAAGCAGTTCGTGCGCACGGGCGTCGATGCGCCCATTCCCGGCGACACCACCACGGGCGCAGGCGGCGACACGGCCGGCGTGAGCGGCGCGGCTGTGGCTGAACCCGCGTCCAGCGCGCGTTGATCCCTGCCGATGGCCCTGGCCGCGGTTGACTCGCGGCCAGGGCGCAAGCCTCCCGCCACGGATTGCTAATCGAATCGATTCGAATCGATTGCCGATCGAAGCGTCGTCCGATCGAAGGAAGGAACGGGGCGCCAAGGGCTGGGCGCATTCGTCTGCGCTGGCGCTGGCGTTGAAGAGCCGGCCGTGCGGCCATCATGCGCACCTGCCGGCTGCGAGAGCATCAATGGCCCATCGCCGCGCCCGCGCCTTTTTTCGGCTTCGTCACCCACACCAGCACAGCCAGCACGACGAACATCACGCAGGAAATGCGGAAGAAGTCGTTGGTGGCCATCATGTAGCCCTGCGTCGTCACGACGTCGTTGAGCCTCGCGGTGAGACTCTGGCCCGCGTAGCCGAGGCTCGCAAGTGCATCCTGGTAGGCGATCGTGTTCTGCGAATACTGGCTCACCGATTCGGAAAGCCGGGCGTGGTGATAGATCGCGGCATCTTCCCAGAACGTCGTGCTCACGGCCGTGCCGATCGCGCCCGAAAGCGTGCGCAGAAAGTTCGAAAGGCCCGCCGCGCTCGCAAGGCGCTCGTCGGAAATGCTCGACAGCGTGATGGTCGTCATCGGCACGAAGAAGCAGGCCACGCCGATGCCCTGCACGAGACGCGGCAGGATCACGTGGTTGAACGGCACGTCGAGCGTGAACGTGGAGTTCCAGAGCGAGACGACCGCGAACACGATAAACGCGAAGCTCGCGACCATGCGCAGGTCGAGCCGGTGCATGTTGCGCCCGATGAGCGGCGAGAGAACGAGGGCGAGCAAGCCCACCGGTGCGGTCGCGAGGCCCGCGAGCCCCGCGGTGTAGCCCATCACGGTCTGCAGCCAGAGCGGGAAGATCACGACCGAGCCGAAGAAGGCCATGAAGCCGAACGAGATGATCATCGCGCCGAGCGCGAAGTTGCGGTCGCGAAAGAGCGAGAGGTCGACCACGGGCTCTTTCTCCGTCGCCTCCCACGCGAGCATGAACGCGAGCGACACCGCCGCGACGATGGCGAGCGTGACGATGAACGTCGAGTTGAACCAGTCGCGGTCCTTGCCGAGGTCGAGCATCATCTGCAGGCATGACACGCCGATCACGAGCAGCGCGAGGCCCACGGCGTCGATGCGCTGCTTCGTCGTCTTCGTCTCGCGTCCGCGCAGCAGCAGGTACGCGCAGATGCCCGAGAACAGACCGATCGGCACGTTGATGTAGAAGATCCACGGCCAGGTGTAGTTGTCCGTGATCCAGCCGCCCATCACCGGTCCGAAGATCGGCGCGACGATCACGGTCATCGCCCAGAGCCCTAGCGCGAGGCCGCGCTTGGCCGGTGGATACGAGCGCATGAGGATGGTTTGCGAAAGCGGCACCATCGGCCCGGAAACGAGCCCCTGCACGAGCCGGAACGCGATGAGCGTCTCGAAGTTCGCAGCGAAGCCGCACGCTGCCGAAGCCAGCGTGAAGAGCAGCACCGAGAGCGTGAAGAGGCGCACTTCGCCCACGCGGCGCGCGAGCCAGCCCGTGAGCGGAACCGCGATGGCGGAGGCGACCGAATACGACGAGATGACCCATGTGCCCTGGCTGTTGGCCACGCCCAGATTGCCCGAAATGGTCGGCACAGCCACGTTCGCGATCGAGGTGTCCAGCACCTCCATGAACGTGCCGAGTGCGAGCCCGACCGTGAGCAGCGCCAGCGTGCCGCCGGAAAACGGTGCGGGTTCGGCCTGTGCGGGCACCGGGAGGGAAGCGTCCATGTTCCGTGTCCTTAACTGGCAATCCGTTGCCGTTGCAGGAAACCGCCTGCGTGCGCCGGTCCGCCATTGCGTGTCTGTGCATTTTCTGCCCAGACAGTGAAATGTTCAAAATAAGGCGCGTGCTGCGCTGCCGCGCGACGCGCTGCTTTCTAGCCGCTATTCCCCGGTGTGGGCGTTTTCTCCGCGTTGCCGGCGTCGTCCACGGACCCGCATAGGGGGATGGTCGAACTGTCATTGGCGATGAAGCGTTGCAGCAAATGGACGAGCGTCGTGACTTCGTCGGGCGCGAAGCCGCGCAGTTGCTCGGTCATCACCGCGGCGATCAGATCGGGCAGTTGCTGCGCCGCTTCACGGCCCTGCTGCGTGAGCACGAGTTCCACCACGCGCCGGTCTGCCTGGCTGCGCTGGCGCACGAGAAAGCCCTTCTTCTCGAGCCGGTCGAGCATGCGCGTCATCGAGCCCGTGTCGTACGACAGCACCCGCGACATCTCATTGGGCGTGCGAGCGCGCTCGAACCACAGCAGCAGAATCACGCCGATTTGCGACGACGTAAGCCCAAGCGGCGCAACCGCGCGATCCATACGCCCCGCGAGCACGTTGCGCGCAGTCGAGAGGAAATAGCCGAGACTCGGCTCGACGCCAACCTTCGCCGGAACGAAAAGACCGTCGCTCATGACAATTCGCTTTGCTGCATCTCGAAAACGAGCGAATTATAGCCGGTTGTTTCGCTGCTCAG
>Ga0335070_10010826_pt1 | contig 10660 bp, 12 predicted proteins | sample Lox_Sample_13_FD_206722 | JGI IMG/M metagenome (GOLD analysis project Ga0335070, IMG submission 206722) | Soil microbial communities from Loxahatchee National Wildlife Refuge, Florida, United States - Lox_Sample_1.3 | ecosystem: Environmental > Terrestrial > Soil > Wetlands | place: USA...
CCGGACATCGTCGACGGAGGTTGGGCTTTCGCTATGGTATGGTCATATGTCCCAGCCATCTCGCTTGAATGCGTCGGTCGGATCGATCAGGTGCTTCGGTAGAAGTCCTTTGCCGCGGCCTCCATCAGGAGGAAGAACGCTTGACCTTCCGCCGCGGTTCCCGGCCTGTCGAAATGCGGCGAGGCGCATACCCCCTGGACCAGCCCGAAACGGTCCACCTTGCCCTGCGCCGCCCGCCTCATTTTCTCCGCTTGCTCGAGCCGGCCGGTGGTGATCCACCCTCCTGTCATGCCACGAAACAGGACATAGCTCAGCATCTGGGACAGATTCGTCTCAACGAAGGTCGACGGATCGTCGATCACATCATGGAACAGTCCGTCGTCCCTCATGCGGGAAAGGCACGCGTCAATGCCTTCCTGCACATATCCGGCAAGCGTCTCCCTCTCCCGCGCCATCACGTCGGGCAGCGTCCGGATCACCCGAGTCATTCCGGCGAGCGCCCAACCGTTTCCCACGCCCCAGAACGCCTTCCTGGCAAACGCCTGCAGCCCATCGTCCCAGATGTGAGACAGGAGCCTGAGCTGGGGATCCAGGAGCAGCCTGCGAAATCCGGCGATCTGCTTCAGAGCCTCCTCGTGATAGCCTGCAGCGGAAAGAAACGGAGGCGCCATGTAGAAGGAGTCCACCCAGACCTGCGGGCGATCGTGGAGATGATACAGGATGCCGTCATCGGTTCTCGGAGCTTTATAAAGGAGCCAATCGATCATCCTAGCGGCCGCTTTTTCCAGGGAACTGTCGCCGGAGGCCTTGGCGGCAAACACCAGAGCCTCACCAGCGGCCGCCGGATCCGTGACCGCCGTACTGTTGCCGATCACGGCGAGCCTTCCATCGGCAAGCTGCCGCGCTGCCGCCTCTTTGGCAAAGAGAACGACCAGCTCGGTATCGCCTGATTCCAGAAAGGCCTGCGCAGCCACCCCCTGCTCCCAGGAGTATCGTTGCATGGAAAGAAGCGCGGTTTTCACCCTGCTCGCGACATCAGGTTGAGGCATCTACGGTACTCCTGGCGGAAGCCTTTCTGTGATGATCTTTTTGCCCTGGTCGGCGAACTCGGCAAGGTGAGCCAGGCGCTTCGCAAGCTCGCGATCCTGAGAGCGTCCGTGGTACAAATCGAGCACTCTCGCGACTGATATGCCCTCAGGGTGACGACGCACTATCTCGAACGCGTCCCCTGCCCTTACGAGGCCCTCTTCGAGCGTTCGCATATGGAATCCGAGCCTGCCCGAGTCCCGGGCGCGCGTCCAAAGCCCCGGGACGCCGGCGAGTCGGTCGATGGTATGACAGGGATCGCGAGGCTGAGAAACCTGGACCAACGCCTTTCCGACGCGGAACACGTCACCGACACAGATCAGGTGTTCGAGCGCGCCTTGGATGGTGAGATTCTCGCCGAATGCACCGTGGCGCAAATCGAATCCGTATTCCGTCTTCCACCAGTCGTAATGGTCCGCGACGTACACGCAAGCGGAACGGTCCCGTCCGCCATGGTGACGCAGGTCCCCCTGGCCATCCCCAGCAAAGTTGCTGAAGTGAAGAAAGGCGTCGGCGACGGAGGATTTCGCGCCGCCGGTGAAAAGCTTCCCGCCGGCGGTGGTTACAGACCGCGGCATTCCCACGAAAACAGCGACCACTCTCACGGTCGCCTCCTCACCACCCGGAGAATGAAGTCAACGAGATTCCGTGAATCGATGCTGCCGCCTTCAATCCCTTGTTCGAAGTCTCCGACTGACTGGGCCATGGAGTTGGTGACGTGAGCGATGCAGATGATGTCCTTTTTCCGAGTCTGGGCAAATGCGTACAGGGCGGAGGCTTCCATTTCCACGCGGTTGGCCCCGAGTCCCCGGGCACGCTGAATTGCTGAGGCAGTTGATGATCCAGCATGGAATGGATATAGCCAGGCGGGCCGCTGTACGGCAAGGTGTCGGTCATGACCTGGCGGCGCGCTCACTTCATGACTCGGCCGCCGTCCACATTCACCGTTTGCCCAAGCATGTAATCGGAGTCCGAAGTCGCGAGAAACACGGCGATCCCTGTCAGGTCTTCCGGTTTTCCAAAGCGCCCGTATGGCACTTCTCGCTCTGTGTCGCGCCTGGTCTCGCCGACGGCTTTTCCCCTCCACTTGCCGAACATCCGATCCACCTCTTCCCACATCGGCGTGTCGACAACCCCCGGAGAAATTGCATTCACGTTGATCCGATGTGGTATGAGCGCAAGGGAGGCCGTCTTGGTTATGCTGATCACCGCGGCTTTTGTCGCGCTGTAGGCGATAACCAGTGATTCGGCCCTTTGGCCCGCCTCCGAGGCGAGATTGATGATCTTGCCGCCCCTGCCCCGGTCAACCATGTGCTTTGCCACGGCCTGCAGGGTGAAGAACAAGCCCGTGACGTTGACGCTGAGCACGCGTTCCCAGGTCTTCTCGTTGATCTCGAAAATCGGCTGGACTTCGACGACACCGGCGTTGTTCACGAGAATGTCGATGCCGCCGGTCCTGGTGACGACGGTTTCCACCATCGCCTTGATACTGTCAGAGCGGGTCACATCCAGGCGGACAGGAAACGCTTTTCCTCCGAAACCTTCGATAGCCTCGGAAGCCTTGCGAGCGCCTTCGAAATCGATGTCCGCTACGGCGCACAGAGCGCCCTCGCGCGCGTACCGTTCGACGATCGCCCTTCCAATCCCGCGCGCAGCCCCTGTTACAACTGTCACCTTGCCCTGCATTCTCACCGTGCGACCTCCTGAATGCCAATGGAGACGATATTCCATGTCAGGGTAGATGTCCACAAGAGTGGGATCCACGCCGGTTGTGCTGGCAGGTGAGCAGGTCGAGCGCGGCTGGAATCATTGGACCTTTGCCGCGAGCCAGGCACCCGGCTCTTTCTTAGCCCCCTGTCGAGTCCAGCCTCTTGATCAGCTCGGGGATCACCTGGAACAGGTCCCCCACGATCCCGTAGTGGGCCACGTCGAAGATCGGGGCGTTGGGATCCGAGTTGATGGCGATGATCATGTCCGAGCCCTTCATGCCGGCCAGGTGCTGGATGGCGCCGCTGATGCCGCAGGCGATGTAGACCGTCGGCTTCACCGTCTTTCCCGTCTGGCCGACCTGGTGCGAGTACGGGATCCAGCCCGCGTCGACCGCGGCGCGGGACGCGCCGACCGCGCCGCCGGTGGCAAGAGCGAGCTTCTCGATGAGATCGAAGTTCTTCGGATCCTTGATGCCGCGGCCTCCGGAGACGATGACATCGGCCTCCACCAGGTTCACCGTCGCGCTCTTCTCTTCCACGAACTCGAGGAACTCAAGCTTCGACTTCGGAATCGGTATGTGGTTCAGCTCAACGACGTTCCCTTTCGGATCAGAGACCTTCGCCGCGGGGGCCATGACCTTGTGCCGCACCGTGGCCATCTGCGGCCGGTGGTTCTGCGTCAGGATCGTGGCCATGATGTTGCCGCCGAATGCGGGCCTGGTCTGCTTCAGGAGCTGAGTCTCGGGATCGATGCTGAGCTCGGTGCAGTCGGCGGTGAGGCCGGTCAGAATCCGTGCAGCAACGCGGGGCAGCAGCGATCGACCGACCACGGTTCCGCCGCCGAGGAATACCTCAGGCCTCTTCTCCAGCAGAATCTCCGCCACGAGCTCCGACTGCACGTCCTCGTCGAAGTCTCCGATGCCGGGATTGTCGATCATCCAGATCTCGTCCACGCCATAGGAAAGAAGCTCATCGACAAATGCGCGCACCCCGTTTCCCACGAGGATTGCGCTCACCGTGGAGGCTCGCTCTTTCGCCAGCGCTCGCGCGGCGCCGATGATCTCGGGCACAACCGAGGCGATCTTGCCACGCCTGTGCTCGGCAAAAATGGCCACGCCGGAGTACAGTGCAACATCCTGGCCTTTGAATGTCCTGCGGGTAATGACGATGGCGTTGTAGCGCGCGCACGCCTCGACGCAGGCGCCGCACAGCGTGCACTTTCCCAGGTCGATGACGGCGGTGTTGCGGTCCGTCCTCCCCTCTACCAGAGGGCCGGTCAGGGCGACGGCATCATAGGGGCAGACCTTGACGCAGAGCTTGCAGCCCACGCAGTTCTGAGTGATGACGCGAATGGGATCCATGGGCTGTTCCTCTATTTCTTGCTCTTGCGGATGGATATCCCCGCCGCCGTGAGCTCCGAGAGAAGTGCCCCGACAGTGGCTGCCGCATCGCCGGTGAACTTCTTCCCGCCGGAGGGGCGCGTGGGGGTGAAAATCCTCATGACCTGCGTCGGAGATCCATTGAGCCCGAGGCGTTCGACTTCGGCGTCGATATCGCCAGCCTTCAGCACCGGCACCTGCGCCTTCTTGGCGGCCAGCTTTCCCTTGAGGGACGGAAGCCGGGGGATGTTGATCTCTTTCACGACCGTCAGCACCACGGGAAGCCGGGTGGCCAGCCGCGCGTAGCCGTCTTCCAGCAGCCGTTCGACGATGATTCTGGAGTCCGTGATCTCTTCGATCTTCCTGATGTCGGTAACGTGGGAGATTCCAAGGTTTTCGGCAACCCCGGGACCGACCTGTCCGGTGTCCCCGTCGATGGCCTGCCGACCCATGAGAATGACGTCCGCCCCGCCGAGCTTGCGTATGGCGCAGGCTAGGGCGTACGCGGTGGCCAGCGTATCCGCCCCGGCAAGGGCACGGTCCGACACCAGGTAGGCGTTGTCTGCGCCCAGAGCAAGCGCGTCCCGCAGCGCGCTCTCTGCCTGAGGCGGTCCCATGGTCATGACAGTAACCGTTCCGCCGTGCTTCTCCTTCAGCCGAACGCCCTCCTCCAGGGCGTAGACATCGAAGGGGTTGATGATGGACTGCACCCCTTCGCGCACCAGTGTGTTGGTTTCCGGGTTGATGCGCACGTTCGTGGTGTCAGGCACCTGCTTGATGCAGACGATGACCTTCACGCCCCGTTCCTCACTTCGTGGCCGCCGCGTTGCGGGCGCCGCGAACGCTTTCCTTGATCAGGTTCAGGGCTATCACTTCGCGCTGGATCTGGTTGGTGCCTTCGTAGATCTGCGTGATCTTGGCATCGCGCATCATCTTTTCCACGGGGTATTCCTTCATGTAGCCGTACCCGCCGAATACCTGCACGGCGTCCGTCGTCACCTTCATGGCCGTGTCGGAGGCAAAGACCTTCGCCATGGCCGACGCGCGCGACACGTCCTTCTCCCCGGCGTCGATGCTGCGGGCCGCGGCGTACGTCAGGGCCCGGGCGGCCTCCACCTGGGTGGCCATGTCAGCGAGAATGAACTGGATCCCCTGGAAGGAAGATATGGACTTACCGAATTGCTGGCGCTCGCGGGAATACTCGATCGCCTTATCCAGCGCGCCCTGCGCAATCCCGACCGCCTGGGCGGCAACGCCGGGCCGCGACTGGTCGAGCGTTCGCATTGCGACGAGGAAGCCCATCCCCTCCTTGCCGAGAATATTGGACTTCGGGACCCGACAATCCTGGAATACCAGCTCTCGGGTTGCGGAAGCCCGGATTCCCATCTTGTTTTCCTTCTTGCCAAACTCGAAGCCCGGCGTCCCCTTCTCCACCAGGATTGCAGACGAGCCCCGCACTCCGCGATGAGGATCGGTCAGGGCGATCACGGTGTAGATGGAAGCCTCTCCGCCATTCGTGATCCACTGCTTGGTGCCGTTGATCACGTAGGAATCTCCATCCGCGCGGGCGGTAGTCTTGATGCCGGCGGCATCGCTTCCCGCGTTGGGCTCGGTCAGTCCGAACGCGGCAAGAATTTCTCCCGACGCCAGAGGAGGGAGGTACTTCTTCTTCTGTTCCTCGGTGCCGAACAGGATGATCGGGATCGTGCCGAGCGCGGAGGCCGCATACGAGAGCGAAATACCACCGCAGGCGCGCGACAGCTCCTCCACGGCCAGGACCATCTCGAAGCATCCCCCGCCGAGCCCCTCGTACTCGGTGGGGATGAAGACGCGGTAGAGATCTGCCATTCCCATTGCTTTCACGACATCCCAGGGAAACTCGCCGGACTCGTCCAGCTCAGCCGCGATCGGGGCGATCTTCTCACGAGCGATCTGCGCGGCCAGATCGCGGATCATGGTCTGTTCTTCGGTGAGGAAATAGTTCACGCGCGGTCTCCTCTCGACAATCTTTACTGTTTCAGTATGTTTTGCATTCTGCCGCAAGGAGGCCCGGCAGTCAAGAGGGCTGGACGGCGCTGTCGCCACGAGGCCCCCTGGCGTTATACTGCCGCTCATCATGACACTCTCCGATCTCGACAGGTGGCTGCGGGAGTTCCTGAATCTTGCGGCCTTCGAGGCAATCGATCAAAGCCGAAACGGCCTGCAGGTGGCCACCAGGGTGTCCGAGGTGGCGAAAGTGGCCTTTGCCGTGGACGCTTCGCAGGAAAGCTTCCGCAGGGCCATCGAGAGCGGCGCGCAGGTGCTCTTCGTCCATCACGGCATCCTGTGGGAAAAGCCCGAGCGGATCGTCGGCGCCCTCTACGAGCGGCTGCGGGTGCTGATCGAGGGAAACCTCGCGTTGTACGCCGCTCACCTTCCCCTCGATCAGCACCCCGAGGTCGGGAACAACGTCGGTATTGCGCGGCGGCTCGACCTGCTCGACATCCAGCCCTTCGGAGGCTACCGGGGGACAAAGATCGGTTGCAAAGGCACGCTCGCGGCTGCGCTCCGTCTTGACGAGGTGGTGTTTCGCCTGACAGGCACTCAGGGCGAGCAGATGAGGACCCTCCCCTTCGGTCCCGAACGGATCAGCAGGGTGGGCATCGTTTCCGGCGGGGCCGCGTGGGAGGTCACCGAGGCGGTCGCCGAAGGTCTGGACTTGTTCATCACGGGGGAGCCCCTTCACGCGATCTATCACCATTGCCTCGAGTCGCGCATCCATGTTATCTTTGCCGGACATTACCAGTCAGAAACATTCGGGGTCAGATCGCTCAGTGAAAGGCTCGCCCGGGAGACCAGGCTGGAAACCGTATACATCGATGTTCCCACGGGGTTGTAGATGGTATTGAACGTGCAGAAGAGAGACATGAAGCCGCGCCTCGTTTCACTCATCCTGTCGGCAGGGATCATCCTCCTGGACCAGGTGACCAAGCTCATCGTCACGTTGGCCATTCCCAGGGGCGGGAGTGTCGCGGTCATCGACGACTTCTTCCGGCTCATCCACGTGCAGAACCCGGCCATCGCGTTCAGCATCGGCAGGAATCTCGCCGCGGGGACGCAGAGAACGCTCTTCGGCTTCCTTCCACTCCTCGTGATCATGCTCCTTTTCCTCTACTACCTGTTCACCCGGGAAAAGCTCACCGGGTTCCAGAGATGGACGTTCGCGGCGCTTCTTGGCGGGGGCCTGGGCAACTACGTGGACCGCATCTTCCGGCCGGCAGGTGTGGTGGATTTTCTGGACTTTCGTTTCTATGGCCTGCTGGGCATGGAGCGATGGCCGACGTTCAATCTCGCGGATGCGACCGTGGTCGTGTCGGGCATCCTCCTGTTCGTTTCCTTTCTTCTTCCGTCGCGGCCGCGCGAGGAGCCTTCATGAGCTCCGGCTCGAAGATGGTTCTCTTTTTCCTTGCTGCAACCGTGTTCAACCTCGCTGTCATGCTCGTGCTCGTGGTGATCTTCGTCATTGCGGCCCGGCTCGTACCAGTCCAGGCCCTGTCGATGATCATCCTGTTCGGAGGCCTCATCGCCTCTATTGTCCTGACGTTCATGATTTATGCGTGGGTCATGAAAAAGGTGTCGGCCAGGCTGCACCTGGAAAGACACATTCCCCAGCTCTTCAAAGGAAAGAGGAAGAGCTAGAAAGGCAGGCGGCGGAGAGATGGACTTCAGGGACGTCATCTGCGGGAGAGAGAGCGTTCGCAGTTATGACCCGACCAGGCCGGTGGACAAGCTTGTGCTGGAGCGGATCCTGGAGGCCGGCCGCGTTGCCCCGTCTGCGGCAAACAAGCAGCCCTGGCGCTTTCTCCTCATCTCCTCGCGGGACAATCTCGCCAGGCTGAAGCGATGCTATCCGCGGCCGTGGTTCCAGGATGCGCCCCACGTTCTGGTGGTGGTCGGCAAGGTGGGGGATGCCTGGACCCGTCAGGACGGGTACAACTCCATCGAGACCGACGTCGCCATCGCCATGGACCACATGATTCTCGCCGCGGAGAACGAAGGCGTCGGGACCTGCTGGATCGCGGCCTACGATCCCGGCATCCTGCGCTCCGCCCTCGGCCTCGGCCCTGACGAAAGAGTCTATACGATCACTCCGCTGGGATACCCGAGGCCAGGGTATGCAAGAAAGATTCGAAAGCAAAGGAAGACACTTCCCGAGGTCGTCACGTACCTGTGAGGACAGCGCGCCAGGAGCGCGCCTCTTTTCAATATCCGTCGGACTTGGCGATGTTCTGGTCTTTTTTGTACAGCTCGTTATAGACGAATCCGCGGTTCCTCAGGGCATCCTTGATATGCTGGGGGAACGGCATCATGCGCCAGAAGATCCCGCGAATGTCCTTGTCCAGCTTCTGCATCCCCTGGCTTTCCTTGTTGATCCAGAGCGCATAGTCGCGGATGAAATATTCCCGAACGTCCCCGCGCAGTCTCCGCTCGCTGAACCACTGGTAGTACTTGCCGGTGATTCCTTCTTCCATCCAGTAGTAGGCGGCTTTTTCCTTGGCCACCTGCCACCGCAGGTCCGCCATCGCGGTCAGGACGGCGAGCGCGACGCTCTTGGTCGGGAATATCGGAATGGCCACCCTGCCACGGCTGGTTGCCCGATTGAACTTCTCGAAAGGCTCCCAGCAGATGCCCGAGTCGCCATAGCAGGCCAGGAGAACGATGTTCGGCACGATCCTGGTTGTCTGGCCCTTGTGCGTCCTCAGGAACAGGCCGGGGTCCAGCGCTTCGATCTGCGCCATTTCCCGGATCACCATCTCCCGCGTGCCGATCTCCCTGACGCTGGGTCTGACGAACTGGGCAAGGAAGATCGGAAAGTGGTTCCCTTGACGCCCGACGCACATCTTGGCCATCTGCCTGATCGAGCCCCACTCCTCGATCACAGCTTTTGCGTCCACCATGTTGGACACGCTCACGCCTTCCGACTTGTGGGTGAGGGATTCCAGGTCCTTCTCGATGTTCGAGAGGTCGGCATAGGATGTGGCGATTTGTCCGTCCAGCCCTGAGAGCTGGCGCAGGATCTCCTGGATCTGAGCGAGGGCAGCCTTCTGAGCCTGGTTGAAAGGCGCCTTCAGACCGCCGTATTCCTCGAAGCGATCGTGGCGCATGAGCATGTCGACCTGCGCGCGAAGCTGCTCTTCCCGTTCGTCGAGCTGCGAGATCTTGGCCCGCAGGATTGCCATCTCGCTGTCGCGCTGCCCCTTGCGCTTCTCGACGGCGTCGAGGATCTTCTGCCCCGTGTCCCGCGTCTTCTGCTTCACCTCGTCTATCGCCGACGGCCGCACCTGACCCCGGGCAATCATCTCCAGCCATTCATCGACGTAGTACACCGGCTCCCCGGTGGTGTTCGCCTCGATGATGCGGGACACCATTTCCTTGTGCTCGGGGGTAAGAAATCCGGGGGAAAGAATCCCATAGCGCAGGAACAGCCTCTTGGGTTGGATGAGCTCGCGATTTGCCCGGTATGCCACGTTGGCCCCGAGCTCCCAGAACGCGGTAATGAGCTGGGCCCGAAAATGAGATTTCTCCTCGGGATCCTCTGCCTTCATGTACTTGCCCAGGAGGTCGTGGAGCCGGGTGCCCGTCTCCCCTTCTCCCGCGAGCACTTTCTTATAGAAGTCCTTGTCCTGGAAGTATGGCTTGGGGTCTTCCTCCAGCTTGACGATGATCGGGAAGCTCTTCTTTGTCGTGTCGATCTGCTCGGACGGCGGCTTTTCAGCCTGGTGGCTGGTTCTTTCATCGCCGAAAAGGGTCTTGAAATCAGGCCTGCCCTCCCCGTGCTGCGGCTCAGGGGCGGGTTTCTGAACCTCGATGTTCAGGAGCTCCGCGAGATCGGGATCGAGATCATTCTGGGCCGTCGATTCTTTTGTCTTGTCACTCATGCTACTGGGCTTAGTGGAGGCGACGGGAATTGAACCCACGACCTCTTGAATGCCATTCAAGCGCTCTAGCCAACTGAGCTACGCCCCCGTTCAACGTCGAGCCTCCCGCGGTCGACCGGATTCATCATACGGAGGGGTTCGGCATGCTGTCAACCCCGCGACGGAGACCCATGCGCGGAGACCTTAGAATCGCGCGCATGAGCGCGAGGCCCCGGTCCATCAGGGGCGAGGGTCGGCGGCCGTGAACGACATCGCCAGGAGGCACATGTCGTCCTGCGGAGGAGCATCACCGAGGAAGGAGCGGACCGAGGCGACGATCGAGCTCACATCGAGGCCCGCCTCCGTCCTGGCTGCCCGTCGGGACAGCTCCTTGAGCCGCCCCATGCCGAAGGCGCCGGACTGATCGCGCGCCTCCACGACTCCGTCACTGAGAAACAGGAATGCTTCTCCGCGCGAGAACACGTACTTGCGCGTGTCATACTCGTGGCCCGGCACATGCCCGATGGGATAGTCGGAGGTGTCGAAGAGCTCCGACGCGCGCTCAGGGGAAACGACCAGCGGCGGGACA
>Ga0335070_10010829_pt1 | contig 10659 bp, 14 predicted proteins | sample Lox_Sample_13_FD_206722 | JGI IMG/M metagenome (GOLD analysis project Ga0335070, IMG submission 206722) | Soil microbial communities from Loxahatchee National Wildlife Refuge, Florida, United States - Lox_Sample_1.3 | ecosystem: Environmental > Terrestrial > Soil > Wetlands | place: USA...
CGCGTGCTGTGATTTTCGAAACTATACTGAGGTTGAAGGCCTGGGGCCCCAGAGCCTTACGCTTATGATCACCAACCCTCCCATGGGAAGGCGAATTCGTGTCCCCAACATGCATGGATTGTTCGGGGATCTTTTTAGCGTCGCTGCTGAGGTGCTTAAGCCCGGCGGAAGGCTCATATTCGCAAACCCATTACGTATCGAACCTCGAGACCCGTCGCTCGAATTAAAATACCGGAAGCTCATCGATCTTGGCGGCTTTAACTGCCGCCTCGAAATGTATCGCAAGCGTGCGGGGTAATAGGGTTGTCTTAATCGGGATTTTGGAAATTGGGTTGAGGAATCGAGAATCAAGGGACAGGGGAGTATAGCAGAGCGCATGACGATGACAAGACTCCGGGCTCGGTCTTGAATTGCGGACCGGCAAGAGATTAGCCGAAGCAAACCCTATATCTGCTCGACCTGGGTAACCTCCTCCGGGGTCAGCTTCCACTGGGCGCCGATCAGGTTTGCATCCAGCTGTTCCGGTTTTGTGGCACCGGCAATCACCGTGCTCAGCCAGGAGTGGGAGAGCAACCAGGCAATTGCCAATTGAGCAACCGTGTGACCACGGTCTCTGGCAAAGGTATCAAGCTTTGCGAGCCTCCCCCAGTTTGCATCCGTCATCACAGGGCTGTACAAGTAAAGGAGGACCTTGGCCGGCCTGAAACCCGGGGGCGGGGGCGGAGGTTGCTCGCCCCGGCGATACTTGCCTGTCAGGAAACCGCCTGCCAGGGGACCCCAGGGGATGACGCCGACGCCGTGGGTCTTGCAGCAGGGGACCAACTCCTGTTCGATCTGACGTTCGAAGAGGTTGTACTTGGGTTGAACCGTTACGAAGGAATTGAGGTGGTTGACGCGAGATGTCCACAGCGCTTCCGAAAGCTGCCAGCCGGCAAAGTTGGAACAGCCGATGTAACGCACCTTGCCGGACTTCACCAAATCATCCAGAGCGCGAAGCGATTCTTCGATGGGGGTCGTTGGGTCAGGTTGGTGCATCTGATACAGGTCAACATAATCCGTCTGAAGTCTTTTCAGGCTGGCCTCCAACGCCCTTATGATGTACCAGCGCGAGCCTCCCCGGTCATTGATTCCTTCACCCATCGGCATGCCGAATTTGGTGGCAATCAGTACCTCTCTGCGCCTCCCCTTGAGAATTCGACCGAGGAATTCTTCCGATCGGCCGGTGTCATACATGTCCGCAGTGTCAATATAATTGATGCCGATTTCCAGCGCGTGGTTGACGACTGCGGCAGAAGCTGGCTCGTCAATCCACCAGCCGAAGTTGTTCGCTCCCAACCCAAAAATAGATACTTTGAGACCCGATTTTCCGAGATTGCGGTATTCCATGGATTCCTCCTTGTGCAGAAAATCTGATTTAAATCCGTCCTTATGATTCGAAGGTGACCACAGGCAAGCGTCCTAATACGGAAATGACAGAGCCCCTTTTGATTAATAACCATGCCGAAAAAGAGGTGACGGGTCAAGAAGGGACGCCGCCTTGCCGGGAGGGAGACGCGGGTCAAATCTTTACGGACTGTTGCTCAAAAGCCCAATTCAAAAATGTCTGAAAATCTAACCTTCAATGAATGATAGCGAGGGGTAAATGAACCCAAATAGCACCCTTGGACCGATTTTTGAGATCATCAGCTCCGTATAGTCCAAAAAAGACTTTATCTCCCTTCTCATAGCTCCTTTCATCTGCTCGATCATTGCCGATGGACTTGCCTTGAGATAAGATCCGTACCTCAGCAACACTTGAATGGTCTGGACAGCAGAAACCAAGTGTTCCCGTATCTGCACTCGCCAAAGCCCTCTCCATCGCACCCGGTCAAATCCATGCCACGTCCCTCTAGCATAGGAACGCTCCATCAAGTGCTGCCTCATTTTGATGTCCCGCTTCACTTTTGCGGATCGGATCGCTTCTCGCATCCCGTCGAGATCTTCTTGCCTAAGATGTCGCTTAATCGTCCGACCCGATTTGTTCTTGGCACACTGTTCTCTTAGGGGGCAGGCAGCACAAATCTTCTTGGACGCTGCGTAATCTCCACTCTGCCGATTCATATGTAATGATTTAGGCTTCAAACATGACAACCCAAACGTTTTCCACAGTCCCGTATTTGCTATCTGCTACGACCGTCTCCGCCTTAATCCCGGTATTTAGATGGTGACTCTCTGATAAAGGGGCCATTTCATGCGCGTTATTGACATCTCCAGAGGTTGTCTCCACGGCTGTAATCACTTCACTCCGCCCATCCATGGCCCGATGAACCTGATAGAAATGCTTCGGCCTCCCCCGATTCAAAATCCCCGCATCCGGATCGGTGGTAGAGAGATAACAACTGTTCTCTTTAACATATCTCCTGGTGCAATCTATGCTCTCACTCTTCTTCTCCAAACCTGCCTCTAATTTCTTGCAAGTTGAACCTTGAAAGATCGAGTATCGATCACGGAGTTATTCCATGCATTTGCATCCACCAGACTCGAATCCACAAAGATTTTACTCCCTTCTACCAATCCTTCTGCCACACATTGCCAAAGATTCGCTAATAGTTCTAATTAAAAATAGATAAAATCGTGATTGCTTGATTTGATCAAATATAGGCTGTACCGATCTGATTTCTGTATTTACCGTGATTCCATTTTTCCGGCATAACTCTACTGCTCCTTTTAGCCAGTATCCTTGAACAACCCCGGTGCAGAAATACTTCAAAGGCAGATCATTTAAGTTTCTTCTTGATAAACTATAAAAGGTATTTTCTGTTTTATCGCTTCTGTTAACGCTGTTCATTTCAAATTCCCAGCCGGATTCATCTTTAGATAAAAGGCTCATAAAATACTGACGGTTCCAAATGGCCGCTTGCAGTGATGTTCTGAAAGGCTGGCTTTTAGTAATTTCACCTATTTCATAATTATTAATCCATCCGATTATTTTATCCGGTCCAGGACATGGATACATTCTGAAATATGATATATCTTTTTTAATGATATAATTAAATATTATATCGATATCTTTTCCCTTTACCCGTTCCGTGAGCAAATAGTCTTCCTGTAGAAAAAGTATATGACTTGAGGTCACTTTTTCCAGAGCTTTATGTACTGTACTGGACCAATTTAAATCTTCACCAACACATAAGCTGTTTACCGCAGGATTATCATATTTATTAAAATTGGTCACAAGGTAAATTTCATAATGGCAATCGGGCCAATATTTAAAAAATAGCTTAAAAAAAGGATCCCATATATCTGAATATTTATCGCAAGAACAGATAAAAATTGACAAAGAATGTTTCATTCAATATTTTCCTTTATACATCTCCAAAGATTTTTATAAAAACCTGATGGAGAAATCCATTCTTCATAAATATTACGTAAATTTATTTGTAAGTCATGAAATTTATCGGGCGATATATTTTTATGAAAATCAAATAAAATATCACCGATATGCTTTAAGTCTTTATCCTCTATCCATACTATATGCTTTTTCCAATCAATAAATTTATCATAAGGCAGCACCGCATCGGTATTTATAAAAAGAGGAATTCTGCCACAGCAAAGGATTTCATAAAACCTGTAGGAAAAGTTGCCCATTCCGCGTGTAACAAGCGCATAATCGGAATTAATTAAATTGTTGATGAAATCCATTTTTAGCTCTATTGGACTTTTCTGCTCCTCGGGAAATGTCTGACGAATAATAAAATTTCCTTTTATATTTTTATGATCGGATAAATAACGAACAGCCCTCCCTCTTAATGACTGAAAATTATAATATCTGGATATAGGGTATGTCCCCCTTAAATAATTCAATTTGAATTCTATACTTTTAATCATATTATCTGTATAACCGCAATATCCAATAACTGGAATTTCATTTTTTATACGTATTTGAGGTCTGCCATGAAAATAAACCTTTATATAATCATCAGACCATCCCGGCAGAGAAAACTCATTTTTTTTACGGCTTGATTGATAAAAAGAAGTTCGGAATATGATGACATTCTCGATAGAAATATCCTCATCAGAATCGCTATTGAAAAAGAGAATCAGTTTTTTCCCTTTTTTCCCCGCAATTTTTGATAATTCAACCGCCGTTTCCTTTCCTCCCGGCCTTTCATACGCGATGGGAGATAATACAGCGTCAGAGCTATCGATATTATCAGTTATAATAAAAAAAGTTTTTCCTTCTATGCTATATTCCTTAAAACGGTTCTTATCCATAGAATTATTCTTTTCAGGTATAAATCCCCAGAAAGGATACAGTAAGCTTATATAATCATCAGGGTTTTTCAAAAGCCTCCTTTGCGTATAAAGCTTTAGTACTTTCATAATTGATCCTTTATTGTTTTTGATAAGCACTCGCTTTTGGATGAGTTAAAAATAAGAAAAACGGAGTTGAATGTCAAGACTCGGAAAGAACTGTTTTTGCAATAAGATCCACTTGATCAGAAATTTCAGCGTCCTTTTTTCGTTGCCGTGGGGAGCCTTCATTTCTTCAGGTTCGGGCCGGAGGATGAACGCATCGTACCCCATCGTATAAAAATAGAACAACCAAGACAAAATATTTATGGGGGAAATGAATGGGCGGAAGAATTCGGGAGGTTCGGTTTCCGTCATCCGAACAAGTAAGATCCCGATGGCAAATGACACCGGAGGAGGAAATGGGGTCAAATCTTTACGGGTAAATTCTTGCCAAAGAAAAAGAAAATGAGGTATTGTTAGAGGAGGCGGATAAGGGTGTGACCGACCGAAGGTTTTTTAGTCTCTTTAGCTTTTGGACGGGCGCGGACAGAAGGAAAAATGAGGGCGGAGCATATCACCAAGACTGACAAATCCGGGAAGCCCTTCCGGTTAGGGATCCACGGTCCTGAAAATTTCCTATCTCTTCTGGAGATGTACCGCACCTTCTATCCGAAACCCGCCTCTCAAGGACTCCCGCCTGAAGATCCTGAGACTTGTGAGAACTGGCTGAAGACGCTTTTCAGAATAGGTTTGAATGCCCTTGCCTGGAGAGGGGAGAGCGTCATCGGCCACGCTGCAATGATTCCAGACATGAAGGTGAAATCGGGTGAGCTGGTGGTCTTTGTGGAGCAAAACCACAGGAACTTGGGGATCGGAACGGAGCTGGCGCGTTTCATTCTGGAAAAGTTCGGAGACCTGGACTTCGAATCAGCGTGGCTGACCGTAAGGGTCTCAAATTTCATAGCCATTAAGCTTTATAAGAAGGTTGGATTTGAGTTTTGTGATTCCGATAGCTATGAAAGGGTTATGGCCATCAAGTTAAGGTAAAACAGACGAAATAGGATTGTGGACGTCCGGCCTACCCCAGAGAAATTGGGAATCGCAAGGGTGGGCATGATCTTATGGATCATCTAGAATAATTCATCCTTTGTTGACCTGTGAAAATTTCTGTGATTATTCCTGCGTTGAATGAGGCCGGAGGGATTCTCCCTTGCCTGCACAGCGTCAAAAACCAGCCGGGTGAGTTCGAGATCCTTGTCGTTGACGGCGGCAGTGTGGATGGGACGGTTGAAGTCGTCCGGCCACATGCCAGAGTGGTCCATAGCAAAAAGGGCCGTGCTGTCCAGATGAATTCAGGGGCCCGGACCTCGACCGGCGAGGTCCTGTTTTTTTTACACGCTGATTCTCACTTGCCTCCAGGTGCGTTTCCCCTCCTCGAGGGGGCTCTGGCTGATCCACGGATTGTCGGTGGCACGTTTCGGCTGAGATTTAACAGCGAAAAATATCTGCTTCGCTTTATTGCCTTCTTCAGTCGTTTCAGATTCCGACATTTCCACTACGGTGATCAGGGAGTTTTCGTCAGACGGCGGGTCTTTGAGCAACTGAGCGGATTTTCAGAAATACCTTTCATGGAAGATATTGATTTCCTGAAGCGATTACGCAGAATCGGCCGGGTGGCGTTGCTCAATCAGCCGATAACAACTTCAGCCCGCCGGTTTTTAAAGCGCGGGATCATATGCCAGCAACTGACGAACATTTGTTTAGTGATGTTGTATCTTCTGGGAGTGAGACCCGAAAACCTCAAGAAATGGTACGAAGGACCTCCGACAGAGGGAGCTTCGGATTGCGCCTGCCTGCCGGGAGGCAGGGAATGCGGAAATACTCAAGGCTCAAGACCCGAAGCTGAATGATGAAAGATAAACGGACCGAGACTGAAGGGTCATGGTGAACAGATCGAGAGGAATGAAGTCGATTTATCGGAAAATGTTTGAGCGGGCGAAACCCTTTCTTCGAACCCGGAAAAACCTCATTCATACGAAAATCGCGCTTCGATATGCCGTGAGACTTTTGAAGGAAGTAAAAGGCGACGAGGAGGTCGTTATCCCTGCTGTCCTCCTCCACGATGTGGGCTGGAGCGCTGTTCCCGAGCATCTGCAGCTCAACGCTTTCGGTCCAAACCGATCCAATCCTCAGGCAGCAAGGGTTCATGAAGTGGAGGGGGCAAAGACCGCGAAAAAGATTTTGGAGAAACTCCGCTACCCTTCGGAGAAGGTGAATGAAATCTGTCAAATCATACGAGGGCACGACTCAAGAAAAAGACCGATCTCTCGAAGTGATCGAATCGTTAAGGATGCGGATAAACTTTTCCGGTACTCCCGGAGAGGGGTGGCTATAGACCTTGAGCGATTTCATGCCCCTCGGGGAGATTACCTCCATTATTTAGAAAACTGTGTTGAGAAATGGTTCTTCCTCTCTGTCTCACGACAGTTGGCAAGTCAGGAACTGGCCCGGCGGAGAACAGAAAGTCAGCCTGAAAACCAAGATGGGCAGAAACGGAGATAGGGTGATAGGGAGCGAAGGGATGAATGTTTGAAGGCGTCATGATCGTGATTGGTTCCATTTTGATGCTTCTTGGGTTGGCAGGGAGCATTCTTCCCCTTCTCCCGGGCCCGCCCCTTAGCTTCATCGGGCTCTTTTTGATGGCTCTTTTGAGACATTTCTCGCCTCCCTTGACCTCGACATTGGTTATCATCCTGGCGATCGCGACGATCCTTGTAGTTGCCATGGATTATGTTATTCCATTGCTGGGGGCAAAAAGATATGGAGCATCGAAATGGGGGATCTGGGGTTCCGTATTAGGAATGGCGATAGGTACATTTTGGTCCCCTTTTGGCGTGTTTGCGGGAGCCTTTATTGGAGCGGTCCTCGCCGAGTGGCTCGTCGGGAAGAAAAAAGGCGAGGCTCTCAGAGCAGGTTGGGGGGTGGTGATGGGAACGCTCCTTGCCACAATTCTGAGGCTGGGAGTTTCAGGGATGATGACGTACTATTTTGTTCTTGCCCTGTGGCAAGGTAATTAAGCCTCCTCTCCCCATTTCTCTTTCTTCGAGGAAGGATGGATAGATACTTGAGTCATCGGTCGCCGGGTCATTGTGTCGTGGGTTGATTTGAAAGATAGAGTGGAGTAACCATGGCCGTTCAATTCACGGGAAATGGCGTCTTGCGCTTGTCGAAAGAGATATCTCCTGCCTTGGCCGTCCTGTTGTTCTCAATTCTTTTCTCATACTTTTTCGAAACCTCCACCCGTCTCAACGGACGGGAGGTCCTTTTCAGGGCGTTGTTCCGCCTTATCCGATTCGGCCTGCCTCTTTGTCTTCCACTCTACATCCTCCCGCCTATTTATCGGTTCGTTGTTGTCCGAATGAGAAAAAAACTCCTTCAGACCGAGAAGAAACGGGAACCGTACCTCCATCCCTTGAATCACTGGATCTTCCGACCTTTGCAGGGAATTGGGATCGGGCTTCTGTTTGAGGCCAAATTACTCGCAGCCCTTCAGATCCTCACTGGGGTGACCGCACAACCCATCCTTTTCTTCTCCCGGGGACAGTTTGAACCGGGACGACTCCTGATCATCACCGGGATCACCGTGGGCATCTCTCTCCTTCTCTCTATACTCTGGACCCTCGATGATGTGGGGATCCGGTATGTCAATCGAAAGGATCAAGAGCTGAAGATGATCGGAAAATACATAGGAACCCTGATGCCTATCCTCTTCGGGTTCTACGGAATCTTCAGTCTCATTGCAGATTATCCACCCAGACAGGCTCTTATCTTACTCTTTCGTATCGTGATCATCCTCTACCCGCCCTTTGCAGTCTTTGCCGTCATGCACTTCCGGTTCCTCAGGAGCAGAGAAGAACAGTTTTCTGAAAGGGCATCGCTGAAAAAAGGGGGGATTTGGTAGAGAGAGATGCCTCCGGTGTCCCGTCCTCATGATCCACGAGTGGTATCGGAAGAAACTAGGCGAACTCATGTACGAAACAATCTCACCTTCAATCCTCCGTTGATCGTGGGGATTCCTTGATCAAAATCCAATCCGGTATTGCGAATCAATTGGATCCTGTCGCAGATCAGGGTCACCCGCCAGCCCGGACATTTCGCGCGCATGACTTTGCCAAATTGGGCATACAGATTTCGCAGGTCATTCGTTCGACTCACCCTGACCCCATAGGGCGGGTTGGTGACGACCCAACCCGGACCCGGAGGAGGGTCAATGGCAGAGATTGCTCTCTTTGAAAATGCGATACGGTCTGCGAGACCCGCCCGCTCTGCATTGGCCTGTGCGGCCCGGATTGCTCCCGCATCCCTGTCGGATCCGATAATTTGTGGAATGTCCAGAACGATCGCCTTCACCGTATCGGCCAACAATTTGTCCCAAACCTTTGAATCGAAATGAGGCCACTCCATGAATGCGAAGCGTCGCCGAAAACCCGGAGGAATCCTTCCAGCCAGCAGAGCCGCTTCAATCGGAATGGTTCCTGATCCACAAAATGGATCGAGGAGAGGAGAGATCTTGTCCCATCCGGACGCGATCACGATTGCGGCTGCCAGGGTCTCCCTGAGAGGAGCTTTTGCCGCGGCCAATCGATATCCTCGCCGGTGCAGAAGGGCTCCGGAGGAGTCGATGCTGACGGTGCAGAGATTGTCGATTAACCGAACGATGATTAATTGGGGAAGGTCCGTGCCCGGGTCTTCTCGGTATTTCTCAACGGGGGGAGGGGGTCCGAGCCTGTCTCCGATGGCCCCTGCCACCCGCTCGGCAACCGCGGCCTGGTGGTATAGACGTGACTTTTGACACGTCACACGTAATGCGATCGGTCGTCCCGGAGCGAGATAGTTTTCCCAAAGCAAACGGCCCGCCTTCCGACGGAGTTCGGGAAATTCGGCAGCGTAGAACTGCCCGAGCCGCACCAAGATGCGGCTTGCCGTGCGGAGAGAGAGATTGGCCCGATAGACATCCTGAAAAGAACCTTCAAACTCGATGCCCCCGGGTTCAACCGAAGATCCGATCTCATGACGACGCATCAGGCCCAGCTGTTGGAGTTCCTGGGCCGTAAAGGCCTCAAGCCCCGGGGTGCAGACGGCAAACAATTTTTCCATTCTTTTTTCCTCGTTACCTTATAAACCACGACGAAGAAGAAAACAACGGAATGAGAAACCTAGAAAATGGAGCGTGCTTTTCTAAGATAGCATTCTCACGGTGGAAAACCGGTACGGAGGAAATAATCGTTTCAATCGAGGTGCTGTTGATGTATGATTTATCTTCGGTAGAATTGCCCCCTGCCGCTGGAAGGTATATCCTCTAAGTAGAAGCGGATGAACGGTTCAAGAAAGGATAGAGAATGGCATTCCAAAGTCTGAAATTTCCGAATGTCGGACATATCGGTGTCGTGGTCAAAGATATCGATCGGGTCATTACATACTATTCGCCGGTTTTCGGGATCGGTCCTTTCGAAGTCTACGATTTCCGGCCCCACAAGGCGTGGGTGCGCGGTCAAGAAGTGAGGCCGTTCGAATTAAAGATCGCAACAGCCGATGTCGGGTCAGCAAACCTGGAACTCATTCAGGTCGTGCACGGGGCTCCCCCACATCGCGACTTCTTAGAGGTCCACGGGGAAGGTTTACAACACCTTGGGTTTTATGTGGAAAACTACGATGAATGGAAATCTTATGTAAGAGAAAAGGGCATAGACATTCTTTGCGAGATTGAGGCGCAAGATCAGGTCCGAGGAAAGCGTCGGGCGTTTTACATGAATTCAGACAAGATCGGAGGGGTCCTGTTCGAAATCATCGAAAAACAGGGGAAAGAAGGACGCCCCTAAATCCAGGAGTTTCTTTGTAATTCGTAAAAAAGAACACCGGTAATCACCGGAGTATACTCATTTCCACCAGTGTTCGGATCAAACTCCACTTCTATGTGGAACGACCAGGTGTAACGATCACCAAAAAAGGCGAATATACCCCCGGCATCGCCAATGATTAGATCATTCCCGCCGCCGGCGACGATGACATCCTTTGCTTCAGAGCCAAACATAATGTCATAACCGTTAGAACCAAAAAGAAAATTATTATTCGCCCCCTCAGCGGCAACAATATCGCCCCTTACCCCGCTATCGGGTGCTGTCTCTCCTGCGGCAATAAGGTCAGCCATTTCCCCGTAGCTCTCGCCGAACAACTGGGCGTTGCCGTTTATTCCTCCAATGAGGATGTCACTGCCTGGCCCACCTTCAATAATAGAATTATCAAGCCGCCCCGCGTCAATAATGTCCAATCCCTCGCCGCCATACAGCCATCCACTACCATTTGAATCCGTACTAATCGCATCAT
>Ga0335070_10010830_pt1 | contig 10659 bp, 9 predicted proteins | sample Lox_Sample_13_FD_206722 | JGI IMG/M metagenome (GOLD analysis project Ga0335070, IMG submission 206722) | Soil microbial communities from Loxahatchee National Wildlife Refuge, Florida, United States - Lox_Sample_1.3 | ecosystem: Environmental > Terrestrial > Soil > Wetlands | place: USA: Florida...
TCAAGCGCCGTGCCCCAGCTATGAAAGGCGAATTTCAGGCCTTCGTGGGTGATCTCTCCGAACAAGCGCCGCGCCATGGCGAAGCCGCCCTGGCAGCAGACGTCCATCTGCACGTAATCCACGCATTGCGTCAAGACCAGGTCGAGATAGCGCAACTCGTTGGGCTCATGCTCGCCGCTGGCGAGGGGCAACAGGTCCTGTTGCTTCAGACGGCGGTAGGAATCGTGATCGTCGGGCGGCAGCGGCTCCTCGAGCCATGCCACGCGACAGGCCGCCATCTCTTTAGCCAGGCGCTCGACGGTGGCGAAGTCGTAGCTGCGGTCGCCCATGCGCCACCAGGTGTGCGCGTCCACCATGAGATCGAAATCCGGACCGACGGCCTTGCGCATGAGGCGCACCGTTTCCAGGTCCTGTTCGGGCCCGCGGCCGGGACGCATTTTGTAAGCGCGAAAACCCAGGTCGGCGATGGCGGCGGCTTCCTCGGCGTACTTCTCGGGAGACATGTACATACCCGCGCTGCCATAGAGACGGATGCGATCGCGAACCCGGCCGCCCACGGTTTCCGAAAGCGGCACGCCCAGCGCTTTCGCCACCAGTTCGTACAGAGCAATCTCGACGGCGCAATACACCTTGGCGAAATCCGGATTCTGGCCCGGTCCGTCGAAGAACTGCACGCGCAGCGCGTCGGGATCAGACAAAGTGCGCCCACACAAGAACGGCGCGATGGTTTGCTCGATGATGGAGTGCGCCCGTTCGCTGCCGGGGCCGGGGGCGTAACCGATCAAGCCGTTATCCGCATCGATGCGGATCAGCATGGCATCACGTTTCAGAATCGTGCGTTCGCCGCCGTAGAACGGAAGCTTAATGGGCTCTCGGAAGGGGTAAGAGAGAAGGAACGAGCGGACGCTGGAGATCTTCATTGGCTGCAGATAATATGGTTCGCCTGCTGTCACCGTATCAAATAACTGAACAGCTTGCGATGTGCACCCGGATCAACCCAGAATAACAAAAGTGCCCAAGAAGGTTGCGGTGACGTACGAGGACTCGAAGAAGGTGGAACGCTACAATGACGCGTTGCGCCTGGTGGGTCTTGAGCCCGTACCCATCAAGGCCGGGGAACCGCTCTCCCTCGCCGAAGTTGACGGTCTGCTGCTGACCGGGGGCCGCGACGTCGACCCGCGACTTTACGGACAAGAGCCGGTAGCCGAAACGCAGCCGCCGAATCCCGAGCGGGACCGGATGGAGTTGGAACTGTTGCGCGAGGCGCTGGACCGCGACCTGCCAGTACTGGGGATTTGCCGCGGCCTGCAGTTGTTCAACGTGTCGCACGGCGGCACTCTGATCCAGCACTTGCCCGGCGACCCTCATCGTCCGCAGCAGGCTCCGGTAGATCCTTCGAAGCCCGCACATGAGGTCTGCGTGGCGCCGGACACGAAACTGGCTGCAATCCTGGGCGAGGGGCGGCACGCCGTGAATTCGCGGCACCATCAAGCGGTCGATCGGACCGGCGCCGGCTTGCGCGTCTCCGCAAACTCCACGAAAGAGGGCATCATCGAAGGCCTGGAACGTCCCGACAAAAAGTTTGCAGTCGCGGTGCAGTGGCATCCGGAAGACCAGGTGCGCACGGATGAAACGCAGTTGAAATTGTTTCGTGCGTTTGCCAAAGCGGTCGACAGCGGCAAAACGGCGAGCTAAGAACGAGAGCGGGATTTAGAAGCCGCGGTTGGAGAACAACGGCCGCAGCTCGGGATCGTTTGCCGCCATGGGAAGCGGGTAGCCGCTCTTTATGGCTGTTCGGAGTTCGCGATTGGCTCTATCGAAGTTGGATCCCAGCGTGGAAACCACCGCTTCGAAGTACTGGACCGACGCGCTTTGAGGATTCAGGCTACGTGCCGCCAAAATCGACGCTCGCGCGGTTTCGAAGTCATCCATCTTGGCGTAGTAGACTGCCATTCGACCTCTGGTCTCGGCGTCCTTCGGATTAAGTTCCAACGCTTGGTCGCCCAGAATGGTCGCGTGAAAATAGGCTGCCAAGGCCTTATCCGGCTGACGGGACCACCGGTAGGCGTCTGCGAGGTTCCCCATCAATTCTTCCGACTTTGGATCCAATGCGATAGCCTTCTGAAACATTGCGACGGACTGCTGGTACTGGCCAAGGTAAAACTGAGCCGTCCCCAAATTACTGTAGTTGCTGGCGTCCGGGTTCAGCTTCAACGCTTTCTCATAGAGGCCTATGGCTTCGCGGAACTCACCGGACTGGAGATAAGCGTCGCCCAAATCCGTGTAGTTGTCATCGATTTGCGGTTCGAGCTCGATGGCTTTCCGGAGCGCCCGTTCCGCGTCACTGGTCCGGCCCAGGCGCAGACAAGCGGCCCCAAGGGAATTGTAATTTCGCCATGAGCGCGGACCGAGATCGACCGCTTTTTGATAGGCGGCCAGCGCCTGTTGGCTGTTGCCACTGAGAAGATGGGCTCTGCCCAAAACCCGATACGCGTCGTCTGAAGCGGGATCGCCTTCCAATGCGTGGTGGAGAAGCTGAATGGCCTCTTGATACTGGCCTGTGGCGATCTGTATTTTGGCGATTTGAATTCGAGCCTCGGGACGGTTCGGGCTCAGAGTCTGTGCCCGAATGGCGTCGTGCCGGGCTCGTTCCAGCCACGAGTTGTCGTGAGTCTCGTTGAACATTACCAGATCTGCATCCGCGAATCCCAGGTAGGGCTGAAAGTAACCGGAATCCTGCGCTGCGGCCCGCTGGAATAGCGGAAGAGCCTCTTGCGCGCCGAGCCGGTTTCTGTGCAGCCGCAAGATGAGCTTCGCCTGCATGCACAATTTGTATGCTTCCAGGTTCGTAGTCTCGCGCCAGTGGGTGAAGACGAGGCGAGCCGGAGAGCCGCCCAGCCCTAAGGCTTGGAAAGCCCTCCCCAAATCTCGTCTTCCAGCCGAAGCAATTTGGTGGAATTGGTCTGAAACTCCCTGGTCCACGAACGTTCGCCGGTGGCGCAATCCGTCACATAGATGGCAACTAACACACCGCTGCCTTCAGCCCGCACCGATCCGGCAAGTATAGCGTCAGCCTGTGTTCGGCTGCCGGCTAATCCGCCGCCCTCGTCCAAGAACAGGCGCACTCGTCCGGATTGAGCCACCTTCGAGGACACCGCCTCCGTCAAGCTGTCTGCGATCACACCGAGAGCGTTCTTATCTCCGATAACGCGAAAAGGAATGAAAGCAAGCTTGTGAACGGAGGGCGTTGACAGCCCCAACACTCGCGTTTCGCCAGCCGGTCTTGGAGTTCCTGGAACAAGGATCACGGTGCCGACCAACACCAGCGCAGCAATTGCTCCGCACAGCGTATATTTTCGAGGCCACCGCTTCGCACGATTGCCTTCAGCAGGTTCGGCTTGAGGTGAAGGGAGTTCGCCAAGGATCTGCGATGCACTTTGATACCGCCGGTTGGGATCAAACTCGAGACAGCGCAGAATCAAATCGGCGAGCGTATCCGGAACCTCGGGGTTTTGCTGTGCCGGACTCTTCGCCCTGCAGCGAAACCGCATATGGTCAAAGAGAGAAGAATTCGCGGCGTGGGGAGGAGAGCCCGTGACCATTTCGTAGAGGACCAGCCCCAACGAGTACAAGTCGCTTCTGTGGTCCACCGGCAAACCCATGGCCTGTTCCGGTGACATGTATGCCGGACTTCCTGGGCGTTCCCCGGGCCGAGTGACCTCTATATGTAACTCCGCAGCCGATTTGGCCAGACCAAAATCGGCAATGTAGGCTTTCCCATCGGCGTCCAGCAGAATGTTCTGCGGCTTCAAATCGCGGTGAACGATGCCGACGGCGTGCGCCGCCGCGAGCCCTTCAGACAACTGCGCGGCCAGGTGCACGGCACGGGAAACCGGGAGTCGGCCTTCGCGCCCCAGCAGAGACTTGAGGTTCTCCCCCTCAACGAATGCCATGGAAATGAACTTCGTGCCATGCATCTCGCCAAAGTCGAAGACACGCACTACATTTGGGTGGGAGACTTTGCTGGCGAGCAACAGCTCCCTTTTTAGCCGTAATTCGGAGCTGTCATCAAGCGCTACCGACGGGTGGAGCAATTTGAGTGCGACGGCCCGGCCCAGTTCGACGTCGCGGGCCTTGTAGACGGCGCCCATGCCGCCCTGCCCGATGAGCCGCTCGATGACATAGCGGCTCTTGGACTTTCGCTTCCTACGTCCAATGACCTCGGGCGCACGAGGGGCCAGTCCTAGCGGCGAAGCGACCGGAGAAGCTTGATCCTCGGATCTGCGACTGGCGCACATTTATGAGCACTAAACCCTGCAAGACCAATCTCCAGTCAGGGAGCGGCGCTAATACGAACTTGAAATCGAAGTGCATCGAGATGTTGGTTTTTCTCACTAGCGAAGTCTTCCGCCCAGGCGCGAAACTGCGTCTGCCGGCATCTGCGCTACCGCGCTGGCCGCGGCGGATCAGAGGAAACCGAGGAAGGTCCAGAGCAATTCCCAGAACCCGAAGTGCGATGGCTCTTTGATTATTGGGACAGGCATACAACAGAATGATCGGCTGGGGGCGGGCCAGCCGTTAACTACTGATCCGAATCTGCACTGAATTTACCGAATTCTTTCAAAATTCTGTTGAATTTTCCGGCAGAACTGTTTATCTTCTGCTTATCGCTCCTGGTGTTGAGTGCCCACCTGCACCGAGCCGGGCCAAAGGGTTGGTTCCGAGAATTTGGGTGCGCCACCTGGGTTTTCATCTAGGATCGCTCGATTCGATCACATTCCCGAGGGTGTCCTACCCGCCATACTTTTTCAGTCGCCAGCAGACTCAAGAGTCAGCGAGGGAACGATCCATGGATGTTCAGAAAGTGATTGCTGCGTTGCGCGAGGAGCGCGCCTGTCTCGACGAGGTGCTGATTAGCCTCGAGAGACTTCTCCTGAAGAGAGCCCCGCGAAGAGGACGGCCACCGTCACCGATGAAGGCCGGCAACGCCAAGAGGCAAAACCAGGGAGATGGCGCACAGGGAGAGAGAGAACGAGCTAAACGTGCGGAAAAGGCAATCAATTCTGCGACCGCTTGAGAGTGGCGCTGAACCGAAAACAACGGGGGCGCCCTTGTCGCCCTTGCTCCTACCACTCAACGCATTGTCAAACGACGGCTTTCCGACTCGTCTGGCGGGCGTGCCAAGCCGGCGACAAGACGATATCGCCGCACCGACGAAGAAACGGCTACTGCCCGCATGGGGACACTGAGTTGGCGGCTTTTGGGGTGTTAGGCTACTGCAGTTGGGGACGGCGCTGTTCGTTCCACACCAGACCGTCGAAGATGGCGAGTACCTGTTTGCGATACGTGTAGACGCGCTGCAAAGATTCTCGGAACGACTCTTCGAAATCCCTTGCTTTCAACCATTTCTCGAGGAGCGAGGGGGGGACGTCGATGTCCTGCCGCAGCGCCTCCACCGAATGGCCGCGCAAAAAGAGTCCGTAGAAAAAGGCCGCCTCCCTTTGTGGCGCCAGCGGATCGAAATCATCTCTCGCCGTCATAACAGTCTCAGCGAAAATGACAGTATAGCGGTGGGGATTGGGTCGGAGCAAGTGGTTTTAGACCTACTATTAGCTCGGAAAACCCGCATGCCCACCCTCCTTTCCCATCCGATGTGCGTCCAATCGGCCGGCACTAGGCCGCCCTTATTGATGAGTATATCGGCCATCTCAACTTAAACAATGAGGCCGAGGGCCCGGCCCGTCTGCGCAGTCCCGGCAGCGAGAACTGAGGCGATCACCCGAGTTCGATGCCTGGAGCCACTGGTGATGTGCTTAACCACATCCCCGGTGGAGAGCGTGCATCGCGCTGACTTGTACGTCATGATTAAGAGGACGGAGGGTCACATGTCGCCCAAACTGGAATCCATGTTCGAGCCGCTCACCCGGAGCGCCAGCGTCAAATCGGTCTATGGAGAGGCGATCGCCGCAAATGGGAAGACCATCATCCCGGTAGCCCGCGTGGCCTATGGTTTCGGCGGGGGAAGGGGACGAAAACATCAGGAAGAAGATTCGCCGGAAGGCGAGGGCGGCGGCGGTGGAGTGTATGCCGTGCCGATCGGCGTGATCGAAGTGACCGACGCGGAAACGCACTTTATCCCGCTGAGCGACAAACGCAGGCTGGCCGGCGCGGCGTTGATTGGATTCTGCCTGGGAGCCTGGTGGGCCCGGCGGCGCAAAGGATAATCGTCCTATAAGCGGTATTAATACTCCGATCCTCTTGCATTTGCGGTTTTCCCCGGCTACACTCGAAGTTTGTGATGTTGGAAGGTTCCACAATTCGTTCCGTCCGCTCCGAATCCCTCGTCAGCATTATTATTCTGGTCATCGTATCCGGCCCCGCTTGAGGCCGCTCGGATAGAGGTTCCGAGGCCATCAGCGGGGAAAAGAAACCGGCTGATGGCCTTTTTTGTCATATGGGGAATTTTTTTGAGGCAAAGACAATGTCGAATTTGATGAGTGGCGCGAAGATGCTCCTGGAATGTCTGGTGCGCGAAGGAGTGGACTGCTTCTTCGGGTATCCGGGTGGTGTGACCCTGCCCTTCTACGACGCCATGTATGACCACCACATCCGCCACATCCTGGTACGCCACGAAGAGAACGCCTGCTTTGCGGCCGAGGGATATGCGCGCGCCACGGGTAAAGTCGGGGTCTGCTGCGCGACCTCGGGTCCCGGGGCGACCAACCTGATTACGGGACTGGTCGATTCCATGATGGATTCGATTCCGATTGTCGCCATCACCGGGCAGGTTTCCACCAAGCTGATCGGCAGCGACGCCTTCCAGGAAGCGGACACGTTCGGCATCACGCGCTCCTGCACCAAGCACAATTTCCTGGTGAAGACGCTGGCGGAACTGCCGCAGATTGTGCACGAAGCGTTCTACATCGCGGCGAGCGGGCGGCCCGGCCCGGTGCTGGTGGATGTTCCCAAGGATGTTTTTCAGGCACAGGGCCACTACGCGCCGGTCACCAGCATCCATCTGCCCGGTTACAAAGTATTCACCGAAGGCCATACCGGCCAGATCAAGCGCGCGGCGCAGATGATCTGGGACGCCGAGCGTCCCTGGGTCTATGCCGGAGGCGGCATCATCGCGGCGGGGGCATCACAGGAATTGCGCGAACTGGCCGAGATTGTGGACATGCCGGTGGTGTGCACGCTGATGGGCCTGGGCGGTCTGCCGGCCGAGCATCCGAATTTCGTGAGCATGCCGGGCATGCACGGCAGCTACGCAGCCAACATGGGGATGTCGAATTGCGACGTCATGATCGCGCTGGGCGTGCGCTTTGACGACCGCGTGACGGGCCGCATCTCGGCCTTCGCGCCACACGCCAAGGTGATTCACGTGGATATCGATCCGGCCGAGATCGGCAAGAACCGCGCGCCGGATCTACCCATCGTCGGCGACGTGAAGCGCGTGCTCGAGCGGTTGAACAAGGTGCTGGCGGAGGCCACCGCGGAACGCAAAGCCAAGAACGCCGCGGCGCGAAAGGCGTGGTTCGCGCAGGTGCGCACGTGGAAGCAGGAATTTCCGCTGGCGCCCTCTTACTCCGACACGGAAATCAAGCCGCAGCATCTGATGGCGGAGATCGACCGGCTCTCCGGCGGGCAGGCCATTGTGTGCTCGGATGTGGGCCAACACCAGATGTGGGCCGCGCAATTGATCCGTTTCAACGAACCCCGGCTGTGGATCAATTCGGGCGGGCTGGGCTCGATGGGATTCGGCCTTCCGTCCGCGATCGGCGCGCAGTTTGCCCGGCCGGACAAGCTCGTGTTCGCGGTAGTGGGCGACGGCGGCTTCCAGATGTCCATTCCGGAACTCGCCACCGTTGCCAATTACGGGCTGCCCATTAAGATCGTGGTGATGAATAACGGCTACCTGGGAATGGTGCGGCAGTGGCAGGAGCTGTTCTACAACAACCGGCTGAGCGCGGTGGAGCTGGATTGCTTCCCCGATGCCGAAAAACTCGCGGGCGCCTACGGATTCAAGGGCCGCACGATCGACAAGCCGTACGAACTGGCCGGCGCACTCGAAGCCGCAATGCGCGAACCCGGACCGTATCTGCTTAACGTGAAAGTCTCGCCGTACGAGAATGTGTATCCCATGATTCCGGCCGGGGCCGCGATCAACGAGATGGTGATGGGGCCGCCGGAACCGGTGGCCGTGCCGAAATAAGGAAATCCCATGTTGCAGGTGATCTCGCTGTTACTCGAAAACAAGCCCGGTGCGCTGATGCGCGTCACCGGTGTGTTGACCGCGCGCGGTTACAACATCGATACGCTGACGGTGGCGCGCACGCTCGATCCCGAGCTGTCGCGCATGACCATCGTGGTGGACATCGATCCCGTTCTGCGCGCCCAGGTGATCAAGCAGATGAACAAGCTGGTCAACGTGTTGCAGGCGGTGGATCTGACCGAAGCCCCTGCGGTCTGCCGCGAGCTGGTTCTGGTTCGCGTGCGCGCGCCTCTCGAAATGCGGACCGCCATCCTGAAGGAAGCGGAGATCTTCAAGGCGCGGGTGATCGATTCGTCGACCGAAGGATTCGCTCTGGAAGCGACGGATGATCCGGAGAAGCTGGACGAGTTTATTCAAGTGATGCGCAGCTACGGCGATATCGAAGTGATTCGATCCGGCGCTGTGGCCATGTCGCTGGAAGTCAAAAAGTTGCGGCTGCAGCCGCCGGTGGCGACACCTTCGGCGCCGCGCGACGCCAACGGCGCATCGCCGGCAAGGCGGGAACAAGATACAGCGGTTGAGGTGACTGAGGAGAATTAAATGGCGAAACGATACTACGAAAAAGACGGCAATCTGGCCAATTTGAAGGGGCGCACGGTGGCCATTATCGGCTACGGCAGCCAGGGGCACGCGCATGCGCTCAACCTGCGCGATTCGGGCGTGGATGTCGTGGTGGGTCTATATAAAGGAAGCAAGTCGTGGGACAAGGCGGAAGCCGCCGGTCTGAAAGTCATGACGGTGAGTGATGCCGCGAAGGCCGCCGACGTGGTGATGATCCTGGTTTCGGATCATTTGCAGGCCGATCTCTATAAAAACGAGATCGCGCCACACATGACCGCGGGCAAAACGCTGATGTTCGCCCATGGCTTCTGCATTCACTTCAAGGAGATCGTCCCGCCGGCGAACGTCGACGTGTCCATGATTGCGCCCAAGGCGCCGGGGCACCGCGTGCGCGAGTTGTTCACGGAAGGCGTTGGAGTTCCGGCGCTGGTTGCGGTCGGGCAGAACCCCTCGGGGCGCGCTCTTGAGAACGCTCTCGCCTATGCGCTGGCGCTGGGATGCCTGAAGGCGGGTGTCATCGAGACGACGTTCCGCGAAGAGACCGAGAGCGACTTGTTCGGCGAGCAGAGCGTGCTGTGCGGCGGCGTGAGCGAGTTGATCCGCGCGGGTTTCGAGACGCTGGTCGAGGCCGGGTACGCGCCGGAGATCGCTTATTTCGAGTGCCTGCATGAGCTGAAGCTGATCGTCGACCTGATTCAGGAAGGCGGTTTGAGCTACATGCGGTACTCGGTGTCGGACACGGCCGAGTACGGCGATTACACGCGCGGGCCGCGAGTGGTGAATGAACAGACGCGCGCCGAAATGCGCAAGATCCTGGCCGAGGTGCAGTCGGGCGAGTTCGCGCGCCAGTGGATCGGGGAAAACAAGACCGGGCGCAAGAACTTTCTGGCCATGCGCGAAGCTGCGCGGAATCAGAAGATCGAGCAGGTGGGGCGCGAGCTGCGCGAGATGATGACGTTCCTCAAGAAGAAAAAAGAGGTCGGGGTACCGGAGGACCAGCCGGCGCTGGCCGCGCGCAAATGAAGATCTTCACCTTCGACACCACGCTGCGCGACGGCACCCAGGGCGAGTCGATCTCGTTTTCTGTCGACGACAAGATGGTCATCGCGCAGAAGCTGGATGAGCTGGGAATCGACTATATCGAAGGTGGCTGGCCGGGGTCGAATCCAAAAGACAAACAGTTTTTTGAGCGCGCCAAAGAACTGAAACTGCATCATGCCAAGCTGACGGCGTTCGGCGCGACGCGCTTCGCCAAGAATCCGGTTCATGAAGACCGCAACGTGGCGGCCCTGCTCGGCGCCGGAACGCCGGTGATTTCGATTTTCGGCAAGAGTTGGGAGCTGCACACCAAGCGCGCGCTCGGCATCACGGAAGAAGAGAATCTGAAACTGATCTCGGAAACCGTGAAGTTCTTGAAGGACCACGGCAAAGAGGTGGTGTACGACGCCGAGCATTTTTTGGACGGCTATCAGGCAAATGCGGCCTTCGCGCTGCGCACGCTTGAAGCCGCCCAGAAAGCGGGCGCCGACGTGCTGGTGCTGTGCGACACCAACGGCGGCACGCTCACCGGGCGGCTGGCCGAGATCGTGGCGGATGTGCGCAAGCGCTTCGATGGCGTGCTGGGCATCCACACGCACAACGATTCCGACGTCGCGGTGGCGAACGCCCTGGCTGCGATTGAGCAGGGTTGCACCCACGTGCAGGGATGCATGAACGGCTACGGCGAACGCTGCGGCAACGCCAACCTGGCCTCCATCATCGCCAACCTGGAATTGAAGCTGGGGCACACCACGGTCGGGCCGGAGAAGCTGGCGAGTCTTTCCACC
>Ga0335070_10010831_pt1 | contig 10659 bp, 9 predicted proteins | sample Lox_Sample_13_FD_206722 | JGI IMG/M metagenome (GOLD analysis project Ga0335070, IMG submission 206722) | Soil microbial communities from Loxahatchee National Wildlife Refuge, Florida, United States - Lox_Sample_1.3 | ecosystem: Environmental > Terrestrial > Soil > Wetlands | place: USA: Florida...
CTTTTGGCAACACTGGCGGTGTATGCGCATGCATATCTAACAAGGCATTTTTCCTTGGAAACCGGGGTTATTTTCCCCATAAAAAACGGGAAGTTAAAGTCAACCTTTACCTTCGTGGCGTTAAGTTCCTTCATATAATCAAGTATGTTGGTCTTAAGTGTTTCGGTTCCAATGTAATTCTGGTGCTTATGAACGATTTGTATAAACTTGTCAATCCAGCGGGCCTCGAATTCGTGCATGATACGTGCGGTAATGGAAATATTGGCGATTGTAGACTGTCCCTCTTTAAAATCCCTGGACAACACCTTCATGGGAAAAGGCAAATCGGTCAAACCAACATCTTGCATGAACCTCTTTTCTTCAGTCATGATTGCCTCCTTAGGTTGGGTACCTGAAGTAGCTTTGCTGCGCCGCGTCAGAGCACTTTAAATGCCTGTTAAACTTCCGTTTGATATGAAAGCTGTTGAGTATGATAACGTAACAAATAATCGAAAGCTCTTTCATGGATAAACACTTATTTAGAACTCTGTTGTTCTGAGATTAAAATGCATAAGTCCTTTATCACAGACAAATGTTTTTTCTCCTGTTCTACAATTTTGCAAAAAAGGGCTTTCGTTGTACTGCTTTGTAAACTATTAAGCAATTCCTCGTAATTGCGCAAAACTGTTTCTTCATTTTTCATTGCTTGATGGCACCCTTCAACCACGTCCCTTGACACTCCTTCCAAACCCTGGGTATCAACGATGGTTTCGAATATTCTTGACAGACTTTCCAGATCAGGTTGATAGACCATCATTTTCCCAGGATTTTCCAAGATGGCTGAAATAACATCCAAATGGTGTTGTGCATCATGCGCCATTGAAATAAACAGGCTTTTCAGACAAGGCAATGAAATTTTCTCCGTAAGACCCTCATAAAAGTTTATAGAATTTCTTACGTTTGCAATTGCAAGTTCAAGAGCGCTCATTTCATTCTCCCTTCAGTCCAGCGGAATCGGTTTCCTTCATCACTGTTAAAAATCATAATATGGTATTGTTGGATTGCAAGAGAAAGTCGTCAGTTAACGAGTGATGATGTCACCCGGGCAGCAAGGATGAAGTTGCAGGTCCGGCCAACATCCGCAGACCCACAATAACGTCTCCGGAGTCACTATTGCAGCAAAATGACCAAATTATGTCGGGCATGACCAAGTGAATTAAAAATTTATGAAAATTTTGCGTTTATGTATCTTAACTGTAATTTGACTCGACTATATTATTAGCGTCACACTTTTATACGAAAGATTCTCTTCTGAACTTAGGAACGATTCTTAGCGCCGCTTTAAATACGGGGTCGTTTTTCAGGACGTTTTATGTAGGCCTTGTCCTTCACAAATCCCAAGTGAAAGCGTTCGGCAGGTTAGAAGGCCGGACAAAGTTTTCGGTTATTTCCAGTTTCACCCCCTTGATGTCACCGTGAAATAAAAAAGGGCCGCATTATATAACGGCGCTCCAGAAGTTGTGCATTTTATTGCGACATATTGCTCGCCCTGAGACTGTCTCAATCAAGGCAACAACTTTTTCCGCAGCAATTTCGTTCAGCTTTTCCACGTTCGCTATCCTTGTCCAACTGAAAACAACCGCCAAAGTTTCGTGCATGAAAATGCTCATTTGTTGCTTTTGGAGTTGTTCAGAACATCCAAGATACGCGATTTTCAGTTTATGCTGCGGTAAGAATCTTCCACTAAACGATCCGGAGTGAGGGATAGATCAAGGGCCAAAACCAAGCCAGACCGATGGTAACAAAAAACCCCGAAGATTCTCCGTTATGAAAATTATTAATAACGGACTTTAAGGATAGTTTTATGTAGAATACAATTATGGGGTTCTTCTGGCATGGGGGAAGATTACCTAAAATGAAGGTAAAACGAGAGAGGAGGAAGGACATGGGAGAAAAGATTATTCGTATCAACATGACAACCCTCACCACATCCGTTGAAGCGGTTCCGGCAGAATGGGCGGCTCTTGGAGGTCGTGCCATGACGTCTACCGTCGTCGCCAAGGAAGTGCCACCTACCTGCGAGCCGCTGGGCAAATACAACAAACTGGTATTTGCGCCGGGTCTTCTTACTGCTACGGCTGCTGCAAACTCCGGACGTTTGTCTGCCGGTTTTAAGAGCCCACTCACCGGCGGAATCAAGGAGAGCAACGCAGGCGGAACTGCGGCCCAGAACCTGGAAAGGCTCGGCATCAAGGCGGTCATTATTGAGGGTATGCCGAAAGAAGACAAGTGGTATAGCGTCCACATCAACAAAGACGGCGCCACCATCAAGGAAGACTCGGAATATGTCGGCATGGGAAACTATGAGCTGTACAAATCCATCGGCGAAAAACTTGGCAAGAAAGTCGGTGTCCTTTCCATCGGCCCTGCCGGTGAGTTCAGAATGGCCGCTGCCAATATTTCCGTAAAAGACCCTGACGGTAACGTCCGTAGCCATGGCCGTGGCGGCGGCGGTGCAGTTATGGGCTCCAAGAAGGTCAAATACATTACCATTGATGACACTGGCGGCCCCGGCGTAACTCTTGCCGATCCCGAAAAGTTCAAAGCTCAAGCCAGAATCTTCGCCAAGGCACTCCTAGACCACCCGGTAAGCGGACAGGGGCTCCCGACCTACGGCACTAACGTTCTAATCAACATCCTGAATGAAGCTGGAGGACTTCCAACCAAGAACTTCCGTTACGGTCGGGTAAATCATCCTGAGAAGATCTGTGGTGAAACCATGCATGATATGATCGTTGCCAGGGGTGGAAATCCGAGTCACGGCTGCCACGCCGGCTGCATCATCAAATGCTCCCAGATTTATCCTGACGACAAAGGCAACTACATCACTTCCGGTTTCGAATATGAGACCGTCTGGGGTTTTGGCGCCAACGGCTTGGTTGAAAATCTCGACGACATAGCAAAATGTGACTGGGCCATGGATGATGTCGGCATTGACTCCATTGAAGGCGCGGTACTTATCAGCGAGGCCATGGAAGCGGGCATCCTTAACTGGGGTGATGGAAAAGAGGCGTACAGGTTGATCAATGAAGAAATCCGTAAGGGAACGCCGCTTGGACGTATCCTCGGTAACGGTACCGGTTCGGTGGGCAGGACCTACGGCCTGACCAGAATACCGACCGTGAAGAACCAGGGTATCCCTGCGTATGATCCTAGATCCGTTAAAGGTATCGGTATCACCTATGCAACCTCCACCATGGGCGCCGACCATACCTCCGGCTACACCATCGCCACTAACATCCTGAAGGTTGGCGGTTATGTGGATCCGCTTTCAAAAACCGGACAGGTTGAATTGTCCAGAAATCTCCAGATAGCCACTGCGGCTGTGGACAGCACTGGCCTCTGCATCTTCGTGGCATTCCCGGCTCTGGATATTCCTGAGTGCTTCACGGCGATCTATGAGATGATTAACGCCCGCTACGGCGCGAACCTGGATGCGAACGGTGTTGTGGAGTTTGGCAAGTACGTCCTGAAGACTGAGCATGAGTTTAACTTAAAGGCAGGCTTCACCAACAAGGACGACCGGCTCCCTGAATTCTTCGAAGAGGAAATTCCGCCGCATAATGCCGTATGGGATTTCTCAGACAAGGAAATTGACGAGTTCTGGAACTTCTAACCTGTCTCCCAGGAAACGCCTCCGTTTCCATGCCAAAAGGGAGCGTTTCCGTGTACGGGTGCTCTTACACGAGGGGCACCCGTTTTTTAATAACTTAGTCGCGACAAAAAATGGACCGCTCCAGAACAGAAGAAGCATTCTGCATAAAGGTGCTATTAACCCACCCCCCGAAAACAACTCTATTGATGGCAATATATGGAGGAAGTTGGTTCATACGTAAGCCCTCGGTCCTAATAGTTATTTAAACACGAAAAAGGGAGAAATCCTACATGGAGGATCGGTTCCAAATGGGGGACTAAACGGTGATAGGGGGACTTTTATGCTCCTGTGGATCCCAGTGGTTGTGTAAACACAGGAACGGTAGAATTCTTACATCATTAGTAACTCTTTATAAGATTGATAATAAACAAACGCCAAAAGGTAAAACTGGCTCATCCTTTTTATGGAGGCCGGTTTTGTCAGATGATGTCTATATGTCACCTGCCAAGAAAAAGGGGTTAGCCTCAGTCAGCTAACCCCTTGATTTAAGTGGTGTCCAGAGCCGGAATCGAACCAGCGACACGAGGATTTTCAGTCCTAAGCAGACGTTTTTGAGTGTAACTTTAACCCCTTGATATCAGGTCTGGTTTCCCATAACCATTCAAAATCACTATAAAATCATTTTCTATCTATTCCTGTCTATTCTGCCTGTTCCCAGCTGTTTCTTTTGTTTCCATCACACTTTTATCACAGTCTCGTTTGAGTCTGTCTCCCCAGACGTTTACGAACTGGGTCACTAAACATCGACTGGACAATCTTAACGTGCCCGGTAGTCGATCCGTTTCCGAACTGGAAGCCTCAGCCTCCCGGCTACGAAAAGAGCTTGATGAAGCACGGTTCGAGCTGGCAAGGGGCGCTAAGAAAATGACAAGAAGCTATTTACTTTATTAATTTCTAGTGGTTATTATCTGAAAGCGTTGACCGTTCGTTTTTTTCAAGATCAAAAAACGCCTGCAACTCATCCTCAGTAAGGATCTTTGCGTATTCATCGACAAGATACCTCATCAACTTATTTGAACGCCTGTTAAGCCATCCATGAGAAATATAGCTTAGCAACCAATGAAAAAAAAGCCGGCCACGTTTTTTTTCGACACGTCGTTGTATGTCCCATAACGCGTCCCGCCGCTCCATGGGGAAATCCTGACCGAGCCTGTGATCTATGGCCAAGTCCAGTTCGCGGCGTCGTATGCGCTCCTCTGTCCGTTTGTCTGGTATGGGTGGCAGTCCACTGTAAAGCTCCACGATTCTCTTTTCATATTCCCTGTCCGAAAGACGCGAGCCATAACGTTCTATGCCCTTCATCCTGCCGCTGTTCACCGTTTCCCCTATCCTTACCGATATTCCGTAAATACCTCGTTTGACACCTCCTTGCCATACAAGGCTTCTATAATTTCAGGATCCGCCAAAATTACCCTTTCATCGCATTCAAGGTCTAGTAGTTTCACGTATTGAGCTTTATTGAGGGCGGAGGCAATGTCGTCTTGGAATTTAAGAGTCATGCTGTTAAACGTCTTGATAAATTCTACCGGAGAAATTTGCTTTTGTGCGAACGCATCCACCATGTGCCAATGGCTCAATTCGACAGTTTCCTTTGCAAGACGCAATCCATTGGCTGCTTCACCCAGTCCATCGCCGAGGCGGAATTCAACCTCACGATCAAACAAATCAGCATGGAATTTCATGGCTTCAAGAGGGGTTGCCCCCAGATGATTGAACGTATTATAAGCCTGCTTGATGGTCCGTATATGACGGTCCTCTCCTTCCAGAAGAGGCAAAGTTGGGGCCATGGGTTCCTCTGCTTTCAATCCTGAAAATGCCACACACTCCGGCAAGTCTCCGCTGATTCCAGTGCATTGGTCAAATGGTGCGGAACATGGCCAGAAACCCACTTTTCCGTATGTACCAAAAATGGCCGAGGACACGCTGTAACCGCGCGCGGCGCTCACCAAGATGCCAGCAGGAAGAAGAATTCTGTTTGCAGCCTGATGACAGACTCCATTTACCAGATAACAGGTAATCCCAGCGCGTTCATCGGGCTTAGCTATGCTGTCGGCCCGCTTGGTGCTTCCCGGGCCGCTGTTGAATGCAGTCCCGCCGTTCTTCCCCCCCCCCAGCAACTCCATGCCTTACCTCCATTGCCACACTCCACATAGGTATGGTCAGCAGCTTTGAGAAAAAGTGTTGTTGGATACTTCTTGGCAACCAGTATACCCATTAATGTACCTCCTTTGAAAAATTTAGGGAATCATGACTCCAAAATCGGCTCCGTAAAGTATAGCATTGAAAATTTCTTATTCCATTGAAGCACGCCATCGAAGCAAGGGGCTTTATAAGACGTCTGGATTGGAGTTTATTATGTAATGAGTTCGTGCCATTCCCCAAGGCCACCAGGGGGGTGTGATCGTTTGCGGTGCTGTGGGCTTCGGGTTTTCTTTTATCCTCTGAACAAAGAGGTGGTCGAGTATTCAGATGAGCGGACAGTTGCCATTAGATTCCTTCCTTAATCTTCATCATCATGATCCATGATTTCCGGCTCCTCCGGTTCGTCCTCCCATGCGTCAGGGTTACACATAGGGCATTCCCAGATGATGCCAGTATGACCACAGGATGAGCAGGGAATTTTGCTTGCCCGCAGGACTTCTTCAAAAAGCGGTCCTCCCTCTTGGTCCTGCTCGTTTTCCTCTAACGAAAGCACGTTTTTGTGGCCACAACACTTGCACTCGTATTCATAGTCTTTCATCATTTGCTGTTCCTCCCCAATTAGTGACGATAAAGCCACCTCGAAAATCTGACCTAATGGGGCATATTCCCGGTGGTAAAATAAATTTTTTTGCGAGGAATGTTCAAGCTTTGATTTCAGGCGGACGAACTGTTAGAACCGGACAAACCGCCTTTCTTACCACTTTTTCAGCAGTACTTCCGAATAGAAAGCGATCAACTCCAACTCGGCCATGGGTTCCTATGACGATTAGATCAACTTTTTCCGCGCCGGCTTTGTTTAGTATCTCTAAATCCGGTATTCCCGAAACGATAAACTTCTCGTAATTGTCATATCCTGAAAGCTTTTTATCGCAAAATTTATCCATCATCTTTTCAGCACTCTTTTCTACTTCCTGCATAATTGTGTCGAAGGAAATTTGAGGGACATAATAATCCTGCAGACCCAAGGGCTGATTAATGACATGCAAAATAATGAGTTTGGCATTGAACTCTTTAGCCAGTGTCAAGGCGTAGTCAAATGCGTATTCGGAAAATTCCGTAAAGTCAGTAGCAAAAAGTATGTTGTTGAATTTTTTCAAGACAAGCCTCCGATCTTGATAGTTAAGGATTCATTCTCCAAATCAGCGCAAAGAATAAACCTACCATCCCAAAGATAGCAATCAATTCCAATATCGCAAAAAAGGTGTTTAGAATTTTATGCATTCCAAGTCCTCCAGTCTCTATATTCATCGCACCCCGCTACCTGAAAAACCGCCGCCCCCACTGCCAACGGTTTTCTGTTTTAAAGACATCGTTAACTCCTCCAGGCACAACCATTAAAGTTGGTTGCGTTCATATCATTCAGTCGGCAAAGATATAGTTTTTCGGTATAACGGTGATGCCGTCCGAAACCCTGAATCCCCGAGCCTCGTCTTCCTCCCGTGAAAACCCTATGCGGGTATCTGGCGGGACGACCACGTTCTTGTCGATTATGGTTTTCTGCAATTTTGCCCCTTCACAGACGGTAACGCCGGCGAAGATGACGCTTTCCCGGATTAGCGCATTCTTTTCCACGCGTACGTTCTGGCTTATCACCGAATTGGTGATTTCGGCCTCGGTGACAATGCACCCGCCACTGATAATGGCATTATCTATGAGGGACTGCCTCATCACCAGTTTTGCCGGCGGAGTGAAGTCGGACGATGATCTGACGGGCCACAGATGGTTGTAAAGGTTCAGCTCCGGCTTGATGCTTACCAGGTCCATGTTGGCTTCCCAGTATGACTTGATGGTGCCCACATCGCGCCAGTATACATGATCCTCACCGGAGACGAGGTTTGAAGTGAAATCATAGGCAAACATCCTGAGCCCCTTTTTCAGCATGAACGGTATCACATCCTTGCCGAAGTCATGGGACGATTTTTCTTCCGCGGCATCCTCGGTGACGACCTCTACCAGCATCGGAATATTTGCGATGTAATTCCCCATCGAGGTAAGGCAGTACCCCGGCCTTCCCGGCATCTCCTTGGGATTCTTGGGCTTTTCCTCGAACCCGATCACTCTGCCGCACTCATCCACCTCGACAATGCCGAAACGGCTGGCATCTTCTTTCTTTATCGCCATGGCTGAGATGGTGAAATCGGCGCACTTTTCTCTGTGGAAGGCGTCAAACTTGCGTGCATCCATTTTGAAGATATGGTCTCCGGAAAAGATCGCCACCCTTTTGAAGCATGGATTGTCCCTGAAGATGTTCAGATTCTGATATACGGCGTCTGCCGTGCTTCTGTACCACTGCTCGCCCATCCTCTTCTGCGCGGGTATGCACTGGACAAAGAAATTGTAAACCGGCGCTGACGGCCACATCGTGCTTACGTGATTTATAAGCGGCTGTGACAATGTCTGCACCAGAAGCTTGATATTCTGGATGCCCGAGTTGATCAGACTGTTGAGGACAAAATCAATAATCCTGTACTTGCCCCCGAAGGGAACAGCCGGTTTGGCCCTTACCGCGGTGAGTGGCTTCAGGCGTTCTCCGGCGCCGCCGGCAAGGACAATCCCCATCACTTCTTGCATAGTATCCTGACCCCTCATTTATCTTACTGAAACTTTTGCATGATTTCAGCTGCCGCTTCCTCAATGGCTTTATTTGTCATGTCAACAACAAGCCATTTCGGGTTCTCCCGGTAAAGGCGCTTGACATAGGCCAACTCCGATTCAACCATCTCATACTCGGTGTAACTGCTTCGAGTTGATTGCTTGATATGTCGCAACCGAGACATCCTGTGGTTTATCAATTGTCGGACGTCCACTGTAAGCCCAACAATCCTGTTCTGGTCGATGGCAAAAAGTGTCTTCGGGGGCTCAATGCCTTCAACCAGTGGAACGTTGGCCACCATAAATCCTTTTGTGGCGAGATATATGGACAGGGGAGTTTTAGAGGTCCGGGAAACGCCAACCAGGACGATATCAGCCTGGGGGAGGTCCTGCACGAGTTGTCCGTCATCGTGTTTGACCGTGAAATTGATGGCCTCAAGTTTCCTGATGTATTCCTCGTTCACTTTGTAGCGGAGCCCCGGTTTGCGCTTAGCCGGCAGATCTAAAAACTCTTGCATCTCGCTGATGATCGGCGTTATCAGGTCTATTGCCTTCAGCCCGTGTCGTTCTGCCTCCGTATAGAGAAAGTTGGCATGGTCGGGATCTACCAGGGTATAGACGATCAGCCCAGGCTGCTTTTCTACGTCATCGATTGCTTTTCTTATTTCTTCAAGAGTTCTTAAATGGCTTTTTCTGTGCAATTCGGCACTGGAATCGTCAAATTGCGCCAGAGTCGTTTTTACAACCCTCTCACCGGTTTCACCCGCGGAACTCGAAAATATGTAAATGTGCTTCATGTTTCGTTCCTTTCGCACGATACCAGAAAAGGTCGAACTGACCGACTCTTGATCCAATCAATTAATTGAAAAAAGTACTTATTCGGTGTTCCTCACCGGCATGGGTTTCAAATGCCAGATATCTTCATTGTACTGTTTAATAGTCCGATCGGTGGAGAAATTGCCGCTGAAGGCTGTGTTCAGAATGCTCATTCGCACCCACCGCTCCTGGTCCTGATACGCCTTGGCTACAAGCTGCTGGGCAGTAACGAAACTGCTAAAATCCGCCGCAATCATCCACGGATCGTGAGGGCTAGTGATGGAGTTAATTATAGGCTCAAAGATGCCCGACTCAAAAAGGTTAAAATGACCACACTGCAGAAGCTTTATTACACGGCCCAGATCCCTATCCTCGGAGATAAAGGCTTCGGGGTTATAGTTTCGGGACTGAGCCTCCACTTGCTCTGCAGTCAGTCCGAACACAAAGAAATTCTCGTCACCGACTTCTTCGCGGATTTCTATGTTTGCTCCGTCCAGGGTACCTATGGTCAATGCACCGTTCATCATGAATTTCATATTGCCGGTGCCGGAAGCTTCCTTGCCTGCGGTGGATATCTGTTCAGACAGATCGGTGCCTGGACAGATCACTTCCATGGCAGTCACCCGGTAATTGGGCAAAAATGCCACTTTGAGTTTATCGCCGACCTCCGGATCGGAGTTCACTACCTGGGCAACATAATTGATCAGCTTGATGATGAGCTTGGCCATGGCATAGCCTGGAGCAGCCTTTCCGGCGATAAGCACGCATCTATTAGTCCATTCATCGGTAGCACCTCTCTTGATCCGGTCATACAGATGAATGACATGGAGTATGTTCAAAAGTTGGCGCTTATACTCATGAATCCGTTTTACCTGGACATCGAACAGCGCCTCAGGATTGAACGTTACGTTGCACTTAGCCTGGATTATTTCCGCAAGACGTTCCTTGTTGGCCTGTTTTACTGCGCGCCAACTGCCGCGGAATTCAGGATCATCGACAAAGTCGGCAATCTGCCTGATCTGTTGAAAATCAGAAAACCAATTGTTGCCGATCTTCTCCGTGATAAGCTCACTCAGTCCTGGGTTGCACCCCAAGAGCCAGCGGCGCGGCGTGATCCCATTGGTCTTGTTGTTGAACCTGTGCGGCCAGAGTTCATAAAAATCGCGGAAAAGTCCCTGGGTCAAAAGTTGCGAGTGCAGGGCGGCAACGCCGTTCACGGAAAAACTGGCCACGATGGCCAGATAAGCCATTCGCACCTGAGGAACCTCCCCTTCCTCAATAATGGACATCCGCCGCAGGCGATCACAGTCACCGGGCCAACGACTGGCCACCTCCGTAAGAAAGCGGGCATTGAT